>Ga0179593_1447978_pt1 | contig 18646 bp, 17 predicted proteins | sample CZODoug2_1_08_16_FD_185931 | JGI IMG/M metagenome (GOLD analysis project Ga0179593, IMG submission 185931) | Vadose zone soil fungal communities from Angelo Coast Range Reserve, California, USA - CZODoug2_1_08_16fungal (PacBio error correction) | ecosystem: Environmental > Terrestrial > Soil >...
CTAAAAAGATCGTCGGATGGCCGGTGGGGTGCGGGAGTGGGCTTCAGGCGCGACGGGACTTTGGCGGATAGCCAGGCGGGGGGCGGCCGCGCTAGATTCACATATAAGCGAGGGACGCCGGATATACGTTTCATAGCTTCCGCATGGCTCTCACGGACTGGCCGCTAATAAGGGGGGGGGTGCCTGGGCTCCTTCCTATGCCTTTGTAGTCTAGGGCTGTCTGACCATACACATGGGAAGGGCAACATTCAAGGGACGTGACGAACTGATTGAGGATTTTGGCTCATTGGAAGAGCGCTGACGCGGGGGAACGAGTTGTCGAGTCTTGGGGAAGCGGAGGGGTCGTGGTATGACAGAAGTTGGAGGCGATTCATTTGGCGCGCTCGCCAGGAAACAAAGCTTTAAGGAAGGGGCCGGGAATTGTATATGGCGAATGGGACGGGGCACACGGGGACACGTTTCCGGTCAAAATTGATCACCACGGAACTCCCTCGGTTTGCGTAATTGAAGGCGTGACGTGGGATGTAGAGTCACGTGGAACCAGGTGCTATTAAGAGGAGCCACCGGCCTCGTTGAGGGGAAAGGCTTGCGTAGAAAGAAGAACTGCTGCCGATGCGGCTGCCATGAAGATCTGAATGGTACCGCAGGTGAGACAAACGTATCGTCGCCGCAGCGGAGAAAAGCTGCCTGTTGCCAAGTCGCAGCGACGCCTCGAGAGGTCACTTTGGTGGGCGAACTATTGACTTCTACGGGAAAAGTGTCGGGAGCGCTGATATCCACGAACGGGGATAGCGGGCAGGCGAGGGGTAGGGGGGAGTCATGCGGTGGGACGGAGGACCATCGTCAAATGCTATTGAGGCCCTTCTCCAGTTCTAAGGCATGCGCGTACAAAATCTGATAACGGGTACTCTTCTTCTTAGACCCGAAACACCCCGGCTTTGACGATACCTAAAGAAAAGGAAGATAGTGGGCTTAGCATGAGGTTTCATCGATGCATTGCCATGGGGTTCCTCTGATGAAGGTGTGTCAGCTGGGTCAGAATAGACCCCCGCGATTTCTCGGTGTTCTGCGTTCGCAGGAGCCTACAACAGAGGGTGGACCGGGGAGTTTCCCGCGGGCGTAAACCATGGGCAATCGTGGCAAACAGCAACGGTGGAGAAAAAAAATCCCGGGGATCGACACGGTACCCGAGGCCATAGGAAAATGTCGTCGAATGCCTGCACCAGCAGGACTTAAACGCGGTGGGGAGAGGTGGAGGGAAGCCCAGAAAGGAGAGGGGGGGGCCCAGGAGTTGGGGGCTGTTCCTCTATCTGGTAGATGGTCGAAGCGCCGCAAATGACAAAGAAATTGCAAGGAGCATGAAACCGGGGGAGATATATGGGGAAAAATAGAAGGTGGCGTCAAGGATCTTTCAAAACCCGCGAGTGATGAGTGGACCTGAATGGTAAAATTGGACCAGATTGTCGGCATGTCATCGGGCCGGCATCTTGAAGGAGAGAGAGTCTTCAAGCGTGCAGACGAGGGGGGACGGTTGTCATTTAATTGGTAAAGAATGCTCATTCACGGGGGGACGCGCAGACGCGGAGTGGCATGTCCGGAAGGGGGCCTGGGTATTGCAAATCCTAAAGGAGCTTGGAAGTGGCTCTGTTTGTGGAAGAGGGAGGGACGTCACGCTTTGCTTTACTAAGGTCACCTGATCTACCTGGGTCAAAAGGTCAGCGGAAGATATCACGAAAAGGGGATAAGGGGGTAAACCTGTTTCTTCTTTCGGCTTGTCGTGCGGGGAATCTGATCGGAGTAAGGGGGATACGTGGGGCAGGGGACGGCAAGGGGGGAGGAAAGGAAAATTCTTGATCGCTTGGGGAAGACGCGGTCGTGGTCCCCAAAACGAACCACTAGAGCGGCGCCAGAGCAAGCCCTCATTAGCTGATTAAAAGGTCGGGGATATTGCCTGGGGGTCCGAAAACTGTGGAGAGATGAGGGGGGGAAGGATAAATAAAGCCCAGAGAGTGAAAAAATCGGATAGGGGAGGGGAATCGAATCGTCGGGTTGGGAACAGGCTTGGCCGAATGTGGAGTATCCTGAAGGTCATGAATTTCCAGAGATGGGGGTAAAAAACGTATCTATTCTGGGGCGGAAAAAAGGGTGCCCCGGACAATTCCTCTCCATAGGCGGAACGGGGTTTTAGGTCCCGTGAGGGCTCGAAGGTGGGGGGGGCTGTGAAAGTTTCATCTGTAAAAGCCGCCAAGGAGTCCTTTGCGGGAAGACGCGGGAAAAAGGTGTCTAATCTAATCTAAAACCATTTGGCAGGGATCAAAGATTCACGCCCGCGGTGGCCATTTTTGTTGGGCGGAGGGTTGGGAAAGTCAGGTTCAGGAAGGAAAGGGAGGGGAGCCTACTAGAAAGTAAGATGTTTTTCTAGGTTCTTGCCCTTGGGATTTTTTACAAGGGCGTCTGGGAGTGAATTTCCTCCAGGAATAGGGAGTCGCCGACAACAATGGGGGATATGAAGGCACGCTGTGGTTTGGGGATTATCGGTGGAGGTTCATTGCGAATGGTGAGAGAAGGGAACCACTGATTAGATGATGATCAGTTAGAGGACTGGGGGCCGGCAGTCCTCTTACTAAAGGATTGTGGAAGCCTTGCTTGAGGGGATTGGACTCTGTTTTAAACCAGAAGGGGAGGGGGCAGACGGCAAAAACCGGGACCCTACTCTAACGCTGAAAAAAAGCTCTTAAGAGGAAGTATCAGTTCTCTGCTAGAATATGGGGAAAGCTACTAGTCGCGAGATGATTCCACGCTGTTTGTAAAGGCGCTGGGGAAAACGTGAGGCAAAAAGGATGGCATTATGTTGATTTGATTTAGTCAAAATGGTGGGATTCGTTAATTAAAACTGGGATAGACTCAAAAGTCTAAGTCCGTCCCTCGAGGCCTTGCGCAAAAAAATCGTCGAGGGCAGAGTAATGGCTTCTAGCGAACGCGCGAGGGATCTGGTAGTTAATTTTCAGAGGAAGAGGGACGCCGAAACAAAGACGGCTCGCAGGTCATGGGAAGAAACTAGTCGGCCGATGACGACAGTGTGGATTTGCAGAGAAGAAAACCATGATAGATAGGGGGTTCAACTGGGGTAATATAGGCCCAGAAGGGTTGAGGAAAAAGAAATGCGAGACTTCGGCTTCGGGGGAGTTGCCAGCTCCGTCAACATGAAGGAACATGAACGAATGGGAGCCTCGCTGTCGCCGAGCCTCGCCATAGGCCCGCGATGAGCGGAGCAAGATACGGGGGGGACGCGGATCGCGTGAAACCGATCGCAGGGGGTGTAAGAATCGCCATTTTCGTTAAAAAACGGGAAGATCCCTCTAATCAATGCAAGAAATGCGCCGAAAGGAGGGACCAAGACGGGGACGTTTACACACACCGCCTTGCGAAGGGGAGCTAAGAGCGGGGTTGAGCGGCCTCATATCCGCAGACGCAACACGGGGAAAATTCGGGCAAAAAATATTCCTTTGGAGGGTCGGGCCGTTTGGGAAAAAAACCAGCGTAAAAGCTAGTGGGAACAAGCTTGGGGTAAATCGTCAAGAGAAAAAAAGGGGGGATTGGCCCAAAGAAGGAGGGCCGCGAGGGAAGGCCCCGAGAATCGCAGAAGACATCAGCGTAAGGCAACGTGTGTTTGGTTTCGCGAACGAATGAAATAGGACCAGGCAAGAGAGCACAAAAACCAAAAAAGGGGTTGTAATGATACCACAGGTTGGTAAGTGAACAAGGGATCCGGCATCGAAGCTTAGGACAGGACACCGAAATACGTACCTCTGTTGAAATCGGCAAGAAGCGAATAGAGAAGAATAAAGTATGAGCCGCTCAGGAAAAATCAGCAAAGGGGGGCCGGACACACCTAAAACCGCCAAAAAAGTAACGGCAGGGAGGTCCTTAATCGGTTGGAGGAAACGGTCCAAAGAGGGACGCTGAAATAAGACCGAAGGCCTGGCAAAAAAAAGAAGGGGCCTTCGTAGATAGTCACAACCACCGTTCAAGAAAAAAAATATCTATAAAAATTTCCATTAGCAACAAAGGGGGTCCGCCGGGGGATTTCGAAAAATGGTCCTCGTGGCACTGTCCGAGCACCGACTCGAATACCTCCCCAGATCTAGGGGAAAGATGGTTAACCACGGTACGAAAAAGGGAAGGGCCAAGAAGTATCAACGGGTCCCATCCTTCGCCATTAAAAACAAGAGCTCATTAATGTTTAAAAACAACCGGGAGCGGGGGAGTGAAGGGACTGACGGCAAAGAACTACGAGCGGGACCGCCGTTGTGGCCAAATGAAAGAGTCCATCGAAAGAAAGAGCGCTATTCCCCCCTGAAGGAGAGGGCGCCTCCGAGGCTCATGTAGGAGTGGGTGCGGCACCATCTCTAAGGAGGGAGACAGAAATACCCCGATCAGGCAGAAGGAAGGTCATCTGGAACCCACAAAACCTAAACGTACTCAGGAAGATGCAACGGTCCTACAAGGAAGGACAGGAGGGAAGAAAAACGGACGCTCGACCTGGCGTCCGGGAGGAAAGGGGTTGCCAGTGAGGAAGGGTGTAAAAAAAAGAGAAGAAACTACCGGGCACCAGAAAGACAAAGGGCCAGAAAGAAAGTCCAAAGTATCACAAACAAAAAGAGGTTAAGGGACGTAAGCCATACAATCCCGCCCGTGGAAGGCAAAGTCGTGGCAAAAGGCCGCTAGCTAGCGGCCCTTCCAAAAAGAAAGCTTTCCGGAATAAAAGCCACCCCGGACATATCGCGTCAGAGAAAGAATATCTCTCAGAGATTCAGGTTTCGGGAGAAAAAAATGCCGGACAAGAGACATAGGTAAAAAAAAAACCGACACATGCATGCTCGACAAGAAGACAAATTAAAAGCGGGGAAACTCGGCCGGCGGGGGAATCAAGGGGCCTTGCGCAACATCTATTTTTCCCAGAAGCGAGGAGGTAGCAGGGGGGTAGAAACATTTCTTCTCATTGAAGGAAAGCCATCTCGCCAGCTCAGGCGAAACAGACCCAACTTCCGGGTGCCACCGAGCGGGTCCCTATCCCACCAACAGCCCTCACCGCGGGGCCCCTGCTGGCGGTGCGCCAGTCAAGGACGAACATGAAAAAAACTAGTGGCAGCTGAAACCCGGGTTGCTAAAAAAGCATCGAGTAAGAGAAATAAACAAAAAGCGGGGTAAGAACGATGGAACAGGGGCGACGCCCCGGCCGGGGGGACTCCAATGCAAAATCGGACGGAGGAACGAAACGGAGTACGACAACAAAAGAAATCGAGGGGGGTTGTCCTCGGGCGTAAAGAGCACTTCATAGATGGGTCATCACAGCATTTCCGCGAAAGCGCAGGAACGAATTGATCACAGCCTCATCATTCCAAGACGTCTCGTCCGAAGAAACCAACAGGTTTGTTGCTGGTATAAGGGTGAGAACGAAAATATAAGACAGTCACAGAAAAAGGAGGGGAAAACGGGTGCAGATACACAAGCCTGTGGGAGGAAGGACGGCGGAAAAAACTTCAAGGAAAGCAGTTTGGCCGAGGGTCAGCGCGCCCACTAGTAAGGAGCTTTGTCTACGCGAAGAACCGATATCACGCGACGTCGTTGGATATCACCGTCGAAAAAAAGATCGACAAAAAAAAAGGAAAGAAGAACCATCTCAAAAAAACACCTACAAAAGGACCCCCAGGCAAAAAGGAAGGGCAGGAGGCTTCGCTAAAAGATGGCAAAAAAGGAAGCAGAACGGAGTGTCTTAGGCAGAAGACGGGATCATCCGACCAGGAAACTGGACATAAGGAATTCGTAATCAACAGACGCGACAAGCGAGAAATACTGAGGACCTCAGAAGCCGAGCGTGACACCAATCTTACCGGGCTCGAAATGGGCGAGTAAGAAGGTTCAAAAACGATTGAAGAAACTACATCAAACATCAGCGTTGAAAAAGGATGCCAAAACGGTTACAGGGCTATCTTAATGTTTGGAAAATGTTGCCGATCAAAAAGAATCCTGGCACCGGGGTGCCCCGTGCAACCCCCAGACGCACAGCTAATAAAGAGGTTTCCTAGGTATTAAGCATTTGCAAAGGGCAGGAAAAACACCAATGGGAAGAGAAAGACCACTAAATGCCGCATACCCCGCCAAAATAGGGAGAGGACAAGCTCCTTTGAAAGGAAAGAGCAGGTGGGGAAAAGCGGAAATCTCAATACATTAACACGAGAAGCAACCCTCTCAGGCAAGGGTGACGACAAAGGAGCCCACACCAATGTTGAACTTCCCAAGCTGGAGCGGGAATAAGAAGCATACCGAAGCATAAAAGCGAGTAAATCACCACCCATAGGCGATGCAGGGTAGGACGCAGCGAGGAGAGCAAGCCGGAAATATGAAAGTGAACAGGGGAATCGTCAGATAATTGACCGCATCTAATCCTATAAGCGTGCAGAGCAGTTTTGCGGGGACTCCAAGTTGTCAGGAAAGAAGCTCCGACCATTGGGAAACAGCCAAAGAAAGAAAGGCATGCCGGCGCAAAATAAACAAAAAGCCGTTCTTGGGGCGGGGCCAAAACCCACAGCAAACCAGAAGAAAAACGTGCACAACGGGAAATTTTCATAAAAACGAAGTTGGGTAAGAAGGGTCATCCATGGCGGGAAACTTACTCACCCTCCACTTGAAGCTGGACGCGCAGTGCGGGGAAGAAAGGTAAAAAAATTCAATGACTTTCGAAGTTTCGCTTGGAAATCGTTTAAAAATTCGTTGATTCTCAAGTACACGAACTTTAAAAAATCCCGCTTTACCACGGACACGTCGGGTTCAAAGGGAAACGGAGCCGCCGAAGGTCGCGGAAGGAACAGGAGAAAGCATGCAAAAAAAAAAAAGGGGCCGTCGAAAAAAAGGGAAAGCTGGAAAAGGAAAAAGCTAGAAAATCGAATCCTCGAGAAAAACGCCCACTTCGAGAAGAGTAGTCCAGTCGCGAGAGGTTCAGGATCGTCTCCGCGGTGGCTAGAGAAACAGCCAGACTCTAAACAAAAAAACTTATTAGTGGGGGTCGTAAAATGAGAAGAAAGATGTCTTTGATCTAAGAGTTTGAAGGGGGGATACGAATTATAAAAGAAGAGAGCGCCTGGACGATCCGCAGGAAAGGGGGTCTTGGATCTATATTCTATTTTGGCTCGAGCTGCGGCCGCTACAATCTTGTCGTGGGGTGAGACCGAAGTTGGGGGGGGCTGGCTTGAGTAAGGTACGGCGAGAGGGGCCCGTGACGCGTCGTCGGTTGACAAGAAAAAATGTGCGGCGAAAAGGGGACCATGGAGGATGGGTGGGGGAAAAAGTTCCTGGGTCCGGGGTGCTAAGGCAACGATAAAAAATGTCAAAATGCGCAGGCGCAGACAGGAAATTGGGACGCGCTCCACGAGGAGGCGGGGACCAGTTGTTGCGAGGGTCAAAGCCATGGAGGAAGTCGGACAATTAAGGATTGCCATTTGCCAAGGGGTGGGACGAGGGTTTTGGGGTGTGGTACAGCCAAGGAAAGAGAGTCGGGGCGGGGGGCAGAAGTGCCGTTGAGGTGGGGGGGAGGTTACTGGGTAATTCTATGAGCGGGAAGGGGAACATTTTCGGCTTCGAAAATGCAACCGGGTACTAGAGTGTATTCTAAGGTGTAAACCATATCGAGATTGACTTTCTACGGTTTTTTGGGCATCTGCTGAAGGGGAATGAAGTAGAAGAGTGAAAATGAGAGAATCACTGCAAATCGGAGGAAATGGGGGTCATATCTGGACGTTATGATTTCGGTCTAGAGGGATCTGAAATATACAAACTATGGGTGAAGTTCAACTGGAGGTGGATAAGTGGTCGAAAAGGGTTGAGGTAGTGTTTCTGGGATTTAATGCAGGGGGGGGAGCAGAAGACGCGTGACAAAAAAGCTCTTAAATTGTGGGAAGGGTGAGGGGTAGCCCTCAAAGATGGTGACGGGGATGAGACATCGTTGGATGTGAAACATTTTGGTGGTAGGGCACCGGGGGGAGTACGGACACAGCTGGTCGAAGAGGGAAAAGGATTTAGGAAGTCTGTGCGGCATGGGAACAAAACGTGACAGGCTTGACGGCTGACGGAGAAGGGGGGAGAAAAAAAAACAAAAGGATGCGAGAACTGTCAAACCTTTTTGGCGAGGACTTGGAACGGGGGCGTGCTGTTTGAAATGTAGCTGTCATCGTGGAACCCGGGGACCGACCCAAGGGCCGCGCCGGAATAGGGGCTGGGTAAGCTTCGGCGTGAGGCGCCTCCTTACTGGATGCCGAGGTAGCGGCTGTAGCGAATTCCGAATTAAGGGGAAAATGGAGTTGCAAGGGGCGGGACATCGGTCCCTGTCGACTGAGACACTGTTCTCTTTCATGGTTTGTTGGGCCAGTCGGCTGAGAAAATCTCGGGAAATAGTTGGCCGTCTGGGCCTTTTGAGGGTTGGGGGTCGAAGGCTTCTACTGAGGGGGACTGTCTTAACTCTGATATCCACAAATAGCGTTAGGAGGTCGTGCTGGAGGGAGCTAAAGTGGGAAATTTGGGGCAGTCCACGTATTTGGGGAGGAAGACAAGCGGCAACGCGCAGATAGTCGGGAGCGGGGGATTCCGAAAGCCAGGAGGGAGGACTAAATCCCGCGGCAAAGAAGGGGTATTTATGGGTATGAATCATTCTTAGTTCAAACAAGGAAAAGAACATACAACCCGGTGGTGATTCTGGAAAGATACGAAGTTAGATTATAGGTCTGAATCAATTCGTTCAGCGCTGCGGGAGGACATGCGTGTTAAATGCCATATTCGGAGACTTGAAGGGGTCAGGAGGGAAAAGCCAACACCCAGGGGAGAGGTAGGTCGTTTCTTAGGCGGGGGAGCAGACAGGGCAGACGATGTGGCAGGAGGGGCCGCCAGGATCGCCCAGGTCAGAAGTTGGTTGGCGAGAACAAGATAAAGGCAGGGTGTTCTAGACCAGATGTTCTGTTACCACGGCAAATAAGGGGGTTAGTCGGAATGCGACTGACACGCAGCAAGGATTTTCCTCGGTGTGTGGAGGGCCGTTTCGGTAGGCGGAGGAAGCAAAAACTAGGGGTGGTGCTTTGACCTCTAGCTGGGGAAGTGGCTGACGACGAAGGGTACAAATGAGCAAATGAAAAGGGGGAGCCTGAGAATGCTGTTATATGCAAGATATTGGGTAGTCAAAACATCAGGGGGACAGCCTTCCGGGTTATTTGCCCGCATTGGGGGGGGGAGGGTCCGTCTGCCGGAAAGGAGTGTCAGGCATCGGGGAATGAGTTCCGGCATGTTTCTTGACCGTGAACGGATAGAGTCGAAAAAAGACTGCTCGGAGGGGGAAGCGAGCTGGCGGTTGATTTTTCCGGAAGTAGAGAGTGAGGGGGGAGCTAGCCTAAGCAATGGCCGAGGAGGTGGATTGCAAGGTGTCCTGGTAGGGGCGCGACACGAGGAACGCTTTGAAACGTGGGTGAAGCCGCTGGACGGGATGCTGCCCGTTGATGGGCAGGCCGGAGTTCAGCGGAAAAGGATCCATCTAAAAACTGGGCCAGTAGGAAAAAGTGACGCAAGGAGGGGAGCAATGATCTATTTCTGTTTGTCAGGGTGGGATTATCGGAATGCCGTAAGGGCAATGGGGTTGGCAGGGAGGACCTTAATGCCTGAGGAGTGCGTTCTTATCGTAGTTGATCGCGGCCGGAGGATTTGAAACAAAGCTCCCAATCCAGTCAGGGGGCCAGCGCAGGACGGTTGGCAGTAGCGCGCTCTTCGGAGGGCGATTTAAGCTTGACCGTGGGGGATAAACGATGAAACTTATGATTGTTCGTTGCATGGAAAGAAAATAAATAACAAAGCCGAACTACAGGAGCATCGCTGATGGTGGGAATGGAGGAGAGTCGGTCGGGGAGACCGGCTAGGGTAAAAATGGTCACGGAAAGGGGGTACTAAATCGGTCGACGAACGAGTCAGGGGAGGGGGGACAAGGAACATGGGCGAAAAGCGGTCAACCTTTGTGTAGAGGGGAAACCTTTTGCTCTAGTTTTGGCTGGGAAGGTGCAATCATTAACCGTCCGCCAGGGAGGAATTGTGTGCAGCAACGAGGCGGGGGGAGATTCGCTTCGCGAGAGGTTCAGGGGGGAGGGGTCATCGCCTGACTAACACGTTGAAAATGGGTTTGGGCCTTATGGTGGCGGCAGTGGAGGAGAATTAAGCGCTCCGAAAAGAAGCTTTTATCGGCGTTCTGGGCAAGCTGGATTTGTTTGTAATCACTAGGGGCGTCATTGCGGGGGATTTAATGAACATACGGGCGTAGCCTTCCAAAATGGGGTGGAAAGATAAATTACACGCGGGGGGTGGGGGTGGGCGGTAGAACCAGTGGGAGAGATTCGTAGAACGCACAACACGGGCTCGGGGATGGGGAGGCGCGGGCGATGAGAGGGCCAAAAAGGGCTACTTGGGTTTAAAGCCTTTCAGATGGACGGTGTAAACGCGGGGTTTTAGATGCTGTAGAATGTCTAGGACAAAACCGGAAACCCGGAAAAGAAAGTAAACCTTAAGTCCGTGTCGGGGCCGTGTGAGGCGGGTAGGCGGAAAGAAGGCGCGACGATGAGGAGGAATCTGCCGCAAGGGATGGGGGTAAAGCGGGGATAGGGTAAAAGATCATTTGCATAGAAATCACTTGGACATGTAATGTGATTAGTCAGGCCGTGTGGAGGAAGCGAAAATTTATCTTCTCAACGGAGACTAAAGCCAGAAAGCGAGAAGAACTGTGCGACAATCATAGCGTTTTTGATACAGCTGACTAAAACTCTCAGCAATCGGGCTGAATGTCCAAAAGGGGGAAGGGTTAATTAATTGCACAGCCTAAAACAGCAATCGACTTAAAGTGGGGGAATCAATGAGGCTATGGACAAAAAAGTTTTTTACGGGCCTCTAGCAACAACAAAAAAAGGGATTCGGATGGATGAATAGAGACGCAAAAAAAGGGAGAATTAGGACAGAATACGTTCTTATGACCTGCGACAGCGAGAGGGAATCTAAATCAACAGGAACCGGACTGAAAAGAAACTACGTGGGGCTCGCGCGTTCGCCCGAAAAGACGGAGCTAAGGAACTAGGATGGCCGGCAGGAAGCTCTTAAAATCCATCGCTGTACGAACTGGGGGAGAAAGAACTCCATTTTCGGGAGGCCGACATAACAAGAAGACGAATCACCGACGAAAATAATTTCAGGGACGGGGAGCGCGAGGTGAAGACGCGACGTGGGAAAACAGCCTTGGGGCGGGCAATCGCGATCGAAGTCTCATATCCGCGGACGCTCACACGAAGACGGGGGAGGACCCGAAATTGTTCCGGGGGTGTCGGGGCCGGTGGTGGGGAAGTATAATCTAAACAGAGAAAGTTGGAACAAAAACAACGTTTCAAGGAACTGAAAGAAACAGGTTAGCAACCAAGTCAGGGCCGCGGAGTCCGGCCAAGACCGTCGGAAATCGAAAGCACGAAGGAGGTGCTGCGCAAGAAGGATGTGACGGGACCCTCCAAAACAACCCCTCTTGTAATTCTGAGATGAAGAAACCTTTTTCAAGTTCGGAGGCTCCGTCCTACGTTCAATCGTCCTGGTGAGGGAAAAAGGACAACACCGCCACGACTAGAAGCGTTTAAAACTACAAGAGGAAACATCAATAGACCATCTTCTCTTATTAGGCCGCGAAAGAGAATAACACCGGCCTTACAATCCTCAAAAAAAAGGTGAAACTAAGGGTACTTAGTGTATACAAGGAAGGTAAAAATAGAGCAGGGAATATAGACCCTTGCGAATTGCGAAGCGGAAGACGGGCGGGGGAATAGCACTCCGTTCAAAAACAAAAAAATCAATCTAGGCACGGGAGCGACACAATTGAAGACATGGCGACACAGGGGCCGCTGGAAAAAGTCCGCCATCGTAGAGGAGACCCCGACTAAAAAAGATTAAAAAAATGACCTTCATGTCACAAAGACGTACACAAAGCCCAGAAGTCGGCGACAGGACACCAAAAATAGAGAAATTAGGGGAAGCGCTGTGTGGGAGGGTATTGATTTCTCCGTTCTCGTAAAGGAAATACATGAGGAAACCTCCAATTAAAAAGGCACTATGGGAAAACAGAAACCGAAGAGACGCTAATGAAACGGAGGGGGTCAGGGGGGCGAAAAAAGGTTTTTGGGATTTGTGCGGGAAAACCAGCGCCGCACCTAGTATCATACGATGACAATAACGCATAGAAATCAACTGGTGTCACAAAACCAAAAGCCTTCCGGACTGCATAGTCACCGCCGGGAAATGGACAAAATAAGAAAAATGAGACAGACATGAAGAAAGGGCTGCAACTGAAAAATGATTGGGCAAGGGGGGTCTAAGTACAGTAGGAAGAAAAATAACTGCCCCTACAGCACTGCCAGAAACGGTCCACCGCTCACAAAGAGAAAAAAAGAGGGGTCAGTAGCTTCGCTCAATACAGACCGAAGGCCAAAAGCTTAAAAAATCGCGCCCATCCGCTTATGGTAAGCTCTCCCAAAAGGCGAAAATAATTTCAGATATCCACAAAGGGGCCATATCGCCCGTCCTCTAATAAGAGCCGGCTAGCGATGACAGAAAAATTCCCGGCAATAGGAGGTCAGGACATCATGTCGGCCTCGTCCATCCTCCCCAAGAGAAGTTTAACGACCGGATGAATAACGGCCGAGGGGTGAGATGGAAAAGTTATCACAATCTAGTTTCCATATAATATTGCGGCTACGGGAGCAATTTCGTGGCTCATGTGATGCCTTCTGCGCACGCAAAACCAGGCGGTAGGGGGACAGACCGAACCTACAGTGCCCCGAAGAGGGCCTCTATAGTCCCGCAAGTCGGAAATAGAGGAAGCGGGAGGGGGGAAGGTTCGGGGGGTGAATGGAAAGGGTAGGCTAATGGCCGTCCTACATCCAACAGAGTGTCCTCAGGGGTGTAAAGTTGACTAAGATAAAGGAACAATTGGAAAAAAGCGTCTATCTTGGCTCGGTACAAAAAAGGGAAGAACAGGGTCTCACGCCACTTTAAAAGGGGCAAAGAAACAAAAACCCCCTCGTCGAAACGGCCCTGTAGAAAACGAAGACGACAACAAAGAAAAAGCAGTGGTGTCCGCGGGCGACAGCGCAAATTCAACTCTGTGGATGGACAGCCCCGCGTTGCAAGCATCGCTGTCCAAAGAATTGATATAAGACCTCCTCATCTTCACTTCACTCTGAGCTTCAAAACCCGGGGTTGGGGGGTGTGGGGTGGTTTGTCTGGGTGGGGGGGGTCGGGGGGGTCACGGGTTGGGGGGTGGATGGTGGGGGGGGGGGGAGGCGGAGGGGGGGGGAGCGGGTAGTAGAACTGCAGGGGCCTACACTAAATGATGGAACTCAGGGATAGAACCCTCATTTGGTAAAAATGTCCCGATATTCACATAAACCTGAGCAGTGGTGCCTCTTTCATCCGCAAAAAATAATGATTACAATCCATACTAGAGACGCCGCCAACCTATATCACGCGCGGTCCTTTAAACCGAAGAACAAGCAGAAAAGCCAAAGAGAGTCCAAAAAAACCTCAAAAAGGAAACCTCCGGGCCAACCTCGGATCGAGATTAAATAAAACGGCAAAACAAGGACAGGCGCCGAACCGCTTGCTGCGGACGACTACGAATTACCTAAAATAACCGTAAAACATCAGTGCCCAAATGCGGCATGCCCCAAAAAGGCAGGAACCATAGGGGCAGCCGTAGAATACGCGAAAGATTAGGACAATAAATAGGTCCACTTTCTAGTCAAACTGGGCAATTAAAAACCGGTGTCCCCTAGTGAATAATGAATAAACAAAGTGCCCGTCCACAAAAGCTTCTCCACTGTTAAAGGCGGCATGACGCGTGGTTTGGTCAAGGAACTTAATAAAAGCCTTCCCAAGGACCGCATGCAGGCACAAGAGGATAAAGATTTTTGGAATCGGCTTAATAAGCTGTTTACACCAGGACAAAACTAAAAAAAGGATCCATAAACGTGAAGGAATAAAAAGCCCTCCAACTCTGAGGGAAACAAATACTCCGGCCTAAAATCATGGACAGCCGGTAGGTGGGAAGAAAAGGGGGAGGGAGGAAGGGGGTGATATTACAGGAGAAGTTGGGGGGGTGGGAAGAAGAAGGAAGGAAATGGGGCAGGGAGGGGGTGGATCGGAGGAAGGGTGATTGAGGGGGGAAGTTTGAAAACGAAGGGGGGAGAGGAATGGAATGGGAGCCGAGTGGAGTGGGAGCAGGATCAGTGGGGGCGGGGGAGGGGGGTGGGTAAATGAGGATAGCAGAGAACGCTGGTTCAGCGATCTCGGGCAGAATTACCTCTCAACAATCCTCATTCCGGGGGGACGAAAAGGGGAAAAAAAAAAAAAAAAAACCTAATGGCCCATAAAAAAGGAACGGGGGCCGGCCGCGACCGATATATGAAGCGATGATAACCCCCATCGCGATGTAAGGGCGTCGGAGAAAAAACTACATGGCATGCAGGTGAAACAAGGACACGAGAGAATGTCGAACACAAATCCATCTAGGCTACGCGCAGGGGTGCGGTAGCAGGATAAAACATTTGAATTCCAGGAGAAGGGAACCACCAGGGTTAAACCACAAAAGCCCGGGGCCTCACCTCAGCCAAGAAAAGCTTGTCTTGCTCTCTTGGCGGGAAACCCCAAACAAAGCACGTCAACACCTCTGGGGGAACTCAAAAAGGGGGGCCGTGGAATTACAGGCGGGAAAAAAAACTTCGCACAGACCAGGTAGCGCGGGTAAGCAGCTAAAGCGATCCTTTCCTTCAGAGCCGAAATTGTGAAATAGTGTATCGTGTGATCTGAACCCTGCACCAAAAATTCTTTCAAACATCCGCCAAGGCCTCCGCGACCGTCGTGTTAAGAAAAAAAGAATCCAATCTAGCCGGAACGGAGCAAGGACAGAGAAAAAAAACCCCACACTTGAAATTCGAAAAAGGAAATCTTGAGTAAGGCGAGGAGAATGAGGAAAAAACAACAACGGAGAGTAAGTGTCCCGTAGACGGTGAACTCCTGAAAAAACGTTCAGTAATAAACAGCATCGCTCACTAAACAACAACAAACGGATTTCACTCGAGCTGGGATTTTAACTTTGATAGACTAGAAGGAGCGACACGGATCGCGAACGTGGCGGGTATCGGTTCGATAAACTAAGCGGGCTCATCTGGCGTTTTAGACGAGGGGGGGGGGGTTTGGTGGAACGCTTCGGGATCCGGTCAGGGAAGGAAAGTCCAGGGACGGCGGTCGTATGTAAAAGTTGGAGTAGAAAAGAGGACTTTTGGAAAGTGGTAAGGGTGCGGGCGAAGCACAATTAAAATTTCAAAACAAACAGTCCAGAAAATTAGCTCAGGCATCTACAGAATAAAATGAAAAAAAGTTGGGAAAAACCTTGAAGCTGGATGATTCAGTACAAACCGTACTTGAAGTGTCCATAGGGCCTGGCTCGGTTTGTGTGTTGGTGTGGGGGGGGTGCCAAAAAAAAAGGGTCAAAAGAAAGAATCGTCTTGGGAAGGGTAACAGGCGTGCCGGTGCGGGGCTTTTCGGGGAGCAGTGATGCCAAGGGAGGAATACCACGGCAACCGAAGGCGGCGGCCTGGAGATTGATAAAATAGAGTCAGAGGGGGGGTAGACGGGGTCCATCTCTTAAGGGGAAATTGCTCGAAAAAAGACTGATGACCCCTTAACGCGATGGGGGGTGATCATACGAGGTTACTCTTCTTGGGAAAGGAGGGATGACCAGCTACCGTTACAACCAGAGTGGGGGAGAGGGGGTCAAAAAAGGCCCACTGACTTGAGGATTGTGCTTGCAGTAGGGGGATTCTGGAGCAGAGCAGAGGTCCCCCTCCGATATCGATGATTAATGGAGGAGAGTGTTGGGCTCAATTGCTTCGGGGGGGCGGATACGGTGTGGGGGGAGAAAAATGGCTCGAAAGGGAAACAGCTTATACCTCAAAAATGGAAGGTTGCAGGATGGGCAAAAAAAGGGGGACGGCCTGATTCCGGATCACAGTGAAAAGAAAAAACACAGAACTCAACGGCTTTGCAAGTTGTGAGGGCATTGGACTCTTGGGGTCAAGTCTGAAAAAGTGCTTAATTCGCAATTGTGAAGGAGCCCAGCAAGAAGGCGGATCGAACGCCGTACTGTAGGAAGAGCTGCTGGAGGTTAGTGCAAGAATTAAATTGCGTAGGAAGTGTCGGGGCGCAAAAGAGGGGACCCGTGAACGGGCGGGCTGGCCTTGGGTGGGACAAGGTGGGAAGTCCAAAAGCGATTCCGAGGGCCGGTAAAAGTTCTTGTTCGTGATGCGAACGACTTACTTTTCCGTTCTGGCGATGATATCCCAAAGGCGGAGAGGGGCGGCCGAGTGAGTTGGGGAAAAGTCAGCTTGGATTGGATTTGATACAAAAGTCAAACTTATCAAATATAGTCGTGAGACTCCCCCGATTAGGAAAGACGCTCAGCATGTAGGGGTATGGGAATTCTCTTCTTCTGTGAACGTTATCCGAAAACAAAGTGGTAAGGCTTTGACGAGAAAAAAAGAAAAAGGTGACTATTAGGATGCACTCAAATTCGATGCTTCTGCCAAGGAGGGGGGTGATTGACAAATAGTCAGATAGGTGGCATTGCAGAGAGGGAAAACCAGTTGAATGAAGCGTTTGGGAAGAAAACTCGCCGCGTGGGGCACGGGGCGTGGAAAACGCCATGGGGCTGCGCCCATCGCGTTGTGCTCAAAGAAGGTGACCTATCGAAGAGGACGACGGGGGAACGATTGGGCCATAGGGGAATTTCGGCGGAATGAAAGCCTGCACACACACTTTTCGTTTTTGATGGGGCAAGGTTCGGGCTCAGAGAAAGGAGGTGGCCCCGAATTTTGGGTATGTCCTCTTGATATGACACTGGAAAATGACAAAAAAAAAGACAAGGCGCATGATCAGGCCGTATTAGATGGTACAAATGGTGAGGGACAGTCCTCATTGAAACATCCGTCGTATTGGGAAGAGCTTTTGATCGCTTCCGGCCAGAGTCTTGCCCCGGCATTTTTCGACAGGGGTCTTGTACAGAACCGCGCGAGAGGGACTTCAGTAGGCGAAGGGCGGAGACTTGAGGGGGTGGGGGGGGAGTGTTTTAACGGTCTCTCCGGGATTGAGCGACGGACCGCGAAGGGGGCGCGAGGGGCCTGAAAACATTTTTAGGGGGGGTCAGCCTCCGACAGATTGGGAGGGGCGTGTGGTTAGCGGCAGGTGGGATGTGCGTCTGGTAGGGAGGAATTCAGCGGTAAAATAGAAATATACATGTAAGGAAAAATGAATCAGACCCAGGATTGGAAGGGGTGACGTCCCAGAGCTTCATGGCGGGGTTTTCTTTAAAGAGGAGTTATTCTGAAGGCTATGGGGGGGGGGGGGGGGAAGCGGCAGGGGACTGTTCTGATCTGAGTCTGGATACTTCTTGAAAATAGAGGAGGAGATGGGTTGATACATCCCGGACCCTCGCGGCGGACAGAGTAGACGTGGGGGGGCATTATTCTGGAGGTAGGCAGGGCGATTATCGCTTTGGGACCAATGGAGCGTTTAATCGTTTGTCATAACATAAAAATAAGGAAACTACAGGCGCGAAGGGGAGGTGGGAAAGGGCTCTCGACGTTACGGGGAAGAAAGGTTGTAGTTAATTAGGCAAGAAAGAAAAGGCAAAGAGAGAGTAGGGGGGCGACCGTTCAAATGCCACTCATCATTAACCTGGGGGGGGGGGGGGGGCAGATGACGGGACTTACTCTACGATTTTGTGGGGAGGGTCGAATATCCGCCGACCGGAAGGGGGGGCGCAGCGGACGGGCTACTTCGTCGAGCATTTGGCGGGGCAAATCCACCTACTGCGGACGCACGTGTCATTGGGGGGGGGGTCGGGGTGTGGAGTCTGGATGATAACTGCTCGGCGACTATAGACGCTGGGGAAAGATGAGCTTCGTACTTGAGTTTGAAACACGAGTGAGTCGGACTGGGGTGCTGTGGTGATTTAAGACCTGCCGTAAAGATTGTTTGTTTGCGTTAGGGAGTCTCTATGGTCAGAGAACTTAACTGTGGGGTTGAGGTAGAGATGGTTCATATCGATCTGGCCAACTGAAGGGATTGGCGACTTGACTAGGGAGCTTTTCCTGAAGACTGAGGTCATAAGGGATGGGGCGACCTCATGTTGACTGAGGAAAAACCTTTGATCGAGTTAGGGAATATTGCAAACGGAAAAGATACCGCTTACCAACTGCATGAAGGCCACTTAGGTTTAGCAGAAGGGGGGGGGTATTGAAACATGCGAAGATCTGCATGAAAGGTGGTGTACACGTAAGATGTTTTGGGGGAATTGTGGGTTCTGCGAGGGGGAGCGCATTGTATGCGGATCAAACAGCGCCAGAGCGGGCATTCAGATAGCGCGAAGCAGCTAAGCGGAGTTGTCATTGAAATGGTCAAGCGCACAATGAATGAATTGCCGTAGGGGTAGGATGGAAAAGCCTACGCAACCGCAGAGGCAGGTCAGTGGGCCGGA
>Ga0179593_1307712_pt1 | contig 18645 bp, 20 predicted proteins | sample CZODoug2_1_08_16_FD_185931 | JGI IMG/M metagenome (GOLD analysis project Ga0179593, IMG submission 185931) | Vadose zone soil fungal communities from Angelo Coast Range Reserve, California, USA - CZODoug2_1_08_16fungal (PacBio error correction) | ecosystem: Environmental > Terrestrial > Soil >...
ACTTGAAGCCGACGTGGGGAGACCGTGTGGCTCGTGAGGGAGAGGAAGATTCAGGACGAAGTGGGATGAGACGAGAGAAGCAGGAGCACTTCGGTTTCTACGAATAGTTGGTCCCGAACACCTTTTTCTGGACGGGCTGAAGACGTCAAAAAAAACCGAGGCAAGAAGGGAAGGGCCACGTTGAAAAACGTCGCCGTGCAGGAAAGAAAACAAGGCGCAGGGCACTTGGAGCGTAGAAGAAACCCTTCTGGAATACTAACCAATGAAAAAAACGTTAAAGGTAAGGGAAAAGGATAGAAAAATCTTGGGGGGTCAACCCCTCGAGGGAGGGAGAGAGAGTGGGCTTTTACTAGGAGCACTGTTTTGCATCGTGATGCATTCAACACGCTCAACGAACTGCCCGGGTTTGGCCGGTCTAAGAGAAAGAGGATCAACGTCAGGTTTGGTGAGGAAGGGAAAAAAAGAGATGGGGGATTGAGAGGGAAATCGCTCCATGCTCTATTTTCTTAATGAGAGGACTCGATCGTCCCAAAAATTCAAACGCGAGCACGGCTGGGACCGAGAAGGAGAAGGGGAGCCCTAAGGTTCCAGAGAAGAAGAAAAGGGAGAGAGGAGGGACAGCAAAACTCGGAGAAGAGCGAGACTCAGAGGATTAGTAGAGGCCGAGGACCACCGAGGGCAATGGACGCAGAAATAGAGAAGAAAAAGAGAGACTCGGACAGGTCAAAAGAGTTTAGAGACGCGTCGGGTAGGGGAACCCGGACGCCCAGGGCGAATTATCTCTTGAGGAGGGATTTCAATCGCGCGGAGATTGAGGGCCCTCGATCGACTTGTGGAAGAAAAGAGAGGGAGATTGCGAAACGGCGCTGGAGATAGGCGGAGACGCAGAGAACTCGTAAGAGGAGCCGCACTTTCAGGCCGCGACCAGATCGCTCTCATAACGGAATGCGGCGAACTCTTGGAGAACCGCGCGGCAAAACAAAATCGGGAGGGGAGGGAGAGAGGGATTCTTAGAAGCTAAACCTAAGAGGAACAGAGGACGCGAGGGGGGGGACAGGGGGAGCGCCGAGAGCAACCGTCATCCTCCTCTGAAGCGACGAGACACCCCCCGAAGAGGGAAGAGAGGGGTCAAACCGGCCGAGAGCTCGAGGAGGGGGGAAAAGAGACAAAAAGGAGCAAGCACTTATCTCCTGACGTAAAAAGCGTTGTGGACGGGGAAGAGCCACGATCAAAGTCAGAAAAAAAACGAATAAGGAAGGGACGGTGGGAAAAACGTCGCGGTTACTAAGGAAGCCGGCTAGGCTCCCGGAGAAAGGCCCCGCTTCGGTTACCCTGCCTCCGCGTAACTCGGCCGCCTGAGTGGAAAGGAGCTAGGGAAGAGGGGTCATTCGCTGCTTCCCAGTTTCCGGAAACGGGAATCAAAAAGGCTGGGGAGAAGACGATCTCGCCGAGGACGATTAGGAGAAATCTCAACACTAGCACGGGGCAGGGGAAACTGCGGGGGAGCAGAAGATTTAGAGTGAGGGGGTTAGGAAAAAGGCCTCAGGGGAACTTCAAGGAGGGCGCTGGCTCCTGTGCCAAGTCCTTGAAAAACGCTTTGTTGCTACTGACAAGACTGGAGAAGAGAAGGGTCCGGTGCAAGGAAGAGGAACCAGACGAACCCAACAGAGAATTGCCGCAGAGCCAACTTCGTCGAAGACAGGATGAGTCTCAGAAAATCTGTGACTTGCAGATAATAGAGACAGCCCGGCAGTAGAACTTGAGAAGGAGAAAGGCAAGCGGACATTCCCCATTGACAGAGGGGGAGTGGGCGAGACGTCCGCTTGATCTTTCGCAGCTCCTCGCAGACAAGGGAAGAGCAATCCTGTCAAACCGTTAAAATAAAGGGAGAGAGCAAAAGACAACCCGCCACAAGAAAGCCCAGGTTTGCGAAGGCGACTCCTCCTCTGCTTCCCGGCTCTTAAGACGTCGTAGGAAGCTGGTGTGAGATTGGGGAACGAGCCGCTGCTTACGGAAGCCTGCGGAACTTGGGAGACTCGGAAGTCTGGTCCCGGCACCGGACTCTCGTTTCCGACTCGGCAGCAACGTCTCGAGGGGGCCCGAGAACAGTAGGGGCCAATCGTGAAAGGGAGCTCGCCGAATGAAAAGACAATAGGGCATCTTCTAGTGGGCGCAGTACGCGCGACAGAAAGGACATCCGGACGCGGTCCTAAGGGCCCGCCGGTTCTGGCCCGGAAATAAGGGGGGGAAGAAAAAGGAGAAGTGCGAAATGCGAGCAAGAGGCGGAACCCGAGGGTCACTGTGAGGGTGAGCGATTGGCGACACCCCTAAACGTCTTGAATCAGAAAGAGGGGTGTTCTCCGAGGGTCGACGAGCTCCAAATTCCAGCTCCACGCGAAACGGCGCCCGCATGAGAGAAAAGGAGGGAGTGCCGTGCCGAGAGCAAGGGAAGAGTTGCCTAATCGCAAAGCGATGGAACGGAGGGCGGGGGCTAAAGAGAAGGGGGGAAAGAGCAGGGGAGTTCCGAGAAAAAGAGTCAGAGGGATCCGAGGATTGTCTCATGGGGAAGGAGACGTAGGCCGCTGCAAATAAAGGCACGGGGTTCTCTCTCGAAACGAAGGGACCTGGTGAAACAGAAAAAGTGAAAGGAAAAGGGTTCGCATTCATCTCGCTCTGAGGGAGGAAGAAAAAAAGGAAGGCCAGAAGCACAAAGGGATGGCGAGTGGTGCCCGGCAAAAAAGTGATGTGCAATTCGCTCGGCCTGCGGGCTAAATTCAAATCGACGAGCTTTGAACAGGCGGGAAAGAGGGAGAGAAGGGAGCTCAGGGAAGCAAAAGAGAAGGAAAAAAAGAGAACAGCAAATCTATCGGGAGCCCAGAAAAAAGCATCCTTAATCTCCGCGCCTTGGGCATTGAGCCTTCACAAAAAGCGGAGCGGCGGGAGAGAGAGGGGGCAGGAGGGGAAAGCGATACGAACGCACGCGATCGCGTGAGAGAAAAGAAGAAGAAAAGGGGACATAAAAAGAGAAACACCACGGGGGAAGAGAAAAGAGAGGAGGCAAAGGCTTCTGCTCGGAAGATGGACTTGAATGTCCTCGCTTTTGACGGAACCCTGGTGCCCGCCACATCGGATCTCACAGAGAGAAGAGGGGAGGACGTCAATAAACCAGGAGAATGGACGCGCAGATCGCCGAGAGAGGGTAGGGAGAAAAGAGGAACGAGAAAGATCGGCGGGTGGACGTCGATCGTGCGGGGGTCAGCTCGACCCTATCACGCATCAGTGCCGCTGGGGAACGCAAAGAGAGAGAGAAGAAGGAACCAGGAAATCGGGAAACTCCCCCTTGGAAAGAAAGAAAAAAAAACTTACAAGAACTCGCAACTGGACGTCACTGTCGCACGCACGGGCTTCTGAGAAGCGAGGAAAAAAGACCTGGCTGATTATAGAAGACTAAGGGAAGGAGGAAGGAGAACGCGGACGCCGGCTACGGATGAAAAGGAAGGCCCAAAAAACATCTTATGAGAGCGGGGTCGGAGAAGCAGAACGATGCAACCCGGCAAGACTTCCCGGCTGAGGAGGAAAAAGATCGTCGATTTGAATTAAGGCCGGCGCGTGAGAGGAGGAAAAAAAAAAAAAGACGCGGACTTTGACGGAGCCAAGTAGAGCTCTGCGCGGGATCTGGCGTCGAAAGACTTTAGGAGTAGAAAGCGGATGTAAGAACGCTTAGATTAAAGAAGGAGTAGGGGGGCAAACCAAGGATCTACAAGAGTCAAAGGCGCGGCCTGGAATACAGCTTTCCTTAATGTAGCACTTCACACTTTTTCAAAAAAAACAGTGCCAGAGGAGATTGAGGGGAGGGGGGGACGTAAACCGTCCCGAAGAGAAGGAGTTTCTTGGACTTCGGAAATGGGGGGAGCACTAGAAATGACTATGAGAAGCAAGATAATCTACTTAATGATGGGAAAGATGTAGACTGAAGGAGAGACGGTCCTTCCGAAGAATTCGGGGCAAAAAGAGCAGGAAAGGGGTCGCCGATGCTAGTCTGAACGCATCAATGGGTGATGTAGGAAGAAAGAGAGGCTGAACCAAGAGAAAAATAGGGCTAAAGGGGGCAGAAGGGGGTGAGCGCGGGACGCCACCGGCCTGGGGGATTTTATTAGTAAAACATTCGTACCTTCGTTTAGAGAGAAATTATTTCAAAAACGGACAAAGGAGAGGGGGAAAAGTCTCCGAGCAGAGTATCTGCGCAATCTACTCTTATCGCGTGAGTATCTAGGGGTAACGGGAAGGCTGGAGGGCGGAGGTCACCTGGACGAAGCGAGAGGAAGGTAAAAATACATCCGAGGGGAATAGGAAATCTCAAGTCATTTAGGAAAGGCAAATAAATGGTGCGAACCTGCTCTGGAGAGGGAGCGAAGGACTTCTCCTGACGGTGCAAAGGGAAAGGAGGGAGAGCTGGTAAAAATAGTGAACCAGCATTTGTCCGGAGGAAGGAAGCCGGGCCGGCACAACGGCTCAATTAAAGAGGAAGGGGGGTGAAGAAAGAGACACTCAGCGTCTCCCGGAGGCAAAGGGAAAAAAGGACTTCAACCTTGGAGCGGAGCAGAGAAAGGAACTCTTCCGCTCTTAGTCAGCTGGAGAGTGATAAGTCCAGGACGGAAAGGGGAAGCAGGCGGGGGGAAGAGGAAAAGCTAACCTCCCCCGGAAATGGAAGGATGGGAAGCGAATGCGCTCTAAGAAGCGCTACAAGGTAACCGAAGCGCGATGATAGCACGCGGTGACGAAAGGGCGCTCGCGCATAAATATCTCTAAGTGGGTCCCAGGCGCTATAAGGGGGCTAGAGGCAGGGCGCTATTCTTTCTAAGAAACGCGCGGCAACGCGTTAAGCACGGAGCTTTCGTACTAGGTCAGCAAGATAAGCCGCTCTGAAGAACGGGTAAATAGCTGCCGAGGCCTCGTACGGTCTAATCTATATGGGGAAGGAGGAAGGGCTCGAAAGTAAAAAGGAAAAGCCTAAAGACCTGTGTCGAGGAGTGGTTTTGGCAAAAAACCTCCAGGAAGCGCGAGACCTACTCTCGGACACTGGCTTCCCGCTAGAAGGTGCCGTAGAAGAGAGGAGAATCTGTCTAGGGCCGAAAGTGAGTAAAACGTTGGAAACCTATCTGCTCGATTATCTCGCGGATAGAGAGGCGCAACCATCCGGAATTTACACGTACGGGTTCCCACACGAAAGCTCAAACAGGGCCGTAACTCCGGAGTCTCCTCTCAGAGATGAATGGGGAAGACCACGCCGAAGCGAAACTGGCGTCCGGTTGGCCTTTTGAACCGAAGCGCTGCTACGAAGAGTGCCCTGGGAAAAATCTTTTGCGTAGATACAGGAGGACGCCAGGGCTCTTGGGGGGAAGGGACAAGAGAGGAATCTTCGGGTCGTCTCTCTATGTCACGAATGAATAGCCGAGCTCGTAATGAAACATCCAGCCCTTCAAGTAGGCAAATATCGTGTCGGCTCAAAAGGGAGAAAGCTGGTCACCGCACGTGTCGCGCGGGGGGAGGCCTGGGAGAAGAGGGGTTCCGAATTTCAGTCATTAACACGAATAAGGGGCAGGGTTTCAGGGGGGCTCACCAAGGCATTTCAGAGGGGTACCGACACACCACAAGTAATCGATGGAGACTAAGAACCAAACCCTTGCACCCGATTCTATATGGGTTATAATGAAAGAAAGAGACCGGGTACCCTCAGCCCCGGGGCCGTAGGAGAGCGGGAAAGGACTGGGTGAAAAGGGGTTTTTTGCCGTCTTGTAAGTTGACAAAAAGCCGAGAAGGGTCTGAGAAGGGGGCCGGGTGCGCGTCACTCATCTGAATAGTTGGGTGGTACGCTCGCTCTACCCGGAGGGGAGAGATGGTGGGGCATCACGAATGAGACGTCGCGGATGAAAACTTTCAACATGGAAGGAAGGGGGGACTCTCCGTCCACAAGGACAGCAGGACCGGTTTCGGGAAAAAAACGACGTGCCGACGGGAGCCACTGGCAAATCTCGCAGGCCAGAAAAGGTCTCGACTGGAAGGGGAAAGACAAAGAAACATCCCGGGTGGGCGCCGGCGACAGGAGTCACTACGCAGCATCTCTCTCAACAAAGGAGGGGATGATATATATATGAACGGTGTGAGACGAGACGAGCTAAAGCCGATGTTTCTCGTGAGGAGCCGGATCGTAGTCGCCGGGGATCGAGAGCGGTCGAATCAGCCATACGTCCTGGGGTTCGTCCCTAAAAAAGTGGCCTTGAAGGTAAGGCTGAACGATCGGCCCATCCAAACTGAGGGATACATCATGGGAAGGGGCCACGTTGAGGCAGTACTAGGAACGCACACATCGAGCCTCGGTCTTCGGCAAAGATAAGGACCACACGGATTATCTTAGGAAAGAGGAAAAGACGAGAAGCCGTGCGCTAACGTTACGTAAGTCCTCGAAAAACTGCCCCTACGTGTATTATCGGAAAAAGAATAGGAACGGTGATTGAGGGCATTCATCAGATCGAGAAATTAGGGTGGCCAAGGCCGTAGAGTGCGAGACCGTTGTGGGAGGACGTAGGAAAAGCTAGGCCGCGGTAAAGAGATAAGAACGTCAGGAGAAAAGGCTATGGGGAAATGATTACGCTTCGGGAACGAATCGCCAAAACAAAAGGCTCAAGCGAACTGAGGAGTCCCGCCAGCCAAGAAATTACATAGAGTAGAGAATAACGGCTGTCCCGCCCGTAGGCGATAAGAGGGGAGAAAATTCGGATAGAGAATTAGAATGGTCCTCTTCCACAACCCCTATATCATGAAAACGCCGATCGAGAAAGACCAAGCCTCGTCACGGTAACCTAGGAGTATCCGCTGAGGGTAATAGAGAAAGGAAAAAGGAACAAAGGGCGCTGACTCGCGGCATTCTGCATTAAGATAGGCGCGGAGAGAGGGATTCCGGTCAGAGGGTGGTGTAGGAACGATGAAGCTATTTTAGACGAGGCGCCGACGAGACCTCTGCCCGGCTCTGAGGGTAAACGTACCCACAGGTCCGAAGCGACAGCGCGCTCGTAGTCTACCACCCGACCTTGCCACGAGGCGCGGGGCTCCGACTACAATGGAAAAGTAGTCGACCCCGACGCCGGACGTAAGCGAAGTTTTACTTGTTCCGCTGCTGCCGACAAGCTTATCCGCAATCTCCGGAATTCGCCGAAGTGGAGCAGGGAGATCGCGGGCCGAGACGTAAGAGGTTTAAACTATACCCACTCCAGCAGGGCCCAGATCGGGAGTACCGGGAAGATTGGGTAAGAGAGGGAGGCTGGAGCAACTCATCGCGGACCGCGACCCGCCGCTCGAGCAGGAGTCTAAAACTTAGGGGTCTGCGCGCAGCGAAGGGCATCAAAGGCGGCCCGACCTCCGGGCGCGCGGCTGACTGCGCACTCGCGGACCGCCTCCGAAGACACGGTCTTTGGGGGGATCTCGGTCAGCGTGTTGATTGGAAAAAGACTTTCATCAATTTGCATTGTACGCATCAGCTGGACGACAGAGAGAGAGAAGAGAAAAAAAGTATGAACCTGCGGACGCTAAAGGGGGAAAGTAGAAAAAGTGTGGACAGTTGGTCCTTAGGGAGACCGCTGGAGGCATCAGCAATGGTAAAAACGTAACGAGGTTCCCTTCAGGAGAAGTGAAGGATAGAAAAGCGGTGGGTGGCAAGGAGGAAAGAGAGAAGAATGTCCGTTCCCCGTAGAGAAACCTCGTCCTGCAAAAACGCCCCGCGCAAAAGGTCAGGACTGCAATGCGGCAGGACGTAAGAGGGAGGATAAAACTGGGGGCGTTGAGAAAGTAATAGAGAAGAGAAGAGTGTTCAAAGGTGCACAACGAAGGGGAAAGCTCCAAAGGGGTAAGATATGGGGGCGCGACGTCGGAGAAGTTCTCTCTATCGGACGGGCCTCGAAAACCCTCAGGGTCGCAAACGTGGAAAGCGGTGCGCGCGCCTAAGAAGAAAGGAGAAGACACCAAAAAGCAGCGAAAAGCTGCGCTAACCCGAGCCACCCACGAAGGCTCTTCCGGCGATAACAGAAAACCGGGGACTGGGGAGATGGTGGTAAGAGCCGCTGAGGACAGGGAAAGAGAATTGAGAGACGTCGCCGCGAAGAGGGCGAAATTACGCTCGTTTCGCGCTTGACGGGAGGGACACTCGAGTCACCGGGAGGAAATAGTGAACCCCCGTTCAGGGAGATAAACTCGAAGGAGGGGAGACTGAATCGATCACAAGGGAGAAGTACGCGCGAAACAGTAAAAGCCACGCGCAGTCTAGCCAGCACATGGCCGCCAGCGCTTGATGGCCCGGGAAAGAGGGGTTAAAGAATTCGTAGTTAGACCAAAGAACGAGCAAACAGCAACTCGACTTGGGAGAGAATGGCGACCAACTCACGTCTTGATAGAGCACGTCTTACAAAGACGTCTTGCGTAGAAACATGAGGGCATAGAAAGAATGACCAAAACTCCACGCGCACGCGAGAGAGCCGGGGAGAGAAAATTGGGAAACCGAGGAAGGAGTCACGAGCGCGCCCCGTATTGCCTTATCTAGGGTCGGGCTGGATGCTTCAAAGCGCTTGGCCAGGATAAGGCCGTGAGTGACCAAGCTAACAAGGGGACTCGGGATCATAGGGGAGGAGGAGTGGAGACGGCCGGAACGTTCGCTCCCTCGGCACGACGTTTCTCTCAGGGATACTACAGAGGGGGCATTAAAAAAAAAAAGTTGTACAGAGGCCAATCAACATCGAGCGGGCGGTCTAAAAAACAGGAAGGAACGCCCGTCCAATCGGTGAGCAGTCACGAAAAAAGAGGTGAGTCGCTGCTCCTCGATATAACTGCTCCCTTTAAGCGAGGATCGGCAGATATCTCTGGCGCGCGCGACCGGAAATTCAGACTTCAAAACTAAGCGAGCAGGGAGTCGATCCGTGGCGCCGCAGTCAGGCGCTTCCAGCTGGGGCTTCTCCAGAAGCTCGGAGGGAGATCGGGGGATGTGGAAGAACCGGGCGCTAAGGAACGGAACGCAACGCACGGGAAGATAGACGAAGAAGATAGCCTTGCATGACTCTCACAACCAAAAAAGAAGAGGGCCAAGGCAAATATGGAGAGTAGGGAAGAGAACTTCGGTTCTCCGTCCGAAGAGACAGGTGAGAAGAAAAAATCGGAAATCACCTGGATCCGCCGGCGCCGGGATATGAAAGGAGCTGAAGAACTCTCATATAGCCTACTGGTCTGGAGCAGATACGAAAAGGGACGGAACTCTGGAGCTAGAGAGTGACGGTTCGAAGAGAAATCGATATAAAAAAATTCAAAGATAGAGCGTTGAACTTTCATCTCTAAGCATCCTCCTTCCCCTGAAGAGAAAAGGACTCTTTGGGCAACAGCGCCAACGCTAAGAGAAGTGAGGGAATTTTTGACGCCGCCAGAAGTAGGAACGAAAGAGATGGAAAAGATAAACGTTTCGTGCAGAGGAGGCTATTACCTTAGGAGCACTCAAGGAAGAACCGAAGAGGCAGGTCAACTTCCAGGGAAAGCAAAGAGAGAAAGAGGAAAAGGGGGGTCAAATACACGCATCACAAGGCCAATGTAGTGCAACGACAGAAGTGCTCGAGGCAAAAGAGGCTTGCTTTTAGACTCAATATCACCAGCGTCGCTCGGAGGACAAGAAGGAAGACGAATTTGCGCCGCCAGAGAGGGCCAGGGGAGACTTTGCTAGTGGAAGCTGGAAATGGATTGGCGGGCATTACTACGGTACGTCGAACTCGGGAGTGATACGCTGGATCGGGTCAAGACGGCTTAGGTGGGAACGAAAAATGATCTCAGAAAGAAGTCAACCGAGAGATGCACGCGTGGGGCTCCGTCATGTCGAAGAACGAAAATTAACTATTTCACGGGCCAAAAAGAGTGGGCGGGGGGGGGGGAGGGCGGACCACGAGGGTACAGAGCGCCGAGGAGGTGGTCGTCAAGCGCGAAAACGAGAAGATGACTAATCGCTGCGCTCAGCGGACTAAGCCTAAAGGGGATTGGCCTTTTAAAGGACTCGAAGACCGGGCCCGGCCAATCGACTCGAAGATATCGTGGATAAGGGCTGAAGAGAGACTACCGCGCGCTCCTCGGCGTCGGGAGCAATCGGTTCTTCCAAACAGCTCACATCGTCTGCTCGTGGAGCAGTGGGTTGTAGCGGAGGGAAGCACTGGGGAGCTGAAAGGGGTTTTTACGTGGGGAGCAGGTAGTCGTCAGTCGCGAGAAATTTCAAATTTTACAGGTAGCTGCGAGTCAAATGTCCCGGACGCGCGAGGAGCGCAAGCTCGGCGACGGAAGTAGACCGCCCGCTGATCCAAGGGGAGATGGAAGAGCTGTATCTTCTGCACCTTATAACTGCTTCTAGAGGAAACAACTAAAGGATGCTGTACAAGTACGTCAAGTTGATCAAGGCAAGCGAAAGTGATTTAGAAAACACTCGCTGGCGAGGCGATAGACGCTGTGCCTAACTGGTTAAAAAGGACAGCGTGCGGAAAAAGACTGGGTCAAGGAGAAAACAATCGCAGGGATGAGAAGGAAAGCAGGCACCCCGAGAAAAAATCCTTGAAAAGGAAGAAAGAATGAAATCCAGCGGCTATTCCACCAGGGGGGATGCCCACTGTAACTGGAACCGGAGACATCGACGGTTCGCCGGCGAACCGAGGAGCATCTGGAAATGATCACGGAAAGGAAGAAAATCTTAAGAACGGAATCGAGAGGAAGGGGGAAAGCCCCATCCGACGGAGGAGGGTCCGCAGGGGGGACGTCAGCTAATAATCTGAAACGGTACCTTCCGAGTGGAAGAAGGGCGCAGGTGAGCGGAGCGTACCGCGCGCAGAAGGAGAGGGTCGAAGGCATGGGAAAAAAGCAGATAGACTGATCTTCTGTCTGAGAGTAGAGGTCGGGCTACTACAACCTCTCTCACAAAGAGCAGGCAATTTAGAGGCACTCCGATGCGCTCTCGTACGTTCCTATGCGCCGAGGAGACTCACGAGGAGTGTCTGGAGAATGCGATCATATGTCAGCTTATTACCACAAACGCGAGACGATGGGGGGGTTGGGTTCAGAGACCGAAAATCCAGGCCGCGCAGGAGAAAACACGAAAGCGCTAAAACTGAGTCTTGCCTCTTAGCTGGAAGTGTCAGACGCGATAGATCTTTTGGCTCTGGTGGATTCGGGGCTACTAGCTCGGTGAGAGGAGAGGGGAGAGCGAGAGAACCAGCCTGCTCAAATCTAGCTTCGATCAAAAAACGAGATAGAAAAGTCGGTCTCGGAGAGCTGAAAGGCCGCAAATGAGGCCCGAGATCCGGCCCATGTCGCTGTTCTTTGGCTCTGTACAAACTAAAATGCAAGGAGTGGACCGGACGAGATCAGGTGGGTCCAGTGTTAGGGCAGAAAAGTGGGCAAAATGGATCTCGGTTGGGGGAAGAGTATCGCGATCGAGAGACTCCAATGAAGAACGATGCGGGGCAGGGGAAAGCCGCTCTCCCTGCTAGACTCCGATGAAAGATTAGGACTCACGGGAAAGAGCCAGCACGTGGCCTCCTTGGTTGTGGAACGATAAATTTTGACTCATTACGAACATCGAGAAGTGGCGATCTACGACCAGAAAAGGAGGAGTTCCAGGACCACCAAACGTCGCAGAGCACGTGCTGTCCCAAGGCCAAACTGGCACCAGTAGGCAGAGGGGGAGAAGGACAGTAACAGCGCAAAAAACGGAGAGAGAGACCTAGGTCTTGTGACTTAAGAGTAGCGAGTAATACGGACCGTTAACGCAGGGAGACGGCCTGAACGGAGGTGGAGCGGACACGGAAAGAGTTGTGTCTACGACGCGATGCACGCGAGGAGGGTGTGGGGGGGGGGACGAGCAAGGAGAAGTATTCGTACCGTGGCCCATCAAAGAGGGAGACCGAGGGGGGATGGGCGACCGCGACCGTCCACGGACCTGGGAAAGCAACGGTGTCGGAAAAACGTCGAGCAACCTCTGGGAGGATCTAACCTCGCATCAAAAAGACCTCGGGCTTAAAGCCGAACAAAACGAGAAAAGAGGCCGGACGCGGGATTCAAGCAGTTCATCTGACTCTCACAACCAGGAGGGGTAGAATAAACGGCGTGGAAAAGCCGATCCGCCTGAAAACCGATGTTCTCGGGCGGTCGCAGAACGGAGAGGGAAAAAGGAGGCCGCGTGAATGAAACGAGGTCGAGCATAAAGGACGGCAGAGGTGCGATATATTTTTGATGTCCTTTCCGGAACGTCTGGAACGCGGCGGTCAAAACCCTGACGAATTAAAGCCATGATTCAAGTTGAATGCCGAGGAGGACGCCAGGGCTCGTCCCGCACCCCAGATCGCAACTAGAAGGCGCTAGAGCGAGTAGCGCCACACCACTTTATTCATCGGCTCACGCGAAGAAAATCGAACTTCCTAAAGGCCTCGGGCAAACGAGGGCAGAAACTCGTATCGCCGCTCGAACGACGGACTAGGAAAATGTGAAATCAGGGGGGCAGGCCAAGAAAAGCGCTCATCGTTTGTTCCCAGGAAGTAAAGTACCCGGAAGAGCGCCGGTGGGGGGTGCGTGAGTAGAAAAGAGAAAAAAGGACTCTTTCTATCAAAACGTCAAAAAACTAGGAGAGGGGCTTCCTAAGGGAAAGAGAAGATCGCCAAACGGCGCAAAAACTCTAGCACGGTTGGGCCGCTGGGACGTCATTTCTAGAGTCCTCGGGAGAGCGGCTGTCAACCGCCAGAGCGGGAGGATCTAGGGGAAAAGGCGCTATGACAAAAAAAAAAAAAAAAAAAAAGACGCAAGAATAGACGCGATGTCCCTCGGAACACCAGAGAAGTCACGGCTGGGCACGCCTTCTCAGTCACTACCCACGGTCCTAGTCCAGGTCCACCTCGTCACTCGCTCGTCTGTATAACGCAATTCCGTCACGCCGGGAGGTGAATCTCAGCGGTCATTAAAGAGTCGCTGAAGATCGTAGAAGTCCGGGAGGGAAAGCGACGTTGTGGAGAAGACGATCTTGCACGTCGAAAGGGGGCGAGAGGAGAGAAATCACTCTGAAAAGACGAAGGATCGGTCTAAACGTACAGCACTTTCTTCCATAACGCGGCGTGGCCGCTCCTCGGAACCGCAGCGCGTTCTAGAGCGTCGTGCGGTACGAGGGAGCCGCCTGTAACTAGGGGATCGGAAAAAAAACGAACACGTAAGAAGCTTTTTTACCCAAGCGCAGTCCGGCCCTTGATCCTAAGCTTCGCCAAGGAACGGGCGCCTCGGACTCTAGGCAAGGGCCAGAGAGGGGGAGAGGAGGTTAGCGACCGGCTCCAGAAGGGGAAGCTCCGTGTACCTCGTTTGCGAGGAGCCCATCGAGCTCCGCTCTCGTGTCCTGCGGGGAGTGGCAAGGAAAAAAAAAAGACTCCCTTCTGCGCGCGCGGGTACCGATCGAGAACCTCGCCCAGACCGCCCCTCGGGGAAATGGCGCCGCTTCTTTCGCGCAACGACAGAGCGAAACACCAAAGACCTTGGGGTCAGGGGCTGGGGGTTACGATTAGCTAGTCCCATGGTCAAGTCCTGGGAATCGGTTCCAGATCCGGAAGAGAGGACTCGCAGCGTAGCCTCCGTCCAGGCAAGTCCGAACAAAGTGGGGCATTGGCCCAGGGGGAAGAGCCGGAAGTGTCATCGATGGGCGACAGTCAGCGAGGGACAGATTTCCAGGCGGCGGGGGCAAAAACCACACGCTTCCCTTCTCAGACCCATGCGGGCGGGGGGGGGTTGGGGACCAGAAGACTTCCATCTCGAAATCCAGTGTCAAAGGACATCTCACATCAAAGTGCGCCGGGGCCAGCGCATCCAACTGGAAAACGAGAGATGCGGCGATCAAGGAAGTCAGATGGTCGTCAAAATCGGTGAGATGTGCCATGCGAATAGCAAGAAGCGCACCCGGGGGGCACCGCTCAGCTCGAACATCTCCCCAGTGGTCGGGGGGGGGAGTCGGGGAATGGAGCTTATCAACGCCGAGACGAGCGGGAGTTCGCCAGCCTCCTTGTCAACCAAAGTAAAAAGAAAGGAGACGGGCGACGCCAAAAGGGTGGGGGGGCATACCCCCCCCAGGGGGGGGGGGGTGGGGGTGGTGGGACCAAAACCCAGGGGGGGGGGGGGGGGGGGGGGGGGGGGGGGGGGGGGGGGGGGGGGGGGGGGGGGGGGGGGGGGGGGGGTTTGGGTGGGGGGTGGGGGGGGGGGGGGGGGGGGGGGGGGGGGGGGGGGGGGGGGGGGGTTTTTGTGGTTTTGGTGTTGGTGGGTTTTTTTTGGTGGGGGTGTGGTGGGGGGTTTGGTGGGTGGGGGGGGGGGGGGGGGGTTTGGGGGTTTTGTGTGTTTTTTTGGGTGGTGTTTTGGGGGGTGGTGGTGGTTGGTGGTTGGTGGTGGGGGTTGGGGGGTTTGTTTTGGGTGGGGGGGGGTTGGGGTGTTGGTGGGGTTTGGGGGTTGGGGGTGTTGGTTGTGGTGGGGGGTGTTGGGGGGGTTTGGTGGGTGTTTTGTTGGTGTTTTTGGTTGTTGTTTGGTGGGGGTTGGGTGTTGTGGGGTGTGTCCAAAAAAAATGGTTGGGGGGGGGGGGGTTGGGGTTTTGGTGTGGTGGGGGGGGTTGTTTTTTTTGGGGGCTCCGGACCTTGGGGTTTTGGGTTTTGTGGTTTTTGTTGAGTGGGTGTGTTGTTTTTGTTGTTTTTGTTGTTGTTGGTGTGAGTGAGTGGGTAGTGTGGGGGGGGTTGTATGGGGGGGGGGTTTTGTGGGAGAGGTGGGGATGTTGTGGTTTGGTTTGTGTTGGGTATGTGGTGTTGTGTTTTGGTGGTGGGGTTATTTTTTTTTTTGGGGTTTTGCTGTGGGTTGTTGGTTTTGTTGGGTTGGGTGAACGCGCCCCAACGCAAAAAGCGTGAAGGCCCCGCGTGGCAGGTACGCGCCCACGCCCTCACAGGGGACGGCAACCAGACCCCAAGGGTTGGGGGAGGTTTGGGTTTTTGTTTGGTGTGTGTCATCCATACCCCCAGCGAATGCCCACGCCGGACGCGGAGGGAAGAGCTACACACTCACTCGCAGACAATAAACGGTTGAAGCGGCTCTCCCATGTGTTGGTTTTTGTTTGTTTTTTGTTGTGGTTTTTTGTTGTTTGTTTTGTTTGGGGGGGTGTTGTGGTTTTTTTTTTTGTGTTTGTGGGTTGTGGGGTTGTTTGTGTTGGTTTGGGTGGGGTGTGGTTTTTTGTTGGTGTGTTCATATGTTGGATTATTGGACTCGGGGGGTGAGGGTTTGTGTGGTGGATTTTAGAGGGGGGTTTTTTGTGGTTGTGTAGGTTTGGGTTTTGGGGGGGTGGTGGGGGGGGGGGTGGGTTTGGGGGTTTTTTGCGGGGGTGTTGGGTGGTTGTGGGGGGGGTGGGTGGGTGTGGCGGGGTTTTGGGTGGTGGGAGTGGGTGGGGGGTGATTGGTCCCTGACCAGCCCCACCCAAAGAGGGACAACACCCCTGGGGTTGGGGGGGGGTGGGGGGGGGGTTTTGGGGGGGGGTGGGGGGGGGTGGGGGGGGGGGGGGGGTTGGGGTTGTTTGGGGGGGGCCTGGGGGGGGTGTGGTGGTTGGTGGGGGTGTGTGTTTGGTGGGGTGTGGTGGGGGGGGGGTGGGGGGGGGGGTGGGTTGGGGTTTTGGGGGGGGGGGGGGGGTTTTGTGGTTTGGGGGTGGGGGGGGGGGGTGTTGCCCCCAAGCTTGGTGGGGGGGGTGGGGGGGGGGGGGGGGGGGGGTTTTGGGGGTGGGGTGGGGGTGTTGGTTGGTTTGTGTGGGGGGGGGTGGTGGGGGGTGTGAAAAACCACCCTCCCCCGGGGGGGGGGGTGATTACGCCGCCCCATCAATCCAATCAAAGGGCCACCCCTTGGACGCACAACACGCTCCACCCACTGCTTCGAGCGGCTCCTTCCTATTCAAAATAGCAGATGGTTGCGCTTGGTTGACCGATCGGGAATGCCACGAACGCTGGCCAGGCTCTCGACCTTCATCTCCTTTAAAGCCCTTACTGTCTACTCCTGCGGCCAGTCAAATCGAGAGTCCGTAGCCGTCGGGGGACCCAAGCCCGTGTCGGCGAGACTAGTCACGAAACTGCCTATAGTCAGAGTGATCCGGGCAAAGAAAGTACTCTCTACATAAAGAGAGCTCGGGAACGATTCCGAAGAAAACGCCAGCTCCTTTGAGGGCCCGGATAAGTGTTAAGAATGAGTCTTGATCATGCCGAGTCAAGAAGGGGAGGCATGAAGAGAGGGAAGTTTTGGGAGAATGGGGCGACCAACGCAGGTCAGTTGATAGAGCGGCAGGCGGGAAAATCAAGTTCGAAAGCGAGTGAGTACGCCGCCCGAAATGCCAGAGAAACACGCGCAAAAGGCAGCCCTTGGCGCAAGAGTACCCGGGTAGGAGAATTTGTCCTCAAAAAAAAGACCGCCGTGATGTGCAGAAGAACAAGATATGGGAATCAGGAAATGGTCTTAGTTTGGAACGATAATGCCGGGCTGAAGTCTCCGAAAAAGAAAGCTCGGTCCGCGTAGGGCGGAAGTACGAGCAATTCAAGGAGGCAAAGAAAAGGGGAGGGGCTCTCGGAAGAAGTGCGTCTCGATTTAAAGGACGAGTGTCACACTGAAAGGTTCGAGGATGACTGCATCCGTGAGCGGGCGGCGAAAACTTAAGTCACAAGAAAGGGATCGTTATCTTGCGCTGGTGCACGTGAAAACCGGAGTGAGGGTCGAGCGCCGGGCGGACGGAGGGAAAAGTTAAAAGATCACTTTGGAGATCAGTGAGGAGACTCTAAACCGATCTCCTTTAAAAGCAGCCGCACGGCTGTTCTAACGTGGCGCCACCGCTCGCGAAGGAGCGTCAACTGAGAAGGGGGCATTGGAAGGAGAAATCAGGGAGAAACGATGTGGCGGCGCCCGGAGCGATCGGACTGAACTCACGCCTTCCTGGAAATCTGACGAAAGATTCAGGGGGAAGGCCATCAAAAAAAAAAAAAACGGAGGAGAAGAAAGATAGGTTCAGCAATAGATGAGAGGAGACTGACCGAGTCGCGTTCGTTTCCGTCCGAGAGCGAAGGGGTGCAGAAGAATCGAGAAAAAAACGATAAGCGGAGAAGGATTAATGGACAAGGAGATGGACTCGCATTTCCAATCGGCCTATCCACATATCTGCGCAGTCTGAAGGGTGGACGGTTAGGAGGCGGTCGCGTCGAGAAACCATCGATCACGGAGGGGCGAATCCTTCATCGCGCGTTGAACTGTACAGCTCGGATACTCCTACCTAGGCTGGGCGTAACTCTGGGTGCCGGGAAAAAGACGGGGAAAAAACGCTCACTCATACAGGTGCGGGACTGACCTGGGAGGGAAGACTCTCGATTCCGTATCGCGAAACGGGGGAAACTCGCGTAGAGTAACTCTAGATCGCACTTAAAAAGAAGAGAGGACCTTATGCTCTATCCCCAACTTACTAAAAAAGAGGATCCGGGGGGATAGTGTTCGAGACGGCAAAGAACCGACAGAGCGGGACCAACGGCCAAATAACGAAAAAGCAAGCGACGGGGAGATTTAGGCCATCAAAAAGCTGCGACGTAGACGGCAAGCGCCAAGTAATGAGCGCAGGGAGATTAGATGGAAGTCGGGGGCGTCAAGAGGCCGCCGAAACGCGGATTAAGAACGAAGCTAGAGCTGGGAATGTCACGCTCGCTCAGAAGTAACCATCCGGGCGCTGGAAAGCGTGCTCGCAGGTAGGCAACGAGGGAAGGAAAAAAGTATGTTAAAAAAAAAAAAAGAGAAGCATGGCGTGCGAAGGAAGAAGCGGACGCTCAGGGTGTCTCGCGCGTACTGCGCAATAACTGAACGAGAGCGGCGGGAAGCATTAGCATCAAGAAAAAAATCAAGAAAAAGGGCGAAGGGACTCGACCGTGGCCTTCAGACGCAAGTCGCAAGAAAAAGAGTAAGGTCGCCGAGGGGCTCTGAGTGACGGACGCGAAGCAATGAAGCGGCGGGGGGGAGGCAGCACGGGCGGACAAAAGCTCAAACGCTCGCAAAAGAGGGAATAAGTTGGTGACAAAACTGCTGTATCGGGGAAGCGGAAACTGTATTGGGGTCTTGGGAAGGGAGGAGTCGTCGCGCGCCAGAGGGGAAACAGGGGGGGGGGAACCTCAAGACATTGAATCGAGAGATATAGTCGAAGGGGACAGTCAGCGCCTAGCAAGGGGGAGCTAAGAACTTAAGAGGCCTGAACGGAGACGCGGAACTGCGAGAAAAGAGTCCGTAAAAGACTAAACTAGGGTTGAGTGTAAATGACTTAACGTCACTGATGCTCGCAGGATTTCAGCGGAACCTGCATTAGACGGAGGCGACATAAGCGGTTCGCTAAGGTGATGGACAAATTTTAAGGAGGGAAAACAAAAAAGCAGAATGGGTCCTCTCAGTAAGCAGCAAAAGCGCAAAAGGAACGCCTTTCAGTATTCCGACTGACATCCCACGTCGCCGGACAAGGAATGAAGGCCAAACTGGAGGAAAGCCGAAGGGAGAAAAAGAAGGTCAAGAGATATCTCGAGG
>Ga0179593_1328871_pt1 | contig 18643 bp, 17 predicted proteins | sample CZODoug2_1_08_16_FD_185931 | JGI IMG/M metagenome (GOLD analysis project Ga0179593, IMG submission 185931) | Vadose zone soil fungal communities from Angelo Coast Range Reserve, California, USA - CZODoug2_1_08_16fungal (PacBio error correction) | ecosystem: Environmental > Terrestrial > Soil >...
ATCAAACCTTGGACGATGCCGCTCATTACGAAGCCATCTGGCGGGGTCAAAGAGACAGTCGAGCCGAGCAGCGGATGGCAGGGACAACGAAGGGGCGAAATCTGACACCGGCGCTGGGGACGGTGAAGCGGGCTTCAAGGAGTGGTAAGTCCGGACACCGAGGACGCTGCTGGAAGAAGGGAGGAGGGAGATGACTATTCCAGAGGGCGTCGGAGGAAAAAGAAAATGCATCGAGATCTAACGGTCACACAAACCTCGAAAACTACAAGAGCGTCGCGGAAAAGGAGATAGGCGTCGAAGGCAAACTACGCCTTAACCCCTCGGGAAGGGCCGAGCTCGATACAGAGTCGCTCAGAGAAAGAGGACTGGAGGACAGACCGGAGTTGGAATCCTACATAAGGGAAGGGTCACGCGCGCATCACGGGGGGGAGCGGAAAGGGGTCCAAACAAGGAAGGGAGGGGGAAGGGTGGAACGGGAAGACGATATCCTATGAAAGGCATGAACACTCGGGACCGCGCAAGAGAAACCGCGGGCGTGTGGCGGAGTCGGAGAACCGGGGGAAGTTTCGTAAATCCAACTCAGAAAGCGGGAAAAAAGGAAGGGGGCGGTCTGCATCTACACAGATACGCTAGTCGCACGTGATCGGAAAAGACCGGCGCGCACAAAATACGAGTCTAAGGCCGCCTGACTACGGGCAGGATCAGATATCCAACTTGAAAAGAACCTAGCATGGGGAGCGTGCTGACGCGTGAGAAACGGGCGACGAGGAGAAAGGAAAAGCGAAGGAATCCTCCTCCCGAAATCCGAGGAGAGAAGATGCACGGAGATGGGATGAACAAAAATATCAATCGGCCTGAAGGAAAGAAGACAAACTGCCGAGGGCTCCTAAGAAACCAAAGTCGCCTCAGAGCCGGGGAAAAAGGGTGGTGGGCGTGCGATCGCGCAGTCCGGAAAAAGGGCCCATCAGAGACCTTAGGGCGGCGACAACCAGAAACGATCCTCATCAGGCAAGCGCGAAAAGGAGAGTAGCGCTCGAACTCTCGAGGACGAGGAGTCGAGGAGAGTGCGGGAAACGCCTGGACCAACTACGCAGTCCAGAGGCGCGGAGCGCACGCAGATGAGTCGGGCAGAAGGGAAATTGCTCACGCCTAAAAAGAAGAGACGAGAAAGATTCTACGAAAGGGGCGAAAAAAAAAAAGACGCGCTCTCGCGTACCAAAGCACCAAGGAAGACGACGCGGTGATCACATGTCGCGCCGAGGGTTCGTGTGGGGGACCACGGAAAAGAGCCTCTGGAAAAAAAGGTTGGCAGCAAGCGCTTCTCTCGTGTCGTGCGCGAAGGGGGTCCGACTCCTGACGAAAACATAAGCCGAGCAGGGGGGGTAACCGAATAAAAGAAAAGATCTGGAGGGGTGCGTAAAACTAAGCCGTCCGTAGTCACAGCTAGCGCGGTCGGCAAGTCGGAAAGCCAAGACGGGACTCGGAGGAACGTAAGGACCAAAGACCAACCTCCGGATCTTCTCACGAAGTGCGCCGCAACGCGACCGGGGGAGGGGCAAGTCAAACGAAAAGTCGGTCGGATGTAAAAGGGGTCCGGCGCAAGACAGTTCCGTCCGAAAGAAAGGAGGTCAGAGAATACAAGTCTTACTGGGGAGGGGAGTCGGGGACTGACGGTGACCACGGGAAAAAAAAAACGGACAAGTTGTCCCGCTAAGAGAAGACAAACGAAGGGAAGTCTATGTCCGGGGAAAACGGAGGGGGGCGGAAGGAGTCTGAGAAAACAAGGGTTTCTTATCCCAAAGACGAAGCCGCGAGAGGTTGGGTGGTGGAGCGGGCCAGGGAACTTTCCGTCCGGTCTATCTCGGGAAAGAAGCAGGCGGGATCAATCAAGAGAGATGGGAGAAAGGGTGATCTGGGACTAGATTAGGGGGCACCCGTCCCATAGGGGGATTGGGAGACAGCGAAAATATGAGAAAGATCTAAGCCTACTGCCGCCTCAAAAGATCGGGAAACAGAGTCTTGAGGAGGGGACGAGGATAAAAAAGTCGACACTCCAAAAAGCCAAGATACGTTATCTACAGTAAGGGGGGATGAAAACAAAAAGCGCCCGTGAAACGGCACCAAGTCGGCAGGCTAGCTTACGAAAGAACAGAGGAAAATCCATAAAAAATTCGGAGGAAGGACCAGCAGAAGCAAAAGAGGGAGGGAGGGGGGAATGAACAGCGGGCATTCGAGAAGTAGGAGGAGAGGACTACCAGGCCCTCAAAAAACACGAAGCAATTGTATTTGGTGCGGAATGCAAAGAAGGGATGAGGCCGAGTAGGGAGAGGGGAAAAAGTTACGTCTATTCCGAAAGCAGTCAGGGGCCGCCGTTGGAAGGACCGGTCGTGCAAGTTCCAACCACGAAAAAAGGAGCACGGGGACTAAAAGGGAAGCAGGAAGCTAAGGAAAGGGTACGGGGAGAGAACTCACAAGCAAAATCTGATGAGAAGAGGGATCTGGACGACGTTTGAAGACTTCGAAGCAGCGCGCATAAGAACAGGCGTGGGGGTGCCGGAATCCGTCTGAAATGGGAAAAAAAGCAGTACGGGAAGACAGAAAGAGCGAGATTACTGAGGACTCAGGGCTTCCCTGGGGAGGACCGGCACAGGGGGAAAAAAAAAAGACAAGACGGCGAACATCTCGGGGAAAAAAAGCAGAAGAGTCGTCGAACGGAGCGGTGAAGGACGGGCAGGAAAAAGTCCGAACGGACAAGGCACCCTCAAGATGGTCTCGGGTACGCCTCTGGGGAAAGGGGTCGGCCCGTCGAGTCCTAGCGCTGCAGGTGACGCCGTATCGAGAGCAAAGTCGGGGGAGGGGAGGGTCGTAGAAAAGGGGGGCTAAACCCCCAACCCAATGGTAGGACTGTCGAGACCGACGAAAGGGAAGACAATCACCAACGTGAGCGCGTGGCGCGTAGCCCGAGCAGAGGGGACATTTCTACTCGTAACCTTGCCGGGGGAAAAGAAACGGCCCGGACGAGGAGGGAACGGCATTTGAAGGGCTTGAGTCGTAACTCAAAAAGGAGAAGAAAGTGTCGCACCACGTGTGAGGTTCCGAACGCCCGAAAAAGTCACGTGAAATAAAAGGGTCAAAAAAAGGGGAAGGGGAGGAGGAAAGATAGAGAGAAAAATGACGGAGCTACGGGCGGAGTCTGGCAAAAAAGTTGTCAGAAAAGAGGACGTCACGGCCGACGACGCCCGCATCCCGAAGAGAACGCGGAACGGAGATAAAAAAAGGGGGGGCCACGAGGGGAAAACCGCGCTAAGGTTCTACATTAGAAGAGGAAAAAGGGAGGTAAAACAGAGGAAGCGCCACGCGACAAATCGGATCGTGCTGCTCAGCAACGATGGCAAAACACGGTTTTTGGGGCGGAAAAGGTAGAGAAAGAGCCGAAAAAGGACGCTTCTAACAGAGTCAGGGAACGAACCCACGCGCCTCCTGAGGAAGAAGTTCCTGCCGCTCAAGATGGCAAAACTTCTGCGACAGGAGTCGCTTGACCCCGACGTGTCAGAAAAAGGGGGAGGTTAACGGAAAAGAGAGCGAAAAACGACTACCGCAGGGGAAACCGGTTCAAGCACAGTTCGAGGCGATGACCGGCAAAGAAAATTTCGAACGCTTCGCTTGTCGGGTGACACAAAGGTCGTGGTAAGGAGGGGGAGAAAGAGAAGAACGTCCAACTCGACGAGAGACTGGAAAAGCTCGCTGGTACTGCGCTGGACAAAAAAAAATCCAAGGGGGCCGGCAACTCCGAAAAGGTTCAGGGGCAGGTCTGCAGGCAAAGCAAAGAGACGGGAAAAGAAAACGATCGAGAGAAGATCACGAGCTGGCGAGTGGGCAAAGTGGTCATTAAAAATCAGGAACGCGGAGGATCGGGCTCGGAAGGTAAGAGAATTATCGTGTGATCGCGGGGAACTTTCACGGGCAAGGAGAGACGCCTACAACGGGGAGGACAGCTTGACGGAGGGACAGGAGAAACGCGTGCCTGTCCTGACCTCATAATAGTTGGGTAAAAAACAGATGGGGCCGGACAGAATAACCGTGGGGCCGAGAGGGAGGGAGATCGAGCTGGCGTCCTCCTCTAAAGAGCGGGAAGGGGAATCATCTCCGCGAGGGATGGATAGGGACGGGGACGACTGATACGGACAAGAGAGTTGGTACGAGGGAAAAATCGCCCGGAAGGTGAATTTCCGGAGAGGGGAAGAAAAGGATCAGGAGTATACCTTAATGACCCCCGTCCGGCAAAAGCTCAGTGCTTTTGGAGGGGGCAGGGATGTCGTCTGCTTCCCGCGCAAAGACAGGCGTGGTCAGGGGAAGACCGGCGCGAAAAAACTTCCGTAAGAAAAGACTCACGAGATGAGGAGCAACCGGTGAAAAAAAAGGAAAAAGGAATTACTTGGGAGATCCAAATCGTAAACATCTCGACAACCAACTAGCCGGGCATCTAGGAGAAATCATCGTCATTGGGCACTGAATCGAAATCAGACGACGGAAACCGAAAGAAAAATCAACAACCTCGGGCTGATAACGTGGCCGAGTAGGGCCGGAGAAAGAAAGCGCTGTGAGCTGAATCGCGTACTGAAACTCGTCGCCGCGAGAACAATTAAAGTCGGCTCAAAAGAGTAAACAAAAGAGATTGAACGACCCATCAGGGAGGCGGCGCGGGACGGTTGCAGAGACCTGTAAAAAGGACAGTTGTTTTCAAAAAAACAGAAAAGAGCTGGGAAGCCGCGGGAAGATACGAGAAACGCCGTAAACTTGCTCTGACGGCGACGCACCATCCGACCAGGAAGGGGGACGGACACGTCGTCCGGAATTCTGAAAACTCTATCAAGAATAAGACGGGGGCGGGACCGTCTGGGTAAAAGTACTAAGCTGCGGTCCTGCCGGGGGGGACGGACGTCCAACAGGGAGACGCCCCCACTGACTACGGACCGACGGGGAGGGCTCGTGAAGGATCAACTATCGAGTAAGAAAAAGGTAACGCGGCGGGTACGGCGAGAGTGAAGAAAGCGGGCTCCAGAAGGCCTGGAACGAGAAGAAGACCAGCCGCGGCGACGAGCGAGGGTAGCAGGAAGTCCAATGGGCAGGAAAAAAAGGTGGAAACGAAATGCGTCGAGGCAACGAGGCGAGTGGGGGGGCACGCCGTCGAGAAGAGAAGCGTCACGTCTCCTGCCGGGAAAAATCGTCGCTGGGAAGGAGGGGGAACTTGCAAAAAACGTACGACCGACAGGCTTGTCCAAATTCCTGAGAAGGGGGGGGCTTCAGGGGAAAAAAAATCTACTGGCGGAGAAAAAACGGCAAAGTGCGTCGCAATCTCCAGAAATCTACCGTAGAAGGCTCTCTGAGATCTCTCGCGGAACGAGGACACCGAGCCCCAGCGTTAGAATCGTGCAGTCTTCTCAATTAAGTAAGGGAAAAGAACTCAGGAGCAGTGAAGTCACTATCCTAGCGCAGACAAGACCAAGAGCCCAGGCGGAGTACTCTGGTCTGAAAGCCGGAATCAAAAAAAAGTAAATGAGGAAAAAAAATGGGGAAAGTGGAGGAGTAACCTAAAAAGAGATTATCTCCGTGCTCCGAGGAGTCGGAGTGATTCGGGGAGGGATTGGAGAGGGTAAGACTGTCAAACGTCTCTATGCAAGGGGGGATAAGGCGTGCTAGCGGAAAAAGTCTGGGCTCTGCGGAAAAATTTGAGGACCGAAATATTAGTTAGAGAAAAGGGGGCCTTGAGTGATGGTCCACCCACTAACTAGCCTGGGTCCGACCAGTATCGAGGGGGGGCGACTAAGACCCCGGGAGATTGGAGGTGAGTCGCTCGCACCGGAAACTAAAGAAAAGCCAAAATTCTCTCCACATCGCCAGCAAAATCGGACGGGGATTGGGTTCGCAAAAGGTCTAAACGAGAAAAGACAGACCATCCGCGTCCTCGGCGTATAAGGGGAACGTCAAAAAGTACTCGTCTAGGGAGGGGGAGAAAACGGAAGAGGAATCAGGACACCGGAAAGCCAAAAGGGCAGCGTGGGACTCGCTGACGCGCAAGACAGGGGTTAAAAAAGGCGACTCGGGCTAATCACCAACGTATTTGGAAAGAAAAATCAAGGGGGAATAGAACTAAACTCCTCCGCACGAGCGAAAAAGAGCGGGAAGCTGAAAAGGGGGGGATTCTTGGATAGATATCTGGAGGAAGAAGGTCCTACTCAAGGGAGCTCAGGAACCAGTCCGCGATACCGCGCCACGGGGGTCGAAAAAAAGAACAGCAAGACGTCTGCTAGAAGGGGAGAAGCTTGGGGGGTCCAGTCCGAAGTAAAAGTAGAGGGCCGGGGGCGGCCGCTGCGCTTCGGCTCGACGTATGTCCAGAAGCGTAAAAGCTGAAAGAGAGGGGCAGCTAGTGGGAAATAAGAAGGGGGGGAAAACGGGAATATCCTCTCAACTAAACACCAACAGAAAAAAAAAAAAGAGAGAGTATCAGCACTCAGTGGAAAAAGCGTGTCCTCTCGGGGGAGCCTTCGACTAAGAAGGCGGCGAAGAAAAAAAAAGGTGCGGGGAAGGGGGGGAACGCCGATCATCGTCAAAGCCCCAACTGAAAAAATCAAGGCAACGGGGGACGGTACTGGTTTGTACGGGAGCTTCACACGGGAGGCAGAACCATAGGGAGCAATTGCTAAAAGGCTCGCCGTGTGGTGCGGCCGAAGCTCCGATATAGGAAAGAAAATAAAAGGGACTGCTAAAAAGCAGAGGGGACAAGGTCTTAGCGAAGTGTCGGAAATAGGAGGAGTATGCCTGAGCTCCTCTTGCCGGAACTGATCTATACGAGTGTCTCAAACTCCGCGCAAGGTCGGGATAAAAAGCCACAAACCCTCCTCGACGAAATACATGGGGAGAGTCTTAGGAAATCAGTCCTATGGGGATATATTTCGAAAGAGTAGGACGGGAAGCACTCGCCGTAGCCTGCGTGTTTTGAGAGAATTCGGGGATAGACTTCCAACTGAAGGGGCTACTCAAAAGGAAAAAATTAGGTCCAACAATCAATAGAGCTTCAAAACCGCTGCTGAAAAAATAGGCGGCTCTCACTTTATATTCGAGGCACCTGCGCAAAAATTTCAAGGAAATAAACGTGGCAAATGCCGCGGAAAGTCGCCTCAATCCAGTGAAACTTAGAGAGGAAGGGACAAGGATCAGTCTCCGGTCTTCGGGAAAAGACGGAAGATACGCCTCAAGGTCACGCAAAACGGGACGAGCTCCGAAATCCGAAGGGGGTCCACTAAAAGGAGGGGGCGAAACGAAAATGAAACTGGCTCTTACCTACTAAGTCTGAATTCCTTCAAATTCTCCTGGGAGAAAGAAAAGGAATCGTTGTTGCGGGCAGCGCGCTGAAGAAGGGGACGGATAAATGCGTCGCTCCTTAAATCGAAAAGAGCGGAATCTCCGCTGTTCTGCGGGGCAGCGGGCGCTTACTCTGCGAGCACGCTTGTCTCAGCGTCGTGAGGATGTAGAAGAGCAAAAACCGACGGACGCGAAAGAGGGGGAACCGGGGGACCTCCTCGCTAAGTGACTGACGTCGGATCGGACTCAAATTTATCAAGCAACGCTCTCGCGCGCGAGGAAGGGACGACAAAACGCGGCGTAAGCTCGCGAGGCGTCGGACTGGGTTCACAAAAAAGAGACAGAAAGTTGATAAGCTCGCCCTCGTGGGGGAAGCGAAGTCCACGCGGTCAACGGGAACTCGCGGGCCCGAAGATTCTCGTGGGCGGGGGAGGGGGAGCATCGGAAATCATCACAGCACAAAGAGTACGATCCGGTCAAAGTACAAAGAAAATGCAAACGGCACTCGACAGGGACGATGCCACGAGACGAGGGAGGGGGGATCCTTCTGAAAAAAGTACTGGAAGTGAAAAAGTCGGAAAAAGCCGCTCGGCGTCGACGGAAAAAATTCATAAAGTTCAAAAAACGCGACGTCTCTAGGTGAAAAGCATCTGGACCGCAAAAAGTCAAAACCCCCCGTAGTTAGAGGTGCGTTCCCGTGGAAGCTACCGGTTCCGCGTAAACTCCGAAGGGGCATCGCTCAGTTCCTAAAAGAGAAGAATGCACTGACTAAAGACGACTGTTGGCAAACGTCCGCGCCGGCCGGGAAACAGTTGGTCCCGCGAAGATACGAAGGCCGCTTGCCTTGGGCCTCTCAGGCGAGAGAGAATAGCGCGATAAGCAAGAAGGGGGGAGGGAGACGTCCCTGCCTCTAAAGAGCGTGGGTTAGGTCGGTCAAAAGTTCCTCTACTGCGAAGCAAGCCTGAAACGCGCTCAAATCAGAGGGCGCGGAAGGGTAGAGGGAGATGAAAGGGGTGAACGCACATCCTCAAAATAGGGAGGACACGCCATCGTGAGTAACGCAAAAAGATCCGCGCGCGGGGGGTATAGGAAAGAGCGCAGACTCTAAGAAGAAAGGGATCCAACTCAAAAAAAACGAACTAGAGGGAAAAAAGGGTGTAGGTACGTCCTCCAAACGAGGCCAAAATTGGCGAGGAGGCGCGGAAAAGTTTGCTCTGAACTGAGACCAAAAGTCAACCGTCGCCAGGGGAGGAAAAAAAATTGCATTGACGCGGCGGAAGGCGATCGCGAGCGTACACGCAAGAGTGAATACCACGACTCGCAGCGGGAGTCTTATGGAGGTCAGACTTCAGAAAGGGGAGAGGCGGTAAAAAATGAAGACAGTTCTTCGAAGTCCGTCAACACATATAAGGAATGTCGCAACGTGATTTTGCCCACAGGGATTCAAACCCGTAGAGCAAAAATAGACATGGAGTGCGACCTAGGGACGAAAGTGAGAAAGAATCAGGAAGACTGGAACATTGCAAAAGAGTGAAGAGCACTTAGGGACGGGGGTTTAAGACCTTCGGAGCTTAAAAGACTCAACAGAAAGAAATACGCTAGGTGGCCGAGAGGAATTGGGGAGCATCTAGGAAGAGAAAAAACAAGGAAGAAGGCAAATAGGGGGAAGCTCAGGCCACTCCAACGAGAAAGGGGGAGCCAAAAAACCGCCCATATCGCGACGGAGAAGGAGGAAGGGGGACATAAAGCCTATAAGGCTTCAATTAGAAGGGTAGGAAGAGCGTTACTCAAAAAATTTCAGCAAGTCCGAATTTTTCCCGGACGAGAGGTATAGTCGATAGAAGCAAACAGAAAGACGATATTCATTGATTCGACAGGAATTCCAGAGTCGGTTCAGGTGAGAAGGAAGGGGAACGAATGTAAAGATAGGATCGATAGGAAAGGGTCAACCGACACCACCCCCCGTGGGGAACGGGAGAGAAAACATAGGATAACAGCGACCAGAAGAAGGGGCGCAGGGAGGGAACCTCTTGATAAAGAAAGAGTATTCGCTCTTGGACAACTCGGACAAGAAGGGATAGGGACTTCTCTTTAATGAAGACGACGCGTAGTCAAATGTCCGAAAATGGAAAGAGGGGAAGTACGACACCACGGGTGATGAACTAATCCCAAGAAAAAAACCTCAGACAAGTGAAGAGATCAAAACAACAAACGTAGAATTGAGGGGAAAGAGAGTAGAGTGCTGCGGGGTGGGGGAAGAGGGTCGGGGGAAGAAAAGCAAAAGGTGCGCACACTTACCAGAGTCTAACTGAGGAGGGGCGCAGTCCCGCCCAAAAAAAGAACTAAAAAAGAAAAAAAATAAAAGGTTCCCGCTTGGGAGAGCGAGAAATCGATAAGGTCAAGGAAACCATTCAGAAGGGACTAAGGTACGCGCCACGAGCTAACCACGGACGAGTGCATCGAACGATCGGAGACTGGCATCCTTGGGGGGGAACTCCAAGGTATAGAAATCATATAATTCACGGCGCGGAGAGGAATTGTCCGGGACCTTGCCGCGCATAAATGGAGGCAGAAACTAGGGCATCAAAGATCTGGTCGTGCTCCGACTGAAGATCAAGGCACCCGCGTTGATCTCCAACAGGTCGGGAACTGCTCAAAAAGTCAAAACGGAAACGCTCCGAGGGGTCCGCTTCGTCAGGGTCGCCCCAAAGCTTTCGCACGCTGCCGAGCACGTTTAGGACCAGGTGAGGGAGAGGTCGCGTGAAATAATCGGAGAAAACGGACCTATCGACGATCTTCTTTTCAACAAATGCTCGCTGGGTCTCGGAGTGGGACGTCTAAACAGCCGGGCAGAAAAAAGCGCTCACGATGTCGCGGACGCGCTGCGGAACGCGGCACTGGCGATCAAAACTATCGAATCAAGTGGTGGCTCTTCCAAGGCGCGGAAAGGCTACGTGAGTCGGACGAAAAAAGTGGACTCGAAAGGAAGAGAGGTGCCACGTGTGGTTTGACTTGAAAAATGCAAAACTCACAACTGGCGCCTACCACGGCCAGCACGACGTAGTCAAGCCACGGTCTTTACAGAAAGAATTCACCCGGCTCAGAAACTAATCGCGGGAACAGTGCGGCAGGGAGGGGGAAAAATGCTTCCCTTATACAGGATCTGCGAGCGGGATAAACACTAAAACTAAGCTGATCTTGAAAAAAATCTGTCGAAGGCGACAGGGGAGCTTCCTATGATCATCCTGTTCCCGGGGACCAAAGCGCCGATGGAAGGGGGGGTTGCATTGGGAAAGTGTCATGAGCAAAATGATCAATAGCACCGTCGTATGCGGGGGGGACAGATAGGATCTCGGTCAAACGTCGCAGGGAAACTCGTAAGGTAAAAAGTCGTGTGGACCAGGCCGCGTGGCGGCCGTGGGAGATCAGAAAAAGAGGACCGCCGTCCACTGGAGAACTCCACCCTGACAGACGGAAGAACCCAATTCGGAAGCACGAAACCCAAAAAAAACGCCCGGGCCCCAGAAGACACGAAGACAGTATCTCTACGCGGGCCGCCCGCCACACAACATCGAAGGCAGGGGGAGGAAGGGAATGAACGTCGTGTGAGAAACAAAGAGACTTAGATCAGCTCACGAAACGCTGGAGCCACCTCTGCGTGAGATCGGTCTTTCAAAACACGGGGGCAAAGAGCAGGCCTTCCCTACGAGGAATAAAGAAATACTTCGATTGCACTACGGGGATGGAAGTGCTCTTCTGCAGGGGTAAGGAAAAAGTGCACAAAGAAGACCTCGTATAAGGGGTGAGATGACTGATGGGGTCAGCATCGAGAACAGCGCGGAAAGGGAACGGTTTTGAAAACTAAATCCGCGGGGGAAAGTTCACTACTTCGACCGAGAAAAAAGCCGAACGGAAACGGATCCAGGGAGAGGAGAGAAACGGACTTCCCGAAAATCTCTTAACGGAGTAATGCTTTGGGGACTGGAACGGGTCTCTCCGCGTGCGTCAGGATAAGCAAAGGGACAAAGCAACCGGAGAAAAAATCACAAACCAGAGACTGGGACTGAAAGGAAGATTAAAGAACCTTTACCCGAACACGAATATCTGTCGGGTCAAACGGGTCTTCGGAAGGAATTTGAGGGGAAAAACTCAACAGAAAAAACAAGAGCTGTAAACCGAAAGAGGCCTGTGAGCTCGGCGAGAGAGGGAGGAACATGCCTCGAGCAGGGGAGTCCGTCGCCAGTAAATGCGATCGGGGGTCATCAGGAAAAAACTGAGAAGGCATGAAGTGAGACACCCCCGGCGACCTCCCGGCGAGAATCGTCATCGACGCGCTTCGAGGGGCGGGGCCCAGATTGGAAAGGAGCGGATTCAATGCGGCGGAACGGAAAGAAGAAAGCGTGAACTTCGGACGCGCGAATCTTATAAAAAAAACAAAACAAGGTATGCCCAGGAGACCGGCGACTTTAGACGGCGGAGCAGCAGCGGCCCGATCCAAAATCAAAAGGGGAAATTCCGATTTAGTATTTTGGACATCGATTTGAAAGATATATCAGGCGGCCGTCTAGAGGACTATTTGATGGCACGTTTTAGGGATGGTCGCCCGAGACCAAAGTGAAAAGAATAACTTCACAAAAGGGCTTAGTGGGAGAAACATGGATCGGAGGGAAAAGTTCGAACGATCTACGGCGGGCGATGGACGTCACAGGCGACGTGTTCCCTCAGTCAAGGAGGTGTCTCGGTCGACGTATGTCACATCTTTGGAGCTAAAGGGGGTCCTGTTTAGAACGGGGGACTGATTGAAAACGGGCAAACAAAAAGGTGACGAGCGAAACAGAAATGAGCTAAAATCGCCAGACTTCGATTCAGCGGAAACTTCGGACAGGGGAAAGGTAGAATCTCTTTAAAACCTACGTGCAATAAAAGGAGGACGACCCAAACAGGTAGAGTAGCTAAGGGACAGGGGGACGTGTTATCGAAATCAAAGAAAGGCCCCGCCTGAACCTGCAGCTGCCTAGCGACTCAAGGAGGTAAACGATACGCCGAAACACAGCATGGGGGATACGTGATCTCTCCGATACTACAAGATAGAATATCGAAGGCTTAGGGTCTCCATGGAGTATTAAAGAGATTCACTGTACCAGCATAAATCTGTTCTCATCTGGGAGCATCTAAGTCTTCAAAGATTCGCCCATGAGGAGTCAGAATCACGTACCCTCAACCCTCAATAAAGAGACGATCGGTCAGCAAGCTGAAAATGAAAAGAAAAAAGGACTAAATTATCTAATGGTGCGCCCGGGGGGCAACCTTTTGGAAGAACACCGCTGATCACTACGCGCAAAGGCAAAATAGATTCAGACGAGGAGGAAACGTCCGGGCGTATATGAGGACACACACACACCGGAGGGAAAATATATAGGTAACGCAATCAGTCAGATTCTAAATCGCTGATGCAGTGCCCTTGCTCTGAACCACGTCTATGAAGAAGAACGGGGTTGCAGAAGAACAACACAGGGAAATGAAAAAACGCGGCGCCGGCAGCGGGACGCAGTCTGCGCTCACTTTGTTACGGACCTTCAAAAAAAAAGGGGCGTCTTCGAGCTGATCAGCAGAGCAGGCGCAAGGGGAGAAAAGAAGATCTGGTCGGCGGGGGACGAGAATGAAGAATATCCGAAGACAAAAGACGCGCAGATAGTCAAAACGGCGGGAAATGACGTCTATGAGAAGAGCGGCCCATCGGTCAGGCTAGCAAAACTTTTGCGGGATGCATGCGCAAGAAAAAATCAGGGCACCGTCTTCGTATTCAATACAACGAAACTGTCCGCCGCGCTTCGAGAATCTTAGCGGTCATCGCTCGAGGTGAGACTGCGAATCTTCGAGCCATGACCTCACTGCCCCTCGAAGCAAAAGAGCTTGCGTGGGTTGAGGGGAATGTCGCCGACAGGCAGGACCACCGGACGGTGCCTCGGGCGCCCCAAAGAATAGTCCGAAAAGGGGGGGCTTCGCGCCACAAGGACGAATAACGAGAGGAAACGAGACAGAAAAAATAGAGGGAAAGGAAGAAATACCGACGCGCTCACAAGGAAAACGAGGAAATTCAGAGAGCAAGGGAGAGCAGCAAGCAACATGGCGACGTCGCCGCGAGTAACGGACGGGGAAGGTGGCTAAAAAAGGTGCCGGAGAACACACATACACGAAAATATCACATCCACGGGCCATTAAAACCTGTGATATCCTCTCAGGACATAGGCAGACAAGTCAATCATAACTACGTGACTGGCTAGACGAAAGAGGAAGTAGTCCTGCCCGGAACCTTAATGAGAACGATCAAAGTTATGTGGGTCTTCTTGCCGAAGGACACGGGCAAAAAAAAAAACTGCGAGTCTCATTAATGAATTCGCGAGAAACCTCTTTTCGGCGGCAGAGAAGGGGCGAAAAGCGCTGACGCGAATCGTGGACCGCGGGGTCCTGGTTGGGTCACGACCTGTAAGGACGAACAGGAAATTGGACCGAGGTCTGAATTGACAAGATGACGGAAGACGTCAATTTGCCTCACAAAAGGCAGCGTCTCGAAAGACGATACGCCGGCGGGGGAGGAAGAAACGGATGAATCTTCGGAAAGAAACTCTCGACTCGGGGGGGAGGCGCATGCCACCCGGTGGAAAAGGAAAAGTCTGGGCGATCGGACTAAACTGACTAGAGTGGGCGAAGACCAGCCGACGATGGACAGAAAGCTGTTTCCTCAGCAGGAACGGACGCGAACTGACTATCCGCGCCGTAATCGGAAAACAAAGCCGCGTAAATCGGGACATCGGGAGAAGCCATCGGCGGGGGGGGGGGGCTGAAAAACAACGCGGGGCAAAATAAGGTGCAACGGTACTTCAACCTCAGCCCCTATACGCGAGATCCTGACCCTTCCATGAACCAAAGGGTGAAAGGAGCACTAAAAATAGTTCGGGGAGGAACCTAGAACCGGCAACAGCAGGCCAATGAGGAGGGGATGCAAGTGGCGACCGCCGTCACTCTCCCCACCAAACCGGTCCGCTGCTACGGGAGGACCGTAGAGCTGCAGATACGATAGGAGGCGGGCTGAGAAAAAAGGCAATCCGGGTCACTCCGCGCCCAAAACGGGTTTAAAAAATCGAAAAAACACCAAAGGAGCTGTCGATGGCCTTATAAGAGAGCTAAAGAGAACCAGGATTCCGGAAGGGAGGGACGAGTAAGTGAGCCGGCAAAATCGAACCATCGGGGGCGGGGGGGGGAGGTTTTTTTTGGAGGAGGTCCAAGGGGGAAAGGGAGAATTGCTAGAAATTAAATCAACTGCTGAGGAACGCCGAGGAAAGAAAAGAGGGGGGTTTGAGAGCTCGAAGACGGGGGGGGAAGCGGCCCAGTCCGAAGAAACTTGGAATACCTGACCGCGAGTGAAAGGCCAGAGGACCTCCAAGACCGGGATTATCGAAAAAGCATTCTAACAGCGTGAACTCTACTTCGAGATCGGCAAAAAACGGCAAGAAAAAGACCCGTACAGGGGATAGGGGGAACTATCCGCAAATCGGGCAAATTTCCAATCGGGGGAGGGGGGGGGTTAGTAGCGTTAAATTAAAGAAAAACCGAATCAGGCGTCGTCGTAGGTCAGGACAGGGAGAGGGATAAACGAAGGGGAACGAAAAGCCGGCGAAAAGCTGCACGAGAGGAAGCCAGTCACTCTATCCAAGAAACGCTCAGTTGAAACAACAGGGGGGAGTTCCAGTCCTAGCAATAAAAGTGGCAGAAGTAGGGTCGGCACGACCGGGCCTTGAAGGGAAATGCCTGAAAGTCACCTAATCTGAGGACCGTTTCTTTCCAGTAGTGTTCCTGGGTTGCCCTGCGTTGGAAAACAAAAAAAAAACGCGGATCAAAAGGAGCCGTGCGGCGGGAAAGGGAAGCGGCGCGAGACGCCAGGGGGAAGGAGCGCAAGCCATGCAACCTGGTAGGATCGTGGGAAAATAGGAAATCTGTGACGCCAAAACAGAAGAAAAACTCACAGAACGAAAAAAAACCTCGAGGGCACAGGGGATTACCGGTGCCCTAAGAGGGAATCTAAAACGAGCAGGAAGAAGACGGAGAAGAATGAAATTCGGTCCTAGAGACTGACAGAACACAGGTACGACAGAACACGGGAACTCCACAGCATACGGATGCCTGGGCCGACGAAGAAAAAATATACAGCATCAGGAGAAGGTGATCGCTTGATAAACGGGGGCAAGCAAGTGAACGCGGTAGCAAGAAGGGTCCCGGAACGTGATCAACAGCGACAATTCAGTAGGTGATCGAAGGGGAGGTCGGCCCGTCGAAGGATCCAAAGTTCAGTTTCGCCGGCGCGAAGCGAGCGGACCGGCTTTCTGCGCGGCGGAAGGGTTCTTCCGACAAAATCCACAAAAAGGGGAACCTTGTGGAAACTCGACATCGTGGCGAACAAGAACAAAGTATAGGGTTTCTGCGTCACCTAAGTGAGCACGGTAGCTCATGAAGAGAAAATCAGGTCAGAGGAGAAAAGCCCAAGGGTAGGCGAGGCAGGGAAGTAGGGTACTCTTGCGTCCATTCTGCCAAAACGAGAAGCAAAATGGTATGGGGACAAAAAAGGGATGGACCGCTAAGCGTCAAGAAGAAAAAAGTCAAATCTCTAGCAACAAAAACAACGAGGGTAGTAGAGATTTGCAGGTCAAAAGTGTGTGCGGGACGGCGTTTCTCGTACAAAAAAAACAACGCAGTGGTTCTCAACAACTGAGAGGGAGGGAACGTGGTTGGCAAAACGCAACGCGTCCCGCACAAAAGGCAGACTCTAACACAATTTCAAAACGCGAGTGAGTCGTAGTCTACATGCGAAGATGACCGGAGAGGAAGAGGGCAGACAGCAACAAACGTTCTCGGTGAGAGGAGGGGTGAACATCGTCGCGTAAAGTGCAGCACTCCACGGGGTGGGGGGGTTTCGACGACACGGTCGAGGGCAGCTCTACTCTCAGAGAAAAAGGGAGGAAAACCTGCGCGCCTAAAAAAGGGGACGGAAACGAACTACATGCCGAAGAACAGATGAGGGGTGGCGATCAAAACGACCTATGGCTCTTAACACGGCGGAAGTGGGAAAACAAGACGTAACATTGCTCACCTGCGGACGAGAAAGCGCCTATCTTGGAAAATAAGCAGGTCCTCGGCGAGTGAAAAAGGGACCGCTCCCTTCTCTCTGGCAACTGGGCGTGCACAGGGGAAGGTCCGAGTCGGGGGCTGGGGGCAGAAGGCGGAAAGAAAAAACTCTAGGCTCTTCAGGTCATCTTTAACCTGAGCGGAAACCGCACGGGATCGGAGAAAGGTACGCGCTCAGTTGGGAGGAAGCGCGCGCGCCGTGGACGAAAACGATCTCCTAAAGGAGTAATATCGCAATACACTAGGGCATTGAAAGTGGTCCGCGACGGGGCGAGACGTCCGGCGGACGCAACCGCTAAAAAAACGAGGGGGGGCTCGTAAGGGTGAAAAGGGGAAACGCAACCCAAAAAGCCGCCTACCAGAGGCCAGGCCGTAAAAAAAAACGGTCGTGAGGACGCTTCCTCGGAATTCTAACTGAACGAACAGAAACACGAACCGGGGACTTGGCTTCGTTGTCATACGAGCATGGAAAGAGGCGTCGAAGCGACGAGGGGAAGGAAGAATGCATCTCAAGGATCTCGCGTAAAAAACTAAAGACACGGGCAACGTGGATCATATTTTATCACATCGGATCAAGAGGAGGTTGGGGACCGGTGAAATGAGTGATGACACTTGAATTTAATTTTTAAACCCAAAAAACGTCAAAGCCGCGACGTGAGGGGGGCAGAGGCGTGATCTCGTCAAAGGACTGAAAAAAAATCGGTCGAGGGCAGATAATCAAAAGGTACGTCGGCTGGGCATCCAGACGGGTTGAGGAGGCCTGTCCTTACACCAGACTTCAAACAGGGGAGGGGGGGGGCGACAACAAATCAATCTAGAGGAGCGAATCACAAAAACTACAGAGCCAAAGCCGCGATCAGCGAAACAAAAAGCGAAAAGAGGCAAAGGAAGAAGGAACAAAAACCGCTCCAAAACTCGGCTCTATCGCAGGGAGGGGCAAGAGAGAATCCAGTAGCTGAAAGGAACTAAACAAGCCGCGCGGAAAAAAAAAAACATGCCAAAAACAAATCGGGGCAGGTTTCTAAACTCGGGGGAAAAAACTCAGGCAGGTCGGAGGGCGGAAAAAGTGGCAAGAACCGCCTCCGTCCGACTACGGGGTATCTGGTCTATTGCCTAAGTGCTGACGCGGGGAGTATTAGCGTGCCTGCGTCTCCAAAAGCACCGAACTACCGATCGGGGAAGGAATTCGGAGATCTGCGTTGCGCAACTCGTAGCCACAAAGCGCGGCGAACAGGATGGTTGTGAAGACGTATCGCCTCGTCACGGCGACTCCCTCAAAGAGTCGTGACGACAGGAAGTGCCGCGACCTAAGAAAACTAAAAGTAAATTCCGTCAACGGCGGGTGAAACTTCGGTAAGACATAAAAGATGCTTCCGGATGACCGCAGACTTCAGACGCCGGCCTAACAGAGCGAGAACAAAACTAGGCCTAGGCTCTGCTCCCGTAACCTAGCAGAAAAAATATAACCGGGTCGTCAAGACTATTGGGGGGATGTTGGAAAATCCAGACCGACGAGCGGAGGCCTCGGGCTTGAGCCACGGTCGCTGGTTCTTGAGCCATCCCCGGATCCCGCTCATCTGACAAAAGGTAAGGATCGGGCAAAAGCTTACGGTCGTTGCAGGTCAAGGGATGGTCAGCAGCCGCAGAGAATCTCTCTGGGGACTATAAACAGCTACGCTCTGCTATGGCCGCGAGATGGGTCTGTAAAACCCTCCGGCAGGAGCAAAAAATATGATTTGACACCTGAGGAAACGCTACTCGGAAAAACAGAACCCCCTTCAAGAACCGGCGCGGTCCTTGCCATGGACTTCGTTGCGCCGGCGCGAAGTTAACGAACCGGGGAAAAACTGAACTATTTATGTGTGGAAAAAGCGCGTTGAGTATCGTCAGACCGGCAGTTGATTCTGGATTCGAGGGCATGTCCGCAGCCTAAGTGCTCCGATAACTGCGTTCGGAGCGCTACTGCAATGCGGAGGGCGAAGGGGGCTACCTTTCTGAGAAGTCTCCGGAGATCTGCGGGGGTCGCCTAAAAATCTGGGGGTAAAAGCGCCGTGTGCCCTCCGAAAGTAGAACGTTCTCGGGCAATTCGAAGACGGGGTTA
>Ga0179593_1582322_pt1 | contig 18643 bp, 15 predicted proteins | sample CZODoug2_1_08_16_FD_185931 | JGI IMG/M metagenome (GOLD analysis project Ga0179593, IMG submission 185931) | Vadose zone soil fungal communities from Angelo Coast Range Reserve, California, USA - CZODoug2_1_08_16fungal (PacBio error correction) | ecosystem: Environmental > Terrestrial > Soil >...
AACCATATGCCGTGGGGGAGTTGAAGCAGAAGAAAAAGGGAAGGATGCGATGAGATTAAAATTCGAGAGTTGACCTAAAAAGTATCGCTGTTGCTTATGAGAGGAGATGCCGCAAATCCGAACAAGAAGAGCGATACGGAGATCGTTGCGTTCGGCCTTGAACGGCACTGGGAAGAAAAAAAGAAAAGAAGAATGCCGGAGTTCATGGGGATCGACAAAGCGAAAAGCGAAAGGCCGACCTCGGCCCGGAGAAGAACGCCGACTCAACCTTATATAAGTCGTAAGACTACTAAACTTCCTTCTCTATGAACGCAAGACAGAGAAGGGAAAGGGGTTCTATGTCTCAGTAAGGTCTACTCTCAGAGGAACGCCGATGGGAGAGGAGGGAAAAGACAAGCCGTCACGCGCAAAAGGGGAAAATAGGAGCCTCGAATTCGCACAAGGTGCGCTGATTGCGGTCACAATCCGACTCGAGAGGCAAGAAAGACCGAGAAGGATCTGAGCCAACAAGAGGGGGGAAAAACCTCGACCGCGAGAAAGGAAAAACAACTTGAACAAGGAATCAGTTCCATCCGAGAAACTCAGACAGCTCCATGCAGAGGGGCATTATTGGTTATCAAAAAGGAGGGCTTACCTAAGGAGTACGTCTGAAAGGTAGCAAAGGCAGAGGGCTGAGAAGAGCCAATAGCGGCGGTGCAGGCTTCCCTCTCCACGATAGGGGTTTCAGAGGATAGAAAACGATTCTATACGTAGTTGAAAAGTCTCCGTGAAAAAAATCCTAAAAGAACTGCCCAAAAGGGCGGCTTTGAGTACGAAAACGTGACCGCCTTGGGCCACCTTCGACCCATTATAAGGGAGTAGAGCCGGTATGACGTAAGAGGGGGGTTGCTTAGTTCCGCCGAGGAGAGTGACATGGGCATGGGGAAGGAGAGGGGACATGAAAATCCCTTATAGAGAAAAATGCCCCCTCGCTCAACCCGCAAGCGGTTGGAGAGGAAAGAGCAAAAGAGACTGGATAGAGCCCTTCGAAAAAGAAAATGATTCTATGATTAGATTTTTCTTAGAGGTCAGTGGTAAACTCAACAAAACAAAGTAGAAGCGAACGTCGAAGGCGGAAAGAGACTCATTCTATGGAGAACATGAAGTCCGGAAAGTCACGTACTGACAAAGAAGACGAGACTCCATCAGGCCAAGTTCGTCGGGTAAGGGCACGGGGGGGAAGCTATATTCATTTGTGGAAGGAAGCCGTGATCGCATGCGAGAAAATGGGGGCGCGGGATCTGTTTCATTGGATGCGTCTTGGAAGCCGGAATGCAAAGGAACGAAAAGGCCTAGAAAAAAAAGGTCTTTTCGAATCAAGGGAACCCGTCCGCAATAGTAGGACCACATGGGAGAGAAGGCGATTCAACTCTCCAGTAAAAATACCGCTGCAGAAAACTACGCAGCAGCGTTGACTATCGTCGCCGCGCGTTCGAAGGAAATGGGCGCGTGCGGGCGAGGGAGTGGAAAATTGCGATGAGTGGACGGGTTCTCGCCAAGGATAATCTCTAGAGTCAAACGTCCCGCACCGGTAAACCCAAGTTAGTTGTGCACAATGGAAGGATCTTGTAGATGAAAATGTGCGAGGTCAATCTAGGGGCAAACCGTCGGAGGTGGCTGGTGGGTTCGGAGCAAAATGGGGCGTCCGGTAAAGGGGGAAAAAGCCGGTCTATTACCTTCGCTAACCGCTATCAAGGGGGGGAGGAAAGCCCTAAGGAACTAAGGAACGAACGGCTTCAAAGTAGATTAAATTTGTGGCGTATTCACTCGCCTAACAGGGGAGGAGCCATAAATACAAGAAGAACTTAAGGAAAGGGTCATCGGAAAATGCCGAAATTGGGGGGAAATTACGCACGCTGTGGTTAGCGTTCGAAGCGGAAGACGCCTCGGGGGTTTCGGTAAAAAGGGAAGGGGGAAGTGGTCTAGGGAAATGGGTTCATACCGTCACAGGCAGGGGGGGGAACACGGCAACAGTTGGCTGGGGTGTTGGTCCTTCAAGACACTCCGAGTTGACCACGAGTCCGGGGAAGAATGCAGCCACCAAAACAAACGGAGGATGAGTAAATATATAGTGGCCCGGGGGCACCGGCGAGCCAGTCTTGAAACAAAAAGGCATAAAAAATTGTTGTTCACAAGTCCAGTTCGGGCTGGAGACAAGTCACACTACCATCCAATGGGGGTCTCCCATTCCACCTAAGGGGGGGACGCGAACGAGCGACCGGCAGAGCTTAAGGGGAACAAATAAGGGGAATGATTGGCTAAAAATTCATTAATAGCGAAACGCGTGGCGCTGCGTGGATAAAACTCAACCAATCCTTGTTCGTATCACCGCCAGAGACCTGGGGGAAGGCTGCAATAGATTCTTTCCCTAAAAATAATTAGCGACACGAAAAGCGAAATATACGATACTCTACTAACCACCGATTTCTTATCACCACAAAGAAAAAGCCTGGCGGGGAACTAAAGAAGATTGAAATCGACCATTTCACTCTCAAAAAAGCATCGAGACTAGCCCTGTTGAGGACCGTTCGAGTTCAGTTCATAATATAGAGCGGATCTGGGGGGGGAGAGAACACCGGGAGCCGAAATAGGAACTTTTTCTCCCGGGGCACATAGCAACCTAAAAAATCCACTACATCCGTGAAATACTGGGGGACGCGCAAGAAGTTAGAAAGACTAGGATGGTCTGAAAACAGGAGGAAGCGGGAATGAGGAGTTGCCGTGGAGAGTGGAGAAGGCTTAGCAAACCTTGGTTCGGACGGGCTCGGCAAATACAGCCGAAAAGAAGGTTTCTTGGAGGGAGGGGAACGGGAAAAGGGTTTACTGAGTGGCGGACGACGACCAAAGAAAATGCATACTCGGACGCAGCACATTCGCAATCGGCGAAAAACGGGGAGTTCCTCAACCATCGCAATGAGGGAAGACAGGTCGCCCTTTGCGACCGGAGAAGGTCCAGCTCGCGAAGGAGTCCTTTCATTAGCTAAGCATTACTGAGATGTTTCTTCCGCGATAGAGGGCAAAATGTATCACTCTAACTTGGCAAGGTGCGAGTCCGCGACAATGGCGGAGGGAATCTTTGTGACACGGCAGAAGTCACGGGACGGGAACCTCGAGGATCGTGAAGGATGCGGTTTGCATCACACGAGTTATAGGACAGTAGCTTAGCGGCCTCGACCCAAAGCTAACGGGGGAGAGGAAGGAGCGATGTGACCTCGTTGATCCTTCGGGGGGAAGGGGGGAGAGGCAGGGGTAGGCCCGCTACATGCGAAGTTAACGAATGCGGCGATTAAAAAAAAGAAAAAAGTGATGTAGTAAATCCGAAGGCACACATCATACTTCCATCGAAATTGTGGGGGGAAAGGGCAAAGCAGGCCGCTTCCTAAAGATGAAAGGCCGATGCTGTGGTAGTGGAGCCCAGATTTGATGGGAAGCCTATTAGGAGAGAAAAAACCCTCACCTTTCGAATTAGGGTGTCATACGAAAAACCTCTACCAAAAGTAATCGAGAAAACTCCTCCGTCAAGGGAATGGGCAGAAGCAAATGCCAGGAAAAGATTGTAGAACCTAAGGCAGGTAGTAAATACGCCGGACGAAAGGAAAATTTACCAGGGGTCGAGTAAAATGAATATCTGGAATTCTGCATGGCGCGAAGGAGCGTCGGACGGAAGGAACCTGTTGAACCGCCTGTGGGTCACGGGTTTTTTGATATAGCGGTCTAAGGGGGGGAAAAATTCCGGCAGGTTAACAATCGAACCTGATCAGACCCAGGGAGAGGGGCGAAAGAGGGAGGCTTTGTTGTAAAACCGCAATCAGCGGGACATTCGTTAAAAGGTCGGGTAGTGAGGGGTCGACCTTTTGTGCCAGTAGGGAATATGGTGAGCCAATGAGAGGCGACAAAATGGGCCGCGCGCCGGTCAGCCATTTTTGCGCAGACGCAATAAGGGGAGTGAAAGATAAGAAAAGGAACGGGGTAGCAAAAGAAAACCGGGGGGTCCGTTAGCGTGCGCCAAAATATCGTGGAGTCTTCGGTTGGACGGAGGACTTCGAGTCCATTTTTCCCGTGGGGAATTCAAGGAAGGCAGGGCGCCTTGAATCGTTGTCGATACAAAAAACAGAAACCTACCGTCAGGCATTGCTCTATGTCAAGGCCGTATGCCTGCGGGGGTAGGTTAGAGAGCTGAAATAAGGGAGGTCTGGTACCCTCGAGCGTGAAAAAGACAAGGCGCACTGAAGAAAAACGGGCGTGAGAGCAGAAGCCTAACGAAGACCGGCAGTCACTGACAAAGGAGGGGCACTCTTACAATAGGGTCACCAGGGGGAAGGTTGAAAAGGTAGACTTATCTCTTTCTAAAACAGTGATGAAGAATGGAGTCACTCCAAAAGGGATCGGCGTTAGTTGGAAACGATCGGGGAGGGGGAAGGAGGTAGTTGCAGTTAGTGTGCAAACGAAAGCCGGAATCGCGTTAATGCGGAGCAGCGGAGGAGGGGGAAATCCGCCAGACCGTGGGAGCGTACAGGAGGAAATAGGGAGACATGCGCCTAGGGAGCAACTGGGAAGTCCGTTATAAGAAGAAAAATAATCATATCAAGTGTGCGGGCGGGTTCTCTCAATCACTGGAAAGGCCGACCGCGTAAGGCTCTCAAGCGCGCCGACGTCGATATCGGTGGAGGAAAAGACGACAAGGCTGCATCGGGAAAGGACTATTACGGCTAGTAGGTCGCGAGTTCCACAGAAAGGGTCTTAGGAAGGGTGGTGTCGGCGAAATTTCTCGCAGGCGCCTAGTCGCTGCAAGAGGAAAACAATGTCAACGAGAAACGAGGGCAAACAAGAAATCAAATCTTGGGATGGAAGAAGGGAACGAAGAGGTCGTAATTTCTAAACCCAATCCGTCGTTCAATGGACTCGGTCAAAGGACCTCTTAGAGGAGGGGGAGGTGCTGAAACAAATATTCTCACTAGAACAATAGGAGGACCCGAGGTTCATAACTGCCAAAAGACGGTAACAGCGCCTGCGCCATGCCCTGATGAAGGGGGGGAGGGTTCCTCGGGGACCTACTCCATTCTTCATATAGAGGGACATAAGGGAAGAGATGCCGCCCGGCTGACCATCTGGCTGGCGGCCGGGGGGAGGCGGGCGAAAATTTCAAAGGTGGCGCTCCCTAGAAATGTGGGAGATGGGTGCTGCGGGAGCCCGTGGGAAAGGGGGGAGGCTAATCCTTTAAAGCCACACCTCCAAGAAAGTATATCAGATGCAAAACGCAGCGGCCGTCTACTTAAGGAACGACCGGCCGGCGTAGAGCCTGAAAAATATCCAAGGGAAGGGAAGTAGGGAGGGGCCGTCTTCATGCAGAAGATTTGAGCTGTGAGAACTTCAGCGGGGAGGACAAGGGGAAAAAAGGTACGCAAAGAAGTAAGAAAACAGGACAAGTATAGCTAGTAATTAAAGGCGAGATCAGAGAACTCGCAAGGCTTTTGGGGAGTAAGGAAAACTGAAAGAATGTAGTATGGAGAAAAAATTGGAGGAGCCGTTAGGGGACCTGTACGCCTGTGCAAACAAAGGGTCAACGAAAGGATACCCACCCCAAATTGTATGATGCTAAACGATGCCACGTGCCGTAGGAAAGCTAATCAGTAAAGAACGTAGGGGAATGATTTCAAGAATTAGGGGGGGCGAGGGTACCAAGTGCTGCACGGAGACACTGGAAGTAAGACGTCAAAAGAGCACAGGAAATGGGTCTCGGGGGGGTGTCGTTTAGGAGTACGGGATGGTAGGAAAGAGGTACAAAACGAAGATGCGATGGGGTCCGAGCCGGAAGAGCTATGTCTAACGAACGAATTCGAGGATCGCGGAAACGTGTGCATAAGGGGGGGTGGTTGTTTTGCCGCTGTAAAGAAGTAATTGTGAAAATCCAAATCGACGAGCAGCCAATCAAAACGGGGAAGTGATGGTAACTGCATGCGCATTTCGAGCCAGTAAGTCCGCATCGGCGACGCGCTCTAGTCATAAGACCACCGTCAACCGCAGCTTCAGAATCTAACGGCAGCCAGAAGAAGTGCAAAAACTGGGAAAGGGGATCATACTGCGGCGTGCGTTGGGATGGGGCGAATGGAAGGAAAAAAGTCGGTGGTCGGGGTGCAAAGCGGTTCTCGAAAAAGTCCGTGTGCGAGAGGCTAAGAACCAAACGACAGGTACCCCCAAGGATGAGTCTAAGATGTGCGGGCGAAATGAAAGACGAAATGATGCGGAGGCGGCAGTTACTGTTCATTTCGGGGGGGCGAAGAGAGGAGGGGGAGTCCTGTAAAACTGTACATCGTCGGGTTAATACGCTGGGGTCAAGCAATAATCATGTTGATGGGAAAACGCCAGACACCAACCACACCCCTTACCCCACGGGGCATCTGTCACCTGAAAGCCACCGGGTGGACCCTCAGCCCCAAAAAGCACGGCGTTTCCCTTCACCGCAGCCGTGGAAAAGGTATAACCTTTCGCAGAATCAGAGAAAATACCGGTGAGCCAGTTTCTATAACTGATTTGGTCTGAATCGCACTGGGTGTGAGAGGCGAGCGAGCAAGGCCTCTATCTGGGGTTGATTTTCTACAAGGAATGAAGGTGACAGATAAATGGTGGGTGCACCGACAAAAAACTCTGATACTTCAAAAACCGGGGCTTATGCCTTTTCCTGTTCCACTCTTTAATTCATGGGGGGCTTAGCTTCTAAAAACAACACTACGTGAAGGAGAAACTAACGAAATAGGGCAAGGCGTCGGAGAACGGCTTTGCAACGCTAACACAGGTTTGCCGCGAATGCCTAAAAGGTTTCGGAGGGGAAAAATTAACCTTCAACGGGGGCCCGCCCAGTTCCACCGAGGACGGACGGCGCTCTTCGAAAGTTCGAAAAACGGGCGCGGAAGGCTGACGCAAAAAGGGGGGGGGAGGGAATAAGGGGCACCGGTCTCCTTTTTGAGGGAAAAAGAATGCGCGAGGGAAAGCATCGAAGAAAATTGTTTCCGTAGGCAACACTCAGGTGCGCCGGCGGACTTCGCGTCGAAGGCTTGCCCATCAGACACATAATAAAAAAAGAGGCATCGAAAAGAGCGGTCGCATAAAAGGAACAATGACTCCCAGCCGATGGAGAGCACAAAAGACCGGACGAGGGAAGGGAAACCATAGAGAGGGGAGAACCATCAACTCTAAAAGCAGCACGACACACATGAGGAAAAAAAAAAAGGGGGGGCCGGTATGACAACGGGTCTCCACAAAAAAAAAAAAATAGAAGAGAGGGAGACGGAGACCGGCAAAAAGGTGTTCCGAGAAGATCAAAACCTAAGAAGTCAGGGAGATAGACGCGCCTACAACAGGGGGCTGACGGCAGGCAGTAAAAAAAGCAACTGCGTCGAAGGGGTTATAGCCTTCGAGCACAGGGGGGACAGACATTCCGTGCTTCGAACAGAGGTGCCGAGGGGATTGAACAGTATAGGGGTGGACAATTCAATTGCGCAAAGTCAGAAAAAAAAAGGAGGGAGAACGTCGAAGGGGGGGAAGAACTCTCCTAGTCGTGATCCCCTTTCCCGGAAAACATCTGCATGGAGCACGACGGGTCAAGAAATTGACGAACCAAGAGTCGAAGGGGCGGTAGAAAAGTTCTTGAAAGCACGTGCAGCATCTCAGGCAATAGCTTTTGGGGACGAGTCATAAGAGTAAAAGAGGCAACGCGAAAGTTTCCGGCGAGTGCAGTCCTGCTACGTTGAGATCTATCGCGGTTGGGGGAAGTGACAACGGCGCGAAAAGCCAGACCCTAGGGGGATCTGGGTAGAAGCTCGATCCAGTCGTAGCGCCTCTGAAAGAACCCAAAAGCCAGGGGGGAGGGGGATCGGGAGCGTCTGCCAGGGAAACCTCTTTATACCGGCTGGGGGGCCACTTCTCATATCAAGGCGCAGCGGAGCCCAAATGAAAAAGAAAGAAGCGGACAATTTCCACAACCACCACCTTAAAGGACCAAGAGACGAAAAAATCACCACATCAAAGAGTCGCTGTGTGGAGAAGGGGCCAAAGACGGAGATCCGGAAGCAGAAAGAAGAAAAACAAAGGGGGAGGGTTCGCAGAGGGGAAGATGCGAAAAATTCCTTATGATGGGTCTTGTCAAAGAGAAAACCCATAAAAAAAATTATTACGACCATTGCACAGAACCTAGACCAACCCTCAACACAAGACAGAAAGGATCGACCAAAAAACCGAGAAGTGGATGGACAGACTACAAGACAGAAGATGGTGCGCGGGCGTCTCCTGCAGAGCGGATAGACGTCCGGAAGGAAGTGCGTGCGAAAAAAAAGCCTGCAAGAAAAGGAGGGCAATTGAAAGAGCTCGGTACCTTCGTGAAGCGGAGGCGACCAAAAGGGTCAAAGGAAGAGGAAGCGGGAGTTGAATGTAGCATAGAATTCTCTCGACCGGCGTTCGACCCGCGAAAAAAAGGGGATGGCAGGGGGGGGGTGAAAATTCACAAATATTCCTTTCCCCGAAGGCTCATCCTATTGTTTCACGAAAAAATTGGGACGGGATCAATGCGTGAGCTTGATCGAGCCCGAAATCGGCCGAGCGCGCGGGACCGGTAAAAACGAGTGAGCAACGAGAAAAAACAATTGATGATTTCTCTGCGACGGGGATCTATCAAAAGAAGCGAAGGGAAACGTGTCAAAGAGCACGGTCTAGTAAGCTAGGGAGCGCAAAAGAAACGCCCTGAAACGAGAAAGCCGTGACCACAAAAAGAAAAAAAAAACAAAGGGGTCAGAGGGGAGATCAACACTCACACCGCCTATGATCCTGGTCATTGCGTACACAAAAGCCGTCCAGGCAGAAACGCACCCCGGAACTGCAGGAGGGAGAATTTAGCAGGGACCCGGCGCAAGAAAAAATAAGCTTTTCGAGCAAAAATCTAGAGGGGGACGCAGCGTAATACCTGAAAATCTTCTTCTTCAAATAAAGATCCTTAAGAAACAATCAAGATGATCTCTCAGCAAAAAAAACGTGAGAAAGATAGTCTAGAAAGGTACACTCACGGCGACAGGCGCTTTGAAAAGAGAAAAAATACTATTGATCAGGAAGTAGAGAATGTCGCGAGAGCAAACAGGCTTAAAATCAGTGTTAACGCGGCAAAGACGCGTCAGGCTGCACGCCGCGACAAAAAAAACAAGCGGGAAAAAAAAAAAAAAAAAGAGAGATACCAAGAAACGTGCTGACCTTGGAGACGGGGGAAAAGGAACAAAGAAAGCGCCGTGGAGGGTTGATCTGACATAAGAAAGAAGGCCGATCTCGGGGGAAAAGAAACGAGGGGGAGTCTGAGAAGAAAAATCGGACCCGGAGAGGACAATCTATAGGCGAATAAAAGGATAAGAGCTCTGACGGAAAGGGGTCAACGCGAGAAGAAACAATTGAGGGCTCGAAATGAAGGGCGTAACAACGAAAACGCTATCAATAATTCAGAGAGAGCAGCAGGCACGCGGCAGAAAGCACAAATTCGGAGGGCGCTCAGGGTTGGAGAAGTTGCAAGTGGAAACAAAAAACACGTGAAGGACGTCTACCAAAATCCCTTTCTATAAAATGGGGGAGATGACGCAAAGAAACCAGTTGGAAAAACCTAGCAGAAAGTTCGCCGTGAAAGCAACAGGTGGTCCGCAACCGGGGGCATTAAGACAGGAAGAACTGAAGGGAGGCCAGTCGTTATCATTTTCCTCGCTTCCCGACTAGCAGAAAGCCGGGGGGCCGGATTAATAGTCAGCGAAAAATGGACCACATCTGCTGGACGGAAGGGCTCCATGAACTTGCCAGCGGGGCATGGTGCGCTCACCTCGGCCAACGGGGGAATGGTTGATCGTGACGCACTCACAGAAAGGGGAGTGGTCTACGCAAAAGTGAAAAAAAAGAAAAGCGGGGGGACTTCATCGAAGGACGCGTTCTGAGGGGAAGGAAAAGGGGGAAGGAAGGACGCGGCCTATCCGTATCCATGTGAAAAGGGAAGGAGAAACCGAGGAGGAAGAGCGTTTCAAAAGGTAAATTTCGCGGCTTGGAAATTGCTAAGAATAATATCCAATAAGTAGAGAAGACCAGGCCAGCTCGGAGAAGACCAGCAAAAGGGGTGGGTTCGGACAAGGAAAAGAAAGGTATAGGCACTTCAAAAAGATCAAAGAGGGGGGTTTACGGCAAAAGGGTTCACAGCTGAAACTTCACGAGGAGATAGTGCCACTTCGCTTCCTCGAAACCGAAAAAAAAATGGGGAAAAAGGGATGAACCGCTAATCAGAAACAAATAAGGACGCACTAAGAAAAATCCTGTAAGGAGACAGGGCGTCCTCTAGGCCGATGGGGTTAGGAATAGCGATGCGCTGCCTGGGGGGCGGATAGGGCGCGTTTGCAATATGGGGGGGTGCACACTGGGGGCCGTCCTTAGGTGGCCACGTGACGAGAAATCTGGGCTGAATAAGCGGCGGGCTCGACCCGGAATCTTGCAGTACAGCCGTTCTTTACGAGAGAACAACTCGAACAGTCAAAAAAAGGACGGAATAAATCCGCATTTACGCAATCTTGTCAGTAACGTCGCTGTCTCAAGACGTTGGCTGACGCGGCATGGCCGGAAATAACTGCCGATTGCGGTGCTTACGCCACAAATAAGAGAAAGATATGATAGAAACCACGCGCAACGTAAACCAAGTTGATGGTGGAAACATTGAGGCAAGCGGACGCGCTGAAGGGGAGCAATCTGGGGAGTAAAGAAGGGAGACTGGTGGTGGCCTCTAACATTAGAGTTTCTTCAGTGCCAATGGGGGAAGGTGCTATTACCAGCTTTTAGAGCTACATGGATGGGAAAAGGGGCAATCCGAGCGGCAACGCAGGCCAGGCGCAGTAGTGACTGGGGATATCAGTCACAAGGAGTGGGATTCTCACGGCTCCGACCGTTGTCATTGGCGACCATTAAGGAAGAAAACCGGAAAAGCAGAGAAAATCTCGGATCAAAAGCGGGGTTGAGCAGGAAGGCGAATCGCGCCGACACACTGTGGGGATGGAAAAAAAGGGGGGGAATGGGGGGGCGGCCCTTGGTTTGTAAAAGAAGAAATCCGAGTGCAGATACGCCCCTGGTGTGGGCTGCAATGGGGGGAACACGGGCTCGCCGAAGTTCCGTGCACTTATATAAAACTCAAGAAACAACAAAAGAACGGGAAGGACTGACCCGAGCACTCGAACGACCGAGCCGTGGCGGAACGGCACCTGCCTAAACATGTGAGAGGCAACCCGTTTCGTCTTGAAATTAATAAGACCACCGGAAATTCAGTGTGTGAAAGGACAAGAGGACGGGGGTCGGGCTCGAAGCGATAAAGTAATGACAGGAGAAAGGAGGAATTAATTAGGGGAAATAGGCCGCTTCTGCTGAGCGAAACGCATAGCGCGGTGAAGAAAACCCCTTGTGCTCAGAAAACCAAAATTGCGCAGGAGTAAAGAAGGGGACTCTCTCTTCCTCTAAAAGGAGTGACCAGAAGCGTACAGACGGGACCAAGACAGGATGGCAGAACGAAAACACAGAAGAAACGTCTGGAAACTCCATATCAGTGAAATCACAAATTGAAGCGCGAAAATAAAAAGGGGGAACATCAAAGGGGTTGGAGACGTGGCGGACTGTAGAAGAATATAGGCTAGAAACGGGAAGCAAAAGCCCGACTTTTTGATGTCACGCAAAGGAACAACGCAAAAAAGGAGTGAGATCGCATCAACGCTGGGCTGCACAAGCGGCAGGATGAGCAGCCAATGCTTAAAGTGGTAGAGGAAACTCTAAGGGACAACATGATTGTCGGCCCGCAAGCTTTCGGACAAGCAGTTTGGGAGGGAGGAGTAGCTTTTGTCCATCGTTTCTTCAATCGAACCAGAATGCAAAGAGGCCTAGCTCACAGGAAAAGTCGCGAACTCTAATCATTACACGCGTCGAACTTGGGGTAACTCCGGGGAGGCCATGAATGGCGGGAAAAAGAGTCACTTAGGGATCTCGTTCATTTGGGACCAAAGGGCGGGCAAAGGGGAGACAACCTGAAAGGGGGAGAAATCTTCACTCGTGTATCAAGGGTTGAAAAAAAAGGCGCGTTGAACAAAACACAAAAAGAAAGAATCGAAGAATAGTGGAGGACCTCTAGACAGAGTCGCTGCCCAGTACCTCGCCCACCGGGACGGCGTCTAAAACGGGATGTCTCAGGGTTGGACCGGTGTTACATGGGAGGACGGACTCCCAAGTGAACATTGTCCAAGAAATTGGTTCTGGGTCAATTCAAAAAAAACGCGATCATAAGAGGCCTCCTCCTGGAAACTGCCAAGGTAAGGAAAAAAGGCGCCTCACGGAACCGGGGAAGGGAAGAACTAAGGGGTGACTGCTTTCTGTCGTTGATGTTATTTCTCCACGGAAATCCCCTAAAGAATAAATAAAACAGAATCACCGGAGCCAAAACCATCTCCCACAAGGAGAGGAACTCCCCGCACCGTGGCAAGTCTGAAGCGAGGCCAAATCAGAGAGGAGGCATCTAATCTCAAAATCTTAATCCGCAAAAGGAATGCCAGCTGCGGGAGAGGAAAAAACTATAAGGCCGCTGCAGTCTGCTTCCTTCAGAGTTCAGGGGGGGGCAGCGGGTGAAAAAATAAAAGGGTGTTCAGAGGTACGTGTGGGCCTCGAGTCTATGGGAAAATTCGGGTGCGCAGATAGGGGTAGAGAAACTGGGCGCTCTACCGAGAGGAATAATTGGGGTTGACAAGGAAAAAGGCAGTCAAAGCGCCAGAACTTTGTGGGGCCTGGCAGGCCGCGTGAGATAAGATTGATCCGCTGCGACCGATAGGAGGATGCTCCTCTCACCCAACTAATGGCGGAAAGAAAGCTCAAACCCAGATGGGATTCGGAGATCGTAGGCCGCCGTACCACTAAAAAAAAAATCAGACTTGAAGAAGGCAGATGAGCTACGAGCCGATGGAAAACTGGACCTTTCGCTGAGCGTTCGATACAAACCAAAAAAAACACCTGCTAGAGAGTCGTAACGTAAATTAGAAAAGCGGAGACGTTATAAGGAATCTTCGTTAGGAGAGAGATTCGAGTGAACAGAACAGCGCAATCCAGAAAAAAGAGGGGAAAAGCGGGTCGAGCAAAAAAACGACATACCGCTAGTGCTCCTCCTCGCCCGGGACTCACAGGGAAAAACTTTGCATGAAAGAATCCAAAAAAAGGATGAATTAGAAGAGGAGCAGGATGAAGGTCAAAGACCACGTAGGCGCGGGGGGGGAGCGAAAAGAAGGGGGGTCAGGATTCATGGTAAATGAATTTCGAATTTCGGAAAAAGAGGGTAATCGAGATGAGGCTAGGGAACCGCGACAAGGGGTCGCCGACGAAGGAAAACTTACCTCGCCTGCTGGGCGGAACCGGAAGGGAAGACTACGAAATGGAAAAGTGGGAAGTTGCGGCGTTTTGATCAGACAGGGTCTTCAAAAGACGAGCGCGGGAAGTCCGAACTATCGCAAGGAAAGAGAAGGGCATCGAAGCGACTACGATAAAGGAAAATGAAACGTCTCGATGAAAAACGATCGCCGAAATCGGAGGCCAGATTCGAGGGCTCAAAGGGAGAAGGGACGCCCGCGGAGCACTCAGATTTCCTGGCCTCTATCAAGCTATCCGGGGTCAAAGGACAGAAAAACCATGACAATCTCTTGACGGAATAAAAGGGAACGAAGCTTTAGATTGAGCCACCCAGGAAAGGGAGCGGTTCAGCCAAAACACTGGAAAAAAGAGGATCGGAACAAAAAGAATTGTGCTACTCTTATATCAAACAGGAACACGCAGGGCAAAACGGAAAAAATACCCGTCCGAAAGCCAGTGATGAAAGCGGGAAAATAAATTACAGCCGCCGTCAATGAGTCAACTTCACAAGGGAGAAGTTAAAGGGGGGGGAGTCTCAACGGCTGCACAAAGTGCTGGCCCTATCGCAAAACTAACTGGCGGCGGGGCCTCACATCTGGAGTGGCAAGAAGTCGCAGCAAGGAACCATTGGTTCTCGATCCGGGGAAAGCCAACCTCGAAAGCTTACGGACAAAAAAAAGAAAGCATCGGTTAACTTACAAGGAAAGAGAAACGGAGGACCGAAAGCAAAAACCTGACAGATGGCGTACAGGAAGCCGCAGTTTGCGTCTTTAAGGACGAAGCGTCGGAGGGACTGAATTTTGATCCAGACAAATATCACAGAAAGAAGCAAAATTTCCCTCGCTCCTGGAACAGAAAGAAAGGTTGGGGGCGAAAGAAAAGAGATGCACTTGGGTAGTAGGCGAAAAGCGGTCCTGAGTAAAGGAGCCCGGTTGACAGGACGGAACCAACCATCCGCGGGACGGAGGATCACAACTCATGAAAAAGTACGAGTGGGGAAGGGATCCTAGGAGAGACCAAACTGACCCTAAAACGATGCAAGAAGGGGAGAATCTCTCACCGATCGACGCCATGAAGGGACGGTAATGCGGATCAAGGCGGCGCGTCGTCAATATTCAAATGTGGCCGTCCGTTTAGTCGCAAAGAGCCTGTGCAAGGAGAGGGCGTTGGCAGGTTGGAGAATCTATTTGAGCCAAGGAATTGGCCAAACGATCGATTACGCCACAAAAAGGGCTTCTCAGAGGCGCCAATGCCGCGTGAAGCCAAATTTAATAAGGTAGAAAACGAGCAACCAAAGAAGCCTCAGGCTGCATCCATTCACTAAACCAAGGGTAGAAAACACGCGGCGCGAGAACCTCCGGTCGGTGCGGCGGAGGCTGATGGCGAAAAAGGCCCTCTAGTGCCTTGTGATCGGGCCAGGAGCTCATTCTCCACACAGCAAAAAAAAGGTACCAAGGGCGTGGGTGAGACAATTGCGGGGGCCCGAGTACTCGATGGAAGAAGGCTTCAAGAGAGAGGGCTGGGCTGAGTCAAAGCTCTGGGAGCATGGTTGACCTGTAAATCGTCACTATTCTCGTCTTTGAGACGACACAACTGTGTTGAAAAAGCCGGAGGCAAAACCGCGCCAGGGCATCTAAAGTAAGGAGCAAATATTGGGTTCTTCAACAGCCCTCAGCGTTCGCGCCATCAAGAGAAAAGAGGGAAAAAATTCAAACAAACCCATCCATATAATATGTTGTCGGAAGCACGCTTTTTCTAGGCCGATACACTAAGAAGTGAAGGGAGAAAAAAAGAAAGGTTTAAGTGTTTTCTAATAATTGGTTGGGGCAAGAAAAAAAAGGCTGGGGACTGCGCCCAACAAAATGGTTAAAGGGGAAGTCTAGGCTCGAAATTGTCCATGCCGGCTGTAAAGCCTCACACAAAAAAGAAAAAGGAGGAGTAGGAAAGTAGCCCTCATCTAACTGCGGCGAGCCGAGGCAAACCTAGACACCTGGTCCGGGAACCTTCACATCGGCACCAGGGGGGGGAAGCGCCACCAAAAAAGGGATTGTGGGCAATCACACATTCCGGGTGAGGAACAGAAACAAAAAAGTTGCGGATTTCCAAGACGTATTGAAATGAAAAAAGGGGTGCTCAATTAATGGAGGCGAAAAATCGGCGGGGGGCCGAAAAACCTACTTTTTCTACAAAGGACAAAAAATGCGCCGAAAAACGGGGGACTAAAATAAGAGGATAGAGGGGGAGACATGAACAGAGGCATAGCGAGGTAGTGGAACTACTACCGAAAGGAAGGAAGAACCAACAACCAAGCACGCGTCTTGGAGAAAAAAGATGGAACATAAGACTTCAGAAGCGACCAGAGACCTCGAGAGCAAAACGGGGGACAGGCACCGCCGGACGTGTGAGAGCTGTAGGGGGGGAGCGAAAAAAGAAAGAGATAGCCTACTGGGGATCGGCTCCGCCCGGGGCGCCGCACAGGGGGGGAAGCGCCGCTACTAGTTAAGGTTCCCTTCGGAAGATGAAGAGAGTCCTGCGGAAGTGAGTGGTGGTTATCGAATGAGAAAACGGGCGGGGAGGGCACAATCTTGCGTGCGAGAACACGCAGCTGGAACGAAAATAGAAGTTTTTAGTTTGCCTTCTATACTTTTGCCAATTTTTCAAAAAAGAAGAAAAAAACGAAGGAAACCTCGCAGAAAAACTCCGAATTGCACAGAAGCGATGAGGAGGAAGGAAAACAACAATAGGGAAATTGGAGGGAGCCTTGGACGAGACGCCGAAGGTATTTGAGGAAGAGAGGAAATGAGTGCAGACCTTGCATAGGGAGGGTGGTGGACGCTGAAGGGGCTGGAATCATGTCACGCGTGCAGGACGTCTAGGAAGGCTAGTTGCGAGAAGAGCGCTGGGCGGGGGGGTTGACGGCGCCGTTCTCGATCTGCCAAACGGTGGGATAGAAGATGGGGTTAGCGGACGAATCCACGCAGGCCCGCCACCAAAAGAATTAGGGACTTATGCTAGGAAGGGAAAAGAAATCGTGGGGATACCGGGAAGGTTGGCATGGAGGGAAAATGCGTAGCTCCAATGGGTAAAACGGGAAAGCTAAGTTCATCGAAAACGCTCGGCATCAGCTCGGTTACCTTCAGTAACGGTAATTAAAAATGCGAATCTGCCGCCGTGGAAGGGAAAACGGCCGAGATGCATCGGCTTATCCAGAAAAGGATTCGGGAGGCTGGGGGTTTAGACACGGATACAAGAACAAACAACGGGAAAGTCACGCTTGTTCAAGCCATTCCAAAAAAAGGGGAAGGAAAATTTTCCAAAGTGGAATTGGCCGGAGCCGCAAAGCAAGGGTCCAAAAGGGCGGAAAGTCCTTAGCAGCGTTCCAGTGGTGCCGCAGGTGAGGCCGGCGCGAGGAACTCATCTGCACGCTGCATGGCTCCGGCGCGGGACAGAAATTTGGCAAAGAGGGGTCTTGAACAAATCGGGGTCAACGGACGTGGACAGCGCGTGGCACAAGAAGTAGGAATTTTGCGTAAGACCTTGGAGAAACGGTCGCAAAGGTTGAAAAGGACAGGGGGAAAGCTTTCTGGGGTGTATCTAAGGAAACACTAAAGGAGATGGGACACACACGAGGAAAACCGATGTGTGACGTGTGTTCCTCCCGGGGTCCGTATAAGTATCTGGAACGAGCCGCGTAGACGCATTCCAGAAAGAAGCCAGGACCTGTGAAACTTAAAAGAGAAAATATGCATTTAAATGTATGGCAGCTTTGGAAGTAGAGAGAAGCACGGGCGTAGTCCCCTCCGAAGAGCAAGGGAGATCATCTTCCTTGAGAAACGGGGGGCCGCCCCCGCCCGGCGAAGCGGATTAGGAAAGGAACGAAGGGCTGCCTTCGGGAGACTTATAGTGTGTCGATTAAAAAGAAGGGGGACGGGGACGATATCTGTCACGTACCTGCCGCTAAATCAAGACGCATGTCTCGCAAGGGTAAGGCCAGAGAGGCGGCGCTGCGGGCTTAAAAACGAGGCGAAAGAAAAACAAGGAAGCGTGTACCGGGAAACCGTCTGAAAAGAGGGAGGGGGACGAAGACCTCGGGCTCCATCACTTGGGAACAAGAGATAAACCGTTCGATGAGGACCTCAAAAAGAGAGCCAAAACAAACACGGGGGGAGAAAAAAGAGAGAGGAAATGGTACCATGCAACGTGTATCGCGTAGTTGAATCACTGATTTAAAGGGGGGGAAAGAGTGATGCCGGCGAAATCTTCCCACTCCTGGTAGGATTGTTGCGACATCCCTCTCTTAGGGAAACCTGACGAGAAGCGACATCAGATCTATAAAAGCGCCATTTGGGGAATGGAAGAGGCCCGGGGGTGACGACGCAAAGCTGAGGGTGGTCGGTGGAAAGAGAAAAAAGAGGCGCCGGCTACGGACGGAAAATGTTTCGCATCAGAGTTGCAGTCCTCCAAAACATCGCAATTAAAGGCGACCGGGATCGTAACTACGATAATGGCGAAGAGGCTCAGGAAGGAAAACGAGCGAAAACTTCCAATGATTTTTTAATCCTCGCGAAGGCAACAGGTCTACTGAAACGAAGGAGTTTAGGAGCCAAAAAACCGAGCGGCGGACCAAAAGAACAGTTTACAAATCGCTGTGGCTCGAGTTGAACGAAAGAGCGATGAGGGGGGGGGAGAAAAAATCTCTTAAAAGCTCTTGCTGGGCAAAACAGACAAGAAAAGCGTGTACGCAAAAACACGAAGGGGTGGAAAACCGACGCTAGAATCACGCCGGCACCAGGTGGGAAGCGAATGAAGGAACTGTACGAGAACGGCAGATATCATAGTTAAAGGTACCTCACATGCCGAATGTCGCTGATCATGATAACGGATGGAAAAAAGAGATGCGCCGTTCGGGAAAAAACAAACAGAGAAGGTGAGCGGACATGCCTCGTTAGGGGCATCTCAAATCAAAGCCCCTTGTGGGGAGAGTGTAGCGAGGCTCAAATAAAGTAGGGACGGTGGGTCCTCGGAGGAAAGTAAAATGACGCCATCCGAAGCGGACTAGAAAGGTAGAATAATTCCGATGAAAAGTGCGTAGGGAGAACGGCGCTAGTAGAAAAGCCTTTGCCCCGGAACACAAATTGGGGACCGGTCCGGAAAGGACGAGGCGTTTTTGATCTTG
>Ga0179593_1279392_pt1 | contig 18642 bp, 17 predicted proteins | sample CZODoug2_1_08_16_FD_185931 | JGI IMG/M metagenome (GOLD analysis project Ga0179593, IMG submission 185931) | Vadose zone soil fungal communities from Angelo Coast Range Reserve, California, USA - CZODoug2_1_08_16fungal (PacBio error correction) | ecosystem: Environmental > Terrestrial > Soil >...
ACGGAAAAATGCGACAGGAACTAAATTGACAGCGGGGTTCCTCATGAACCATGGGGGTAGGATGGGGGGGGGGGGAGGGGTTTTGGGCCCTGTTCGGGTACCGGTCACAGAGTTCGGTGAGGGTGAAAAAAAAAAAAAAAGGGGCATACTACTGGTTTTCAAAGCAAGGAAAACTAAATCCGGGTTTCGGGGGACGTGATTCCTGGAATGGGAAAATACAAACCCTTTCCCTCAGGTGGGGGCTAGATCTATAAAAAAATCTTGGTCAATCCCAAGCGAGGAACAACCTTGGAATGAAGCACTGTCTACAAGGCGATTGCCCTTCAAAAACCAAATCTGCTTAATCATTCTGTGGGGAGAAAAAAACGATTTAAACCAGATCAACCTGGAACGTTGCCAAGGCTGGAGTGCTGTCAAGACAACACACACAAATGCGGGTGAAAAGAACGGGGAAAAAAAATAAGCTTTTGGTTGGGCGGCTCCGAGAAAAGGTATCCGCGCGAACGATTTGGGCTCCAAAAAACGGAATCGGTTTAGCGAGGGCTCCATTAAATCCAAAACGTGACGTGACATTGTCCTAGCATCATTACAGGATTAAATGTGGGACTGGGGAGGAGAGAATAAGAAAAACTATCGGAAACGTTCAAAAACTTCGCCGCGAAGCCAATCAAGGGGGGGGCAACTTGGGTGGTTTCGCGTGGCGGCACGAGAAGTGAAAGGTGATCGTGCAAGTCTAGGAAAAAAAGCAGAGAACGAGAACGGCCTTTCGTTCCGCAGGGGGAATCCGCATCCGCGACCTTGGGGAATCCTCACAGAAGAGAAACAACTGGCAGAAAAGGGTGATCAGCCTATAAACCCGCAATCAGAATAGCCTTTAGAGTCGAAAATGAACCGAGAAGAAGGACTCAATCTCGTTGCACATTAGAACGTCTGGTGCCTTCGGGGAGTGACTTACTCATACTACCAAAGGCAAGGGAAAAGAGTTGTGTTTTCGTACCCCGTGCCGGGAGGCTGAGAAAACGGGGGGGGGGGGGGGAGAAACAAAAAGAAAGGTCACGGCTGCGATGGGCGCTAACCTGGAGGGGTGGAATGAACGATGAAGGGGGGCAGGTGTTGTCAAAAAAGGCTCCGAGGTACAGGGAAGGAATGGGTGGCGCACAAGACGCATCCAACGGACAACAGAAAGCAGGAGTAAACGACATAAATGGTCGAGGCAAATTGGGAAAGGCCCCAAGGAACAGGGTCAGACATCGGGTTTGGGAAGTAAAAACGGGCATGGTTCAAAAACGAACTGGGGGAGACGGAGATCCGGAGTAAGGTAGGGGCGGGGGGGGTCAAGGTCTGGGACAGTCAACATGCGATGCTTACATACTCTGGTAAACCAACAGGAAATCCGAGGGGCAAACAAATGGTGCGGTTTCTATGAGAACACCATTCGGGGCAAAAGAAAGATGTTTGCTACTGGTCGAACATGGACGACGGGGATGGCTGTGTGGTTTACTCGAAGAAGGGCAGGGAACGGATCCAGCCGTGACAGCCTGGGACGTCGTTTCGGCTGGGGGAGTAAAGGACGCAAGGCGAAAACAAAGGCAAGGGCTGGTAAGCCAGTGGTCTATGGGGTAATAAGTGAAACGTGTCAAGAATAATCAAGAGAGCTCAGAGGAACCTAAGGGGACGAGGGGGCATGTTTGGAGACTACACACTCAAGAGAGAAATGGGGGGACGAGCTCAAAGTCCCGGGACGGTGTACAAAAGAAACAGCACACAGGAGAACGAAAATGAGACGCTGTAATCTCGGAATAAGATGAAAGTGTCTCTCTCAACAAAACCGAAAAAAAAGGAAGGCAAAGACTGAAAAGAGAGGGGCAACTTACGTATTATGTACAAAACAGTGCCTCAGGGAAAAGGAGTCGAGTGCCTCTGGCTGGGGTGGGCGGTGTTACGGTGTACCAGCAAGGACGAGCGAGAAATCCGCAGGAAGGGAGGAGGGAACCTAGGAAACATGTGATCCACCGGGGGGACGAGGGACGGGGGGACATTGGAAAACGGGGGGCGGAAATACGCGTACCGCCGAAGAGTGCGGGAAAAAAGGAAATGTGTGTCCGGGGCACCCCCGGTAGACAGCAAAACTGAAAACGCTCAGGGACAGCGATAATGATAATAGGGAGTCAAGGTGGGGGTCGGGAGTGCTTCGTGGACAAACGCTGGTTAGCCAAAGTCAAATTCAATGTTTAGCAAAGGGCCCGGACGAGGCCAGACGACGATCAGAGTCAAGGACTCAAGCGTCGGGGGGGCACCCATCAGCTCGTCCCAATACCCGAGAACACGACCTAGATGCATCTCATTCGTCGGGATTCGGGAAAAAAAGCGGTCCCACGGGAGGAGACCGAAATGAGTGACGTGCGAGGGTGTGTGATGTAGGGCTTGGGCACAAAAAGTGACGACAGGGTCCAAATTCAAAGGTGTTGTGGAGTCGGGAAAGGCAACCTTTGTGGGGGGGGGGGGGATGGTGGCACCAAACAGAACTGCACGGAGGAAAACACTCCGGCCTGGGGAAAGGGGTGCAGGGGAGCTGGGCGCAAAACCCTAGGTTCCCAGAGGCCTACACGATGCGGTGCTGTCAAGTGGCAGGAAAGAAAAAGCTCACGACGAGAAAACAAATTTAAAAAGGATGAAGTCCACGGGCGAGTGAATGGCGAGTCTCTCCGTGAAAAAACCGTCAAAGTGACAAGTTAGGGAAACCAGGAGGGTTTTTTCCGGGGAAATAGAACCCACGAGGCACGGGAGGAGGGCCAACGGCTACACAATAGGGGTCCTGCGCAAAGGGAAGGTGGAACAAAGTGTCATGGGGGGGGCACTAAAACAGGAGCCAACGAGGCTTCAAGACGATAAACAGCCTTTGGTGCGGGAGGCAGGGTGGGGACAAGGACTGGCCATATCCACAGGGGGGGGCAAACACAATGTCGCTGTAACTTGTGGTTACAGACAAAACGAAAAAGGCGATTTACTTAGTCGTTCTAGCAAAAAAAGACAAAAAAAAAAAAAAAAAGGCGAGGGGTGGGAAAAATTAAATAACCGGGAAGCTGAAACTCACAAGGGGGTGGTCGGTCTATAAAAAGTCCTGGCGCGTGAAAGGCCCAAAAGGCAACAACAATTAAATTCTTGTCAAAAGTCGAAAGGAAAATGTTGGGGGGATCCAGGAACCGGGAAGCTGGGGGAAACGGACCATTTTTGGTGGGACAGAGACGTCAGCAAACCAAAAGAAGGCGACAAAGAAAATTTTTGCGAAAATGGGAAGACAGGCTTCAGATGGGAGGAACTCAAAAATGAATGAGCTGAGCGGGAGTCCTCCAAAGGGGAAAGAAAGGGCAACCGACAAGTGAAAAATGTGAAAGTACCAAAATGGGTTGTAAAAAGGGAAAAAAAACACAGTCTGTCTGCGGAAAACACTACGCGAACACACCGAACGGGGGGGACCACAACGCTGCGGCCCACTCGGGGTGTCCCCAAGGTTAAATAGATGGAGGTTTTGTAGGGTAGGGGGACACGTGGATGTGAGGATGTCCAAGGGGTGTCCGGGGGATGAAAAAAAAATGAGAGCAACAGGGGGCGGGGGGGTGAAAGGAACAGTGGGTCGGAAGTAATCCGTAAGGATGATTCGGAAAGGGAAAACCTTTATGAACGGACAAAAAACGGGACAAAAAAGGGACTCAGCTCGGCCCCCGGGGGAGGGGGGAAGGCAAACTGTGGTCTCCTGATCCACGAGGGCACGCGCCTGACGAACTACAGTCCTATGGCGGAAGGGGAAAACGAAACACACGGGGAAAGGCCCCCAAAACACAGTGTTTATTGTCAGGCCAAGGTGAGGTCTCGGAAGGGACCCGGGCCAAAACGGGTCCATCCAAGACTCATAAAAGACAATGAAAACAACAGGAAGGCTGGTCGACCGGGGGGGAATAAATTGGAGAAACGCGCAATCGTCGGAAAAGTGGGGGGCAAACAACCGGAGGGAACACTTATTGCTGCTCGAAGACCCGAAAAAGAGGAACGTCATTTGAAGGGGGGGGGGGGTTAAGTAAACTTATGTACGGGATTGGCTTCTCCGCCTGGGGGAAAGCAGTCGTGCACAATCGAAGCGAGTCATCGTTGCAGGTGAAGCGAGTCACCGGGAAAGAACGCTTCCGGACATGCGCGAGGGTGGTGGGGACAAACGCGTGAGCGGACAATCAGTCCGACTAGAGGGGGGGTGGGGACGTGAATCGGAGAAACGGCGCAATAGGGGTGTTTGTTGTTTGCGTTGAGATCATGAACAATAAAATCCACACTTCCGCGAAAAGTACCCACTCAACAACATCGCCAAAAAGGGACCTGTGAAGAGCGCCGGGGTAAAAAAAAACAAGGGAGCCTTACGGAACGCGGCCGGCAAGGAAAGGTTGACTGATCACATCAACGGAGAGCACAAGTTGTACCGACGTCCTACGGAGCAGGGGGGGGGCGGTACAATCACACACGTAATCAAGAGGAGAATGGGCCTTTGTTAAACGGGAACCTGCACGTGGGGATATTTGGGTCGGTGCTTGCAGGGGGCGGGGTGGGCGAAGAAGACGCACCAAAGGGGGGGAATAAATCCGAACCGATTTTTGTGTGGGGGAAAAGAAAGGGCATTGTCTGATTTGCCAACGTGTGCGCTGGGGGGTGCGGTGTAATGGGAAAGGGCGACCGAACCACCCGCGGGGAACCACCCAAAGCTCTGATCAAAAAGGGTGGGACCAATAAAAAAATACAACCATTAGAAAACGAAACGGTAGTTGTGTGTGGGGGGAAGGGGGGACAGGGGAGATAAGGGGGCGGTCGACAAAGGACCGAGACGCCGGGTCCCGGGACGGAACGCGAGCCTTTAGGGAGGGGGAATCCAAACTGGGTGGCAGAATTGGCGTGCAGGGGTCGTGGCGGCAAGGGAAAAACAGCCGGCCATGTGACTAAAGGATACTGCCCGAGCGTCCACGCACTTGTAGGTGGAAGGAATCTCCCGGGGGGAAAGACGAAAAAGACGGCGTTGGCCCCACAGTCGCGTTCAAAAAGGGGGATCAGAAAAAAAAAAGAGAGCGCCTCGGGGAACCTGACGAAAAAAGCGGGAACGGCGAGGGGAGTGGGGAATCCATGCAGGGGTCGTACAGGGTCCCAAAAAAATGCGTCAAAAACTTGGCTGGGGGTGGGGAAATGTGACGTTGCGCACACCGAAATTAAGGGGAAAGGGACGAAAGGCAAATGGAATCCCGGCAGGGAAAGGCTTGGTTAAAGGTTGGCTGCTGAACGTGTGGGGGAAAAGCTAAGAAGGGACACCAAATTTGCCAAAAAAGACAAAACCATGAGAACGGACCTGAGGAAGTTGGAGGGATCCCGAGGCCGGGCCTATCCTTCTGGGGGGGGGGAACGAAACGAGCCGCGTGGACGCTCAGGGAGGGAAGGGGGGAAAACTTGTGTGGAATCATTGTAGTAACGCGGGGGGCCACATCGAAATCGGCCAGACCACGTGGATCGGAAAAGCACGTACCAGCGGACAGTATCTGCTCATAAGTGGCGACCATGGGAAACACTACGGGCAACGGGGGGGGTTTCTGGCTGGGGCAAAAAACGGCTGGACCAGAAGACTAAAAAAGCCTGAACAAACATATATCAACTGACTATATAAAAGGAACTCTCAGCACTGCGGCTGGCGAAAAAAAAGTGTCATGGGTGAACATAAAAGGAGTGAACTCCAATAAAAAGTCCAACGAAAAAAAGGGCTAAAAGTTCTTTTAGCAGTGTTGAAATCCGTATATCGGGGCAACAGGGGGGGATGAACCATACGGAAGGGGCAAAACTTTTGGTGCCTTTGAATCGAAGAACTGGGAGTTACTGCCAGTTAGTTTGACGGAACAAAGGGGGGGAAAAAAAGCGCCCCAGAAACGATAGAACGTCATCAAACGAAGAGGGTTGAAAGAAAAAGAGGGCGTCGGCAAGGGGGGGGGAAAAGAAAAATCTGGAGAGAAGACCGGGGGGAGTAGTCGAGGCAGCGAAGGGCGCAACCCAGGGTACCCAGCAGAACCATGAGTGGGGGGGATGCGGCGTTGGGGGAAAACGAACTCACTACCAACGCGGACAAACTGTGAAAGCCAAAAAAGCGACGGAGGAATGGGGACGAAAGAAGACAGATGGCGTCCCGGCAAGCCCTTTTCGGGGTGGAAAGCGGGGCAGGGAAAAAAAAAAAAAAGGAGCGGCCGTCCAGGTTTTTTTGGTGGGAACAGGGGTCTTGGGGGGGGCGTTGACGGTGTTTTGACGCGAGGGGGGACGAGAAAATAACATCACGATCTAAAAAAAACAAAACAAGGAGGGGGGGAAGAAAAAGAGAAGAGAAGGGGGTTACATGACTCAGCAAAGAAAAAAAAAGTTCCAAACGCCAAACAAGCCGACAACCACGCCCACAACCTGGGAAAAAACGGTTGGACGGAGCAAAAAACTGGCAAAAAAACTTTGGGGGGACGATGCAAACGATGGCCCGGGCCCAAGCAGAAAAATGGGCAAAAAAGACTGTGGAACGGGGCGGCGAATTTGGGGCGAAAAGTAGTTGGCGAAAATCAACGTGGCCAGGGGGGAAACGTCTTGCCGGTGGAAGGGAAGGAGAGTGAAAAACCAGGCACAAGCTGACACATCACAGGGGGAAAAACAAGGGCGGGGGTTAAAAAGCGACGAAGGCGGCCATCGGAAACCCCTCAAACATGCAATCTCCCCCACAAGGCAACAGCAATTACAAAACTCGTTCCAGCAAATGCATCACGGAGGCTGCGTAAAGTGGCACGGGCGGGTTTTGTTCTTTATCTTGGGTCGCCGTTGATTCTCTGTTGTGTGAGCGTCCAGGTCATAAAAACAAAAAACGTACACTAAGGGCTACGCGTCCAATGGGGGGTTTGGGAGGCACGTGGCTTTCCGGGATGAAAGAGATAAGGTTAAAAAAAAACTGTCCAAGCCTTGGGCGCGACCGGGTTCTCACCGCCCAAAGGTAAAAATGGGCAGGGGCCTTTCCGCGAAAGGGGGAAAAAGGAAAAAAAAAGGTAAAAACGCGGTGGACCCCCGACTGCCGTAGAAGGGACAACGGGGGAAAAAACGGGGGTAAACCGATGTCGAAAAACTGTGAAATGATAAAAAGACGGTTGAACCGGGGGTACCGGAGAAAAACTAAAAGGTGACCGTTGACTTGGGACGGAAAAAGGTCAGAAACTAATTCACCCTGACTTTTCAGGTGGGGCCGCAAGCAGCTTGGCGGGGGAGTCCTTGTCGGAGGGAAAGAGAAACGAGACGAGGTGGGATTGAAGGCGAAGGAAGGGGGGCCGAAGCGCAAGACACCGGGACACAAGAATTGTTTAACCAAAAACAGGAAAACCGAAAAAAAGCTAGGGCAGGAAAAAAAAGGAATAAGAAACGGTTCCGGGGTACTATGAAACAGAAAGATTGAATTTGCCAAACACAAATTGGGAGGCCGGGGGGGGGGTCCAAACCCTGATCCGAAAGGGGCCGGGAAGCTTCCGAATTGCCCGTCGTGGAAAGGAAAAAACAGAATCATATAAACAGAAACCGCACCAAAAACAAAGGGGGAACCCAAAGGGGCCAAAAGAATGCCCTCAACTCTGGAGAGCAGTGGAAAACTGCCGGGTCTCTGGAAGAGAAATGCACGACGACAACCATCTCGGTCCTCACGGGACAGTGACGGGGTGAAAGCATATGAATCCGGAAGTCCAAAAGTCAAAACGCAGATAAAAGGGAAACCAAAGCAGGATATGGGCAACAAGGCAATTTTGCGGCTGTCCGCAGGAAAAAAAGGCAATGACGGTTATGAAGGGATGCCTCAACAACACGTTTAAAGGGCACCAACCACGAGTTTTGACGAGAAAACCGGGTGGTTACAACAAAAAGAATAGGGAAAATTGAATCGGCGGCCCAAATTGGTCCCTGGAACGACAGGCAGCCAAACCCGCGGTGATCAGAAAAACAACAGTCGGTCGGCTGTAGGGGAGCTTGGAATTTGTCACCCAAAAGACGGCCCCCTGACTGCTTCGAAGGACTGGAAGACAACCCGGAAGAAGACATGAGAATATAAAAGGACGGTGGGAGGAAAGGTGAAACAGAGGGTCAACGGGTGAGTAATATTCGACCTTGGGGGCAGGGAAGCCTACGAACTAATGGATCGGGGACAACCCTAGAAGTGTACTAACCGGACAACTCAACTGAAAAGGGCAAACTGTCAATGCATTGTGAAAAAATGTACGGCAAAAAAACAAAAAAAAGTTGAGGGGGGGGAAAAAGAGGGTGGTGGGTGAAAAAAGGGTGCGAAAGGCCATGAAAAAACGCTATAAAGCACCGTAACACGGAAATCAAAAGAAACCGTCACACGAAGAAACGGTTTGAAGCGTGGTGAGCTCAGTGGGGTGGAAAAAAACTCGGGGGCCCGATCAAGATGGAGGTGGGTCGAGGTTCGGGGAGATTGGAGAACAACAAAGTCACGAAAAAGACGGGGGGGCGCAAAAATCAAATCAGCAAGTTGTTATGTGCGGAAGACGAGCAAACAAACCGCTGAAAAACAGGTAGCAAAGAAAAGAAAGCCCCCGACCAAAACTAGCCAGGGGTGAAGGAGGAAAAAAAAAAAAGGGAAAAATGATCTAAAAAGGTAGGAGGAAGACCTGGGGAAGCAAGGGAAAACTCTACAAATTAAACTCTGGTTTAGGAAAAAAATAAAAGAGTGTCTGGTCCTCTCTTCCCCCTCAGAGGTCTTCAAAAAAAAAGAGGGGGAAAACTTATCACGGCCTGAAAAAATGGTGCAAAGGGTGTTTGTAACATACGTGTGAACACATGGTGGGGTGTCGAGAGGCTCTAGGAAATACAAAAAAAGAGGGGGAACTCAGGACCACAACACGACAAAAACCATCACCGAATGGACAGTTGGGAGCTAAGGCCGGCACAGTCTTGGGACCTTATGGGTGCAACAAGATCAAGAGGAAAAGGGACAACGACCCATCGGGTCATAAAAAATTGGTTCGGGGCAGGGGGGTGGGAGCGGTAAACGGTCGTCACACCTGGGAAATAATATCTAAGTACGCTGGGTCAAAAACGCTTTTGTTCTAAATTGATGTCGGCATGGTCCGAGGGATACAAGGAAAAAATGTAATCATCGACCGGGTACAAAATTCAAAGAAAAAGAGATCACAGATCCAGGTGCCGGGTCGGAATGGGTCATAAGTACAGAAGAGCACCGAGAACGGGACAATGGCCGACGGACAGGTTCACAGAGCGCTCAAACGTCGGTGGTAAAAGGAGGAACGATGTGTCCAGGGGGGAACAAGGGTGGGGGATGAGGAAGGGGGTGGAATGGGTGGAAAAACGAGCGGGGTCAAGAACCCGCGGATCGACCCTGCAGAAAGCAAACAGTTTCAACAGTCTGGGGGGGCAGAATTAATGGGGGGTGACGAAAAATCAAGGCAACTGTCGGGGCACAATGAGGCTCGTCACATGCGGAGCAGGCGTCCGTGAAGGGGGGAAAAAATGCTGGGGCCATCAACCGGGCGTGGAGGAAGAAAAAAACTGGACAGGACTCCGTCAGTCTGAAAGGGAACGGAAGGGCAAGGCACGAAATGCGCTGAGGAGGAAAGACGTAATTTGACAGAAAACAAGGGAAGATACAAGCGGGCCACCAAAACGGCATCGCTGCGTTCGGAGGATCATCCTAACACCACCCCTCACAAACATCAAATGGCACGCCCCGGGAAAAATGAAGAGTGACGTCACCTACAGACTCTGAATAAACGATTCGGGTTCAAAAAATACACCCTGGTTCAGGGGTGTAAACAGGGGGTTACGAGGAGTTGAAAGGAGACAGACTACGGTTTGAGAGGGACTAATCCCTGTTGAGGGGCAACTTGGGGGAAAAAAGGGAGGGGAAATGCAAATCCGCTGGGGGGGCTGATCCGAAATGAAAGGGATGTGTACATCAAAACATACATCCAATCTGTATAAAGGGGGTGGGCGTCTTGAAACAAGTGACACCGTGGTAGGGGGGACGGCCCAGTTAAAACTGTCAAAGGGGCCTGCAGCATGTCTTTGGTTTTCAAGAAGAAAAAAAATGGACTCGTGGGGGGACTCAATAAACTTTACCTGGGGACAAAGATGGTGTGCAAAAAAAAATCTTGTCAATAAGGGGGTAAGAAAAAGCCAAACACGAGGGAGACGTAAAGGAAGGAAAATGTTGGGGGGGAACTGGAATCGGAAAAGGAACAAAACGAGGGGAAAATCTCGAATAATTTTTGACAAGGGATCGGTTGGGGATTCGTATGTGAATGAAGAACTTGACAAACCAAGCACGGCCCTAGAAACGGGATACGGGGACCTGGTCGCAGTGCTTAGGGACCGAGGAATTGGAAAAGGGGGTTGGGACGGGCACAAAGGCGTTTAAAAAATTCTTAACAACGCATAAAACGAAAGGCAGTAACCAAGTGCGGGGAGCGATCGTTTGGAAAAGGGGGGGGGGGGTCCAAGGTGAGCAAAGAAAAAACCTGAAAAAAAAAGTTCGCACAGACAGTGGGTGGAACCAGAAAGACCAAAAAAGCGCTTCTATGCAGAGGGTAAAAACAATGAAGGAAATCCCAAAAAAACTAAAAAAAACCCCTTCGAAAAAAGGGAAGGATCTGAGGCCGAATACTAAAGGAGGACATTTGTCGTAAAAAATGGGTAAAATGAGGCAGGTAGAACTTCCGACCGTGTGGCGACACAACCTGTGAAAACGCTCTGGGGGGATCTCTAACTGGGGGGGGGGGTATCAAATGGTGGGGTACAACCTTCAAGTCCAGAAAATAAACGGGTAAGGGGGTAATGTAACGCAGGCCTAATGTACTTAAGTCAAGTACAAGGAGGTAGAAAATGAAGATTGGGGGGCCACAAACATATCACTACAAGGCGTCCCGGCCGTAGAAGCATGGGTTTATAAAAAATTCCATGGGGGGAGACAAAAAGTACTTCCAGTTAGGAATCTGGGTCACGGGCCGTGTGAACGAAGGGGGACTTATATCAACGAGGTAAGTCGGGTTGTTGAAGCAGGGGGGTTGCGATGGGGGCACTGGGAAGGCTTGAGCACAAATCGTCACAATACTGCTGCAGGAAAAAGAAAATAAGGAGGACCAAAGTGAGGTGGATCAGGGACAGGGGAAAACACGCGTTGGGAAATTCATCAAAAATAAAGAAGGCCTGGGAAACCAAAAAAAACCGGAACCCCAAAAACATGACGGGGTCTTCGGGGAACTGGTAAAAGGATGGAGTAAGAACACTGATATACTCAAAACGGACAAATTAGCGTGGAATGGGGGTGCAAAGGAGGGGACCACGCGGATGCCTTAATTGGGTCCAAAATCTGGACATTCTGGGTCCAACCGGAAGACCGGAAAGCCGCGGTCCACGACCAGGGGATATCGCCATTGGGGGAATCCTCAAAGGGGGAGACTAGTGGGAACGTGTAAAATCAACGGTCCGAAGTAGAAATCTCACAACTGTAAAGGGGACTACGGGGAAAATGACAATAATCGGGGAGACGGACGCTGCTTATTAGAAGCACTAAAAGAAGACAAAAGGATGATCGACCTCGGAAAACAAAAACAAAAAGGCAAGGAAGAGGAAAAAAGAAAAGTCATACTTGACGATGGTAGGGTTCTGACTCACACAAGGGGGGAAAAAAGGTTCTGTCTAGGAGTTGAAAAACAGGGGTCAAAAACGTAAAACGGACGGAGGGGCCTCACAAGGGAGACGCTGCTCAAAAGTACAGGGTACCTGTAGAACCAAAAACGACTTGGCCGGTGGGCATCGCCATGTACACCTTGAAAAACCATGGGAGAATTACATATCAAAAACCGACTCAGGCTGGTACCCAAAATCCTGGTTTGGCGGGCTTGCACATGGGCGGGCAAGCCACTGACGAGGGAGGGGGGTTCCAAAAAACTCGTCGGAGTTCACTTGAGTGAAAACGGGGGGGTTCTAACTCGAACGCCATATGACAAAAAGACGGGAGCGCTTACAGAGCAGCACTCCACTGGTGCGAGTGTTGGGCCGAGCCGCAGTCCTCAACCTCAATACGAACCCGACTTGACCATCTACGCAAAATTCCAGATTACGATGAAATGCTCATGAGGGGGTTAAAAAAAAAATGGACCTTGAAAAGACGTAAGGACATGGGAACATTTCTCGATGCGCTCAATGGGAATCGTCCAAAATACTTGATTCTAGCACGACGCCAGGTCGGTGTTGGGGTGGTAAAAAAAACAGTGAGGAAGAAATCGGGACAGGTGGAGTAAAAATTCATGCCTCCAAGGTACGAGCTCCACAAAAAGGGTTCCACAAACTGGGCGAATGCACGAGCCTCACCGAACGAAAGCCGGAAGTACTCAGGAGGTCCAGGGCCGCGTAAAGGGAGCATCAACCAGGTACGGGGGGGAAAAAAAAAAGACGGGTGAATTCGACTCGACAGTGCAAAAGAGGAATAGAAGAAAAAGAGACTGACGGTTCAGCAAGAAAACTTCGCCACCGCAGGTTGGGAATTGATGGACTCCCAAGTGACTTCCCAACTGGTCTCATCTCAAAACGAAGAAAGCCCAACTGGCTCGGGAGCAGGGGAACGCGGGGGTACCCGGGGAAAAGTGTTCACGAAGTGCCCAAACTGGAAATTGGGGGTGACGTACAAAAAGGGCTGAACGGGAGTAATCACTACCGGAAAAGGAACCTTGTACGGAATATGGAGCGAGGGGTGAAAAACATGAGTGTAAGATATCATTAAAACGAGGGGTTGCAGTGAAAGAGCTCAGGCAAAGAGGCAATACAACACAAAAAGGTCCGAGTTCGGCTGCAAAACTATTTGTGGGGAACGCTGAAAACCGAAGACAGCGGGCCCAAAATTCCAGGGATCGGGTTTAGAGAGAAGGTGTCTCCCAAAAAAAAATATTCGAGAAACCGCCATGGGTTGGGAGAAGAACCTGGGGTCAGGAAAAAAAAAAAACAGTCTCATGGGATGAACGCCTAGTACGCAGCGAACCTTCCTAGGGAAGACTTCAGCAACAGGAAAGAACACGGCCGAAAAAAAAAGTGGGGCCTCCTGCCTTGGAAATTCAGGTGGGTCAAGACGAATCAGGAAAGTCACTATCTGTACGAACACTCCAGACGACGTGGAAGGAAATAAAAGGCGAGGGGTGGCGAGCGTCACCAGCGTATGGTGTCAAAACCGGTGTGCAGGAATCAAAATCGAAGGACTGGGGGGACGGTGGGGATGAAAGGGTCACTAGGGATACGGAGCAGGGCGACATGCACTGCAAAGCATTTAAGGACTGGCTTAAAAAGAGTGACGCAAGACGACCACTGGTAGGGGCCAGGGGTTCTTGCAAGCCGGGGGGGCAGACGGAAAAACGACGACGGCAGTATTGAAATCAAGCCAAAGTCCCATTGGTAGCCATAAAAAAGTGTTGAATCCTTCCACGGACAAAGGTGATATGCAAAAGGGGGAAGGTAAGAGAGTGGAACATCGCACACCTTCTAGGAAGGAAAAGAACAATGGCAAAAGGAATCAGGGAAGTCGCAATAAACCGAGGGTGGCCGAAGACTCAGAAAGGGCCCAACGGGGGGGAACAAGTATTTGGAGCGGGTTGACTTTCGCGAACGGACCAGGACCATACCGTAGCGGGAAAAGAACATACAAAAAGGTTGAGTATTGCTGCATGGGTTCGTAAGTCAGTTAAGATAGAGACGAAGGTGAAAAGCCGAATAGTCCACGCAACGGGGGGAACATACACAGGTGGGAAACAGGTCAAAAAAATCTCTATGGCAAAAGGAGACGGGGGCGCGAACAATGAAAATTCCGAAAAAAGGTGCGTCTATTTGGTGTTAATAACTGTCGAGGGGAGCCCGGATCCCGAAGGGCGGGGAAAAGGAAGTATGGGATTTAATGGGTCCAGAAAGCAAGTGGCGCAGAAGACGGGTTGTTTCGAAGACGACCAAAATACTCATCGAGAAAACGCAGAACCACTAAGAACCGAAGTAAACCAAGAAAAACAATATGAACTTCGTGGGTCCCCCTAGACAGGAACGTAGACCGTGTTACTCGATAAAAGATTGGGGATGATCACATTGTTTGACGGATGGCGAGTGCCCAGTGGATTCACCGGATCAAGGGTCAACCGGGGGGAAGGTAGTAGACAAAAGGTTTCTGTTTGTTGGATACCAGAGCAAGAATGGAGAAGTTGGGGGGGGGGTCAAAGGGAAAAAAAAAAAAATACAGCAGACGGACTCTTTACGGATCAAACGAATGCGAATGTGAAAAGAATGTGAAGCATTAAATGGGGTCGCCATTGGTTCTAAGCTAACAAATCACCTAAAATGAGACATAATAAAATAAAAAACGAAAACACAGGCGCTGGTAAAAAGAAAGATAAGAAGAAAATCTCACAACCCTTGTCGGGGGGGTATGTTTCTACGTGGAGGGCTAATGTATGGGGGGGGGACTTGCCAGTCGTAGAGAGAATGACTTGTAAGCCCCTAAAAGGGAAGAAGTGACAGGAGGAATCAGAAAAAAGTGCGCAGTGGTGGGCGGACGAAAAAAAGTCCAGGTTTTCTGTTAAAAAAGGCTGCAAAATCACAAGGCCAGACATCTGCCATCACAAAGGATCAGCTGGGGTGATGACTCCGTCCTACTAATGGAAAAACGAGAAGGTGAAAGTAGAACGAAGCGTATACATTGGCCCAGTAGGGACAAGGATCGAAAAAATAAAGAATAGGTAGTCTATATCACCCAGCACGTACTTTCAGTGGTTGGGAATCTATACGGGCGAACAAAGGTAAACCGTGATGACGTCCCCTAAAACTCGGGGGATCTGGGGGCCATGGAACAGTATGCGCAAAACGAAACAAAGCCCATACGGTATGCAGACGGGTCAAGAACGACGGGCAAAGAAGGACTGGGGGGAAATTTATAGGGCCGGTTGGAAGATACAAGAAAGTGAGAAACGAACACGCAGGCCCAAAAAGCAAGCTTGGAAAAGGCGGATCTGACGAAATGGAATCCAATGAAGCAGAAGCAGGAAGTACTATAGAGAGAGAAGTTCCTGACCAAAAAGGTCAAAAACAGGTATCAACAAAAAGAGCCATGGGGTGGCGCCGAGGGTAATGTAACAAAAATCATAAGACGGAGGGGACGGGCCAGAAAACGGTTAAGGTCAAATATTATTGGGGGATAGGCGTAAAGCCTTCAACTGGTTGGTCCAAAGGGGGGGGAGGGGAACTGAACAGTCGGCGACGTTGGGCTGAGGAACGACGGAAAAACAAAAGTAGAACTAACACCGCAAAAACACAAGGAGGGACAGCAGTGGGGCGAGTTAACGGGGGAACTATACCAAAGGTGGGGAAAACTTAATAACAAAAGCGTGAGTAAAGGTACGGGAAAACGGAAAATAAAGGGGGAACAGGGCCTAGATTTTCAAAAAAAAGCAAAAGGAAGGGGACAAAAGAACGACTACATGAGGCGAATGTGGGGGGGATGGTGGTACTAGAGAGGGGCTTACAACGGAATGTGCAGGACGGGGGGGAAAAAGACCGAACGAAGCGAGGGGAGGATCGACAAAGGCAACGTCAGGGCCAAACAACACCGGGCTACGGAGGGGCACCACGTCCCTGCTTCAGGGGGTGAAAGGAGCGAGGGGAGAAAAAGAAATTTGTGATATACAGGGCGTATTTCGAAAACGTCGGCGAACCAAAGAAAAAACAAGATATAAGGCTCAAAAAAAACGTGAGGGAAAAACGTGTACGGGCGTCAGCAACCAGAGGGAGGACAGCATGTTCACCACTTAATGGGAGGGGAAGGGTCCAGGAGTGGAAGACGAGTTCTCCCGGTGCAGACGGTGAAACAAGTAGGTGGGGAGGGAGAGGGGTGGAACGCCTCTCAAGGCAAAAACGCCGGGGGGGGGGGAAAAATGGGGGGGGAGAAAAAGCGACTTCCCAATCTTCACCAAAAAAAAAAAGCGGAATTCCAAGGGCCGCGGTAGGTGGGAAAGACGAAAAAAAAACTAAGCTGGTTCCAAAAGGTTTTGGGGGCACCAGAAAGGGTGGTGTGGCGGGAAGGTTGGGTTTACTAGGAAAAAAAAGAATAAAAAGGAAACAAGACTGATACCTGACAAAAACAGAACAAATTTAAAGGGAAGGAGGAAAACAAAGAAAAGGAAAGAAGGGTGGACATCGGAAATCAACAACTCCGAGGAAAAATAACAAAAACGATGCCGAAACAAATACCTGGTCAAAAATACGGATGGTAGATCAGAAGTCAGGGGTCCAGGGTGGACAACAACGCGGAAAGAGGGGAGGGGGTCAGAAGGAAAAGAAAAAGGGTCCGGTTGGGGACGTTCTGTGAGTGTCAGTCAAGGCCGATGTGCCTATGAGCAAGCGAGTTGTTGGCCACGTAGAAGTAAAGCAGGGGGAAGTAAACCAATAAGGAAATCCACCTCCCCCAAAGCAAAAGAAGTAATCAAAAAGAAAACTGGCAATAACAGGGAACTAACGAGAAGGTGTCATCTAATAAAAAGACAGGGGGGGGGGAAAAATTGTCAAAACTCCGGAAGGGGTAAGAAGGGGGTCGGGGGGAAGCTACAACGGAGGACAAAATTTCGGGACTAAATGCCGTACTGGAGGGGTAATGGAGAAAGACGGGGGAACGTTGGGGGGGGGCCGCGACTGTGTTAGCAGCCCGCGGGGAATATAAGCAAGTGCGCGGATTCAAACAATCTCAAAGTGTTGAAAAGTGGGAAAACAAGTGATTCAGGCAACTACCATGGGGGGGGATACACCAAGAAGGGGCAAAAATATCCTGTGAAAAACGAGAAGAAAAAAGACTACTATTAACAACCGCCGAACATTGAAAATTATCAAGGTAAGGTACAAAGGATGGAGCTGGAACGTGATAGTCAGACTGGCCCATTAAAAGTTTCACAGCAGAAAAAAAAACCTGAAACTCCGGCGCGGGTTGAAGTTCCTTGGGGGAGAGGTGCTTCATCAAAAAAGGGGCTAGGGGGGGTAGGGGGGTTGAAAACAACGACACACAGGCAAAGCGGACAATTCTGCAATACAAAGGACATACCAAGCGACAAAAGTAAAAGAGGGGTTCAAATCGACCAGGAAAAACAGACCACAGAGGGAACAAAAACAGGTCAGATTTCCGTATTGAAACGCTGATATACTCTCCTGGGGGACGGTTGCAGGAAAGTGACCGAAAAAATGGCCTTGGAAAGAAAAAACGCGAAACAAAAAATCCGCGCCAAAAAAGGGTGCCCCAGGGAAAGCAGCGAGGTAAAAAACGCATGGGGTCGAATCGTCAAGAAGAAAAAAAGTACATGAAACTGAAAGGGGGGAGGGGGACGGACGCCGGTATCGGAAGAGAAAGGACATAACCAGTCGGCGGGCGGGTACGCATTCACTTGCTAGAGGTTTGAGGAAGAATGAGTAAGCACACTGTCACGCAATAGAAGGTGGGGCCCAAAATGAGTATAGCACAAGACTAGGCAAAAAAAAGCAGGAAAATATGCCCTGCTGGAAGAGGTCCTCAGCGGCTCTGGCCATGGCGTCACGGGTTGGTGGAGGGGGTGGGGGGAAAGGGGTGTCGCGGCATGGACAAGGCCAAAGGAAAGGTACTTGTGGAGGGGAAAGAAAAAAAGGGGTACAGAAACTACTCGCAAAAACCCCCTAACATTAACCAGGGGAGGGGTTGGGGACTGGGAAAAACAGGTGAGGCAAGTTTGTGATTACAACACGGGGAAAAAATGTGGTTCGGTTAAAAGGGAAAAGGCAGAGCTCAGACTACATCCTGGAAATTGGTCAGCAAAACCGTAAAACGAAGAAAGTAATGATGGCAGCCTCAGACTTAGTATGGGCCTTCGAGGCGGGGGTAACCGTCCGGGCAAAGAAATAAAATGGAGAACAGAAAAAAAGAAAAAAAAAAATTACACAACATGGACCGAAAAAAAACAACGTGGCAATCCTATCTTACAAGTGTATCGATCTCGTCGTTCACAGTCGGGGACGTGCCCATGTAACGGAAAAAAACCAACAAAGACGGACGAACCGACCGGGAGGAGAGCAACACCAAGAGAAAAAATTTACACCCGAATTCTTGCAAAAACGGGACAGGGGGGGAAAAGACAGTGAGAGGACACGGAACATGGTATCTTGCCCAAGATGAGAAATTTGAGGGGTCAACAAAAGCGTCGGGACGTACACAAGGAAAGAAAAAAATACGAAGCAGCAGAAAAAATCAATCGAAAAAAAAAAAAAATCGGAAAGTTTAAAGTGAGCCGAACGGGACGGCACAAACAGAGGGGGCGGGGAACTTTTTACAGGGCGCGGAGCAAGGGACAATATCCCCGCACGGAAAGCACAGGAAAGTGGGGTAGACTCATGATTGGGGGTACTTAACATCTACGGTAAGGGGGAAACGGGCATCCAACGCGGAGGAAACAGGAATAAAGGGGAAGTTTAATAAAAACAAAGGGGATGGCTGGGGGGATCAAAGGGACAAAACAAAAAAGGACTGGACCTACTTCTAAT
>Ga0179593_1600471_pt1 | contig 18642 bp, 17 predicted proteins | sample CZODoug2_1_08_16_FD_185931 | JGI IMG/M metagenome (GOLD analysis project Ga0179593, IMG submission 185931) | Vadose zone soil fungal communities from Angelo Coast Range Reserve, California, USA - CZODoug2_1_08_16fungal (PacBio error correction) | ecosystem: Environmental > Terrestrial > Soil >...
ATCAGGGCGGAACATGGAAAGGAGATAGGGAGTGTGGAACGCTTCGGCGGTACCCCATCTTTCAAATAGAGCTATGTGACGGGTGGGAAAAACCGAGAACACGCATCCCAGCCGCCAATCAGAAAAGGGGAGGCCGCGCCTCCGATGTGTGTTTTCCCCGACGGCATCGTAACAAAGGAAACTATGTACATAAGAATTGAAAAAATAAGGAACCTTAACCCCTGAGGGAACTGAAAGAAAAGGGAAGGGGCGGAGGCCGTCAAAGCTCCCTGACCACCTTACCGAAATCCAAAAGATCTGGGAAGGGACCCTCAACAGACCCAGATCCGAAATGGAAGAGGGGTGGGGGGAAATAGCCATGTCTTAGAACCGCTCTGTTATTTTAAGCGTAAGGAAAATCGAGGCTGGAAGAGGAAATCAAAGTCGGCAGTGCGGAAGGGGGGGGGAACTGCCCCAGAACAGAGACCTCCCAGTTGGGGTTTAGAAAAAAAAAAGGAAGGGGCTTGAGGCTTGCCACAAAACACAGAAAGGTGTCGGGGGGAAATGGGGTCTCATTTGGACAACTACTTGCTGCCGGTCCGCACCAGGCGGGGAAAACATCAAAGGAAGTTTGTTGAACGGGTAGCAAAGAACACCGGTTCTATTAAACATCTAAGAACCGAGATCCTGCCGCGGAGTGTGGAGTTACGACCGAATAAAGAGAAAAAAACGACGTCAACGAAAAGTGCCCTCCTTTTTTACTGAACCTAAGGCCAGGGGAGGACAAACAAAGGGAACGAAAAAAGACGCACGGGAACTCAGGGGAAAAAAGAGGCGGGTCAGCATAATCTCTTGACTAGAGAAGGGTATTGGGTCCACCGGGTGTCGAAGGTGAGAAGAAAAGTATTTTTGCTCACTGGTTTTTCTTAGGACGCGCGAGCCTTTCTGCACTCAAGGACTCCGGTCATGGGAGGACATACAGCCACCCCCACCCTGGAGTTTTCCCCAGATTGCGACTCCAGCCGATTCATTAATGCAAACCTTTGTAGTCGGCCGGGGAAGACCGCAGGATTTAAAAAGGTAAGAAGAGGGATGGCGGCGCAGGAGAGAGTGGGGGGGGCAAGCTCGCGGCGCGGACAGCCGGACGGTCCCCGTGCGGCCCGGAATGTAGAGAGGAGTAACTTTCCTAAAGAAAAGGTCGAGATGGAGACACAACTGCAACACGGTGGTGTCAACAAAAGAAAAAACCGTCCGGCTCTCTGGAGCGACCTTTGGAAATTCCAAGGAAATGAATCGAGGAAAAGGAGGGAATGCACACTCGGGGGGGGGGAGAAGTTAGCCAAGACCGCAAATTGCCAGGGAAGACCTGAAACTTCACTGGCTATGGTAATTCAAAGGCCGTTCTAGAGAGGAAACTATTGGAGAGAGACAAGGAGAGCCAGGCGTCTCGGGGAAGCCATGCCCGCGAATGCATGTCCATGGATAACATTAAAGTTCGAGGAAACGAAGGGAATGGGGCTCGAAAAGCAATAAAAACAAAGGGCCGGACGCTGCTACTCGCTGGCGGGGCCGTACATCGACAGGGGGCCGAAAAGAAAAGATCCACTAGGGTTAGAGCCGTCTGCCCGAGGGGAGAAGATCTTAGGAAGGGCAATATCGACCCAACAACGGAGTGATAGGAAAGAGAGATAACCTTCAAGAAGGAAACAAGAATTTGGGGGGGAAGAAAGAAGGAGAAAGGATAAAGAGATCGAAAGGATAAGTCAGACGGCATTCGAAGCAAACCGTCCTACTCTTCCCCTCGAACTCGAAGGGGGAAAGGGGCCAATAAAGTGGAATTCCTATCATCCCCAGGAAAAAGGAGAAGAAAACGCCGGCAGGGGGGTTCAGCACTATCGACTGATGACATTGCCTCCGGGCATGAGGACGGAGCTGAAGTAGCAAAAAGAGGACTTGTTCGGACGGGGAAAGCGAGTCAAAATCCTTTCAGGAATCTTAATACCAAAGGGATATGGAGTTAAGAAGGAAAGAGACCCCGCGAAAGCAAAGCGACCAGGGACGCAGATAATCCAAGCGTGTTCGAACGACATCCAACGTGCCGCAGGGAATTACACACGCAAAAAACTAGAAAGGGAATCAAAAGGTGGGATGTGGTTGTTGAAAAGATCGGGGAATGGAAGTAGACACAATGCTTTCTCTCCCCCTTCCTGGAGGGGAAGGGGAAGGGAACATAAGAGTCCGAGCGGACCGGAGAAACGCCGCGCCGGGCAACGAGACTCACGCCCCGTAAGGGTTGGCATATGCTCATAATCGCCAGGGGGGGAGGGGGGGGGGGAGGGTGTGGGGGAGGGGTCGAAAAAACTCCTGACGGTCTCGGGAGAAAAAGCGCAATCTAAAGAAGGGTGGGGTGTTCTGAATATTTCTTGACAAGCCCTGTAGGCCTCCCCCGATTCCTCGGAAAGAATTAGCGCAGATAAAAAGGAGTCCAACCGCCAACAAAAAGAGAATTCCTAATGTAGCGGGTCCAATTCGAACAAGGGGGGGGAGAAAACGCCCAAAGACACTTGGTAACCCCCTACCAAGTCGCTGCCAATAGGGGCAGAAACATTACTGAGACTGAAAGCCAAGAAATACTCGGATTCACAAGAAGGGGGGGTTGGGAACCTACCAAGGACAGCAAGCTGGGTGTGCACCTTCCCTATTTCAAACAACGTAAAGCGAAGGACAATTGGGGAAGGGCGGAGCTAGGACGAGAAGACCCAAAATACTCAGGGCAGGCTCTCGTTAAGGTCTCGTGTTAATCGAAGCCGGTTCCGGGCGACCCGGAAAAAAAAGGCGCAAGGGAGGGTGGAGGGAAAACCGTGCCGAAGGACGTATTGGCTACGGCAGTCCCCCTTCCCTCAACTGGGGGGGGGGGAACCAACGTTCAAACAGAATCAAAAAAGTGGCCGTAAAAGGGGAGGGGAGGACTGAGGGTCTCATCTCTTTTCTGGGCTGGTGGTAACAAAAGACCTGGGACACTGAAGGGCCTTCGACCGGTGATCAAAGCCACAGGGGGCCTTAAGTGGAAACAGAGATCAGATATAAGGGGGCGGATGAAAAAGGGACAGTATATTAAAAATGGATCTTCTTGTATCTCTTTAAACACTCTTGTTGAGGCAGGAGAAAAAGGGGGGATCCTTTGAACCCGAAGGGGAGAAAAAGTCCTAGGGGGAAAGTAACCTACTCTCCGCTCCTTCTCGAAGAGGCAGGCTTTAGTTGGCAAGTCCGGCCCGGGTCCTTCTGATAATACAGCATCTGAAGAATTCTGGAAGGCGTGAGGGGGCGTGAGGAAAATGGCTGAGGGGGGTGTTATGGATTGTGCACTGACGGAAGAGGGGAGGGGAAGGCGGAACCAACAAAAGAAGATTCACTTAAATAGATTTCTGGGTCAGTAAAGTCCTCAAGTAACCAAATTGAACTTGTGCTAAAACACTTATGGTCCACAACCAGCTATTCACCAAAAACAACTTATGTTAAAATATAGATAGGGGGGGTGGATGAAGGTGCTAAAAAAGTTGGGGAGGAGGGGGTCGAGGAAGAAAACCGGCCGCAGCTCTAGGCATTTCGCTATTGCCGGGGTTGGGGTAAAAGGAAGGAACCTGAGAAGACAAACGAAAAAGAAAGGGAAAGGCAAATGTTGTTCAAAAATCGCCGCCCTATTTCTTCCCTAAAGTCATCAGCAATGCGCAACTGTAACTGGAAAAATCGAGCCCGTAACAGAGGATTTACGGCGAGCTATGACGTCGATTAAGGGATGGAGCAGATACCGGGACCAAGAAAGGAAGGGAAAATAGGCCGAGCCCGGAATTCTTTTAACTCAAGATAATCCAGAAATATAGAAAATCTTGGGCGAAGGGTCTGGAGGAAACTGTGTACAAAAAGCAATACTAAGGGACTGGTCGAAAAGGCAGTGTAGTGATCTCCTGCGCATTCACAAGGTCGGAAAAGGGGGAAAAAGGGGAGGGAGGGGGGGGGTGGTGACAACCTATAACATACTCTCCCGCCGCTCAGTAAAAAAGAAGGGGAGTTATTGGGAAGGGTGCAAAAACCCCAAAAAAAGATGTGTGGCGGCCATATTTGCGCATTTATCAACTACTTTCTCTCAGTACGCGTGTAAGGGGGGGCATGGTGGGTTAGAAAAAGACCCGGCTTAAAAAAAGACGAACGAGATCCTGAAGCGGCTGTATATTTGTCTTCTGTATCACCGAAAAGGAGCAAAAAGGGGGACACGAGCAAAAGGGGGACTCGTGGGGACTGAAATAAAAGAATTAGGAACACGAGCGAAACTGGGATAACCTCTTTTCTGCTGTACAAGGATTAGGGTGAGGGTCGGGGAGGCAAAAAGGGAAAAGAAATAAAGGCACTTCGGGGGGGAGGGGGGTCAGCAGTGTCCATGGGGTGTATGTGGCGTCCCACCTGCTGGCTAATTTTGCGCTAAGAGGAGTCTGGGGGGCACCCCATGGGTTTGAGGGAGACAGGAGAAAAGAGAAGAAGAGGACAAATTCCCCCTCCCGCCGTTTCTGCATAAAATTTTCTGAGAATATTAGAGGGCACAAAAAAAAAGAGAGGAGCTACTGAAGAAAGAGGCCCAAGGAGAAAATGTAGGTCCCGACCGCCAGGGGGAACGTTCCCAAGTTCCAGAGGACTCATATTCCAAATTCATTTTCTGGCCTGCACAGTCTTATTAGGTGGTGGACCCGAAATTCCTTACGCCCCCAAGTAGCGGCGTAGAGGAGGTGCCGGTCTCGCCGCGGAGGCTGACCGCTTGTAACAAACTTCCTGTCTCGCGATCGTGCCACATAAAACCGGAAAAGAGAGACCAGGGGGTCGGAATTTGGAGAAAGGACAAAAAGGGGAAGGCGTTCTCAACTGGGATTATCTTCATACCTCGGGTTTGGAAGCGCTTGGGGGGGAGTAAAAGAGAGTGCAAAAAAACCAGGAAGGAACATCGCGAAAGAAGGGTATTCAGCAAGTCAGACGCTTCGAGAGACAAGTCCTATCCCAGATGGCGAAAAAAAGAAAGGCGTCGCGGCGACCTTCCCGAGGGAGATAGCGTGCGAAGCGTTTCTGTAGAGGCTGGACATGGGAGAGAAGAAAAAAGGGATGAAAAACGTGACGGCGGCCTACCAATAGTCTGTCTAAGGCCGGCATCGACCGGTTGCCGGGTGGGCCGGAAGGGACGAGCGGCTGATACCTTAGTCGCAAATGCCCTAGTAGAGGGGAAAGAAAGCGGGGGAGGACCGAGAAGGGACAAGCCGCCTCCACGCAAAAGATTATATTAAAAAAAATATATGCATTGAAGAAACTCCATATTGGAGGAGGAAACTAGGTTGCTAGGTGAGAAGAAAGATCTGGATGGAGAGCTTGAGGAAGAAAAAAAGGTACTGGTCGGCCCCGCAAATCTCATACTGTAAGCCTTCACTGGTTTTCAGGATTACAGGAGAAATACGTAAAGAAGAGAAAATAGGGCGCAAGGGTTCGCACGATGGAAAGAGGCAACCGATGGGCTTCAATCTACTAAAGCCTTAAAGTTCGCCATCTTTCTCGGGAATTTCAGGATTAGAGGCTTAGAAAGAAATAGGCACAGGGGAGGGAAGGACAGCCCGGAATGAGGTCCCAGGGGACGGTTCGAAAAGCCAAATGCTCTCCAGCCCATTTGATGAGATGGCCAAGAGTGGACCTTCAAAAAACGGGTCGAAAAGAAAGAACAAGACCTCAATTGGGGTTGGTTGTTTTTTTGGCAAAAGCTTAACGGGAAAAGGAAAAGGGGGGATTACGGCAAAAAGGGGCACGGGCAACATAGGGGAGGCACGAGGAAAAGGGAGGCGGGGGAGAAAGGCCGGGGGGACCGTGTACCACATCGACCTATCTCCTCTCTTTCAAACGGGAAATCTCTACCTAGTCAAATTAATTGGGAAGACGAACAGGTAAGGGTTAAAAGTTGGGGGATTTCTGGAGTCCCCGGCACGAACGACAGACCTTCCTTCCGCTCCTCTCAGGAGCAGTCTGAAAGAACAAGGGGGGGGGTGATTGAAAAAAAGGTCAGAAAGAAGGCAGGGGATCTGAAAAGGAGGGGAAAGAAAGTCCGCACGGCAGAACACATCATAGCAAAAATAATTCAAAATTTGGTTAAGGACGGCGACGACGGTTGAGAAGTACAAAAAAAAGGAGGGGAGAACAAACCGACCAACTTCGATTGAAATATGAGGAAATTCAAAAAGATTTCGGAAACGCAATACCATAATGGAGGACAAGGGGCCCATGACTTTTCGCCTCTTTTGTGCACACCTGTCCCGAGGGGGGAAGGAAGGGCGGGAGGGGAAGAAGGTGGGGGAAAGGTCTAGGTTGAGAGGAGAAGAAAAAAATAATCTTCAGGATCTCGGGGTCAAGGAGAGTTCGGGGGTAGGGTCTGGAGAAAGTCGACACAAAAAATGACCTGTTTAGGTGGGTCTGACCGAGGGGAGGGTGGGCTGAAGGGCAAGACACTGGCCCCGCAGAGGGTTTTTTGGGCCCCTTTCACATCAATCTCGTTCGTACGTAGGAAGGCTGGAATCGCGTATAAAGGCGAAAAAGACACTGCGGAAAGGTGTGGAGACCTAAATGCAATCCACATGGCCAGGCAGATTCGTTCCCGATGGACTTAACATATAAATAAAGGAAGGACACACGTATGGTCTGTATCTGCTGGATCAAAAAACGCAGTTTTGCGCTTGCACTAAGAGGCCGGTAATGGTGATTAGAGTTTCATCCGAAAGGGGATACTCTCCTCGCTAAAAAGTAGAAGTCCAGGGGCGCTGTCCGTCTGACGGCAAAATTCAACGGAAAAAAAAAGAGAAAAGTAGCCAGAGCATCTTCTGGGGAAGGGGGGAGGGAAGTGGGTCTTCTCAAAGCTGAACAAAATTGACCGTTGTTAACGTATGTGTTATTTGTGAAAGGCATGTGTTGGAATACGAGTGTGGTGGTGGGTTGAAGTGCGGAGGGTCCGGCACTTACCACATCCAAAGAGAGTCACTGAAAGAGCTTCTGAAGGTACACATTAAAAAAGGAAGCCCAACCCCAGTTTCCATTGTGACAGAGCGCCATCACGGGTGAACCATCGACACCACAAACAACTGACAATAGGGTGGATGGCATCGTTTTTCGGCACAATGGAACCGTTGGGAGGGGAGGAGGGGGGGGTTAGAGGAAACCTGGGCGGGAAACCGAAGGGGTCAAGGAAACTAGGGGCGGGGGGGAATGTGGGGTATCCAGACGATTTTCCTAATTCATTCACAGGAAGAGGGAAGGTTACCCAAAACAAAGACCGGGTAAAAGGACACAATCTAACTCAAGATCTTTTTTGGGCTGAGAGAAAAAGACTCTGTAAACAGCTCCGAAGAGCGAGTCCATTCCGTCTTACCTCCCTGTACTCAACCCTACTCCAGTGAGGACAAAACTCAAAGGGTAAATCGAAACCAGGAGACAGATTCCAAGTAAGGCCGTCGGAGGGGAATTGTTATGGGGAAAGAAGAAATGATGGGTCTTCCGTCCCATGAGGCAGGAGAAGGACAAGTGGAGGGGTCTTTTCTTTACCAACCTCACTCATGAAGCCTAGGCGTGGAGCAAACAAACTAGGGGAAAGGCTTTGCCATGGGTAAAAAAAGAAATAGGGGTGCCGGGGAAGGGTCTTGCTCTTTTCCAGCAAAAGAGTTCTCTGTGCCAGGTCCCAAAAAGGGTTCAGGAATACCCGTCTTCGGACGCGAAAAGACCGAATACCCGGGGACGTCAGTAGATTTTTTCTTAGATTTATCCACTAACATGTCACCGTACGGAAGAAAAAAGCTAGAAGAAGGGGTGACTACATCGGGCCCTGGACAATCGAGCCATGAGAAACAAAGGGAGGAACATCTACGTTTTGCGGTGAAAAAAACTGATAAAGGTGTCCTAAAATTGGGCAGTTTTGGGGGTCAGGAGTTGGTGACTACTCCAAAAAGCTTTCGAATGTACCGCGCTAACTTAGAGCTTTTGGGGCTCGGATTGGGTGGGAGGGGGGGGCCTGCGCAGGAGATGATGAGTCTCGAGGAAGCCGGCCTCAGAGGCCAATCAGTTAAAAAAGGCAAGCAATCTTTCGTAGAGCCCCCCCCCCGGAGTAGGTAAAATGTCCGACTACCGAGGAAAGCAAGAGAAAACCGGTTGGGGACAGGGTGGACATACAAGCCAAACAAACCCTTGAAGGAAGGAAGAAAGGAACAAGAAGTGAAGTGTTACGGAGCAAGGGTGATATAGTACGTTTTCCAGCGCGGAGGGTAGGCAAAGTCCGCAGACCGTAAAAAAATCTGGAGTGTAACACACCGAATGGCTCAGGGCTTGATAGAAGAAGGGAGTCGGGCTTTAAAAGAAACACAATACCAAAACGTGCTGAGCGCTGGATAGACCTTGGGCGAACCATGGGAAAAGTAGGAGACAAGCGGAGCTGAAAAGGGGCTCTGAAGCACCCTAAACAGAATTGTACAATTGGGGACGTAAACTAAAGAAGGATTGTATGCAAGAATCACTTAGACGGAAAGTAAGTAAAATGGCGAAGGAGAATGAAAAAACACAACAGCGGGAGGAAGATAATGGATTAGCGTGGGAAACCAGTTCGGCGATTTCTTAGTACGACGGGCGCAAGATACCAAGGGGGACCGGGGAGGCTATTCACTGGCGCGGGGGAAAACGGTTTGACGAGAAGGGAAAGCAGCCGCAATCCGGGATCCTCTTCTAGACCTGTTAGGGGCAGCCGTCATGCCCAAAAAAGCTGTCGGGAGGGAGGGGAAATATATAAAAACAACTTAGGGGGGGGAAAGAGAGATGACCCTAGACGCAAAAGGGGATCAGGAGATGAGGCCAGCTAGGGACCTCCGGTGCGAGCGATTCATCCTTATTAAAGGCGCTTACGGCAACTGGGAAAAGGCCCGACGAAATGGTAGCCGGTGAGCCCTTCAGTAAGAACAAGGTCATTACGTAACACGAAAAAAAATCTAAAAAAGGGTCAATGGGGGCAGTATAACAAACGGGAGGAAGAGAACCTCGAGTTCGCCATAAAAGGTACAAGCGGAAGGGAGCTAAGGTGTCAATGGCTCATACCAAGAGAGGATATGGACCGTCCCCTGGGGGAAAGACAGAGGGGAAAACAAAAAAGGAACCAAAAAATTTGCTGCAGGGAGGAAGGGCGGAAGGAACCCTTTGACAACTTTCTCCAGAATTCCGCCACAAGGGCGATCCAAGAAAAAAATTTTGGGGTGGTTTGAAAAACTGATGGGGGGGGGGTGAGGGTCAAGGTATCTCAATAAAAGTCTATGTAAACTTCACTAAGATGCCGACATTGAAGTCGACGAACGTCACGAAGGACCCTAAAGGGTCGAGGCAAAAAACCAATACTCTTCGCAGAAGAAGGGGGGGGGGAAATATGACCGCCTCTCAGGTAGGGGGGGGAAATTGTTTTTTATTTGTCTGGGAAAAGCGCTACACGGGGCCTTTCCGTCAGAAAGGGGAAAGAGGGGGAAAGGTTGGTTGGGAAGAAAGCGAAGATTGCGGGAAAGAAAGAGAGGGAGGCCTGCGACGCTCACTCTAAGACTTCTCCGGCTCCGCCGAACAGGACGGAAAAGTTCACGAAGAAGAAGCAGTGGGGGGAGAAGTCAAAAGAAACTGGGCAGCGCCAACTGATTCAATATTCAGGCTTCCATGCTGCAAAAGGAACTGACAAAACCAGAGAAAAAATGAGGGGTCCAAGACAGAAATGGTCTCAGACGTTACTCGGTCCCACTGGTGTGCACACCTGGAAGATGTTCATACGGCTAGTAGGACGGGAGGGGGGGGTTGGTGTCAGGGGGATAAAGCCGACAAACTCTACACCCAGCAAGGAGAGAAGAGGTTGGAAAGTAGAGATGGAAGGGAGGAGGACTCAAAAAAAGGTGACAAACGATTTTCTTTGGCGACGTTCATAGCAAGTAGGTGCGGAAAAGAAGCCCAAAGAGGTTTGTTACCGGGAGAAAAAGCCAGTTCCCCGGATTGGCTTTCGGCGTTATATCGCGGGGTTTCTGGCAACAAAAAGGGAAAGCGACCTGGCTCCTGGCGAAAAGGCGGATCAATCCAGGACCACCGGGCCGTGGTCCCTTATCTGCGACTACATATCGGACGAAAGAAAGGTTGGAAAGATTAGGACTTCTGGATCGTGAAGGGGGGAATTATACCACAGGTGGGAAGGAAAAGTCATTGGGCCTTTCAGTTGGGGGTTTAGAAACACTCTGAAAATAAGGAAGGTCAAGGGCCCCGAAAGCAGTCTGGGAACCGTCTGGGGGAATGTCCATTAGATACTAAGAAAAAAGGGCTATGAGGGGAGAGACCTACGGAAGAAAAAAAACCAGGTCGGGCGGCATTTGATGTGTTCTGAACAGAGGAGCAAGCCATTAGGGGAACACAGGCAATAGAGTCACTTAGAGAGTTTCAACGTCCGAACAGTTTCCTCCGCCCCCCCTCCAGACCAACTGGAACACGACATGAAGAAGGGAAAAAAAAACAACCACAACAAACAACATTATTATTAACAGAGATATATGGGGGTGGATTCAATCGTGCTGGCGGATATGCACAATAAAGTTGGGAGGATAGAAGGGTAGGAGGGATGCACTGCGCAGGGGTGACCCGCCTCTTCGGGGGGGAAGGAAAGGCACGGATGTTGGAAGCCTACTAACCTTTTCAGGACGGCATCACCAAAGTCAATGCAACATCATCAATTGACCTCAGCAGAGGTCTTCAAAGGAACAGAAGATTGCTGTGGGGCTTAGCTGAGAGCCACCACTCCCACGACTTCGATCCGGGGCCAGGGATAAGGTCGGAAGAAGCTTGAAAAAACAGGGAACAAACCTACAAAAATTACTTTCTCGAACCGGCAAAAAACCTCAAACATTGCTCAAAGAAAAGGGGGTGGGAAAAAAATAAGAACATCTGAGGAAAAAAGGACCGGGTTGTAGTGGGAGAGACAGAAATAAGTGGGAATCTGCCGGCCATGGATTTATCCGCCGTCGAGTCACAGGGAAAAATGTTTCGGGGGGGGGTGAAAAAAAAGCAGAAGGTAACCCGCCCTAAGACAGGAAAGGAACGGGGTTGATTGCAAATCCAGTGGGTACCCCCAAACCAGGTTTTGCCGGGAAGGGATTGCGAGAGGACAACAAATACTCTGGCTCCATGCTGGAAGAAAGAGAAAGGGTGGGGCATGACATTGTTGTTGAGAATAAAAAAAGAAAAACTTCTACAAAAAATCCTGGGGGGAGGTTGTTTGGAAAAAAAAGAACATGGAGACCGGGAAGACGACGTCAAACGAGCCGCCGGTTTGTGCTGACCGAACCGGGGCACAAAAAATCAGTGAAGACAAAATCATTGGAGCAAAAGGGGAAGAGAAAGGGACGCAGGAAGTAGGAGGGCGACACTATTTGCACTTCGCGTGGCAGGGGGGTAAGCATGTATTTGGAGGATTAGAAAAGAAATCGAATGAACTCTAGGGAATTTTTGGGAGCGGATGTTGGGAAGGCGCGGGGAAAGGAGAGAGGGAGCGAGAAAAGACGGCCTCCGGTGCGAAATCCCGGTTGTTCAATCTTCCCCGGAAGACCACCACTGGAGAAGAAACTCCTTAGGTGCAGGAGAAACAAAGTTGGAGTAAAAAAGAAAGCAAACGGGAAAAATGTAACTTGGCGCATATGCCAAATTCGGGGTACTGCGCCGTAATTAATAGTACGTTAGGCTGGAAAAAAGGTCGGTACAGACAGGAGGAGTAGAATGCCAGTCTGCCTTTCCAAAGGGGAACCTGAGGAGAACTTGACCTTCCTCTTCTGGTCTTTTAAACAACCAAAATAGATTCGGAAGGGGTCTAAGCAGGTTGTGCGACGACACGACTTGTTGGAACGTTTTGTGTTGGGGCAAACCCCTTCCTGCAATTTGAATTGAAGCCAAGGCTAGGGTAGTAAAATTCAGCCGCCTGCGAAGAAAAGGGGAAGGGAAGGGTGGAGGGGTAATAATCCCTATTTCTAAAAACAGGCTTCTCGTCTATTAAGCCACGGCCCTCTTTAAAGGAATCGTCTGGAGTCTAGAAGGGGAGTAAGTAGAATGTCTCGGGGGGTCCAATGCTACCTAAAAGGAAAGACGCTAAGGGAACCTGGACGCAGGGGAATGAGACGTTTTTCCTAATGGGGACGGAATCTCCCTGAATCGGCGGAAAAAATCTCTCGAAACCCGAAGTCTTAGAGTCAGAGAAGGAGGTTGAGTTGAGGGGGATATCATGGGGGAAAGGGGAATCACGCAACAACACAAACGGGGGGGGGGGGGGGGAGAGGGTAGACAAGGAACGCCAGAATTTTATCATCTTCCCTACGTCTCCCTCCTTTGCGAGCCGAGTCTAACGGAATAGGTGATCGGCAAAGGTTCTGGTCCCCAACGAACGAATAGGGGGGAGAAAAGACGGCAGGGGGAAGCATTGGTCGGGATCCATCGTTCCCATTACGTGAAGACAATCTCGCACTGGTCATCAAGAGAGGGTAAACCAGAGGTCAGGATGACGAAGAGACGGAAGGAAAGGGAGCCACAGGACGTACTTGAGGGGACGCTAACTAGGTCTAAGGTCAGAAAAGGGCGGGGGATACATAGCGGAGGGGGGGGGTGGTACGGGGGGGCGAGCTGCCCCCACTTAGGAGGGAAAAGAATGCGGTGGGAAAAACAAAGAGTGACCGTGGGGAAAATCATCCAATCGGTTGGGTCACTAACTCCTTCCAACGTGCCGACTGAGGGAAAAACGATCAGAATCGGGGGGGGGGGGTGGGGGGTGAAGGGCTAAGGGAAAGAGGATTGGGAGGAGCGTTTCGCTCGGGGCGGGATCACGGCAAGGCGGCTATTTAATACAGAATTTCGACAGTAAACCGTTAAGACTGGTCCGGTAGGCGGACCTGGGAAACGCAGGGCCGGACTGGGCAGAACGAAAATCTCGGCTTCTGCTGAATAAACTGAGAATTTGGCAGGCACCGCCGCTCCAGTCATTGGGAGGGGAAACTTGGGAGACGAAAGAGGGCGGGAAATGCCCTCAGCTCAGAGAGAGGGGGAAAAAATAAAAGAGGCAAAGGGGGGGGGATGACATCTAATATTTGGGTCCTACCCTGTCATTAATCAAAGAGATTTGAAAAGGCTAACTCGAACATCAATAAAAAAAAGGGGGAGGTTGAAAACATTCGACATTGGGGTGAGAAGTACCCTCCCAAATACTTAAAAAAAACGGCGAAGGGAAAAGGCACTTCCCTGCTGACGGGGGGAGATCCGGGGAGCACAAAAGAAGACGTGGGGGGTCCGCCTACATAGGTAAACACCACTCAGGACCGGGTCCATTTCTTTTTCCAGAAAAAAAAATCAGGAAACGGGAGGGCAGGGTGGGACTCAAGGTCATCGGACGGGGGGGATGGAGTGGGGGGAAGGGAAAAAAGAGAATACTACCGCCAGCAGGCAGTATCTAGTCTTGGAGGAAAGGGAGAAAGGGAGGGGGGGTCCCCCCCTGGAAAAAACCTTAGGGGGGCAGGGGGGCAGAGTCAAGTAGTTCTGGAAGAGCGCAAGACGGCCGCAAAGGAGGTGTGGGGGCACCCCGGAATGGGATCCCTTTAAACGAGGGCAGTAAGGGGCGGCGTGATAGCTGGAGGCTGTGGGCGGTGGGAAAAAAACGCGAAAATATGGAATCACGAGAAAAGAATCGGGAGACGAAGCCGGGGGCCCTTCCCGTCTCTTCTTTGAAAAACTACATAGAGAAGAGGGGAGGAAACCAAGGGAAGGTCTGGAAGATCTTCGGGGAGTAACACGGGAAATTGGATCTGGTATCGACCGTAACAGGGAGAGGCAGGTAGGGAAGGGGGTGGGTCAGGGGAGAACGGGGGCAGTACTCGCGGTGGTCCGCTCTGAGTCCAAGGTAGTCAGAGTGGGTGATTCAAGATGGACAATGAGAACTACATTGTCGGACGGTACTGGGCATCGGCGGGTCTGGAACAAAAGGATGCTTGCGGAATTTGGTCGAGCTGAACGTAGCACAAAACCTTAGGACTGAGAAACAGACAAAGAATGGTCCTCCGCCACCCCTCGGTCTCCCACTGTGTTGGGCTAGGAAGAAAAAACACCATAAGAGAAAAGAAGGAGGACGGAGAAATAGGGGAGGGCAGTAGAGGGCCTGGGGCCGGGGGGGGGGACGCGGTGCGTATGAAAGGGAAGGTGGGGAGATAGGGGGGTGGGCTTAGGGGAGAAGAGAAAGTACTAGAAATTCACACATGACAGGGCCTGTGTGGGAATCCTACCTTGTACCATCTTCATCAAAACAAATGGAAGAAGGAGGAGAGGGGACTGCCAACTACGAGCCCCAATGGCTGAAGGGAAAGTAGGCCGGAAGGGGGGGAGTTGGAGGAATCTTAGGGCCCTTTAGGAGGGGGGACGACGGGGGGGGGAAGGGGGGAGCCGTGGCGACATCTAGGAATCGTTCTGCAAAAGGGAGAGAACACACTCACCGCCACCAAAGACTGGTACCGGCTCCATTCCGGGCCGCGACCCTATCAGTTTACCGCGGAAACGAAAATAAGGTGCCCAGTCGATTTAGAGGAGTTATGGGCAAGAAGAGAGGACTTGTCGCGTCCTGAAAAAGTTTCTGAGCCACGGGGAGACCGGAATGGGTGGCAAACCGCAAAGGAAAAAAGAGAAATACAAGGAAACCATCCTTGGGATGATTTACGTGTGCCAGGAACTCAAAAGGGGGTGCAGGGGGAGGGGGGAAAATTTCCAGCACTACTTTAAGTCCGCCAAACAGGGGCAGTTTTGGTAGGTGTGGGATAAGAAAGACCTCGGCTTCTATTACCCACGCAACCACGCAAAGTGTGAGCAAGGCACACCGACAATACGCTCCGATGACTAAAGAAAGGTGGGGGAACAGCGGGCCGGATTCACAACCCAAGGAAGGAAGAATCATTAGAAGTCGGTAAGAAGTATTGGGGGTAGGCGTTTAAGGCTTGAAGTATGAACTTCGCCGTGTGTCGGGGATCATTGTCCTGGGCAGCCCACAGGAGGGGAAAAAGAGAATATTATTTTTGTGAGAGGGGGAGGAGGAGGCGCGAGCCGGAGAGGCATGCCCGCGGCTCCTTGGAATCAAAATCTTAAAAGGGGAATTGCATCGGGAAAAAAGGACGGAAAGATGCAGGAGGAACAAGGGGGGAGGGAAAAAAAAAAAAAAAAAAAAGTTCAAAGGGGACGGAGGAGGCGCATAAAAAAAGATTTTACTTCGGCCGAATTAGAGAGTAGTTTGGACACGCGCGCTCTGGAAAAAAGGGAACGTAGAGAAAGGGGGTCGAAATCCAAAGGGCGTTAAAGCGCCGAAGGATGGGAAAAGGGGGGGATCTAAGACCTCTCTGAAAATCGTTTCAACCAAAATACACCCACCGAAAGCTGTTGAGCGGGGTGCTAAGAGGAAAGCACGGGGAAAGGGCGGGTCGACAACAAGACTCCTCGACGAGCGGGGGGACGGTAAAAAAAGCCTGCAGAATTTTCCGGCAGGACTGAAACGACGTGCTATGGTATCATAGTAAGCAGAGAGGACAAGACGAACCGATGGACAAAGACGAGGAAAGAAAAAGATGAAGGACGCAGGGATGCATGTGAGAATGGATATCGTTGCTGAACCATACACGGGCTATTTCTTCGCGGGTACTGGCGCTACCAAGGGAACATGTAGGGGAGGGGCTAAAGTTCAGCGTGGCAAGTACCGTTTCTAATGGAATCTCAGCAATCCGGCGCTCACCATCAGTAAAAGCATGGTGTTCCGTAAGGGGGGGAAGAAGAGAACAAAGAGGGGATTAGGAAAAAAGGATAGGGGGGCAATCCTCCTTAACCTCCGGGAGCTTAGATATTAGTCGGTTCAGACGTACTGGAAAGAAAGGAATGAATATTGGATGTACGGTCATAAAAAACGTCGGATAAAAGGAAGCCAAGATCTTTTAGGCCCACCGTCACTCCATGGGGGTGTTCGCCCAAAAACGGAATGGTTGGATATCGACAAACCAGTAATTACGGAAAAGCAAATGCAAAGCACTATATCAAAAGTAATTTCATACACTTTCAATGGGGATAAAACGACGATACGGGGGGCGAAAGAAAGAATAGGACTTTGGGAAGAGGAAGATCGGTCAGGAAAAAGAAAAAAAAGCCTGTATATCTTCCTCCTTCCCTTGCATTAAGGCAATCAAAAAAGGACAACAAAGGGAGTTGATCAGGTAAGCAGCGTTTGGTCGGGAACAAGGGAAGGCCCTGCTCCAAAGGTCGAGGGCGCCGCCGTGGGGTAGGGTGTTTTGAAGAAGAGGGAAACATTCTGAAAAACAGGCCTGCAGGGGGGAAAAAACGAGGAGTTGCGATTCGTCCGCTACCTGGGACGGGAAGACCATCAACGGTACGCTCAGAGAAAAACTGGGACAAATGGGCGCCTCATCAAAAAAGGGGAAATTGGAAGGGTTTGAATGTCTTGCGTCGCCGACTACAAAGGGCGGAAGAAGGCACGCATGGACACGGGGGGTGGGCTTGAAAGCGAAGATTGAAAAAGAAAAGGAAAAAGCAAACGTGGCACAAGCTCAAACTCTAAGGCTCGGCCTTAGACGACACCACGAGAAAGGTGGGAGGGAGGCCTTGATAAGTACACCATAACAAAGAGGGACATGAAAGGCCCCCAGACCAACGGCTAAGGCCATATTATATTCCATTATGCCGCCTGAGCCCAGAAGAGGGGGGGGGGGGAAATGACGGGATACTCTGTCCGCGGTTGTTCAGTTTAAAAAACTGCGGAAGAAGGCCAACGTTTGACTCGGAACGGGGGGCTGGGTTGTATACATCTCAAGACCAACTCTACCGAAGAGGAAAAGTATCTCCAGGTTAGAAAAAGGGGTTGCAGTCCCAAGACCGTGAAAGGGCAAAAAAAACCGGTGGGCGGACCAGGCAAAAGAAATTGCTGTAAATCAACCCAAGACCTCTTTCAAGCAAAATCTTTTTGGGGGGGGAACAGAAACAAGCGTGCCAAGGGGGAATGAGGAGGCGGGAGAAAGAGGTCTTGGTTCGTTTGTTCACCGCGCCAGACACGGGTCACGGAAATTGGGAGCGTCGGAGCAGGCACACAAAAAAAGGAGCCGGGAATTAAAAGCTGTAAAAGAGGAAACTACATAGCGCTGAAGAAGGATGGGCATAATTTCCGACACTATGAAAGGGGGGGAGAGAAGTTACACCATAGGGCCGGTTCGCAGGGAAAGGGAGAAAGTTGGGTCCACCGAGGTTCAGAGAAGGGACCTCTGAGACATCCGGAAAAAGATCTCCCCGACGACTTGGAGAGGAGGAAGAATCAGCATGTACCATGAGGGTACACAGCTCCTATTTGGGGGCGATGTTCTGAAAAGGAAGATCGGGACAAGGCACGCATGGAAAGAAAAAACAAACTGGGCCATTTATTTGGGACCCAAGTAAAACCAGAGGGACAAAGGCCAAATCACAATAAGGAGGGTGAAGAAGCCGACCGTTTGAGAGCCATCATCAGTGCTTACCTAAGCCCCTATAGACAGAACCAACTGTGGGGGCTAGCAAGCCAGCAAAATTTAAGCCACCATCTTCTCACCAAAACAACTGAGATGGAAATCTTGGGGAAAAGGGGGACGGGGATCTGGCCACGGAATCAGTTTGGGGGGGAGAGTAATGGTGGCCGGGGGAAATCTTAGCGTTTGACCCGCGACAGCTATGTTAATAGTAAGTGGTGTCGCCGACGGGTCCAAACAATGAAGGCCGCCAAGCATGCATGTGGGGCCGCAAACATCCCGCAATGTCTGCCGACGGAAAGGAAAGAAGGGGGTTTCGAAGTGGGAAAGCGTGGAACATTGAGAGCGAATGTACAGTCAGATCTTAGCGGCGAGTGGGATTAGAAGGGCCAAAAGGCCAGACTACAATGGACTTTTGCGCGAGGTAGGGTAAAAAAAGGGGAAGATCCATAAATATATCGTTGTCCGGAATACGCCCATTGTCTTCTTGGGAATTTAGAAAGCGGGAAAACGAAATCGTCCGGAGAAGGGAAGGTGAACAAGGCGGTCAAAAAAACCAAGGTCGGCAAGGTCAGGTCGCGGTGAAACGCCAGAAAACACCTCAAAAAAGGCGTGTAAAAGAAAATGAACGGATTGATAGGGAAAAAAGGGGGGGGCCCACCAGAGGTTGCGTCCAGTGGTCGGTCCAGACGAGGAAAACCCGTTCAACGAAAACCCAAAGGGGACATGTGGGTTGAAATGGGGGGAGACCCGGGAGTAACAAACGACACGATATCTTTCCTCTCTGTAGAGTTTGGGTCGCGGAGGAGAAAAAAATGCCAAGAAAAAAAAACTCCAGCCAGGGGTGAAGAGGGGAAGTGGTCGGCACCCAGGGAGCCTGAAACTTCATTATAAAATACGTCTTCACTGCATCAGGTAGTTGTGGAAGAAGAAGGAGGTGGGCTCATAAGGGGCATGGAGAGGGGGGAAGACAGATGTGGGAGTGGGCTTAACCGCGTCGAATTTGAACCGCCGTCTACACTGTGGGAAGTTT
>Ga0179593_1303187_pt1 | contig 18641 bp, 20 predicted proteins | sample CZODoug2_1_08_16_FD_185931 | JGI IMG/M metagenome (GOLD analysis project Ga0179593, IMG submission 185931) | Vadose zone soil fungal communities from Angelo Coast Range Reserve, California, USA - CZODoug2_1_08_16fungal (PacBio error correction) | ecosystem: Environmental > Terrestrial > Soil >...
TCTTGGTGTGGCAACCAGAGAAAAAAGGAAGTTTTCACAGCAGAATCAGCTGACGAAGTAAGTAAGAATGAAAATGGACCCATCAACGAAAACACCCAAAAACAGTGAACCACTGGGCTGGGACTACTCCATCGGCTTGCACCTACCTGTTCTTCAGGGGGGGAAAGGTTTCCCATCCATATGCCAGGTTGTAGTCCAATTCGAGAATATTATTTGGGGAGAGGGGCTCGGTACATGTTCAAAGCGAAAAGAAGGGGGGAGAGCGGATTGCGAGAAAAAAAGAGACATCTGGAAGGGGATTCCCTAAAAACGGAGAAGGATATAGGCAGTCAACAGAAAGGATTGCCTTGGCAGCCTAATCGAAAAAAAACGGCTAAACAAAAAAATCAAGCAAGCTCCGCCGAAGAAATTCGCTAACCAGGAGAAGAAAGAAACTAGTATGATTAAAGAAGATGGGTGATTACGTCGAATAGTCGGTGAAAGGGGGGAGAGGGAGGCCTGCTGGGGGGGGGGCATGTGAACCTTGCCGTTGGACCACGACACCTCCTTGGCGGGTGAGCATTGGTATGCGGGTCGGCGTTTGTCAGGGCAGAAAGGTGGGACTAAGTGGAAACTCCAGGTCGAAAGTGGGGGTTGACAGAGAAATGGGACATGAGAGGGGTGGGGTGAAACCAGGACACTAAAAAATCCATCATAAGAACAAAAAAGAGAGCGATTGACTAACTTAGGAATGGCTAGACAGTTAAAATGCCTTTAGCTAGATGATCCGCTGCAGCCAAGGGGAAAAGGGTTGTAGGGGGGGGGGACGTACTGCTTCGAGGGGTCCAGGACCTGGTCAAATCTCAGCAATACTTTCTTAAAGTCTAACAAGATAGAGAAACCGGGTGTGGTCCGCAAAACCGAAGTACCCGCGGCGATCTTCTAACAAATTTCACTCATAAGATCATGTCTCACAGGAACGACAGCCAGCGTCGGAGGGCTGAGACGAATTGAAACTAAGATCGGCTAGTCCAAGTCAGTGAGGAAGAGATAGGAGCAAAAGCAGGGGGGTTAACGGCGGAGATTGCTTCGAGGGGACATGCGCTCTGTGGCGGAGTGTCAGATTGTCAGAGGGATGGGATCATTGTGTAACGCCGTAATTGTGTGATCAGTTAACGAGAATACTGGACCTGGTTTAACAATGAGGCGCTGCCTCCGAGAACGAAATTTTTCCTGTGAGAAACACAATCTTATGGGCCGTAAGTCGGAACTGAAGAGAGGTTAAGCAATTGATAGAGCCATTAAAAAAGAGGAGAAACTATTTCCCAAAGATGTTGCGAGTGGACGTCATTGAAGGGGGAGAGCTGGTACGCGGCAGCTTAACAAAAAAAAACACAAACAAAAAAAGTGGTTTGAAATGAAGCTGCTTTATATAATAATACTCTATTAACAATCCCAAGAAAAGCCGGGACGGGAAAATTCCCTCAAACAAGAGAATCATATGTCTTTCATAAAAAAGAGGGGACCAAAATAGATCGAGGAGGGAAACCTTCGTACCGGTTCGTGGTTTCAGGGAAATCCGAGGGGGGGGTCTTGCGAAGGGAAGGTATATCTCTTTCTTAATAGCCGGATAAAAAGGTTAAAAAAAAAAAGGGAGGCACTAAGCAAGAGTAAAAGCGACACCAATAAGTGGAGGTAGCCACTATCTCCCAACAACTAAGCGGAAAAGGACGAGGGGATGGGACCTAAAAAAAGAAGAAGCAGGGTGGCGAAGGCGAGAACGGTTGGGCTTTAAGTAAACGAGAAAATAGTGGTGCCACATGCCCAAGGAAAATGTGAATAGTCTGGAAATACCTGTGGTAAAGGGGGAAAAGGGGTCCAAGACGAGGAGGGCGGGGACGGGTATACGCTCTTCTTTCTGCCGGAGGGGGGGGGGGGGGGGGAGAAAAGTGATCCGACTTTTAGTGTGAATCAAAGCAGTGTGATGGCAAAGGAGAAGAAATTCTCGAATCTTCCCAGAGCAGGGCAGCTTGCAAAAAACGTGGTCAGGAGGTCCACTGTTCATCTTTTAGGACAAGGAGAGGTATAACACTATAGATATTTATCCGGAGAGGTCAAGGAGTTGGAAGGGGAGTCTTACTTGTCCAAAGGGACCGCTCTACAGGACAAAAAAGGGTTTAGAATTATCCGAAGTGGTGCAGCAAATCTCCCAACGACCGAAAACAAGAGTGAAAGAAACGAAGGAAAAAAGTTAAAAAAATAGCTTAAAAAATCAATGAGGAGAAGTGGAGGAGTAGGGAGAGATAAAGAGAGAACACGAAGAAAAAAACAAAAGAAAAAAAAATTAAAAGAGGCGATTGACTATGGCGGGGAACTGTCGAAAACAAGGCTTTTCGGTCCGGGGCGCGGAAAAAAACTGTTTGGGCGCAGGAGGCTAAACTGCGCCTCAAAAATCTCCTGATTAGAATCCGGAGAGCTCCAGGGAGAGTTCACCAAATGGTCTCGGCAAATGGTGTTTCTCTGAGAATAGATATTCTAGTCGAAATGGGGAGAAAAAAAATGAAGGACTCTGATCGTGATGGGGGGCTCATCGTAACACTGCCTCGGGGCCAGAGATTGACGTGTTGAAAAGAGAGGAGGAAAAAAATCTTAGCCTCGATGAAGTATAGCGGCCAACGACGGAAGGGGAGGGAGTAAGGGGCTCTCCTAGTGAGTAAAGAACATCGGAACCAGCGTACGGACTAAAAGAAGGGGGACATAAATGGCATCAAAACAAGCTAATTATTCAATCTTCGTTCCAGGACGCGGAACACCAAAGGGTTCTGTTGGAGAAATGAAGAGGGGATTTTTCCTTCTGAAAAAGGGGAGGTCTGAAACGCTGCAAGGACCAAGTGTGAAAGACTCGAGCATTAGGACCAACTTCGAAAAGATTAACGGGGAAGGCGGGACAAAATCCTGAGACAGGGCGGAATCATCTAGCGTTAGGGGGGGAAAAAACACTTTGCTAGTAGGAACGGCAACGGGGTGTCATAACGTTAAGAAGGATCTTTTGGGAGGGGGGCATATATTCGGTTAAGCAGGGTGCGCGAAAAGGTCGACTGACCAGGGGGGTTGAGATGGAAGGGGGGGAAGAAAAAATAGACGTCCTTTTACAGACGGCGAGGTGAGGTTTACGCTCGAGAGAGAGGTACCAGTGGTCAATGTGATCAGGGAAAAAGACACAACGGAGTATGGAAAAAAGAGAGGGGAATATTGAAAATGGAAAAATCTTCCTGACATATAGGCGGGGGACACACGCTTGCCAAATAATCATGCCATATAAAAGACGTTTAAGGATCGACTTTGAAGGGGGCAGAATCCAAGAAATATAAAAGCAAGGGGGAGGCACCAGTATTCCCGCCGAAAGAAAGTAATCAGGGGAACACCTGCCGGTACCCAAATAAGGAGGAAGTGAATGAAAAAAAACACATAATTTCTTACTGAAGAAAGAAAATGTATCCTATATCGGAAACGCCTCAGAGGGGCCCATCTGGGAGGTCCAAGGCAATCTCAAATGGCGAGGGTATCAGACGGGGAAATAAGCACGGATGTCCTTTGGGGGAGTCGGAGCGAGATGAATGCCGCCGAGGCGTGGGGGGGTGAAAAGGCCACACCAGAAAACGGACCTTGTCGGGGAAAATGCTTCTGAAGGGAGGGGAGACAGAATAAAAAGATTTGAGGCAGGTGGAAAAGGTCGGAAAAAAGAAAATCTTAGCAGCAGTTGAGAGGGAAGAAGGCCACGAACTGGGATCTCGATTTTCGGCCCAACCTGGGCGCCCCTGAGATCCCCAAGAATGGCCACATGGGCAACCTTTGGGGTGGGCGGGAAGCCATCATCAAGAGGAAGACGGAGGCAAAAAGTTCGATGGCGATAAAAACTCACAAAAACGTGGAGCGATAGAAACCGCGGGCAGTCCGCTGAGGCTCCTACCAGAACATAAAGAAAGACGGGAGGGAAGAAAACGGGATGCAAAATGCGCAAGACAAAAGAACGGCCATGGGTTAACTACCGGTAGAGCAGGCAGGAAGAAGAGCTTAAAGGAGCGTCAGTTCGTCAGAACCGCCGAAAGCTGTAAAAAGGGGGTGGTAGACGACTCCAATACGAAAACCTCACCCACACGGTGGAACTAAAGCAATATGTAAAGAAAATGAAACAAACAAAACCACTTACAAGAACACCGAAGGCGCAGCTCATAAAGTCGTTAAATCCGAAAAAAGTGCCCCGAAAACAATACGAAGACGGGTCCCCGCATCAAATGGCGATTAGGACCCAACATCAGGGAATCATTAGATTACCCAAACTGAAAAAAATTTTGGTGTCGTCTGTAGGGGGGATGATGTCTTTTAAAACGAGGGGAAAGGACACCAGCAAAAAAAAATACGGAAAATGACTGCTACCCAAATGAGTATGGGGGGTATCAAAAAAAAAGCCAAGTTCGCTTCTCGCTGAAGATTAAAAAAAAAAGAGACCCCCCTGGAGAAACAAACCCGGTCTACTAGACTGGAGGAACTCCCTAGCTAAACGTAAACGTCTTCTCCATCTCCAGAATAAACAACGCACACCTTCCAGAACAGGCCTCGAGAAACCGAAGAGAAGACCTAACGAAACCTCACCATGTTACTGTCAACATAAAACGGATAGTACCAAAATAAGTAAAGATTCACAATCCGGGGGAACCTAAAGAAATAAGCCTGCTTACTATCAAGTACTCACCACTAACCCCAAAAACAAAGCTCCATAAAAGTTGCACCCTCAATGAAAAGAAAAAAGAACCCCGGACAAACTGACCCAAAGGGGAACAACTTACGCACACTAACACCGAAAAAAAATAAAAAGAAGATCTTCAAAACTGCTCTATGGGGGAGAGTCCAATCCTCAAATAAGTACTGTGACGCCCTTATCTTAATGAAATCCCGAAGAAAAATACGCCAGAAATATAACCTGTGCAACACAAGGGTTCATTCGGCCCCCGATGTATGTTTGTAGGGGGACACGGGTAGTTCATGCTCATCAAAAAAGGAAAGCTATTCTACACGCAGAAGACCAATCACTCGTGATACTACCTATCGATGTCCTCAGCGCCCGCACAATCCTACACGAAATCAATTAAGTAGAAGTATCAAATCAAATACTCCTCCATTTTTGTCTCTAGGGAAAACTAGCCCGATTATGCCCTCTTAAGACAGCCATAGGAAGTCACCAACGACTCTCAGAAACAGGGAAGAGGGAGGACCTATTGTGGTGATGTAATGAGGGGGGGGGGGGGGGGGAAGGCAAATTCGGGATTTGGCGAATCAAAGGGAGTAAGTGAAAGTCTCTTAAGAAGAAAACAAACGACAAAGATGCACAGGGAAAATATGAACACTCAGCCACTTTCTTCAATCGACCAGGGACCCACAGCCCGATAAGAAGAGAAACTAGAAGTTTTTTAACTAATAGAGGCGGCTTGTCAAGAAGAATACAAATCAAGGGTCTTCAATCGCCAGAGGCTTGTTTAACAAAGGGAAACGAAATGTTGTCGGCAAAAAGCACGGGGAACTCAAGTCGAAAAAAAACAAACGATTGTTACTTCATTGCGACAGCTAGACGGGCCAGCGCCCAAGGCGGAAATCCAACAGGTCCACACACAGCTCATCTCTTTCAAGAGGAAACACACCATAACCTGGGAAAAATAAAAGCGAACCAAATAGAGTCAGGGGGGGGAAGCTCGAATGTTAAAGCCAAGACATCGGAGAGAGACCAACCATCCGGCGCTGCGCGCAAGAGGGGACTGCTGAAGGTGAGCTAGGGGAAAAGGGGAGGGGTAAAAGGGGCGGTGAACTCAATAAACCCCGAAAGAGTGGCGGTCTGAGCAACTTGCCGAAAAAAAACTTCTAAAAAAAAACAACTTCGAAAAGGCATCGCGAAATAAGGGACGAGCGCTTCACATTCCGAAAGAGGGTTGGATGAGAAACGGACAATGCCATAGGTGCAGCAGAATCAGCTCTCTTTACATACTATGAGAAAAGGAAAAAGTGTAAAAGCAGGAAGGAAGACTGAAACACGCCACAAAAAACGGGAAACCGTGCTGCACTAAAAAAGAAAAGCGCTCGAGATGACGTCTGGAAGGGGGGGGAAGAATCAGAAAAGTGCGGGGACCACAAAGGATGTTTTCTCATGGGGTCTCAAGGTGACCTTGAAACCCTAGTAGAAAGAAGGTCGCGGGAAAAAAAAAAAACCAAGCAAAAAACAAACTGTCTCTTGCAACAATCTAATCAAATCTTACTACAACTACCGAGAAAAGAGGACCTAATCAAAAAGGGGGGATAACTATAACCGAGTGTTCGAAACACGAATCTAGGGTATTAGGAGAAGAACCCACAGGAAAAGCCAATAAAGCTTCAACAAAACCTCAGAACCTCAAACAATAATCCTCCATAAACATTAACGTCATTCAAACAAGAAAACGGACTCGAACAAAAAAAGGATTCTAATATATATATTGTCTCTGCAAATAGGAAGTCGGGAAGTGCTTCTGGGAGTGTCGGCTAGGAAGAGAGGCTTCATGTAAGTCAAGACGTTTCTGTGCATTTACGTAGCGCACAAGGAGGCCGGGGAAGGGGGAAGGGGAACTTGGAGACTGAACGGAGACGAAGGTTTGTTGAACTTTAAAAGGAGTAAAACCGGAAAGAGACAAGCCCATAAATATAGCGGTAAATTGTAAATAGAGAGAAAGAGTCGAGAAAAACGTTGACAAACAAAAATGAACAAGTAGGGGTACGCGAGCCAGGGCCAACCCTCGAAATAACCAGTGCAAAAACAGTGTGTTTTCGGCATGCTGAAATGTGTAATACCTGCGAGACTCTCCTGACCGTGTTCGCGGAAACGCATAAGGCCTGTTTTCCCGAACCGGGGCATTCAGAGAATGAAGTCAGGAAGGTATAGAAAATATCACGAGTTCTACCAGGAGCACTACGGCTGCAGAAAGTGAAAATTTGAAAGAATTCAGAGGCTATCCATCCTGGAAAAAGTTGCCTCAATAACCGCTGACTACAAAAGAGCTGTGGTCCCGTCGGCTAGGTAAAAAACTTGGGTAACAGGGGGAGGGGAAATTCACATAGGGGAATGTCAAAGTTTAAGACAACAAAAGAAAGAAATGGTCCTTTGAGCGTTTCAACGCGTACCGGGGGGAAAGTCTTCAGGGGATAGATGCCTGGGGGGAAAAGGTTCGTGAAGAAGTGGAGGTACCGATTGGGAGCCAGGGAAGGGAAATTATCAGTTACGATTGCCATAGGGCGCTGAAAAGAGAGGAATGCAAGTGAGGGAGGGGAGCCTGTTGCCGAGAGTTAGCCTCGGATCGGGTGGAAAAGAGAGGAAAGTAAAAATGGAAGGGAGAGCTGGTTCTTCAGGAACCGCGCTGATATCTGTGGGAAGATTCGTATCCTACTAAGAATAGATTATGCTTAGCGGAACCAAAATGCCTTGCCAGAAACTCTCTACTCAAGAAGGAGGACACAGGGGGGGCCGCAGCTAGACTTATACAAAAGAAGTAGGGCCGGTTAGTGGTTGCGATAATCTGGCCGGGGGGAGGGGAGAGAGGATGCCGGGGGAGAAAGTAAATAACCAGTAAAATCAACGCGACCAGTAAAAAAGAAAAAAATGCTCTTCGAATGGGTGCGCGCGTAGATACTACTCTTCAATTACGGAGGGGAAGATACCAATGGCAAAGTAGCGAGCGAAGGAGGAGTGCAGGAAACCTGACTTAAGGAGGGGAAAAAGATTTTCTTATATGGAGGGGAGAACCACATATGATTAGTCTTTAAGGAGAGGGTGAGCTAAGAGAGCGCCACGAAGAGTAGGATGGAGAGATCTTAAGGGGGTTTCCGAAGAAAACTAGAGAGGTTTCGCGAGGAAGCCAGGGACTTTGGCGATGGCAAAAAGTTCCTAAAGAGAGAGCCGTAGTTGTCATAATTGGGGGTACGAGTCCTTGTCAGAGGGGTGGACTGTATAGGGACATAGCTCACCCGAGACAAGTGTAAGCAACACCAGGGGGTTGTTTTGGTGCCCTGGCGTAGTTATAAGTTGCCACTCATTATGATTAGAAACAGAAATTTCCAAAAATTGGTTCAGCGGGTTTTATGATGAGGGCATAAATCAACGTAGACAAAAAGCGCGAGGGCAAGGGGGGGAAACAAGGGGGGGCGCCGGGTAAACTGTTCGCAACCCAAAACCTGTCGAGATGGCGAGTGGCTCGGCGTGCCGAGGAGGGGAGGGAAGCTAGAGGCAGAAAAAAAATGAGAAAGAACCCCGCAGGTCTGCACCACGAGGCGGAAAGTTCAAAAACAAGATGGATCGGGAATGAAAAATTCAAACATTTTGAGAAAGTATTACTGCGATGTGGGAGATCCCCAGAAGGCTAATGGAGGGAAAAACGTACAAGGACTCACCTCTATCTCTGGTGATTGTCGGCCATAAGTCAATCCAGTCGGACTGGACCCGGGCATATGCTCGGATGTCCGGAAGGAAGGGGGAGAAAAAAGTCCTAGCTACTATACTCGATAATAATTAGTATTTTGTCTTGCCACGCAAAAGCAGGGGGGTTAATTCAAACAGGAAGGACGAAGGGTGCTGAATAATGTCTTAAACCCAGAACAGAAAGTAAGCTTACGCGGCCGGAAAAAACTCGGCTGGAAAGGGATGGGGGATATAGGAAAGAGTTCATCAAGTAGGATGCCAAGCATGAAAACAGCAGGAGCCAACCATTTTGGCAAAAAAACTGTTGGGAGGAGGGTAGTGGGGTTTGTGGGTTGGGGGTGGGGGGGGGGTGGGGGGGGTGGGGGGGGTGGTGGGTGTGTGTTAGTGGTCATCATTAAAAACCAAAGAAGTCCTCTTGGCGAAGGCTCCTCTGGGAAGAGACCCTTTAACAATACATCATTCGAGGTTTTACGAAGAAAGCCGAATCTTTAAACAATTTAGGAATCAAGAAAAATCGCACGCTGCTAAGACAGCTAAGACGATTAGTTGGACCAAACTTCGGGGTTACCGAGCCCTGCAGGGGGGGGTCCAAAAAAGAAAAGGGGGGGTACTCAAAATCTTTTTTTGCTTGGGAGAGAGAATGGTACCGCTTACGCTTATGAGGAATAAAAGAAAGGCAAGTACCACGGGGGAGAGGGGCGGGGTCCGGAACCGAGAGATCCCTTACATTTTGCCGGGGAAAAAAAGGAATGCTTCGGTGGGAAGGTTTTCCGAGAGAGGTTCCGGACGCGGGGGCATGGGTCAAACTTAATTCGAGAGACAACAACGAGAGGAAAGAGAAGAAAAAGAGTTACAGAACAGACCGCGACACTGCGAAAGGGAGTCACCAGGAAAAGGGCAACCGAGCATTCAAACCAGGGAGGGAACGTAATTACAGCCTGTTCGGGGAAGGAATGGAAAACCATCCAAATACTAACCCCTTTTGGGAAAAGAAGAAGAGATCGACACATAAAGGAAGGGCATGAGGTACAGCCTCTCTTAACCCACGCAAAAAACAGGGAGTAAAATTTTGATAATGGCCAAAGAAAAAAAAAAAAAAGAGAGAAAAAAAAAAAAAAAAAACAAACTGGGGCTCCGGAATCACCTACAATTGGGGGGGGGCCAAAGGAAAAAAAGCATAGCTGATGCAGCATCAAACGGCGATTTTTGCGTCACAAGTTTGGCCCCGGGGGGGGCCATCCAAGGAAGGGGGGAGCTAGCAGTGGAAAGCACGGCGCGTGTCCGGGATTCAAAAAATCACAACCCAAAAAAAACACACGGGGCTGCGGACATCTGGTGAAAAAAGTGTGCAAACGAAATAGCCGTGTGGCCATAGCGGAAACAGGCGAATCCAGACGCCAACCTGAAAGGGGAGAAAAAAGGCGAGGTGGCCACGCTGCACTTTGTGGTGCGTAAGGGGTGGGGAATAACAGCTTGGACAAATGGGACTTTCACAGTCGGGCGTCTAGATGACCAAAGGAGAGGTGTCCTGCAGCGGGGGGGTTTTGTGGTCCTCAGAGCGAATAAATAACCTGGAGCATGCCGGGAGATCTACTTTAGGGCGTCCCCCTAAATAAGCCAGTATGAAGCACGGGGAATGTGCATTCAGTGGCGGAAACAGTTGGTCCGCCAAAAGGAGAAAGTTTAGATATACATCTAAGAAAAACGACCCGAAGTCTGCACGAAAGGATAGTCATCGGAAGAATTTGGCGGGGCATCACACAATAACTCTCAGCCTGGGAGCCAGATGTCTCCAACAGAACTCGATGTCACTGACAGAAGTTACGAAGAAGTGGAAGGGTACATCGGGGTTGCCACGATCCCGGGTGCGCAGGGGGAGGGGATAAGACAGGAAAGAGTTGTGGACAGAGAAATAAAAAGGCGAAAGTAGCAATCCCCGAAGCAAACAGGGGGCAGCGCCACTGCGAACTCTCGGCCCAAGAAAAGTGTGGGTGGCGCCTTTCAAAGGGACCACAGGGCAGAAAGGAGAGACATTGAATAGCATTCATACCACCCGGGACGATCAGGGAAACAAGCCGAAAAATTTGGGGGGTTCAGTCCCCTGGGCTGGTTCGACCTTAAAACATAAATTGAGTTGTCCCCGTATCCGGAAAAACAAAGACCTTACCTCATGTCGGATGGTCAGAAATAAAAAGACGGTTGAGACGAGCTGGTTCAGGAACTCCGAAGAGAAATGAACTAGAGAGACTAAAACAGGAGAAAAAAAAAGAACCGAAAAAAAACTCTAAGCATAGAAAAGAGAATTTATTGTCAGGTATCTTCCTAGGACTGTTGATATTTTGTCTCGGAGTAGACATCAACAGAACAAAACAGGAAATACACCAGGAATACTTAAAGAGCACTAAAATGCCCACAGTCACTCAGAGGTATGGTGGGTTTTCCTTAAAAAACTCACAGGCATCTCTCGGCGAACCTCTAGAAATGGGGCACCACGATGTTAGCAAATCGTCAGAAAGGATCTCTTCCCGTCTCGACGGGTGTAATAGTAGGAGTGATAGGGTTAGGAGTGGGGGGGGAGGTATTGGGGGAAAGGGAGCTAGGAAAGGGGTGATGGAGGGTAGAGGGGGCGGGGGGCATCGGGGCGCGTGGGGTAAACTGATGACGTGGGGGGCAGAGAGGATATGGGATGTAGAGGGGACGTTGAGGGATTCATATCACCGGTGGGGGGAGAGGGTATCCGTCCACTCTTGCCCTTGTGCTTTACTCGGCACCACGCGGGTTGGGACACAGGAGGGAATGGGCCCACTGATTCGACGAAAAAGGGGCACTTCTCAAAAAAATGACTGGTAGTGGAGTACCAGAAAAACAGAACACGTAAGGTGCCTTTGAATAACGCCCGAGAAAAAAATTGGGGAAAAAAGCATTTAGTCAAGTCTCTTGGGAAGGCAAAGAAGTCCTGTCGCGTGGGGAGGTGTCCCCTGTGGTTAATACGGCAGGAAGTGACCGACATAAAAAAGAGTACTATAATACAATCTGAGCTCAGGGGGATACTAGAAAAGATTCACTCTCCAAAAACCAACAAAGGAACTACAAAGGGCCGTAGAAAGCACTCTCATGAACAAAAATAGCAGAACATTCAGTTTAGCACAGCAGGGGGCTGTGTAATTGGTCACTGAGTAATTTTATGATAAGGTTGAGCATTACAGAGAAAAGGGATGAAGAGGGTAATTCATTCACCTAATACTTCCTATGTAACCACTAGGAAATGTGAAAAATTGCGCCAATCTTAAAGGTATTCCTAAGTGTCTAAGGGGAGAAGTTGCACCACGGCGAACATCACGTTTTCTGGGAAGGGATTAATTGAACCAGGGAAACGGCGCTGAAGCGACAAAACCTAGGGGCCAGGCCGTGAAAAAGGCAGCAAAAAAAAGGGAAGTGCAAGCCACCCCACACAAGGGACAGGCTCAGCTGGATTTCCGCACCATGGCAGATCCAACACAGGGAAGAGGGAAGAAAAAATCCCATAAAGCGACAAAGGAGCACAACCGCACCTCCACGAACTCTGGTGGGCCCAGAAAAACAAAGTCACGAAACCATCCTTCTCTGTGGTCTCATCCGGGGGCGTTCGTCAGTGGACAGGATGTGAAGCCGATAGGTTAGAAGGAGCTTGTCCGTCTCAATACAAGCCGAACGGGGGGGGGCAACTGACCTGTTCTTAAAAAGAGGAGTAGGGAAGGGAGAGCAGTCTGCTAGCTCGATACATGGCCGGATGTGAAAGGAATGAGATTCAGTACTGGAAGCAAGGCATAATAACTTACGAAGAATTCCAGGTTAGCACTAAACAACGCAAGAAGGCCAAAAGAAAAGTGTGGAAGAAAAACTTTTCTTCCGCCAGGAGTTTGCCCTTCATGAGGCTCTGAGTAAAGGCGCAGTTCTTTCGCAAACCATATGACCTATTATCAAATGGAGAAAGTATGTGACGGAGGGGGCTTACTATGAGTGGCTCGGGTTGTCGGGTTTCCCTTTTCAACCCGAGGAGACTACCACTTCTTCACAAAACCCGAAATACAATCGGAAAGAATCTTATGGCGTCGTAGAAAGAGGTGCGTATGGTGCTTAGGCGTCGGAGAACACAGGCAGCTTGCGGGGCGCCCGTGTGCCCCCAGGATGTCCACGGCAACAAGGACAGCGAAGAACGAACAAACGATCGGCAAAATCTGCCAGAAACGCGCAAAGTTTATACTAATATACACCTTTGCACGTGTGCCCCGCAGCACGTGTCAAAAAGCGGGCAACCGCAAAAAACAATCCGCCAAATTCAGTAAGACGTAGAAAGCATCTCTCAACAACAAAAAACTTGTTATTATGGAATTGAGAGTTAACGCGATAGGAGGGAATGGAAGGAGGATTGCGTTGACCTCTGGGAAGAGTACATGTTCTTCCGTTCCAGAACATCCTTTTCTGAGCATTAGTCTCAAGAAAGTGTCGGTAGGGGGTGGCCGGGGGTCTCAAGAGAAGCTAAACGCGACCTTGCAAAATGAGACGAGGGTGAAAACAGGGAAACACGAGACCAACCTAAACGAATAAGGGGGACGAAGAGGAGGGGTCTTAGACATTGAAAACAACGTAAGAAGGTGCGAGAGAGACGACTCTTTCAGGAAAAGAGTGACGTGTGTCTTGGGGTTCAGTATTCTTCCGTGCCACTGTATCGAGAAATCACTCGTCACAGGATAGCAAAGAATAAAAAAACAGGTAAGGTGTTTTTGGTAGGACCGCCCCTTCGAGTTGGTTGAATCAAACCCCGAACTAGGGAGGGAAGAGACGAAAAACAGGAGGTCAGAATGGTTCCCCTCCGGTCGTGTGTATACGTCGTAACTCCGATCTTTCCTGGGTAAAGGGCGCAGCAACAGAGGGGGAGACCAGATGTAATCGTGCGCTTGAGGGTGGAACAGATGCTCTCTCTTGGAGGGGAGTGACATTAGGGGGGGGGAGGGGGGAATAAAGGTCACTCGTAAGTGGTTTTGGGGAATGAGTATTATGAGGAGAAAGGGGGGAAGACGAGGATAAAGATACAGGGGCCTGTCGACTGTCCACATCTTATACTTTGTAAGGGAACAGGAGGGACGCTGATTGGGGGGGAGAGGCGCCATTTAACCAGAAAAAGGAGAGGGGGGTTGTACAAGAAATGGGAGAATGAAAAAAATGGGAAAGGGGTACGGTACCTGAGTGGGGTCTTCCGCTCTTTACGGCAAAGAAAGCAGGTCTGAGTACTTCTCCCAACGAATTCCGGAAATTCCCTGTCACATTAATGCTGGAAAGAGGTACAGAAATATAGAGAGGGCAATCGATTGCGTGGGTTGGATAAAAAAAATCGGTCTATTCATGCAAACGATGAGAAAACGCCGGAAGACGAAAGCAAAACGGACAGGCGGTTCGCAGCGAAGGGGAAGGGGAATGGTGGGAGGCGTGAATTCAAAAATTAAAGAGCAAGAAGAATGGGATATTTGAAAAAGAAAGGGCAACAATCAGGCAATTCTGAAGGGGCAGATCTACTCGTTGGGAGGGAATTAGAGGATTTTTATTCACAAAGGAAGGTAGGGTAAACGGGGGGGGGGGAAACTGTTCCACAGATGGGAGGATGTGAAGGAGAGAGAAACGTCAACGTCGGTTGAAGGATGGGGGGTCGAGCAGACATGTGACTATGTCGAAGAACGCCGGGGATCGCGAAGTCTCGATCGGAAGGGGTTTACTTTGGTGAGAAGGTGAAGGGTTTGATGGTCAAAAGTATACAGAATACAATGAGAGGGATATCCGAATAGGTCTATCAAAAAAGGTAAAGAGGGTAATTAACGAGAAAGCATGGAAAACGACAGGTCATTATAGGATCGAGGAGTTGGCATGAAAGGGGGAGGGGAAGGGACACCGGCAAAAGGGTTCATGACTTGGAGGTTGAACTGGAGCAAAACCGATGGGTGGGCGTGGAGACGAACAACTGTTGGTGCCGGGGGGAGGGACTTTCGAGAGGTAAAGAAACATACCCGATACCGCCTGCAGAAACAACAAAAACACACAGGTGACATTCGTTGAAAACGACAAAGGGCGAGCTTTTGGGTCATGGGCCAAAGCGATTGTGAATGGAGTCGGCTGTGGCGGGAATGGAGGAGACCATGCTAGGATATGGTGATTGTGGGAGGCTGAAATCGATTTCCTCGCCGAGAGGAGGGAGAGGGAAGAGAGAGAGAAAGAAAGAGAAAAGAGTAAGAAGTTAAAGGGGGGGGGGACGGCCAAATCTCAATGAATTCCAGAAATAGGAACTAAGTGGGTACAAAAGCTGCATATGGCGAAGGACAATCCAAGCGAGAGACATCGGCAGGAGCACGCTGGGAAAGGAGATTGTGTATATACTAAATTTCATGGGATACTTGTAACAATGCTCTACAGGGCACAGGGTTTCTACAGAAGGTTGTCGAATCCCTCTTAACACAACTCCTGGAGGAATTATGGCGAAGGCAGCTTCCAAAAAAAAAATGAAGAAGCGGAGGGCACGGGGAGAAATCCTCCAGATGTTCCCGGGGGAGAAGCCCGGACATAAATCTCGAGCGCTGAGGGAATCAGCTCGAGGGAGGATTGTACCAACCACTGGAGGCTGATTACTAGCAAAGACGTGGTTTAGAATGTACGGTTGGGTTCGGTGGGGGCTGTTCCCTATAAAGGTGATTAGGAGGGCGAGGGAAGATGGCGTCCTTCCGTTCGATGGGCAGGATTGTCCTAAAAAACACGAAAAAGGAAGAGAAACTTCTACAGAATAGTCGGGTGAAGGCTAGAAACTCTTTCCACTGGGGAACGATTGATCGGGAGAAAAACACAAGGGGAGGAAAGGGAATAGTTCTTGGACCAGGAAAAAAACTCGGAGGAAAAGATAGCGGTCAGCAAAAGTGGCCACAGAAGCATGCCCAAATTCGAAATGGAAAATCGGAGCTTCTTTTTCCAAGAAAGGGGTCCTGAAGAACAAGCCCAGAGAACGGGGGTAATGGCGACCAGAAAGTATTCATGAAAGAATCATAAAACAGGCCGTAACACAAGAGATCTGAACCCACTCAAAAATAGGGAAGTGGAGTGGGTAGGAAAAAGGGCAGAATGGAGCACGCCAAAGGTGGGGTCAAATAAGTCCTAGAGCTGGTCCGGAAACGTCGGGATCTGTTCCGAGCATCCAGCAAAAAAAGGCAGGTTTCGTACTTAGACAACTGACTTGTGAGTCCTCGCGAGAAGTCCGTGTTTGTTTTCTCACAAACACAACAGGAAGGGAAAAAAGGGGGCGAAGGGAGAGGGGGGGGGAGTTATTCTTCGTGTCGACGTCGCCAAGAATTGCCCTCCAACTGTCTTTGTTTTCATCCTTACCAGCCCCATATCATCCTCATCCAAACGGGGCTAACTCCCCGAGAAAAAATTTCGTGAACCGACAACAGAAAAAAAAAAGAAAAAAAAAAAAAAAGAAACACACCAAAATGGCCGGGTGGAAGGTCTCTTTGGGTGGAGTAAGAGTTAACAAGATCAGTTTCGCAAAGGCTACTTGAGGATCCCATTAGAGTCAGTCAGAGCTAATCTGGGGCCACAGCGTTTTAGACGGAGCAGAATACCAAATAAAAATGCCTTTTCTCTAAGCCTCTCTTGGTAGAAAAAAAATAGGAGATCCAATTCCTTCATACAGCAAAGAATTCCGGATTTGTGGGGGGGGTGGGCAACGCCAAATCTCATGGCGATTGAAAGACATATTTGGCGCATAAAAAGCAGAGTCGCGAAGGCTCTGTCTCGGAAAATTCCCCGAGGATGACCGCATCCCTACAAGCACAAGAGATAGAAAAGAGAGATCCGTTAGAGCGGAAACACGAACAATCTTTCCCCAAAGCGAAAAGAATTAGCAAAAGGGGGAGGGGCACAGCTTTGGACACGGAGCAGGGAGAGTTTCAATGAATCAGGGATCTAATCTCTGGTTGTTTGTGTTTGGTGTGTTTGTTTGTGTCGTTGGGTGGAAGCTTGACTTGAGCTACCGTTCTTATATGCGGGAAAGCTTATGGGGGTTGGGGACTGTTGGAGCGTAGAGGACTCATTTGTAATGGGGGTTTGTGTTAAGGATGTGGAGTGCGCTGGGATTTGGTGTCGGCTTCTAACATATCTAAAGACAGCATCTTCAAACGAAGATTGGGTTTCCTCCCAAAGAATCTCAGAAGGGGCGGCCAGTTTCCAAAAAGCAACACCTAGAAAAAGGAGAAAGTGGGGAAATCGAGCTATCAAAATGGGTTTTGGCAAGTCGCGAATTGAACATGTGTAAAAAAAAGGGAAAAGGGGGGTCGGCACAGAATTCAGCAGACCTATAAGGGGCACATACCCGGCCCAAGGAAAAAAAGAACGACCTCTCGGATTCAACGACCCTAGAATGGGGAGGTTAGCAGTTCTCTATACCTCCCAATAGAAAGAAATCCGACCCAAAATACACCCCGTTGCTACAAAAAAAAAAAATCGAAGCCTTTTATGCGAAATACATGGCCTTTGCGTTCGTGTCGCCATCTAAAAACTGACTACTTGTAAAGATCTGCCCGCCTGCGAGTCTCTCGCAAACTACGACCGCTCTCATGAAGAGGGTGGCCCAGCTAGTGGGTTCTTCCCTGCCAAAGCGGTCTTCAGAACTATCCTCATCAGGTGGGGGGTGAAATCAAGAACGCCCATTCCACAATCCCGCAGGTCGCGCATCTTTTCGGATAAAAAAACTGACCTGCGCTGTCGGTTGATAAGTTTCCGTCAAAACTATCAACCTCACCGCATAAAATCTTAAAGCAAAAAGCAGAAAAAAAGAAAAAAAAGGGAACTGACTCCTGAACTACGCAAAAATGGAAAGTAGGGTCGCTGGTCGGTGTTTAAAAACGGTGGATTAGGCGAAGTTCTGCCACAAATATCTGCAACGCAAAAGGATTCTGGACTCGAGCAAGTACAGCCAGATTTAGAGGAAACACCCGTAACATAAAGGAGGGAAACCGCCTCTATCACTGCTGGCCACGGGCGACAGAAAAGAAGGGTACGAAAATGGTTGGGGGCGGGGGAATTGGGTCACCTGGGAAGGATATGGGCGATTTGGAGTCCTTAGGAAACTATTGCCTTCGCTTAGTGCCCCACAACCACTAATTCCTACGGGAAGAAACACTTCGCAAACAGGGTTCAAGGTAAAAATCAAAAGATCGAAAAAGATCTGAAGTGGAGATCCGTGGTGTTTGCACAGTCCGAGGGGAAGATAACACATGTGGACCCATCAATGTAGGATTTTAAGAGAAAGAATGGAGGAACAAACGACTTGAAGGACTTCTCAAGTCATTTATCCTAGGGAGAAAAAATTTCAACCACCATCAGGGCTCATCAAAAGGGGAACAAAAACTCAATAAAAAAAACATTTCCCGGCAACATCCGCCCATCTCAACTTGTACATACCGCCATGTCCAGGGACAGTGAGAGTCGTTTCCCCATCATCAACGTCTACTGTACAAGAAAGGTGACCAAACAGACGGCCGCAGCGGAGTTCTGCAGGACGCAAATGTAAGAGAAGGCGCGAAGAGCAAGAAAAGGGAATCAAGCCGAATGGCGGGCTTGTTAACAGTGCACGTACTTTCGGAGACAGCTTCGGGGGAACCAGTCTTAAAAACGTCTCGCCAAGGCGACGTGGTTAAGAATTCAATGATGTCTTGCTGTCAGTGGCAGGAAGAATCGAAAGGTTAAAAAAGGAAAATTTTACGTTTCAACGAGAGAGAGAACACGCAGAACAAACCGGGTCCAACACCTTGGGTTGGCCTCAATCGTTTTGAGCATCGTCTCTAGGTGGAAACGCGGCAGAGTGGGGACTCATCAGCAGGCGAAAGATTAGGCCAATTCGAAGCGTCGAATCGGAAGCAGGTGTTCCTCTTGTCCTGAATAGTCTTCAAAATTCATCTCGCAACAAACTTCGTCTCCAAGGGAAACAAAAAGTTCGGACCACCAGCGGCATGCGCACGACGGGGTAGCTGGGGGCTACTAGATGCTCGGACGCTGGAAGTCTTTTGCCGTTTGAACTGAATCTAAAAGGATCAAAGAGGCGAAAGAAGAGGTCATCTGTCTCAGGAAACAGCCTAGACAAAGAAAGAAAAGA
>Ga0179593_1551678_pt1 | contig 18640 bp, 9 predicted proteins | sample CZODoug2_1_08_16_FD_185931 | JGI IMG/M metagenome (GOLD analysis project Ga0179593, IMG submission 185931) | Vadose zone soil fungal communities from Angelo Coast Range Reserve, California, USA - CZODoug2_1_08_16fungal (PacBio error correction) | ecosystem: Environmental > Terrestrial > Soil >...
GCGGAGGTATTTCCCAAGCGATTTAAACCCTTTAGCAAAAAGGTTCTGGACAGGGTCATACTCCGTCAAAAAGGACATCTCAAACAGGTTCGTTCATCAGCATGTGACGGGGGAATGACATCTATTGAAAAATCGCTTCAAGTCCTCCTAACCTTGCATCATAAGATACCCATCTCGACGCCGACTTTTCAAATACCTGGGCGAAGGTCTAGTCTTAGGTCGTGTCGGATAACGGGAAAGACAGGACATCCCTGGGGAAAAAGTTTGTTATCATCGGGGTCCCCTATAAGGAGTTCGACATCAAACTTCAACCTTCTACTTCCTCCCTGCAAGGCCAAGTCTCCTATGTAAAGGGGTCCAACCCAAAGACCATTCCGTAAGAGTCAGGAGGTCCAGTGTCAACTGTTTGGGAAGGGTTGCAATCGTGGATAAGTGTTTTCTTTTGGGTTCTTTGCTGGCAAGGTAAAGAGTCGCTTACGGCAATAAACCCTTGTGCCGGAAAAGTCACATCTAGGACAATTAGGTTAAGATGTACTAAAGGGGGGCACTCTTTAAACACTGCCAGTGAATAGGGTATCAGCTTTCAAGAAAAAAGGTCGTCGTGCTGGACAGAGCGGACTCCAGCCTCTTGGCGAGCTCCTTCGGGGGTCGTCCTATTAGGGACTTTATCAACGTCAAGAAAAGACTTTTACTACTTTGCGAACAAGATCAGTCTGAGGTATGGTTATAAGGGAACTTTACCCCGGGGAAGGGGAATTCAAAGATGTCTCTTCCAACATACGCAACGCTCAAGGAACTCTTTATCCTACCCAGGAGGAAGGATTCTAGCAAAGGGACGACAACCCTCTCCTCTAATTGAGCCTACCTACCAAAGTGTGGAACTAAGAGGAAGTCCTAAAGCTTTACTCTGTACCCTGCGACCCGAAAGTCAATCTAAAATTCCGGACGGGAAGAGGAAGATTCCTCGAGGGACATCTTTATTGTCGATCGAAAAAAGGGAGGCTAGACTCTCGAAGAAAAAATTTCTCCTTCAAAAAGGGCCTTTAAAGGAAGTCTCAAAAGAGGACAAGGCTGCTGCAAAAAAGGCTGTCTATTGAAAGTAAATTCTTCGACGACACGGTGCGGTGCTGTTCCCAGGAAGTTCGGGAAAAGGTTGGTTTTTTGTTTGGTTTTTTTGGGAAAGAGGATCAAAACCCATGGAGGTGGACGGTATCTAGTTCTGAAAAAAAGGATCTACTCGTTTCATTCCAAAGCTTCTAACACTTGAGGGCTGCTGCACTTCCGAAGAAAAGAGTCGCAGGCAAAAGCTCAAAAAAAGTTCTTAGCGTGCGGGGGGTTCAAATATCTCACGGGAGTCTGATTGGCAACCCTCTTTTTCTGAAGGGTTCAAAAAAAAGCGTCCGGGCGGCAACGTGCGGGCCTAGGGGGAAAGGTCCATCACGCAGCCGCTCCCATTAGAGTCGGCAAACCCTCAGAATAATCATTCACCGAAAAAGAGCCTAAAAATGTCCGCCCTCCGACGATCGCCTTCTAACTGCCAGGAGTTCAACTACCGGAGGGGGAGTTTAAAGTTCAGGCCCGGGGGCTGGATGGAAAAATGTGAGACAATAGGGCAGCGAAGCCCTCTGAGTGGGGTCAAAAGGAGCATCCCAGGTCGAGAAATAAATGAAATTGGCTTATCATCGAAATTTGCCGGGGAACGGACTATCTCGACAGGTCCCGTCGGACGCTCGTAGGCTCACTTAAAAAAACCAAAAAAAGGGGGAGACGCCTGCTACAGCAGGAGGGAAGGGATGACGCAGCATTTTGGGGGACCCGGCTTCCTGTCGGAGCTGCATTATCGGTGAAAGGGCGAATAGCGGGCTAAATTGCGGGAAGAAAAATGGAAAAAAAGGGAAGGGGGGTGGGAAATTGGTGGAAAAAAACAAAACCCCTTAATACACTGTCGAGAGGGGACAAAAGCGAAGAAAGAGAGGTAGGACGGGGACAAATCGGGTCAGGATGGTGGGGCGGAAAGAAGAGGTGGGAGAAAAGAAGGGCGGGATGTCGGGGGGGTGGGAAGGAAAGGGGACGGGAGGGTAAAGGCGGGGGGAGCGAAAGTGAGAGGTTAAGGGGGGGGGCAGGAATAGATGACGTAGAGAGGGGTGGGAGAGGGGAGGGGGGATAGGTGGGGGGAAAAGTGGAGTAGCTGGGGAAGAAGGAGGAGAGAGGGGGGGGTAAGTCAGACCTGAGGGTAGGGGGAGAGGGTTTTGGGTGGGAGGGGGGGGGGATACGGGGGGGAGCACAGGGTAAGGTTGAGGGCGAAAGGAAGAAGTAAAGAGAGAGGAGATTGGGGAGCGGCGTGAGTAGAATGAGCAGGAAGAGTCGAGGTGGGAGACTCAGGAGACGAGGCCTTCTCATCTGAGAAGCGGGGGAGTAAGGGGGTGGTCTTTCAAAGGGGAGAAAAAAAGAGTCCTGAGCTCGCCTCAAGTGGAATAGGGGGATGGGCTCGGCACACCGCAGAAGAAAGATCGCCCGTGCGATCGAACGGGGGGAGCGAGTTCCAAAAACTAAAGGGAAGGGCGTCACCAACAGAGGAGGCACACTCAGCGCTGGCTGGGGAAAGGGGAACGTCTCTGGAGGGGGCAAAGTAAAGAGGAAGCGTTTAAGGGGAAGGCTCGTATTCGGAAACGAGCGCCGATCCGAGGAAAAGTCAGATTACTCGAAAGGCCCTCTACCAACACTCTGGCACGAAAAGCCGGTTAAAAGGGGGGGAGTCAGCCACCAGAACGTCCTCAACGCCTGTAGAAACTCCGGGGAGATGCCGACCAACAGGGTAGTTTAACCTCCCAAATCAATAAAGCTGGCTGGAGCGCGTAGCGCTTTAAGGCTGAAATAGTCCTGCGGGGCGGCGGGGGGGAGCCAGATCAGGGGAGAAAGTGTAGCTGGAAAAGGAGGGGGGTTGCCGAGCTGTCGGGAAAAGGAGCTTCGATCCGTATTCAAAAATAACCGGGACTGGTCCTGCACGACTGGGGAAAAGATGACCATTACCAACAGGGGGGAATGGGCGACCAAGGACAGGTGCTATCTTGCAGGTGAAGAAGGGGGAAATAAGGGGGGGGAGATCACTCGGGCGTATTCTACAGAGGGAAAATGTTAAAAAGAAGGGACACGATAAATGTGATGCCGAAGAGCTGACTGAAGGAAGCCTGCAGAAAAAAAACAGACCCAAGGGGATGCCGAAGGAAAGAAACGATACTGTTTTTAGCAAGGCCGTTCTTTGGAAAAAAAGAAACGAACTTCTATATTCAAATTTGAGAAAACGGAACCGTTTTCGTATCGCAGGGGAATAGGAAAAAAGGTCCCGAAGTCCAAGGGGTATTAATCGAGTTTTCCTTTCAAAAGTCCAGACGGGTTATGACAGGGGGGAGTCTCTCTCAGTAAAAATCCTCAGAGAAAGCTTGGAAAAAAAAGGGAAAAGAAAAAGCGGTCCAAAAAGGGGGGTCCTTCTCGTCGGGAAAAAAAGGAATCGTGAAAGTTGTATCAAGGGGGAAAAGGGTCCTGGGGGGGTCCTGATAGGCGATGGAGTGAGCGCCTTCTACTCGGGGTAGCTCCTTGAAAGAACTTTTGAAAAAACATTGAGAAGAAGGAGGGATTTCCTTATCCTTTTAGGGGAATCTATAACTTCGATAGAGTCCTCGAAGGATCTGTCAGGGGTATCACCCATTAAAGGAGGCAGATTGGTGTAAAGGAATAACATTCCCGGGGGGAAAGAAAGGACTGAAAAAGAGATATTTTCCTCCTCCTGAAAAGGAGTTTAAGTCATCGTCGGGAAGGGGGGTCTCTGGGGCCAGACTTTATAATGTCCATTATGTCCTGAATGATAATGGGTCGTGCTTTTTCATAAGGGGCACCTCCCTGGGAAAGAGGCAATGTGATCCCGAAGAGGAGTGGAAATCTTTTATCGGGGCGATCTCTAGGGACGAAGAATAAGAACAAACAGCTTACTGAGGGAGAACGTAAAGACCGGGAGAAGAAAAGGGTCTCTGTTTTTAACAGTGTTAAGTCAAGTTCTGGGGGCTCATTACGAGGGGAAAAAAAAAAAGGTAAGGAGAGGGGACGACGATGCTGAGATCAACTTCCCGGGGTTCTGAGTCGTACTTCAAAAAAAAGTGACTAAAAACCACTCTCCTAGAGATGAAAAGGAGATTTTTTCGAGTGAAGAAAAGAGTCCTACGTAGGGTACATGACATCAAACACACGGGGAGGAGCAAATCAGGCTCACGAGCGAACTACGAAAGCGAGACCAGATATGGAAGCTTCTGAACTCATACGGCAGGGCGGAACTCGTCTGCGCATAACGATCCAATAACAGGGTTCTAAGGGGGCGGGTTGAAAGAAAATATCCGCCGCTCAAAGAGGAAAATCAAACAGGAAAGGATTAAAGGGGGGGGGGAAAAGACCGCTCTCAAGAAATAGATTTAAGCCAAACGGAAAACATGGAGGGGCGACGTCGGGGGGTTGAATCACGGTGCATAAGAGAAGTTCTCATGCCTGAAGTACCCTCAGAAATCGTGCTTCAAAGTTTCAGGGCGGGAAACCGCGGTTTGACCCCTCGAAAATGATGCTGATGGACGGACAACTTGGGGATCCGGTCCTCCAGTCTCTTAGAAAAGTCTAAAACCTTGCCCAAAGAAGGGAAAGCTTCCAGAATCGTTGAACCATTTTTAAATATAACTGGCGGGTGCCGGGTATATCATCCTCCGGTTGTTACTCTTCGATGTCTAAAAGGTAATTACTAAGGAAAGCCTGAGAAGTTAAAAGAAAAATTTACTGGATACTCCTCATAGGGGAGACCAATCTTGGTTTAGGAAAAGAATCCGTAAAGTTCTAACAAGCATTCAGGGGACCTCCAGGGATACCCGTTAGTACAGATTCTTATCCATGGAGGTCTGGGGCGGTGGTTAGAGGGAAACAACGACTTTATCAGCACGCGGGAGCTCACTTTCGTCGCAGGCCCTAGAAAAATTGCTGAACAGCCCGTAACAGAATGCGAAGTTGATCATTAGGAATAACGTTCCTTAGGAAGGCGAAAATCACTCCGCAGGGGGTGATTCTGGAAGAGAAACCTTCGAATGGAAAGAAAGGGAAAAATGGCGAGTACCCTCAACATCCACTCTAGGAAAGAGAACCTGACAAAAGGAGGAGCACGGTATCGTAAAAACGCTTCAAAACGCCTGGGCATCTTCCCGAAAACCCGTCCGGAGGGAAAGGGACCTTTTTCAAAAGTGGGACCCTGGTAAAGGCCTGCGTGGGGGAGAGACAGACAGGCCCAGGATCGCGGGACCGCGGTAATTGCTATCAGAAAGGAAAGTTCTGACGCAGAAGGGGACGCACGTCACGCCGAAGGGAAAGGGAGAAAGGGGCCATCACAGAACCAGGAGGCATTTGACATTTCAAAAGCGGTTCATGCTCTACAAGGGAGGGCTGGCCGGAGGGGAGGCCTTTCCACGAAGATCACCCATTTTCGAAGATCAGGGAGGGGACAAACGAGCGACCTACTTTGGCAACATAGGAGCGTGAGTGCATCAAAAGGAGCGGGTTCCCGGCAAAAAACCCGCCTGACCGAAGGGAAGTCCGTAAGAAGAAGACGTGCTGGACGGCAATCGCAAGGCGTCATTCGTGTAGACCACGCTTTCCCAAAGAAAGGGGCAACATGGGGCGGCGTCAACCAAAAAGGAAGAAGTATTAGCTCTCCAGGCAGACGCCGTCTCCGCTCAAAGGGGATAAACGCGGCTCGCCCTCATCTCAAAGGAATATGGGGAACATTCGCGTCCGTTCCTCAAAGGAAAAAGAATATATAAAAAAAAGGGATGCTGTGGCTTTAAAGAAAAGCGGCGTGTTTTGAAAAGGGAAAAAGATCATGAACATGACTTTGCGGAAACGTGCGAATGGTCTACGAAGGGCGGGAAAGAGAACTCGGGGTTTAAGGGGGGGTGGGAAGGGATCTTCTTCTATAAATAGGTACCCTCTAGAGAGAGAAGAAGGGTCAGCGACGAAAGACTTACTTTAACTCAAAAAGTAAGGATCCTGGAGCAATCCAAGAGAATAGCTCTCACGGTGGATTCCTCATAAAGGGGAAGATGTTAACTGGGGAAAGAGATGCCAGATCTGGTGAAGAGAGAGTTCTTCATAAACTCTATTATAAGAGGTCGATCTCGATTACTTCTCGAAAAGTAAACAACACAACTTAGGAGAAAGAGGAAGGATAACGTCGAAGCAGAAATCTATGTGCTAAAGCAGTACCTCGCGATAATAGGAGGGGAAGAGGTCCGAGAAGGGGGAAGGGCAAGTCAGGGATGAAATAAAAACTCCTGCTTAAGGGGTCGAGGAGGGGAACTTACGAGGGAACTGATAGGGAGGAAAGGTACCGTGTCTTTCAGGGCTATGCCATACGTTCAGAGACTTGATCCTGAGGAATATTATAGCGCTTGCAAGCCAAAAAAACGCGACGGAGCAGCTTCCCCCGCAGGGAAAGGAGACATGGAAAGACTCTGGAACAATTCGAGAGTAAGACTTTCCAACTCCAGCCTGTATTTGTAAACCGAACATGAGGCGGCATGAAGGGGGTTTCGGGATGGACCAGGGCTTTTAATCCAAGGCGTAGGGAGGGGGGGTTGCCTAGCAGACAAGAAAGGGGAGACTGAGAGCCATGGCAGATGATAAACCCGGCCCTCCTTTGTAGGAACCCGGGTAATGAAAAGAAAAGGATCCTTTTCATCAAAATGTCCTGGGAAGGTTTGACAGTACGGAACCAATTCTAAGGGGGGACTTAAATATCAGGAAGTCTACCCCTCATGTACATTCGGGGGAAAGGGGCATCAGGGCGAGCAAATAAAAACGTCACATAAAAGGGTCTTTGCCTCACAATTCTTTTCAGAAAGGGACAGATCGAAAAGGCGATAAATGTGAATGGGTGAACATAGAAAACCTCAAGTTTGATAAGAAAAAGACCCGTCACACGTGGGCGCTTTCATCTACAGGGGGAATAAATCAGTGGTGTAGGGGGAGGGAAACTGGCCTTAAAGGCTTCGACGTGAAAAGGCGAAAGCCGCATCGCCCTCTTTGGACATCAAACCTGTTCAGCCGAGATCGGACGAGAGACCCCCACCAAAAAGTCCGGCATGGTACCTTACATTGGAGGAGGTCAGTCCTGGGGTGACTGCCGGGAAGGGAAATGAGTTGGGAGTTTTTGCGGTACTAAAGAGAAAGGGTTGTTCGCTAAAAAACGGACAGTTTCACTAGAGTAAGGGGTAAGAGATTTTATCATGAGGACACTTGGGGTGTCTTTTACTAGAGAGTCGAAATGCTGTGGGGGAAATGACTCTCTTACATCTGGGGCCCATTGGCGATATATATTGTCAAATAAGGAGGACTGAGGACCTTATTGGGGGAGACACCGTTCCCGACAGCATCGACCTACGGAAGGGGAGTAATCTCATCGGCTTCTTCTCTAGCTCCCTAGGGGTTAGAAGGAAAGGGATTCCCAGTTCTTTGTTCAGCGTACACTCTTCTTACAATGAGGTAATGGTCAGAGGCGGGAAACTGGGGGGAAACCACGTCGGTATAGGTCTACTAACAAGGACGGGATTGTGGAACAAAGAGAAAAACGGAGAGTACCCATGTAACACGGGGGGTTGGGATTAAATGGGAAGAGTTCCTGGAAAAAGGTAATTTACGATCCAAGCGCCGCCAAGGAGAGGTAAAACTTATAGAGGGCAAAAGGAAAAAAAAACCGGGGAAAAGAGGTCGAGGTGGGGCCCGATGGGACGCCTACCGCTAGGGAGGTCGCCTAGGCGGACGTGGGAAAACACAAGTGAGCAAGCTGTTCAAAGCAGAAACTGGATTTAAGCAAGGGGAGACGCTAGGGGGAAATCTATCACGGCCCCGAAAAGAGATGCTGCCTTTCTTAGAAATGGGGGAGGGAGGGGGGCGAAGCAGGGTCAAAAGACCCGTATAACTACCGGAAAAAGAGTACAATCTCTCTTTTAACTGTCCTACTCTATAGGAAAAAAAACAACGGAGTGGAAGACTCTGGGAGTTTTCCAAAGGAATGAAAATACTCAGTATAAGGGGATTTTAATTCAAAGCGACTTGAGAAGTGGAAACTCTCACGAAACGAACTGGGACATCATCGGGCAGCACGGAGTCCGGTCCGGTAGCAGATGTGGACCAAGTTGTAGCTGAGTCCGGAAAAAGTGAACAATTGTGATTGAAGCTCGCGTCAAATAAACATAGCCGTGGTTTAGGGGGAAGGTGCCTGAAATTAACCCAATCTACGGCAGTGTCGGGGAAGAAAACCTACTCCCTGAAGGAATGGCTGGGGGGGACAAGTAAGGAATCTGAGGACTGGCTGAGTACTGAAAAAAGGAAGGGGCCCCTGCCGACTATAGGTGTAAGGGTACAAACAGAGGGGGAGAAGATCTTGCTCCAGGGGGAAATCCGGTAAGCTGGTCTTGGGGGAAAGTAGAGAAGAAGGAAGGAATATCCGTTCCAGAGAGGGATCAATTGCAATAAGAGTTGTCGACGGAGGTGCAGAAGCGCACGCTGCAGTAGGATAAAGGAACTAAAGGGGGTGGCATGCCCTATACGCAATGCTAGGAAACCCTGCCAGTCGAAAGTCCCGGGCAAGGTCACTTGATAGGAAAAAGCTCTTGTCAAGTTGCCATCTAAGGGAAGTCTGTAGGGACGCTGGAAAAAGATTTGCTTTGAAGAGAAGGACCCGCATTGAAGCATCGTAAGGAAGCTTTCACCAGAAAGCTAGCCCTTGGAGAGGGAACACAGAGACTCTTCTCATTAGCAAACGCATCTTCCCGGGAAAGGACATTAACTAAGAGACCCTTTTCACAATGATCCAAACTATTCAGGCGTTTCTAGAGTATTCCCAGGGAAATTGCATCTGGATAAGAAATGTCGTATCTTCTAAGGCTAAGGGAAATGGTACTGCAAAGGACTCCTCCTTACGAACCTTGGATCATCAAGGCATTTACTTTCTAGAGGAGATAAGGGACGGAGGAAGAAAAGATTTCTTCCTGTGTAAGTCCCTTGAGGGAAAGGTTGGTATTCAGGGGAGAAAGATCGGCTGGGAGACAGTTGCAGTACGGCGACCTACGTGCTAGATAGGGGTACGGAATCACACTGTCAAGGGAGCTGAAATAAACATGCACTGAAATTTGGTCCAAAGACTTAAAGGGGTTCACCTATATGATCAAGAGGACGGGGGAGTCCGTGTGAGGACGGAAATAGCACCTTCCAGTGAAGTTAGGGTCGCCCTGTCCCCAGCGAGGACCTGTAGTCACAGTCAAAAGAATTCCCAACTCGGGAGAGAGGAAGACATCCAGGCTAAAAGCTCCTCCTCCCAGATGCATACGGAAACCTAGCAATCCCTAACAATCATCTCTCATCTTAAGGCGTAGGTCCGTAGAAATTTACTAAATGGCACCACAGCAAAGCGAAGAGCACGCTCTAAACGAAGAAAAAACCTTAGGGGGTGGTATCCAAAGGGTTGGGGTAAGACACAAAAAGGAGGTTGTAGGATTTGGTGAAGGGGAAACCCTGCACAGTCGTGGGGCGGGCTCCAAGAGTGGGAAGGATCTCGGAAAAAATCAAGGTCTACGAAGAAAAGCTGCCACAGGTCCATTTCTTGGATCCTTAGCCTCGGGGGCCCGCGAAACATGGGGAAAAAGGATTGTATGTCGCAGGAAAAAAAAAAAGTGATTGGTGAAACATTTTCGTAAGAAACTTCCCTTATCGGTGATCAGGGGGAGATCTTATTGGTCGGAAGGGAGGGGGAGTGATAGCAAAGCGAATGGGAGGAGGAGCTCGAGTACTGGAAACACGTAGGAGGAAAAGACTCGAGCTCGTCAGACAGCATCGATGCTCGAAGCAAAAGGAAGGGTAATCCCGTGCTAAGAGAGGGAGACGAGGGTAACGTGGGACAACAAGCAAAGCAGGGAGGACAGAATCAAAACGGAAGAGGGAGATATGCGAGCCTTAAATAAAGGATAGCTTGATGCAAAGGATCTACCTCTCGAGGGTCCATGGTGGGGACTGCCAGATCTATCATCCGACACTTTAGAGAAACACCCTTTATCGGACAATCAAGATAGAAGACGTACGAGCATCCCTACGAAAAACGCTTGTAGAAGAGCTCAAAGTCTGGATTCAGCCACATGCGGAAAAGAGGGGCATATCTAACTCGAGAGCGGGGCGCCGTTCAACAAAAATTAAATGCGCGAGGGGGTCAAACAACGACCCAAAGGCGTTAGGGCAGATCGCTGGCGAGGGGTTGCGGAAGGGGGGGGGTAGCTTAGTGAGTGAGCGGTACTCTGTTAAGATGATCCCTTTTCTCAGAGGGGAATGCTCTACAGTCGGAAAAGAATGCCTACTAATGACGTATAAGGAAGAGAATTCGGGTACAGGGAGGGCTACCAATCAAAAGGGGTTCGATCTTAAAAAGAACCACCTCGGCGGATAAAAAAGAATCTGTCAGCGACATTTGTCCAAGAACCACTATCAAGGATTCTCCGCCGAACAGGGGCATAGGGGAAATCTTTCCTGAGTCTATACATGGGGGTCCTTTCTGTTTGGGTCCTACCTTAGGGGGAGACACCAACCGGTCAGGGTAAGAGCAAATTAACTCTTTAAGAAGGAGGGCTAAATAAATTTCGTAATCAGGAGACTGGCCTTCCATTCCTTTGAAAAGGTCCTAAACTTTTAAACTCTCCTCCTCAGGGATCACATCCGCTTTAGGTGCTGAGGAAGACGTCCATCAGTTCTCGACAGGGATCAGTGCGGTTACAAAATAAGGGGAAGGACTGCCGTTAGACGTTCACTTCTCATGAAACGGGAATCTCGACAGTGCGAAATGAATTTTCAGCTGGGGATCGGCTAAGCATGATTCGGGCGTGAGGGGGTACTCTCCATGAAGAAGTGCGCAGACCGGGCCAAGACGTCCTATAGAGAGAAGGGATGGACAAGGCGGGACATTCCAACGTGAATTATCCAGTGCCCGCCAAATAAGGGCCCCTACTTCCGCTCTCTACTGCAGAAAGAACCCACTGCCTTGCCGAAAGAGACATTATGGTGAGGAAAATACCTCTACTGGCTAGAAGTGGTCCTGTGCGGGGTTCCTACTGTGCACCTGCCCGGTGAATGCACTAATGACAATGACGAAAATGAGAAGCGCTGAACGGGGAAAGTCCCGGCCTGGGCAGGGGGCTAACAATGTAAGACTGATTTTGAAAAAAAAATCTTGTGCCTCCAGGAAGTATCCATTCACGAAAGGGGACAGAAGTAAAGGCTAGGGGAAAAGCACGAGCCGGGGGGTGGCGCCATTGCCTCCTAGGTCTTAAAAAGCGGTACACAAACGTGAATATGACATCGTTTCCTGTCACGGGGTCTACCTGGACCGACCCAGATGGTGACTAAAAACTACCGACGAAGGGACGACGAGGTGAAGGCGTCCTCGGATGTTCATTAGACAAAAGGTAGGCTTCAATTCCAGAAGCGAGGTTTAAAAAGACCGCGGGGATCTTAAGGCGGGCGATCTGTCCAGGGTTTCTTCGAGAAGGAGGTGGCACTGTGAAGTCGAGTCTGACAATGCCAATGATTGGAAAATAGTCGCTCGGCTGGTCCTACGTTGGTGCATCCAACAAAAAAAGGGGGGGAGTAAGTCGAACAGAGATAGATGCTCGGGGAGGGATATCATCCGGCATTGCCTCGTAGCGTGGGGTACCTCTTAAGAAAAAAGGAAATAGGGATCTTGAAGAGACGCGACGAAAGCCTGGTCTGCTAAAGACAGCCTTTAAAGAAGGAAACCAGCGAGGTGAGCGTTCATCGAGGGGGACTCTCATATAGGCATGAAAGAAACATTGTTCATGGTAAACAGGTAGACGATAGTGGGTGAGAGACAGGGTCCCAGACAACAGAATAGCTTATCGGGTCGAGGAAAGAAAACCCCTCTTGGTGTCCGGCATGTCGAACAATTCCAGGGGTGCCTTTGATATATAGTAACCGCGATTTCGAGCTCAGGAGGGAAGTCACGAGGAACAACCGGCTTACTGGGGGGAAATCAGTCCACGGCCGCCGTGAGTGGTAAACAGGGGGGAACATCGAGGTCGGCCAATCGGGAAAGATCAATTATCTTGTGAGGTAAAGCGTCGAAGAAAGGAAGGGACGATACCCGGTCCCGAAAGGGAGGATCCAGTTCCTTCATTGTAAGGGGAAGGTCATAGGAACATTCAGTAGCTGGAAAAGAAGTGGAAGTCCTTCTAGGCAAGGCATATCTCATATCCGCCGGGAGAGAGACTGAACTCCCTCGTGGAAGGGATTAAGTAAACAAAAGGGGGTCCTTTATTCAAGTATATCTTACATGGGGAGAGGTAACTCTGGCACCTGAGGAGGTGTCTTTAGGGGAAAAAGCTTTAAGAAGGAGGACAAAATCTCATTCAGAAGAGTCCCTAGGGCCTTATTCGAAGAAAGGGAAGTACCACCCTCGCCTTCTGGGAGCAGAACTACATCGTACCTTAATTCAGGGGGACCTTTTCAAAAAAATTTCGAAGCCTGATTAAGGAGGGATCGTCGCGGCAGAAAACCGCTCGCTGGACTCGCGGTGAGGACTGTATGTCTGAAGAAATGTTAGTCAATCACGAATGGACAAATTGAGATGTACGACCCCTGGAGAAGGGGGATAGGGCTACTTTCTATGCCCAGAGTGAAAGAGAAGGCCCAAACGGTGACGGCCAGACTAAAGGGAAAGAAGTTCGGCAATGGAAAACAAATCACAAAGTAAGGCGGTATCGCTATCGGCTTACCAGCCGGCTGAAACATCTTGAAAAGCGCTGGAGTTTAGCCTGCCCGCCACTGACTCAGGCATCCGCCTAGGGAAGGGGGCTCTGGTCGTGAGGCCCTTCATAATGAGGTCCACACTGCATTTATCCATTTTACCGCGGGGGGCGGACCACCACGGAAGGAGGTAGGATTAAGGGCTCAGGCGACCAAGGAGGAAAAACGTAAAAAAAAGCAATCAGCTGAAAAATTCATACGCTTCTCGAGAGCGGAACCCGCCGCCAGCGCTCTCCAAAGGAAGGGAGGCTGACACTACCGGCGTGGGGGATGTTAACTTCTTGGAATTCCAGTGGAGAAGGAATGTTCAGTGCCTTGAGGAAGAGTGAAGGGAGTTCGGGGCGCGCCATGCGAGATCGAGGGTCCTCTCCTATCGGAGAACTTGCCGAAAAAAAAAACCCAGTAATTGAAAGGGGATAGCAGGGTGGCCCGGCGCGGGGCCTCAAAAAAAACTCTCAGAGAGGGGAAGGGGAGAAGCAGTTTGGTTACGCAGAGAGTGCCTTTTTCTTCGAAGAACGGATCAGGTGCTAAAGTCAGTAGATAAAAGGGCGGGGTGTCGTTCTGAACGAAAGGGAACTGGAGGGTATCTCGACGACAAAAACAACAACTTAGGAAGGAAGTAAGATACGTCCTCGAGCTCGGGAAAAAGGGTCACTAATGAAGACGAGTAAGATCTCACAGGGAAGTTCAGCGAAAGGGGACAAATCCCTTGGCGTGCAACAGGGAAGAACACTCCTCTTTAGACGATGCGTTCGCGCGGAGAGGGTATTGGCTCGGACAGTTCGGAACAGAGGCCGATCTCAAACCCCTAAAGGGAAAAAAGATTCTCGCCGACGCGCCTCGTCACAAAATAGGTGTCCCTAGAAGAGGGGATCCCAACGACACACGGAGCCACCATGGAGAAAGCACACCCGCAAGGGCCTCTAAAAAGCGGTAAGGACCCCCCACGCAGAGGCTTGAAACACTCCCCCATCGTTCTCTTGGGAGGAGGTGGGGGCTTGTAGGCCGGCGAGAGCGTTTTAGGATGAGGGCAAGTTTGCCCTAGGGGGAGGGCGGAAAAGATCAGTTCTCTTCGCTAAACGGAGGCCCTCCTTTTTGTGAAGGCTCGGGGAAAGTAGAAAGAAGGAATGGTTGAAGAGCATGGCACGTTTCTATCCTCCTTAAGAAAGACCATTCGAGAAGTCTTCTCTGTCGGAAAACCTCGGTCATGGGAGGCTATAGCGGAAGAGACTGGCCATGAAAGATCCAAGTGCTGTTCCAGCTGCCGCCGATACAAGGAAGGGGAGCATGAGGCATGCTACCTTCTTGGGGGAAAGGGAAAAAGCCACAGAGGAAATCCCTCAACCGTGTCGTAAAAGAACGCTGGATCTGTCCTCAAGGGGGAGAATGACAATTTGCTTTCCTGTCAGGGGGAGGGGGAGTGAAGGAGAGGGCTCTCAGCGGAAAGACAAGCTTTTGATGATAAAAGAATCACCCGTATCAGGTGGAGCTAGCGACGCCTTCTCGAAGGGGTGGCGGGGAAGTGATATCCCTTTATGGGGCCCCTGTGGTCTTTAGAAAGGGAAAGGGAGTGTAAAAAATCTCGAACTCTTCTATGGGGGGTTCACGTGCTCGCACGCAGCTGGTTTATACAGGGGAGGAACAATCGGTCATTGCTTGAGTACGGATGACACGGCGCGGGTTGGAAAGAAAAGGAAAGCTTCCGAGGACGACGCACGGGGAGATATATTTCATCCTTGGAGATTCCCGTATGGCAGTTCCCGGTGTGCCAGTAGTTCAGCGAGTTCTATCAGGAAGGAATAGGGAGACGGTAGAACGGTAGGAAACTTGAAATTAGGCGGCCGGAAGGACAGGGTTCAGAGGGAAGTCCTTAGTACCCTATTAAAGGCAATATTCCCATAATCAGTTAGGGTGTATAGGTAAGGGGACTCGAAGAGGGGACTACGCACAAATACGGTATTTTTAAAAAAAAAAAAAAGGGACCTCCTATCACTCGGCGGAACCAATATCATAACGACGTGGCAGGGACAGTCGACGCCGGAGCACCGCGTCCGCCGAAGAACCAGCCGACAGCGAGGTAACCACGGAGGTCCCCTTTCTCGGAGACCTTGCCGCCCATATGGGGGAATGAAAGCACGATCTCCGCCTTCGTGCGAGGTGTGGAGCATACGTTCTTGTGGAGGCGCAAGGTCCGGACATGAAAGTGAAAGTCGGGACGTTGGGTAGTTGGGACCATGCCACAAACACCGTTTGGACAAGTACGGAAAGGAAAGGAACCGGGGCGCCCCAATTAGTGTGTCCTGTAGACAAATCATCATGACGATCAACCAGAAAAACGTGGTCTAAGGGTAAGGCACTGTAGAGAGATTCGTATACCAAAAAAAAATCTAGAATGCGGAAAGGGAAGGTAAGAAGCAGTAGTCACGAAAAATGTTGAGAAAAAAATCATAAACAAAGGCATCGAAATCATTGCCGTCACGTGGTCCGCGCCCCTAATAACCCTTGTGTACGACGATTGGGAGCTAGCGACCAATAATTAAGGGTAGGGTCGCCGCGTCCTGTAAAAAAGAAAAGGCAAAAAGATACGACGACAAATAAATAAAAAAAATAAAGAATTGCACCTGCGGTGGGCGGAGTCGGTGAACCACAAGACCAACCAGCCAACGCTTAGTGAAAGGAACGTATGGATGGACAGGGCACCCGCCGTGATACAAAGAGGTCGGGTAGGGGGGACCGGCACCGAGGCTCGACTCCTACAAGTACAGAACCCAGCGTTCGAATGACGGGTGCATGGTATAGTGCTCGAACAGAAGAACGTTGCTGCGGCCAGGAACTGCTGACCCCAAACCAAAGGGCAAACGACACCAGTTCTCCGACAGATCAGACAAACTCAGGCCGGGAGAGCACGGCACTGATCAGGAAAAATGCATGCCACGACAGCTGAGGCAGTGTCCCGGGCTGCCGAACCACCTCTGGGCGGAAGGGGGAAAATAATATCCGATTCTGACAGTGGAAACAACGAAACAAGGACTGTTGCAGCAGAGTCTGAATAAAGAAAAAACAAGAGGGGCTCCGGAACGCAAGGCAGAACGGAACGCCGTAGTCGAATGGTAAAAAAAAAAAAAGTACAGACGACACAGAAACGCGCTATTAAACAGCACCCAACGTCGACCAGCGAAGGCAACAGGGTACCTGGGAAGCATGCTCTAATCACCACAAAGACCAATAGGACGATTTCCTATACTCCGCATGGAAGGAGAGGGAGGAGATTTACCAATCTAAACAAGGGGGAAAAAAAAAATCCCGAGACATCCACCGTAGGGCACTCACACCGGTTAAGAAGGGGGGTCCCCAGCGCAAAAACAACTAAAGCTTGCACTAAAGCTGGGAGGGGGGTTACGGTCGGGGGAGAAACGTTGCCGCGATAACAGCACGGACCCACCAGAGCAGAGCGGAATGAGGGCGAAAGGCATACGGCGTATGAACTTTAGCAGGTACCCCATCCAGTACGGAATATAGAGGCACGAGATTTCGGGGCGATGCGGCGGAAGTAGCGGAAACAGGGCTGAAGCATTCGGAGCACAGGAACCACGAAACAACAGTCGTGGTAGAGACACTACAACGGGGTAAAAATCCGAGGGCGAGGGGCTTCTTGGTGGCAGTGCCAGTCACGATACCCACTCCTCCGGGTCGGAGTCATCCCAACTGAAACAGGGATCTATGAAGCCTTTTTCTGGCGGCCCCGGAAGCTGACGTAATAGTTAATCAGAGAGGGTGCATCCGTAATCCATTGTACTGGGTTGGAACGAGAAAGGGTACGACAGATGAACAGGTGGAGTCCCAGGAATCAGTGAAATGCCAACCAACTAGCATTGATGGCCTCAACCTCGCCTATTGTCACTTTCGGAATTCGTCTGAGCGAGGAGCCGAGGGACTGTCGGCTCGGACACTCTGACCAACACTACAATGGGGAAAAGCAAAAACGTGGAAGGGGACCCTGAATGGTCTTACGTCTTGGTAAATTGAGCCAAGTCCTGGGGTGACTAGTTTTCCGGCACTGCAGGCTCAACTGACTAAGGAGTGGCCCTACATCGTATCGTGAACGAGGCAGCGGTATCAGGACGGGGGAGTCCAATTATGTTGATGAAAATCTGGGGGCCTGCTGGGCAGTAGGCTTCACTTCTACCATTCGCGGTTAAACCGGCCATCATTTCCACGCTACACCTAGAGCGCCGATAAACGCCAAATGAAAATCAAGAGGAACCCGGATGCCAGAGCCAGGTCGTGATGGGTGAACACCAGAGCAACACGCCGAGCAGAATGTGGTGCGAAGCTGACAGGGGTGTCGCCTCAAACCAATACCCACAGAAGGGGGAATAAAAGCACGTGGGAGTCCGTCACAAGCCTGCGAGACTCAAAAAAACGGAAGACAATAACGATGCCTGGGGACGCATTTTGCGAAACTCAGAAGGAAACTGATGTAAAGGGGTTCTGGCGCGTTGAACTGGGCAACCGAGCAGGGTGAAAATTCAAGTGGCGGAGAGGGCGAGGTACAGGAAAAATAGGTGCGACTAAAGGGGGGACATCGAGAGTAACTGGCACTGGAGAGGCCAGGGGACTGACAAAAAGCACAGCATCTCCGCTTAGACGGCAGCTCGGGATCGCAAGGCAGCATCAGTCCTTCATACTACGAAAAGGGGAAGGATCAACGGGAAAAAAAAACCCATAACTGAACACCCGCTTTCGGTAGCAGGAGGCAAAGAAATCGGCTGGACCAGCCTGGAAAGAGAGGAAACCTACTTGGTGCATGGAGGTGCCGTGAAAAGGTTGTAGTCTTGGGAGACACCTGACGACCTAACAAGGCATAGGCGTCTCAGTGACTCACGCAAATGTTTTGTATGTATGAAGCTCATCGAGGTCAGACCTCGCACTCTTCTTGAGCGGGAGTGGGGGACAGTGGACCGGCGCATTCTGATCGATCCACACACACCGGAATGGCGCCCCGGCACAGTCGTTCCCGCGACGAGTATTGTAACCGACGAACGAGGTCGTCAGATCTCATGGGTACGTACAAAATAAACACTAACACGGTGAGGAGTATTAAAATATGACCTCGGAAAACCACCGTCTCGGCAAAAATCGAGGAGCAGGCTGGACGACGATGCAATGGCGGTCCAAAGTTCGGCGGGTAAGGACGCGAACGCCTCAAGCGCCGTTACTTCAAAGAATAAAATCACAAGGTCGACTACGATGCCCGCACCGCAAGAATGAGTCATCCGCTAACAAAATCGGCGGGGGGGTGCAAACTAACCGTCGTGGCTGAGGGCCTTGAAATGACAGGGTTGAAAGGATAGGGGTTATATTCTGGACGGGTGTCTGAGGCGGCCTAGCCGATCCCCACATACAAAAGGTCAGGGGACCAAATCACACAAGTTCGCCAGTGGGAGAGGTCTGAGGGAATGATAGGAGGACGAAGATCTTGACTTAAAGCGAAAAGAGGATTAGATACGGGAGGGCCAGGGGTCATACAACTGCTCAGGAGATAAAGCCGCCGCGACAAGGTAAAAAAGAACGCGGAGTGATGCGCAGAGGGGGGGGAAGCCCGGCTTTGCACTATTAGGGGGACGGAAAGTCCTGGTCCTGCCCTTAGTGCTCGTTACAAGGCCAACCCTCAACGGGTGAGATTCTTGGTTTTGTCTGGGGTTTTTCCCTCGGAAGATCACAACGTCAACGCGGCATTTCTTCGAGATCGAGA
>Ga0179593_1707577_pt1 | contig 18640 bp, 21 predicted proteins | sample CZODoug2_1_08_16_FD_185931 | JGI IMG/M metagenome (GOLD analysis project Ga0179593, IMG submission 185931) | Vadose zone soil fungal communities from Angelo Coast Range Reserve, California, USA - CZODoug2_1_08_16fungal (PacBio error correction) | ecosystem: Environmental > Terrestrial > Soil >...
GGAGGCTGGCACCGATACAACGATTTGCCCATGCCTGGTCAAAAACGGAAAAGGGGGGGGGGGACGGTTTGGGGGCGGGCCACCCAATCGATGAAAGCTTTTAAAGAGAGTCGGAAAAAAAAACCCCTACCGGATTCTGGTTTCTAGGTAAGAGAAAAGCTCGAAGGCATCCCGTTCGCGAGTTGGAACTGCCTTCTTTCCTGAGAAACTTCTTCCTTGCGAATCCGAGAGAAAAACGAGAAAAGGAAAATCGAGGAGTCTTGGGTCACCTGGGGAACTTGCCGGAAGCATGAAAAGAAGAAAGGGTCAAAGGGGAGAAGGGTCTCAGAACTCAAGCAAGCGATTTACCTCAGAAAAAAGAGCATGAAAAACTCAACGACATCCGGGAGGATTTCCTGCTTGGGAAAAAGATTCCACAAAAGGAAAAAATGCCCGCCAACGGCCTCTCAGTATATAAGGGGGTCCTTTCGCGCAAGCAAAGAGCCAATCTTCAAAAGAAAGGGAGGAAGGATCCACTAGTTCAACGCAAGTGCGCCACTGGAGGGGGGGGGAAATTAAACACGAAATATCGGCGAGCCGGGAGAATACGGAATCTTATTCAAGGAAAAAATGGACGTGCAAGGGGTGGTCCGCAGTCATTTCAAAAACAGTCCGAAAAAAAAAAAGGAGAGCACCCGGGTGGGACTACTTGCTCGTCAAGGGAACGTTCCGGCTCTATGAACTTAAGACCACTAGAGGGAAGAGGATTCCGTGTCGCTAGCTTAAGAAGGGGTCTTCGTTCTCCGAAAACGCTAGCGTATAAAGAGAATCCAGGGGGAGGGCCATACGAACAACTCAACAAAAGAAAAGGGAAAAGCCCCGTCGTGCGAGCAGCCTTTCCGGAAGGAAATGACGAAAAGGGGAACACGAAGACTCAAAGAAAGACCAGGCTGAAAGAAAAAAAAAAAAGGAGTCGTCCTCAGCCATAATTTGCCCGAGGATTCGGAAAGAACGCCGCGCCTCTGGAAAGGGAAGGGGGGGAAAAGGGATCCAGGGGAACATCCAATGTTGGTTAGGCCCTAGTCTGCTAGAAGAAAGAAAGAAAAGGGTAGGAAGGGGTACAACTCTCCCAGCAACGAAAAAAGTAACAGTCCGAGCCGTGGAGCAGTTTCTGGAAGGGAAATTGCGAATAGGGGGCCGGGGGGAGCTCAAGACGCCGGGGAATCAACACTTGGCGTGAAGGGGGTGTCGCGTAGCGCTGCGCCGTCAGGAGATGGGTGCCGAAGGGAAAAAAAGGAAAGGAAACCGGAAGGCCAGCAGAAGAACGGGTCTTTGCGCTGGAGGGGAAGCACGTGTAGGGGGGGCCCTTTCTTCAAACTGAACCGGGAAAACATGAGGAGATCTCTTCCTCGCAACAGGCACCGCTCCTCCAAAAAAGGGGGGAAAGCGAGAGAGTGGGGGCCGCCCCCCCACCCAAAGGGAACCCCCCCCGGAGCGGAAGAGAAGGGGTCCCAAAAGGTTTCTTTTTCTCGGGATGAGGTCTCTTTGGTGAGGAAAAAAAAGAAATTCACGGTGGAAACATCAACTCTTCTAGGCGCGTGAATCTCCGGAAAAAAAGAGGAAGCCTAGGCAACCCCTCGATCTTCCAGCAAGTCCAAGCGCTTCTACCAAAGGGGGAAGGCGGCAGGGGGGGGCGTCTCCGGAATCCCGCGAGGGCTGTGAGGAACCTCTTAAAAAAAAAAAGTTGTGACTCACCGCTGTAGTGGGGGAGGATTCGGAAACGAATCGTTCAGAGGGGCGCCAAAAAGGGAAGAGAAACTTCGAAAGAACGGTCAGTTGGGAACACCAGCATTTCGTAGAAAAGGGAAGGAGGGACTATGGAAGGAGAGTAGAGTATTCCCCTGCAGAAAAATAGTCAAGCTAGAAAAAAAAGCACAGGATGGAAAGGGTAGTCTTGAGCAGAGGGAGATGAAAATACTACGGCGAATTGTTCCGGGAAGGGGAAGGACCGAGAAAAAACTTTCTCGATCCTCTTCCGTGGCAAAAAGCGGGAGGGTTCCGAAAGGAACGCACCGTCCAAGAAGAACTCGCATTCCTCCGTCCCACTCTCAGACTTACTAAGCGAAGAAGGGGAGGGCCATTGAAGGTTTTACTACCGACACGATCGCTTCACCGCCTGGGTGAGGAGAGCCTGGCATCCGGTCGTTCGAGAGAACTTTTGCGACGAAAAAGCCAAAAGACCCATCGTGCCAAAAGGGCAGGGGTCCGAAAAAGACGGAGGGGTTTGAAAGGTCCTTAAGGGGAAAAGGGGGCGAGGGGGACCAGGTTTTGTGGCGTGGCCCTTCGTGAACCACTTTTGGAGAAACGAAAAAAGAACCCAGCCCAGAGCAATTTAATGTTGCCTAAGAAAAACGAAAAACAAAACTTAAGGGATTCCTTTCTTGCAAAGAGGCTGGATCGGCTTTGAGGAGACAGAACGAAAAAAGGGAAAAGTTGCATGAAACTCTTCTTGAGGAAACCCAAACGGCGCGGGGGGAAGGCTCGAGCCAGAAGGGAGAAAGCGAAAAGCCTGCGTTCAATTCCGAAAGCCTTTTCCGGGAAACATGGAAAGATTTCCACCCAACTCCGAAAAAGAGGGTGCCGGCACCACCGGGGGAATCACGACAACAATGCCGTTGGCGCGGCAACAGGGGAGCACGATGGTAGGTTTCCTCAAACCGAGGGAGGCAAAAGAATCCAAAAGTAGTAGGAGGAGAGAGATAGAAAAGGGGGAAAAACGGAAGGGAAAAAAGAGCTGTGCCCTCTGCAACTTCATTAGGGGTTGACCGAGGGGGAAGGGTGCGACCGCGATGGAAATCCGGGGAATCGCACCACTCGTTGAAAAGTAATGGAAAAAGTACTCCTTCTGATAAAGGCCATGTAAAAAGGGGGGAGAAACAGGGAGGAGCTCAGCGAAGATGGGGATCCGAACTCTGCGAGATTGAAACTAAAATACTAAAAACCGCTAGAAAATAAAGAAATGAAGTGGAAAGATCCATCTGAAACGGCGGTCCTGTCATTCACCCCATTGAGAGAGCAGATGAAAACGAAAGTGGGGTGCTTTTTTCTTGGAAAAATGTTGAAAGAGGAAAAAAATCACACACATTATTAACCCACGGACAAGTAAATTCCAATTGTAATGGACATGGTACAATTGTAAGTTAAAGACCCTGTTGTTTGCAAAGGGTCTTTTCCTCAGAGGGGCGCTTCAGCTTCTCAAAAGCGCCAAGGAATGACCATACGATAAGTAGAACATGGAATAGAGGGGATTAGTACAACCCATCCCCCCCTGGCAACTGCTCGAGGCGACTAGGATTAATTCGCTGATGCCGATGTCTACGGAGAAATCGGAAGGGAGGGGGGGTTTGCTCCGTGAAACTGGGGAAGTCTGCCAAAAAGAACGCCACCAAAAAACTACTTTCAGAAAAGAAAAAGCCCCAGCATCTTCCCTGGGTTACCCGAAAAAGAAACGTCAGCCTGGGCGTTTAGAAAGCGGGTAAAAATCATAAGAAAGTGAAAAAGAAGCCTGTCTCTTCAAAGGGAAAAGGGATGCGGTATTTCTTGCCTGGGACAGTAAGCAAGAAAATCGAGGAAAGCTGTCGAATGCTTTACTCGGCACAAACGGACCGTTTTCTGGGAGAGGGAATCATCTAAGTTGAAAAAGGGAGGAGGCATGCGCACTCTAACTATTCGTAAACTGCCGAAAAAGAAAAAAAAGAGAGAAAAAGGGAAATGGGGCCTCACGACGGTTCAACTCCAGATTAAGGACTCAATCGGCTCCGCATAAAAACCGGGGGGGCCGAGGGAGGAGATCGAGGGAGTCCCTGAGAGAAGGGAAGGGGTAAGGCACAACCTGGTGGCAGCAGGAAGAAAGGAAGGAAGTTATTAGGGGGCGCGGCTGAAAACCGGAAGTAAGGTAAAAACAAGAAGGGAAAAAGAAAGAAGAAAAGAAGTGTGAACCGCCAGCGGGAAAGAGGAACGGCGCGGCCAAAGTTAGAAAAGCGCCGCGTTAAACCCGAACTGGGGCTTAGTCGACGGAGGTGATCGAAGATGATTAGACTTGGTCGGAAGAGGCCGACCGACGTGCTAAAGGGAAGGGGAAAAACGGTCCGGCTGCGGCGTTAAAAAACAAAGGAGAAATATCAGGGCCATCCCTCCGGCGACGGAAGAAAGTCGAAAAAACCGGGGAAAGGGGAAAAAAAAGGCAAGGGGGGGAAGCGTCTTTCATATGCTTGGGCACGAAAAAAGGAAGGGGGGGGATCGGAATGGAGGAAAAGAAACTGCTCGACTGGGAGGAGGGGAAGTTTGGCTCTATGCCTCAAAAAGATTAAGAGCCTATTTTCTCTACCCGTTGAACGGAAGGGAAAGACGCATCCAAAAAAGATCCGCGCCAACTGAGGACGCGCCAGAAGAATCCCCTCGGGCACTGAGGCAGAAAAAGGCTTGAGACGACGCAAGGGGGGGGTGTATTCGTGAAACCGTGGACAAAGTGAGTTCTCTTACGTTAAGGGAGACGAAGATCTTTCGGGGGTCCGGACTGCTGCAAAAGAAGCAAACGTGCACGGGAATTGTGCCGTGGGATGTTGTTCTGCTTTCAGTGCGTTGGCTGGAAGAAGGGAAAAGAGGATTTCGGGAGTCCGAGGACCGGGCAGCGCACGGAGCGGGGGGAATGAGAGGCATCTCCCGGACCAAATTAAAGCGGGGAAAGGGGGAGAGGCAGCGACAAAAAGATGACGGAGCCGCCATTTTTTTGAAAAGAAGGGCTGAAAGGACATGCCACGAGGGAAAAAGGAAAGAAAAAGAAAAATCCACAGAGAAATCGCTCGACGATAGGTCGCGTCGGCAAAAGTCTCAAAAAGAAAAAAAAATGTTGCTGAAGGACACAAAAAATGCAGATGGAAAACGTTCTAGGCAGGATTGGTTCGAGGGGGGAGAAGAGGGGAAACCGCTTTCGGTGATTATCGAGAGGAGGGCATAGTGGAAGAGGTGGAAGCGATTGTCAAGGGGGAAAAGCTCACAATGTCGTGCTGAACTGGGAGGCTGCCTGGGAAGGAGGCTGCATCAGGGGGTCTGAGGAACTGCTTGGTTATTCGAAGAAACGGGGGAGGGTGACCATCCTGGCGTTTGGGTCAGGGAAGGGAAAGACCAGACTATCTTAGACGAGTCCGGAATCACCCATAGCAGGGTGGGGGAGGGAGAAAGACAGATAGGAGAAGTAATGTTGCAGATCGGAAAAAAAAGGGCAAACTCCGTACGAAGGAAAAGAAGATTGGGACCTTTGGGTTCGAGCAAACGTCCGGGGTTTGTCCTTCGTCGGCGGCCATGCGGGGAAGTCAGATAGGAGGGGGGGGGGTTGGAAAGAGTCGTACATTTACGCGGAAAAAAAAAAAAAAAATCACCGTTACCAAAAAGAAGGGGCCAAAGAAAAAAAAATAGGAAGTTTCCTGCAAAGAACGGGGACTCTAAAAGGTCCAAGAGAGAGATCCAAACCGAATCTGGGGAGGGGGGGGGGAAAACAGGAGAGAAATTCCACCCCTTGAAAAAAAAAACTGAAAGAAAGGTAAAGGGTTGCGGTTTGAGTAAAGGGGGGGGGGGCGATCTTCTGTCAAAGGGGAAAAGCGAATCGGCCTGCCCACGAAGAAACAATACCAAAGGGGTAAGGGAATCAGCAACTCTTCTCTCCAGGGGGTTTTTCAGGAAAGAAGAAGGGTGAGGAAAGATCCTGATTCTTGCAAACATTACGACTCGTGGATGAAGGGCTAATCCGAAAAACACTTTTAAGGGATCCAGACCCGGATCCGCAGATCTATAAATGTTGGGCAAAGCCAATGACCCTAAAAAGAGTGTACCGCCGCCGTCTTTGTCGCCCGTACGGGAAAGAATCAGAAAAGGCTTCCTCTCATGAAAACAAAAGAAAAGAGGGAAACGCACGACAGAGATTTTCCTGCGGGGAACTTTCGCCCACAATAAGGCCACGACCCGCCACCGTGGCAATGGAGGCGAAAGAAAGAGGTTGTAAAGCCGGGCAACAACATCCGAAAAAGGACAAACGTCTCGGGAAGGGGGGGGTCAACTAAAACACCTTGCTCTTCAGATCTGCTTCAGAGGGGGAAAGGAGAGTATAAGGAAAAGGTCGATCTATTTCTCAGAAATCGTATGCATTTCGGAAAAGCGTGAAGGTGGGCGTCCGTCAGCATGGAAAGTCGCAAAAAAAAAGGAGAAGGCACCCCGGTGGAGGACTTCGACGACTTGCAGGGGCAAGTCCGCCTGTTCAGGGGGGAAGTGGAAGGTCCACCTGCGCTCGATGCCTAGAGTCTGAGGTCTGCCTCGTCTCCTAAAGGCGAGCGATCGCTCCCCAAAAGAACTGGCCAAAAGGAAAAACCCGAATCAACTCAAAGTGAAAACCAAAAAGAGGGTAGAACATGTCCGGACTAAGGGAGAAGCAATTACAACTCACAAGCCCACGAAACGCACGGAAAAAAAAAAAGTACAACCCGCGCGTCGGAGAACAGAAAGAACGCCAGCCAAAAGTTCACAGAGGGGGGGGTCACTGCGAAGAAGGCTATTGCTCAGCTGCTGGGAAAAAGAGGAAAAGAAATCTTTTTGGGGGGAGAAATCTCCCGAGAAACGGAAGGTATGTAGATTCAGGGTAAACATAAAAAAATCGACAGAGAAGAAAAGATCATCACGCCATCAAGTTCAAAGAGGGGGGCTCAATATTTTTTGCCCGCAGAATTCAAGCAAAAATGCACGCACGCACTGAATAAAAAAAGGAAAAGTTCACGATTCTTCCGTTTTGAGGTAGAGAATACTTCTCCGACGGGGGCCATGCTTCCGACCTTCCGGTGCGCCGAGCCACAACGGGGGAAAAAAGAGAAAGTAATGAAAACAACGACAGGATTCCGACACAGTCTAAAGTCGCGCGATCCGAAAAAAGCAGGCAAGGAGGAAAAGGAGTTTTTCTCGCGGCGCAGAAATATGGGTCAAAAAAAAACGAAGAAAGGGGGAATCATACTGGCGGCCTCGTTCTGAAAAAAAGAGTCTCTTGAAGAGACTTGCATTCACGTTTTAACGCGCGAAAAAGGGGGAGAGAGGAAGGGACGGAAGGTTGTGCCGTAAAAAAAAAACTCTCGCCGAGTGCAGAAAAAGAGATCTAAAAAAAGCTGCTTCTACCAATCACGTTGGGGGTCAGAGAGGGGCGACGGTAACAGCCTTGAGGGAAAAGGGTAGGGAACAATTTTCTCGCTGGGAGTGGCTGAAACGAGGAAAGAGGGGAAAATCTTGCGAAAAGATGAACGCCAGAGAAAATCGATGATTCCGAAGAAAAAAAGTCCGGTGGAGAATCGTCTATCGCGCGTAAGGCGCCCGGAAGAGGAGGAGCTGTATAGTCAAAGGCCTAGCCGCCCTCCCGCTTCCACCGCGAAGGAAAGAGGTGAAAGCTGCGCTCACCAACTTGGATCCGGGGCGGCGGGAAGGAAATTCCGAGGCAAAGAATGTCGTGTCTTAAAAAATCTCTTCCATGGAAGAGGACTGGCGGGGGCAGCTGTTTTTTTGCCGAAGCACAAAACTCAAAACCCGCGCCAAATCCCTCCAAACGCATCAGCAGGGGGGGACCGCGGCGGAGAGCGTGCGGGGGTGGGGAAAAGATCTTCCACCGCGGTCCAAGGGAAAGGAAGGAGGGTGGTAACTTTTCGAGATGGGTGGCGCACGAAAAAAAATCCTCTTTCCCACAAATTAGGGGAAACGTGGGCGATTGTGTCCCGGAGACGAATCCAATTGTGAAGGGGGGGAAGAGGGAAGGGGGGAGGAATACTTTTTGGCGCTTCGTGAACCACGGGAGAAACTAAACGACAAAGGAACCATCCCGCAGGAGAAAAGGGGTTCCTGCCAGGAAATCCAAAAGTTCAAAAGCAAGGGGGAGGGATTGTCACAAGGGAGACTTTTCTGCGCAGCGCGCCATCAAGCGTAGCCCGCAAGAGGGAAGAAAACCCATCGAGGAAATGTAGGTTCTCAAGCCCTTCCACTTTAAAAACGAGGAAGTAGAGGAAGCGGCGTACTTGTTAATCAGCGTGTTCATTAAAAAAGGGGGTGCGCAAGGGAAAAAGCGGAGTTCCCAAGTTTCTACCGGAAACAAAGCAAAGAAGGGGGGGGCGCTGGCCAAAAGAAGGGCCTTTGCCGTTTCCCATCCTCCAAAAAAGAAACAACCAAAAAGAGAAGATGATCACGCTGGAGTAGAAAGTAACCGAGAGGCAAAAAAACAAAAGGTCCTCGGTGTTTGCAGTAGCAACTATGGGCACGACCAGAAAAGAAGGGGGGGGCCATGGACAACAGAATTCTTTGACTTTAACTCCTGTATGAAAATACAGAGGAAAAAGAGGGGGGGGGTCCCTCGAAAGGTGAAAAACAAGACGAGCTCAGCGGAAGGGAAAACCGAACTCTGCGGGGAAGAGGTGAGGGGGCAACTTTCCTAAAAAAGACAGGAAACTCGATTCAAGAGAAAAAAAACCCATGAAACGGGAGTGGGGAAATGTCATGCAAAAGAAAAGGGGGGGTGTAGTTTATTTTCTCAGAAAAACGGGGCAACGAAGGACGAACAACAGTAGGAGGAAAAAGGACGGTAAGAGTGTATTGCGTCTTCCGTTCACGTGCAGGCCAAATGAAATTTAAGAAAAAAAAGAGGTTCGGGTCCTCGAGGAATTCCGCTGCGGTCGCCACAGAGAAAGGACAAGACGACATCTAAAGTCGATCAGAGGTCGAAAGGGGGGGAGGGGGGAAACCACCGTCAGAAAGGAATTCACGCTCTTCAAAAGCGAAGTCAAGTATCGGAAAAAGGGAAGAACCGGGGGACGTTTCTGCTCGCGGGATTTAAAATGGGAAACGAGGGAAAAAAAGCCAAACAATCTCCGATAACAGGAACCCAGCGCCACTACATGGAAGGAGACACAGAAAAAGAGGGTATGCCTCGTTCACCTTTCGGACACAGAGAAAGCCTGAAAGTGAGCGCGCTGAGGAAACGATGCAAGTGAACCGAGAAAAATAAAATTCGGGTAAGAGCGTCTCGCTTCTGCCGAAGAGGGGGGGGACTTACAGAGCTGACGCCGCTCTAAACCTGCCTGGACAAGGGGGGAAAATTTCAGGGGGAAAAATCAATCGAAGTGCGGGGCGCGGGAAAGATTCGTGCTTTGATAACAATCGCATAGACACTCCAAAGAAAGGGGGTTACAAACTTTTTTTCACCGCCCTGCGGGGGAAAACGTAGGGAAAAATCAGAAAGCAATGAAAAAATCCGAGAAAGTTCGAAAGTCAAGAAGGAGGGGGGGAATGAGAGGTCTTTGATTTCAAGCGAGATAAGGGGAAAAACCAGATCATCCCGCGCAAAAAGTATGATGTATGCACCAAAAAAAAAAAGTTACTGGACAGTCTGTTAACGCAGCAAGATAAAGAAATATAAAAGGAAAAAGGAGTGACCCGCCAAATCTCCTGGCAAAACCACTTCAGGGAAAATGAAACCAAACGGAGATAAAAAGAGGACTAGAGGGGGAGCGATGAAGAAAAAGTGAATTATACCTTGTCTGAAAAAGGGCCGACCTACTTTCTGGGAAAAAATGGCGAGGGAAAGGAATCTTCTTTCTCTGCGAGGGTCCAGATGGGTTACGGATCTCGTTCGACGGCGTCAGCGGGAAAACGGACTAAAACTTAAAAAGAAGGGGGGGATTCTGCATTTATCTGCTGGGCTAAGACAAAAAGTAAAAGAAGAAGGAGGCAGTGCCGAAAACGGGGACAAGACTGGCGGGGAGGGTCTAGATGAGACAAAGCCGTGGAGGGGGAGCTGTGGAGTCCTGAGTTGAAACTAACTGACTGTTCGAAAATCTGGGCGGAAGGCCGCATCCAAAAAACATCTGGAAAAGGGAAGAGCCAAACTGGGGAAAGCAAGGAAAGGGGGCCGACATGAATCCTCGGGGGAGGAGTTAGATTCCTGGTATGGGCGAAAGGGCTGTTTTACTGGCGTCTAAAGAAGAGTGTCGGGGGGGGAGCCCTTCTTGGGGGGGGGGGGAGAAGAATCGAATTGAAGTATTCCGGACTGCTGAGACCGCAAGACGGGGCCGCGGAAAGGGGGAAGGAATTCGGGGGGGGGGGGGAAAAGCCATTTCGCTTAGTCGGAGTCAGGAACCGAAGGGAAAAAAAGAACGAAAAGGGAAGGGGATCGAAGCTGAAGGGGGGAAGTAAAAGACTGCATCATTGAAAAAGCGAAAGGGGAGCCGCTCAAGAAATCTCCAACCAAAGGGGGGAATCGAGTGAGCTCTCGGCCCCGAACTTGGAAGGAAGGGCAGGAAAAAGACCCCCAAAGTCACGCCGAAAGGGAGAGACAACTTAAGGGATGGGGAATCGTTCGAAACTAATTAAAAAAAAAACGGAAAAAAAAATGCCCCTTCTGGAAAAAAAAAAGGACCAGTATTTGCTGACAAGGTGTCGTGAACTAGGAGAGAGGATAGCCTACTCGTTGTTAGGGCTTAAAAGCGCCCTGCGCAAACCCGCTGAATCATCGCCGAGCATGAACTTGGAGGACTCGCGACCGTGCGATCTGGGGAGAAAAGGTAGGAATCCTCCCGCTCCGGGAGGCTGGAACTTGGGAAAGGAAGCACTGGTCCTGTCGATAAAGGAGGAAAGGTAACTGAGTTGAAGATGCTACAAGACTTATTAAAGGCCACTCTTTCGTTGTTTGAGGGTTCAAGGAAGAAAAAGGAACAAATCATCTAAAAATCGGGGTCCTGGACAAACAAAAAGTGTGGGGGGGCGGGAAATCTCAGGGAGTGGAAGGGCCAACGTAAATGTTTGAGACGAACGTCAGAAAAGCCGGAGAGGGGACACCAAATGCATAGACTGTGAAAGGAATTCCAAGTCCGTCGGTGCCGTCGTGAAAAAAAAAGAAGAATGCGGGATTTTACATCGATTTGGGGTTTGGAACTCAAGGGGGCTCCTTCAAACCGCAAACAAAAAAAAAGCATCCCTGTTCTTGTGAAAAAAAGGGGGCAAAGGCGTTTTTACGCCGGGAGCACGACAAAAGAGTGGAAAAAACACCCCCACCGGAGGACGAAAAAGAAAAAAGAGGGAGGGTCGGTGGATGTCGATACAAAGGCTGGGACCTGAAGAACGGAGGGAAGGCCGGCCTGCGTTTTGCTAGGTGAAATGGAGAGGGCGAGAGAAAGCGATTTACAAGCCGTGGAAACACGCGTCAAAAAAGCGGACCAAAAAAGTCTTTTTTGTTCTCGAGGGAATGGAAGGGCACGGTGCACGAAAAAGTTTTTGCGCAAACGCGGAGGGGGGGGAAGGCCGGAAGATTCTGCAACCATTACGAACGAGGTGAAGAAAAGACTAACTCCGCAATCCGCAAAAACGGATGGTTTTTCGAAAGAGACGCAGAAGACCGCCAATCGAGTCTAAAACGGCAAAAAAAAAGCATACAACACCTCAAAAAAAAACAAAAAAGACCACCACAACAAAAAAAAAAAAACAGGAAGAACCCCAAAAAGGGTGCACAGATCCGTCTTGGAAGAAACCAAATACATCGCCGATTTGCAGTCAGCAAAAAGGAAGACGCAGGAAAGGCACGACAGCCGGCGGGAGGCTTTCGAAAAAGGGGGGAGACCCCCCTCAAACGCTCTGTCGCATGAACCAAAAAAAGAAAGGAAATAATCACCCAAGGTGCTGGCGCCTTTCGCGCAGAAAAAAGAAACATCTTCGTCTCCGGAAAGGGGGGAAGAGTTAACGCACCGAAAAAAGGCAGCAAATCCTGGTCCGATGTGCAGAGAAAAGAGAGTAAAAAAGCGCTTTCTAAAAGAGGGCGTCTCGACACACGGAAGGTGCAGGGGCATCAAAGAGAAGGAGAAAATGGCCAAATGGGCGGAGCAGCATCCACTTGAGCGAAAGTCAGAAAGACTTGCAACGATAAAGTCCGCCTTGGGGAAGGAGAGAGTAGGCAAGGGACTTAGGAAGATCAAGAGGAATCCCTCGCGTGCGAAAAAATCTTGACAGAAAAAAGCCCTCTTGCTCCGAAATCGGCGAATGAAAACATAAAAGGACTACGCAAACAAAAAAAAAAGACGAACCAAAAAACCCCGAATCAACGAAGGACAAAGGCAACAGTCTTTCTGTATAAAACAGGGAAGTAAGGAGGGGGGGGGTGCAATGAAAAAAAGAAACACGAAGAACGAGAAAATATTCCCATTTACCGCGACCACAAGACAGGGGAGGGAAGAACCCCTTACCTCCCTCCATCAAGGCGGAATGGAAAAAAGGCTGCGGCGATGATATCAGTGTTGGGGAAACGTTCAAAAGAGGGAAGGGGTTTCTTCTTCCAATTAGAGCCCCGATGGGGAAAAAAACTTCAGGTAGGAAAGGCAGGGTAAAAGCAAAACACTCATGAGAAAAAAAGAAAGTCACTGAACAGCCATTCAGAACGTGGGGCGGAGAGCTCATCAGGAAAGAAGGAATCGTTTGCGGGTAGAAAAAGCAAAGGAAAAGAATCAAGGAGTTTCAAGGGGGGGGGGGGGGGTCCTTTTTTTTCTCGGTAGCAACGAAAAAAAAAGTCGGAAAAAAAAGTCCCCGAAAGGGGCCCCGTACGTCACAAAAACAACGCCCGAAGCAGGGGGGAAAACCCGCAAATATAGGGAAAACGTCTTCCCCTTTCTCTGTCAGAAAAGAAAAAAATCAAGGAGTGCACTGGAAGAAGAAAACGTCAGGCCCGCGAAAAGAACCAGGGGAGGTGTTTAAGGGAAAAAAAAAGAAACGAGGAAAAGGGGTCCGCCGCCGGCGGACAAAAAAGTTCACAAAAGAAGGTTTTCTTGTCTGACTTTACAGGTTCTCTTTTGCCAGGAAAAAGATTTTTTTTCCAAAAAAAAGGGGGGTGCCCTACAGAATACAAAAGAAAAGATGCTGCACCAGGTTGTGCACAAGGACTTAATAAAAGAGGAGGAACCCTGAAGAAAAAAAAAAGAAAAAAGGAGCCAGCGTTTCAAAAGGGGTCCTTGAAAAGGGGCCGTCAACGACCGGTAATAAAAATTTGAGGGGAAAAAAAAGTGGATTGAACATCTTCATTTACTCAGCGGGGGGTCTGAAAGAGAAAAAAGTTCAGCGTGCTCCCCCATGAAAAAGGAGGCAAACTTCGATGAGAAAAAAAAGAGAAAAAACGGTCAGGTGGGCAGAGACATTTCGTATACTCACGTGACGGAGTAGAGGGGAAGGTATAGTTCACCGGACCGGGCCGACTCGACTCAGTCCACCAGCGCGCAAGATTCGGTTTCAAAACGGTTGCAACTACACAGACTTCTTGGTAGGGGGGGGAGTCTTCAAAAAAAATTCCTGTGGGAACTGTCCTCTGCCTACACAAGCAGATCGGGAAATGTTTGGAAGAAGGGAAAAGGAGGACCTTTTTGCGAAGTGAACTCACGCGGCCAGAAGAAAATCCCGCGAAAGGAAGGTGGTCCTCCTCGCCACGCGCCTAAGCGACAGGAAAAACGAAGCCAACTCCCAAGATCGAGAGGGGCTACGCTGTCCTTAGAGGGACAGGAAGCTTGTCGGGGGGGGGAGAAACTCTCACGAATGCCGAACAGAGGGGACATCAAAAGAGGGGGCTTTTGGGGGGAAAGGAAATGTACGTCTCCTCCAAGGGGAGGGGGGGTCCTGTTAAAAGTGAGACTATTTTATTGGACTCGTTTGGGTTCCAGGGAAGGAAAGAAACCACTGGAAAAAAACTACACCCAAAGATCCGTCGCGGTAAAAGAAGAAACCAAAGGGGAAATGGTTCTCTTCGTCAGAGAAGGGAAAAGGAAGCGGATGAGGGTCTTTTTTTCGGAAAGGGAGAGAGAAACGCTTCTCCCTAGGGCGGGGGACCGAAAGCTTTCGAGAAGGTCATCCACTGTCAGCGGGGAAAATAGCGGTAAAGGGGAAGAGCGAGGAAAATTTTAATCCAGGTTCGTCAAAGGAAAAAAAGTGGTGCTCAGATTTCCAATCGCGGGACGGGCAGGGCGAAACAAAAGAAAGAGAAGCAAGGCCGTTTATCGGCCAAAGAAAGATGCGAGGGGGAAGCCGTTTAAAAAGCGGGTCATCTCTCTCAGGGGAGGAGAGGCTCACTCTGGATTGAACACTTACTTACCTAGCAATATGAAGGGAAAACCGAAAGGAAGCGGTTTTGAAGGGGAAAAAGGAAACCGCGATGGGGGACATGCTCACCAAGGAAAAAATTCTTTAATTTAAAACGATGGGAAAGAGAGAAAAGGGGGAAGCGATTATTGGAAAAAAGGGACCAGGGCTTGCTCAATAAGAGGAATATTGAAAAAGGCGGGGCGAAAGTCGCCTCTTTCCAATCAAGCCGGGGGGACAGTATAAGCTGAAACTAGGCGTGGTTTCCTGTCAGAACCTTACTTGAAAAAGGGAAAAGGGCGGGTTTTAGTGTGTAGGGTTATTAACAGGGGGTTCAAAGGCCAAGAAGGAGGGGAAGACATCGGCCAAAAGAAGGAAAAAAAAACCGCACCCAATTGGAGACGTACCGTTCACCTTTCAAGGAAAACAAAAACTGGAATCGAGAAAAATTTGCGTGTCCTCGAGGATATGACGCAACCCCGAGAAAAAAAAAAAGCTGCGACCATCATTGGCGAAGGAAAAGAATCGTGAAAACCACCTCACCAGAGAGCACGCCCTCAAGCCGCGGGAAGGGCGCGTGAAGACGAATCTCCGCGCGGGATGAAAGTAGGCATTCGGAAAAAAAAAAAGGAACGCCGAGACGACCAGCCAAAAAAAGGAGGAAAGACAAAGAAATGGTAAGAAGTCAGGGGGGAACCTGGCGGGCACGAAAACAGCCAAGGGGAGCTTCACGACGCAAGTGAACCGCATCAAAGGGCGCGGGCCCGAGGGAAAAGCTCTCGGGAACTGAAAATCATAACAGCATAATATCTTCTCCAAGAGGCAGGTACTAAAGAAAAAAAAAACATTCTGGACGCAGGCAAACTGAAGGTTCCTTGGATAATGGAAGAAGAAAACCGCTGGCTGACCATGAACTCTTAACGATTCTTTCTTATCAGCCTAAAGAAAACGAAAGGGGAAAAAGAAAAGCGTCTGGGGGCGAAAAGGGTGGGGATTCCGCGCGGACGCAATGCGAAGGAAAAAATCCGTTCTTGGAAAAAAAAAAAAAGGGGAGGGGGGGCTGTTAACATCGAGGGTAATGGGAAGTCGGAGAAAAAAACCTGGTGCAGAAAAAATCCGCGCCTATGAAGAGGAGGGCAAAAAAGATGTAATGCAATAGGAAAAGAAAAAACACAGCAAGGGGGGGAACGCACGGGCCTGCGGAATGTCGCTGGCAGAAGCGGGGCGGAAAAACGGGAACTGGTGCTGTAGGAAGCTCCTGACGGTACGCAATGTTGCAAGGAGGAGACGTGGACTACCTACTTGCTTCCTTCAAAGGAGAGCAAAGACGGGAAAAAAGGGCAGAGAAAGGACTCGTTCGAGAGGAATTGGAAAAAGGAGATAGGCGATGAAAAACAAAAAAAAAACACGTTACCAGTGAACTTCAAGTGGGGGGAAGGAGGAGGCCAATCTGGGGGAAAGAAAAAAACCCTATCGCTTCACCATGCCCGGGTTAAGCGGGAAAAAAAAAAAGTTAAAAAAGGGGATGGGGAGGAGCGTCGTGCGGTACGCCATACCCGGCCGGGAAATCCTAAAAGAAGGGGTTATCTCGAACACGGAAGGACTAATCCCTCTGTGAAATCTTGAAAGAAGAGCCAAAACGGCTTATCAATCCACTGGGAGAAGTCAGGGAAAAAAAGGGTCCTGGTGGGAAAGAGGCAACAAAAGTGGTGGCGTCTCCCGGTACCAGGTGGGAGGAAGAGGGTCCGTAAAGGTGAAGGATTCCGGACATGCTGCTAGACGCAAACGACGGTGAAAGGAAACCTTTGGGCAGGGTATGGTGGTGATGTGGGGTTTACCTTGACGGAAAAAAGGGGAGCTCATCTGCTCGCTCGTTCGGGAGGAAGGGACCGAAAAGAGACGGAAGAGGGAATCGAAGAGAGTGGGAAAGTCGCTGGAGCATCATCGGGGAAAAAGACAGTTATCCTAGTCAGTCGCGAATTAAGCGAAAAAAGGGGGGAGTTCGCGAAAGGGGGGTCCCATTCTGAGAAAGGAAAAAAGAAAGAATACAGAAGGAAAAGTTGGCGAAAGAAAAGGGGAAAATGGGGGGGCGCTCGGGTCGTCTTCGGAGAGAAAAAGGGCCATGAAACGCAGGTGTCTTAAGGCGCATGGCGTGAGGAAAAAAGAGGGGGAATACACGGGGGAGGGAGTTGCTTCGCGGAGCCAGAATTACAAAAAAAGGGGAAGACCTGGAACGGGGGGAAGGAGAGACGTTTCCTATCTGGTGTCTCATGGGAAAAAAAAAAAAGCAAGGAGAACTTTCATGGGGGGCGGTCATGCTCGTCAGCATGAAAAGAGGGGAAACTGTTGGAGAAGTCGGAGAAAAAGAAGGCTTAGCTTTACTGCGGAGGGGGGGGGGGAGAAAGGACCTTACACGGGAAAAAACGCCCCCAGGTGAAAAAAGAGAGTAATCTGGAAAAAGGGAGGGAAGCCTGGGAAAAGCAAAAAAAAGGGCTATTGCGGAGGGACAAGAAAGAAGTCGTAGGTAGACGCAGGCAGAAGCAAACCGGGATACCAGAGAAGAAAGAAAATTTTCGATAGAAAAGGAGAAAAAAAAATACTTCCTGTCGGTTTTTGTTGGACCGGAAGGCAAAAAAGGAAAAGGGAGGTAAATCGGAGGGAAGAGAGGCCCTCGTTACTCTGGGGGACAAACCGACAAAAAAAAAAACCGCATCCATGTAATTGGTTTAAAAGCAAAGGGGGAGGTTATCGAACAAGGGTCCCTGCACGAAAAGTCTGCGCTGAGGGGAACACACAAGGAGTAATATATATCCATCGCCGAATCCTCGGCAGGAGGGGGGTCAAAAGGGGACCCTGAAGCCATCACAATGAAGATGCAGGTTGCGCAGGGGCGTTGTTGGGGAGGAGGCTACTCTTAATGTGAAACAGGGAAGGGGAAAGAAACCGCAGGGAAACCGCCGCGACGGCCACCACACCGAAATAATGGGTCATGAGAAAAGCTCTCTCCACGGTAAAAGGGAGAGGGGTGGGAAGAACCGGTTAGGGATTGTCCGGGGGGGGGACTTTCCTTGATAGGGACAAAAAAGGAAAGGGCACATCCCAGGTCTCGAGATCCGCAGCACTCCACCCTGTTCTCGGGTATGAACAGGGACTATGTTAAGGACAGATCTATCAAATTTGGAGCAAAATTCCGTCCTTTAAAACAGAGTGGGAAAAAAGGCCAAGCCGGGTAAAGGAATCCCTTTCACGGAGGGTCCAAAAAAGATCCGAGGCATTAGAAATGAAAAGCGCCCAACCTTTCGACTCCTACCAAAATGCGAGGATTCTTTCCGGCGGAACTCTTGGAAACCCCCTCTCTTCCAATAAGAGGGAGCTATCCCTCCACTTCCATGAGATTCGTACTCAAAGCCCTCGGGGCGTTCTTTCGAAATGCGGGGGCGAGAGAGCGAAAACTCCCCCCTCTTCTTCTGTCAGTCATAAAGAAGCTTTTTTAGAGAGGTGTGGAAAGCCGACGCTGGACTCTTCATGCACTGCCTGGAGAATGGTCATAATTTTCCTTTCTCTGTGCGCGACACAGATGGCTTCTCAGAGGGACATCATCCAGGACTCTTTAAAAGGGAAAAAGGGGGGCGAGGAACTTTTCGGGCGGAAAGTGTGAAAAAAAAAAAGGGCATGGAAAACTGGCGGGGAAAAAAGGTCAGAAAACCCGTTTTTGGTCCGAAGGGGAAAAAAACAAAAAAAAAGACTTTTCCCGAGGTGCCTTCGGGAAAAGAAAGGAAAAGATTCTTCTCACCGGGCAGGAGACGGCCGCACACCTCGGAGAAAAGGCGAGCGGATTCGCTTCCCTCAAATCTAACTGGGCAAAGGACCCCCAACGGCACGGAAAGGTTAATGCAGCAGAGGAAAGACGTGAGGGAGAGGGGCCGTATAATTGCAAAATAAAGAAGCAACAATAAACAGAACATAAAGATTACCCAGGTACCTGAGAAAGAAGAAAAAAAACCCACCCTTCGGTCCTAAAAAAAAAAAAGTTAAAGAAGGAAAATTCGGAATGGGGACCTCCGCTCTGGATTAGAGGGGGATCGAATTCCGCTCAAAAGGGGGGGAGAAAAGGAGACATGCGCCCGAGATCTGAAATAAGGAAAATAAGAGGGCTACCAGCACGAAATCAAAAAAAAAACACTCTTAATTCATCACGCCAAGAGAGTTTCGCATTCTGGGGAGGGGGCTGAAAGGGGAAAAGAGGGTTTCTTTTTCGTAAACCAACGAAGGAAGGAAGTGAAAAAAGCATGGAACACGTTTTTTTTCGCGTAGCGAAGTACGCAGGGAGAGATCGGGGGGGAAGGTCCCAAAGAGAGGAAAAAAGAGGCAAGCCGCATCCTTACGGGGCTGAAGAAAGAGAGAAAAAAGGAAAAGGGAGGAAAAGTACCGAAAAGTCTCATTCATGAGGGAGGAGAGCTCTTCCATCGCTCACCAGGAAAAA
>Ga0179593_1469304_pt1 | contig 18639 bp, 21 predicted proteins | sample CZODoug2_1_08_16_FD_185931 | JGI IMG/M metagenome (GOLD analysis project Ga0179593, IMG submission 185931) | Vadose zone soil fungal communities from Angelo Coast Range Reserve, California, USA - CZODoug2_1_08_16fungal (PacBio error correction) | ecosystem: Environmental > Terrestrial > Soil >...
GGGGAAAAGAAAAAAAGGGCGATCTCAAAACACAACGGGGAAGGAATTAACGGCTTCGTGTAAAAGACCAAGCATTAGCAACAGCAACACAACCACAAATCCGATTGGGGGCAAAAGAGAAACAAAGAAGGGGAAGTGGGACAAATACAACCAAAGGGGGGACTAAAGCACCGCCCGGCGGCGCAAATTCACCTTCATAAACAAAAAAGTGAGGGTCCCAAAAAGTGACTCAGAAGAAAGCCTGGGCTGATATGTAGACGTAATACCATGAAAGAAAGCTGCCCATACAGAAGACCCCAGAATGAGGAACTGGGGGGAAAAGCCCAAAACACAATATCACAAAAAAGGGGACATAATTGGTACATTATGCTCTCAAAAAAGAAAAAAAGGGGGTCACTTATGGGTGAAATAATCACCATCAACACGGAAAAAGACTAAACCTGCGAAAGTTAAAAACACCACAGAAACATCACAACCCCGAAAGAAACACATGGAAAAGATTCATGGGAGGAGAGCTGGGGATCCAGGGTCCCCAACAAGGTGGAATGGGAAACTACCATCAGGGGAAGTGTTTCAAAAAGACGCAATAAAGCATGGAACGTTGGGGGTAACACAACTTTAAGCCATCAGTACGGGGAAAAGGAGGGAAAAGGCGTTGAAACATGAAAGAGGAGGGGTGCTGGGGATCAAAATTGCAAATTATGGTGTTATCTGTCAAGGGGTTGATACCAAAACGGTGGTGTCTGTAGGAACCGAATACTGACAGGGGGGGGAACCTGGGGGAAAGGTTCAAGGCTCTGCAGCCCTAAGAAATTAAAAAAGGAGCACCGCATAACGCTTGCGATTGAGAAGAACAAGTGAATGTGGTTTATCTGCAACTACAAACCTGTCAGGAGGGGGATACCTTAGGAAGCTGGGGGCGCTGCTCAGGAGCCAGGACCTGGAGGAGAATCAGGGTAAAATGCTTGCGTGGTGCGGGAAATTGCAGTATGGTTGAGCAAAAATTAGACTATACGTATGGGAGGAAAGGGTTGAGGGGATCGAAAACGTATAACGCGGCAGCCAAAAAATAATACAACGAAACTCAACAGATTGCTGGTTGTCAACCAGGGACGGGGGACGCCTGCAGGTAACCTCGGACAATGAGTCTCCTAATTGCAAGTAGAAGCAAAGGGTAATGGGGAAAACCAGATACGGGAACGAAATTTCTTACCAGGGGAAAGGGAACGAAGTTAATTCAGCGGGAGTGGAGCCGCAAGAAGGACTCCCAAACCAAGACTGGTAAAATCGATGTTATTCAGCCTTCGAAAGATGCGGGAAGAAAAAAATTCCACTCCAAGAACTTCAAAAGAAGTTTGGACGGAACTCCTTGGGTAGCTTCGGGGTGCAACAAAAACAGGAGGTGAAAGAGCTAGACAAAACGGAACCAAGAGTTCGCGGTGCTAACAAAAAAGAAAGCGGCTTTGCGGGCGTCATTTGTACTTTGGAAAGGGGGTAGTGAAAAGCCGAGATTGCGAAGGGTGAATAATAACAATGTAGGGGGGGGACTGAGCTCACATTGGATGAAGACAAAGGATGAAATTGAAACTCCCGTGCATGGAGAAAAAGAGACGGGAACTACGGGATCTTTGGGTAAGTTCGTTCCCGCCGGTGTTGAACCCGGGGAAAGGTTTATTATCACATTAGTAAAAAGGGTTAGTTGAGGTAAATCACGTAGAAGCCGAAAACCGGTCGCTCACATCATGTAAAACAAAAGGGAGTCGAAATCCCCTCCAACGGAAAGGTGAGACCCTGTAAAAGAAAAAACCCAATATTCGCTAGTATCCCAAAAGGAAAACCCCAAAGGGTGTGGCCGACACACCTGAACACCGAAAAAGAACAAAGGTCGATTGCGGTGCGGTCAGAACCCTCTCATTCTAAGCAGAAAGGGGGCTGGAGGGGGGAGGGGTGTGGGGCCTTATCTAACAAAATATTGTGGGAAAAAAGTCAAAAGCCTTAATTGGGCTGCAGTGTCGAAACGTGGACCAACGTGGGGAGTTAGATTAGCTAATGAAGGATGACACTTAAGGTATTCAAAGCCGTAATTCCCGAGAGGGGTACAAAAGGAGTTTGCTTTGCCTTGGTCCCAAAACAAAAATAAGAGGAAGAAAAACAAAATCAAAAGCCGACTTCTGAAGGTTTTTAGCTTAAAAACTAGATCTAATTATGGAAGCTTCAGACAAAAGCGCCACCTTCACTGAGCGATTCATGTCAATGTCCTGAGGAAATTCCGCCAGTAAGAGACAACTGGAAGGAGAAAAAAGGCACTCGCCAGCATTAACGATGAGCAACAACCAAAGGGGTGGGTGGGGGGGTGCTCTCTTAGGGAACTTTAATCGGGCGGACACTACGTCAGGTGAGAATGAAAGAGGTAATGTTAAAAGAAACCATCCATTCCACTAGAAAACTGAAAAGGGTTTTGGATGGGAAAACCAAGTTGGAAAGGACTTTAGTCTACTGGGGGGGGAGAAAATGGGCCCCATAGTTGGGGAAGAAGAGGGCGAAAACCTCAAGGAACTGAGTCAGAGGGAGAAATTTTGAAAGGGGAGCTACCAACGGGGAAACATTCTGAAAAACACGGGTCTAAAAGGGGCGGGGGCGGGATCATGAGGTTTGCCAAATGTATTGTAACAAGTCCCCAATGTTATTTGCTCAGACTGTTGGGAAAATGGAGGGGTGGTCACCAGGGGTCTAAAAATTGAGTGGGACTAATGAGATGTGGTCGAATGGGGAAATATGAAAAGGGGAGCTAAAAAAAAAAAAAAAACGAGGGGGATAGATAAAGGCAAGTTAAGGCTTCTGGCCAGTAAACAAAAAGTCGTTGACCATGGTGACCAACAGGCGGCAAGAACATAGCCACTCCTTAAAACAACAAACCAGGGAAATTTGAGAAAAAGGATGGGGGCTGCGCAATTCCAATCCAGGAAGTAAAAATGTTGGGACGAATGTAAACGCTAGGGGGGGCTGATGTCGGGGGCGAAAAGGAGGTTGTCAGTACACCGTGGCAACCAGGGAAGGAACCATCATCGGAAAGGTCATGCCTTGAACTGGGGGGGGAAGCCGGAACCTAAAATGGTGTCTTTTTACACCATATGACTCATAAGACCGGAAGTATGGTCCAGAAATTGTGGAAGAAAGGACGAATAGATCAGAAGAAAAAAAAGTGGGTAATGGGGGCAGAAGCTTCTAAGCATAAGCCGGAAGGAAAAACTCTGGACTGGACTGAAAACTGGGCCAGAAAAAAAAAAAAAGACGGTTTCATTGGACAACGGAGAGAAGCGCCTTAAATAAAGTGGGTGTATTGTTGAAAACGGCAACTTTACAATTTAGAGAGGGCTTTGGTAGGCGTGAAGCACCAAAAGAAGGGCGGTTTTTTTTACCAGGGAAATGAAATTAGGTGTTGACCAAAAACTTTGGGTCAGGTGTAGGGCCAAGAAGAAATGTAAACCGCAGGAGGGGGACAGGCGATTGCTCAAGGCACAGGAAGGCCTTGCCAATGTGAAAACCGCAATGAAGAGGGATGTAGGGGGAAAAACAAAGGGGTGTTAGCTCCGAACCTACAAGTAAACGTGGAAAATACAACAGGATCGCCGGGAAGATTAGGGTAGCTCAGGCAATCTTGTCTGAACTGATCAAGGGGGTTGCGTGGGGGTCGAAAAGGGAATGCAGTCAGCATGGGGTTTTAACTACAGGGCTGGAACAGCGGGAATTTTTCCCAGGCGCGACCAGTATACGCGGAGGAACGAGGGGATTCCAAACCTAGTTTGGTTGGACGCGGGCTTACGGGGGAGCTCTAGCCTGAAAGATAGAAAAGCTTGGGGAGAGAATTGCATTGAGACATATACAAATGTCCAGGCAATAAAAGGGCCGGGACGGAACGGGGTTCAGGGCAGCAAGAGATGGGAAGGCATACGGTGGCCAGCGGAGTGGGAAAAAGGGCTCATCCGTTGGGAATCAATATACTGGAAAAAGGGGACGCCCAGCACAAAGGATTCAGACACTTCGCAATAAGTGGGGGTTCCAGAGATACCACGTCAACAGCCGGCCAACGGGAAAAGTTTGAGGCACCGAGAAATCTGTGGGTTTCGGGGTGATCAACTCAAGGAAAGAGAAAAAGAGAGAGATCAAACGAAAACCCGGGAAGGAGGGAGGGGGGGAAAAAAAACAATGAGTCGCGGATCCAAATTTTGTACGATGGACAATAGAAGGAAAAAATCCGAGAAGCTTAATAATCACAGGGGGGGAAGAGTGGGGCCTAGGAGAAGGGGACACGAAAGACATGCGTGACACAATTTCTTGCAGGAAGAAAAGGGGAGGTAAAAAAATGAGTGTGCAAACACGTTAGCGGACCGTAAAAACGAACACAAAGTCACTGGGGGGGGGGGGAAATAGGTTCATTCATTATAGAAAAAAAAGGTGAAAGTTCAGGATCTCCCCGTAACCCCTTCGTACCAAAATCGGGTTCGTGGAAATCACCCGAGGTTCTGTTTATAGGTCGCTATGGTACTTGTCCCTCCCAGATTCCTATAGGAAAGAAAGGGAACTTGCTGCCTGCAGGAACAAAATGGTTTGTGCAGGCCCCAGAAAAAGACACCAGCACAGAAAGGGGAGCCGCGCAAAAAAAACATTCCTCTAAGGCATGGAAGAAAAGTGGGGCCCGGAGCTAAACAACACATCGGGTCTGGAAAAAGACGAGGACTAAGAAAGAAATTTTAACCTGGAAAAATGAGCCGCCTTTCACGCCTGCGGAGGTTCCGGAACCGAACGAAGCACAATGCCTGGATTGGTCAACCACGATGATCACGGAGAGGGAAGGACAACCAGCCCAAGAAAAAGGCTTGTTGAGGGGTTAAAATTCCACGCCGGAAAAAAAAAGATAGAAAATTAAAAGAGTAAATTGCAAACATACCCACCCATGCTTCCTCGACGGATTGAAAGACCACGGTCCTGATTAATTTTCACAGACGGCCTGTTTTGGGAAATGGATCCAAACGAGACTCGCAAATACGATTATATGAACCTTAAAAATGCTATTCCGGAACTTTGCAGCAGCCTGAGGGAAACTACTTCCGGAATGGGACAAGGCTAGCTAATGGGGGAAAAAAAAAAAGTTCGATTCCCATGGATTCTCAGGTTGGGGCATGACTGGTGAAGGCGGTACTGGGAGAAAAAGTCCAGGAGACGTGACTTAAGGACGAAGACAAACATGCCAAAAGGCCAACCCTGGGAAACTGAAAGTGGGAGAGCGACCATGTGCCCAAGAAAGGGGGAAGTGGGACGGCCGAGTGAGGGTGCTGGGAAAAACACAGAGGCGTCCAGGGTGGGGATTTTGGGATAGTAAGGGATATTGTTCGAGGGGGGGGCAAAAGCATTGTTCTGGTCAAAAGAACTAAAGGTGGGAGTGCTAATGAGCATTGGAGGGACAGAACCGTAATTCCATGCACCAAAAAAGGATATAGAGAATAGAAGCCCGGTGAAATACTAGATCAGTCAGACCCAAGCTCCTGTAGCCCACTACAAATGGACCACGCACAATAAGAGTGGAAAAAGAAAACCATCGCACCACCTGGATTACAAATAAACACCCAGTGAACAATAATTCCAAAGAGCCCTTTCGTCTGAAATTCCAAAAAGGGGGGGGGGGACGGAAAGGGTTTGTTCTAATCTCAAACTTGGAAAGAAGCTCGTAAGGCCGGCGAGGTCTGGGTCTGAAGCCGTCCTTAAAGCGGACGTTCCAGGGGAACCATCATACAGTAAGTATCCGTGAACTGGTTGGGGAATCCAAAAGGGGGAATAGGGGTCTTACCATGCAGGGGACCGAGAACGTGTCAAAAAGTAAGGCGAAAGTGACCGGTAAAGAAGGAAGAACTACCAAGGGGGGTTGCTGGTCGAGAGTCTAATTGGGGGACCAAAGGTGTTTCTCTGCTTCACTGAAACAGGAAAGTGGAGATGGTTCGAGAGAGGAAAGATTGTGGAGTTTGTGTATGTGGGGGGGGGAAAGGGAAACTTTGAGAATAGGTTAAGGGGAAGGCGTGAGGAACAAAGGATAAAGGAAGCCGCTTACAGAGGGAGCTTACCGGGGGACCAAAACTTGAAGTCGCCTGCTCGGCGAAGGACGACAAAAAACGAAGAAATTCGTAGAAATGAAAGAAAGAAAATGAGGGGTCCACTGTTACAACAGTTCTTTCAAAGAAAAAAACGTTGCTGACTGTGACATGGGTGGTTGTTAGCTGGAGGGCACAGAATGAGGGGGGGAAATTACCGTAAAAGATAAGGGTGGGGGGTGGACAAGAGAGCCAGTACAAGAAGGAGTCTTCCAGGTTGTGAGAAAGGAAGGGCCAAGGGGCTAACAAACAGTGGCCGGGTTTGAAGGCAAAAAGGGGGAGAAAACGATACTAAGAAAAAAAAAGAAGGGATGGGGCCGCGACCAGGTAAACGCTGGGAACATTTAAAACTCAACGGGGGGGTTGTCAAGTTTTACAGAAAAGAGGGGCCCTGCACGGGAACCTCCATAGACATCTTGGGGGTGATAAAAGTGCCCTTCTTGCGGTCCATACGGGAACGTAACGGAGTTTCTGAAAGCCAGGGGAGTACTTTAACAATTCAGCAAGAGGTTGTAAAAGGGAGAAATCCAACTGGATCGGGGAAGTCCTTGACAAATCCCCCTTCGCAATAAGAAGGAGTGCTTTGTCCATCGATACATCAGAAGGCTCACTAGGTTTTTGGATCAAAGGAAGGAAGTGAGGAAAAATTTGATCTCTCTCACAACAGGAGAGATCAAAAAAAAAAGGCGCGTTGCTAGAGCCGGCATTTGTAGGGTTAAGGGATCGGGGCCAAAAACGCGAAGGAGGGCTAAGGCGAATAATCCAAGTTGGAAGGGCACAGCCAGGTTTGGATTTCCTCAACGGAAGAGAAAGAGTGAGGAGAGACCGTGGTAACCAAAACATCTTGCTGGTAAAAAGCCGTTCAGGGACAGTTATCTGGTCAACATTGCAACGAAAACGAGGGAACGGATCACTGGCACTTCGAGGAAACCAGCAGGGTCTATTGAGGGAAGGAAAAACCAAAAAACCTTCTTCAGAACACAAGAGATTCTTGGAAAGCCCGTGGGGTCCCAAAAAGAGCAACTTGTCGCCGAGCATAAGAAGGGAAGAAAAGTCGTATAGGGAAGAAGGCCTGCATTACCTACGCAAAATGTGTTTTAAGGGGAACCCGCACGCAGGTCCAACGAATCGACATACAAGAAGGTCCGAAGGGGCGAGAGGAAAAAATCTTCACGGCGAAGGTGCCAAAGGTGTGGTGAAACTGAGCTAAACAACACATATGTGGGGGAAAGTGGGAAGGGAAATCCAGCGACGGCGGGGAGGAAAAGCACAGGGGGGGTACGTGGACACGCATTCCAGGGGGAAGTTCAACTGCGGTCGTCCAGTCCCCAAGACAATCACACCGGGAAAAAAGGGATGTGGCTTTGGACACAAGTAATAATGGAAAAAAAGCTTTTCATTTTTTGTTAAGTAAAAAATGGAATCTGATAGGTGCTGCGGTACACAAGGTTGCACCTCAACCAGAAAATAAATTGACCTGAATTCAGGCTCAAGCATGAAGAAAAGGTCAAAGATTAAAGTGAGAAAAAAAAAGGACTTTTGCGGGACACTATGCCAAGGAAACGAACAGCAATTAGAAGTAATGGGTACGATGCCAGCGGGAACTGTGCCAAAAACACGAGACACTAAAGATCCTCGGTGACCGAGGAAAAACGAATAAGGTGTAAAAAAAACCACCAAAAGACCACGGAAGCATCAAGGGTCAGGAGTATGAACGAAAGTTCTCGTGAAAGACCGGGTGGGAGATAAGATGGGGCAGAGCGGCTGGAACGTTGGGGACAGAGGACGGCGGGTGAATCCACCCGGACGGCGTCTGGGAGAACTGTGAGGTGCAGACCCACATGTATTCAAAGGGGAAATGACGCCGAGCGAAAAGGACAGGTCGGGGACGGGTGTTTGTAATCACAAGAGGAAAGATGGGTGCTGGAGAGGGCGGGTGGGCCGAGAGTGTGGCGGGGTAAAAAAACTAAAGGAGTGAATGGAAAGGGGGGGGACATCACGGGGGGAAAGGGGGTAAAAGACTTAAGGAAAAAAACGGGTGTGGTATCAAAATATAACTGGGGAAAAAAAAAAAAAAAAAGAGGCAGACAGATAATTACAAGGGAGGGCTTCTGTGTACCATTTCAGAAACAAGAAAGAAGTAGAAAAGGACCATGGGACCACAGCAATCCGATGGGGACAACGGCAAAAAAATATAGAATTTGGTATAAAAAAGAAAAAAAAAACCCAGGGAACAAGGGTCACTCTCCCGCACAAGCCCGCGCAAAGACGTGTATATCTGTTCGGTAGGTTGATTGTGTGTAATGTCCAGAAAGAATTATCGCAGACGAGATTAGGCGCTGAGGCGGGCGGGTCGGACCAGCATCAATAAGTAACCCTTGTCCCCCTGTAACGCGAGAGGACACATCATGCCAGACTGGACTATCAATGATTCCCGATGGGTAATCAATCTCGTAATTTGTCACAGGTAAAATTTGGGGTCCCCCATCTCAGGAGAAGAACGTCGGGCAATTTTCCTCAGGTGATAAGTAGTGTCCCGCAAAATCTTCTAGCGTAAAGAAAACTGTCCTATCATCATCTCCACCTCGACAGTCATAACATTAAGTGTATTCGTGGGGGGTAAGGAGAAGGCTTGGCTCCAAGTCCCAAATGCATGGGCATCTCGGAAGCCGTAGAACTGACTCCCTTGGGTGGATTTGAATTCGATAGCCGTAAAGGCGGGCATGCATGGTGGTGCATGGTCGTGTGTTCTAACGGTCGCAGTATCGCACAGCCATAATAAGAGAGGGTGGTTGGGTGGAATGAGTGAAAAGCGAAATTAAAATCGGACGTGACGGGGAACCGTGCAATGGTTTATCCGGAGGGTGAAAAGAATGACGAAAGGGGGTCACAGGTGTGCGGGAGGAGAGGCGAAAACGACTGAAAGGGACAGGCAGGTCTGAGCAAAACCGTAGTAAAAAGCACTCTGGTACTATTGCGGGAGTGCAACAGGTATACCGTCGAAAGTGCGCTGCGATTTGTGCATTGGCAAAATAGAAGGGTGTGTTAACGAAACCAGGGGTAAATCACTAGGGACAAGTCCTGGGAAGTACCCACTGTCTCAGCCGGGAAGAAGGCTCCCGGGTTGGCAGCACGCAGAACAAATTAACTACACCTTACCGGGTCGCAAATAGTTAGAAATGATGCGGAATTATAAGAACAGGGTCGTAAACGGAAAAGAAAAAGGGCGCATTGAACGAAGAAAATATGGGTTTGGAAGACGACGATTTGAGGAAAAAAGGGCGAGAACAAACTCCTTGGAGCAGAGGGAAAAAAAACGAGAGTGTGTAAACAGGAAGGCGGATATCAGAAGCGGGTGAAACAGGAAGCGAGGAACACGCAGTAGACACAATGGTGCTCTAGGATGATCCAGATACCAACTTGACCCGGAGGTTCATCAAAAGTCCCTATAATCACCAACGAACACGTATTTTTGAAAGCAAAGAGATGCAGTCGGGAAGAATAGGGGACCGCAAATTTTCACGCCTTTCGCAATCGGGGGGGGAGGAACCTCCAAAACTTGAGAATCATATAAAACAGGGATGATTCAGACTTCTCATAGGAGTGAGAGGGGTTCCATAGATAGCACCAAAGGGAATAACACTGCCGTCCCGAAAAAAGAGATCATGGGGGGAAGAACGCCTAAGGGAGTGATTTTTTTGGGGGAAATCGGGCGCGAAGAAAAAAACCAAAGGGGAGGGAGAGAGTAAAGCCCCTTGGACCCAGAGCGAGGGGTAACAAAACAGATCAGGGTATCCAGGGGGGGGAGAGTTGAAAAGTGGGAGCGATGGATCCGACAAAAACCCTCGTAAGGGCGAAGGTGAACGTTGGTGAGTTGGCCCCGATAGAAAGTTGGATCCCGCAACAGCTGACAGAAAAGATGAACCTGGAACGGTTTAGGAAAAAGTATAAAGACGTTCCGTTCCATGTAAGGGAAAAACAGAGGCACTAGGGGGTATGGTATCCTGAAGATAGAAAAAAGGGGGGAGATTGGCCCGTGCATGAGAAAAGGTAACAAAGGGGCACACAAAGTTGAAGTCGGGGAAGCGGACGTGCCAAGCGGGGGATAAGGGAGCGGAGTGAAAAACCCGGGTCCATCTTCACATAGGGATCCAAGGAAACACTAAAAATTTAGGGGCGGGTAAAAAAAGAAGGGGAGGAGAACTGAAAAAGGAGAAAGAAAACAAAAAAAGGTTTGCTGAGGAGAGTGCCAAAGAGGAAGACTCACCCGGCGGGGAAAGTCATTGAAAAGTGGGAGGGGGCCCTGATCGACAGGTTTTGGGGCAGAAACCCGGGGAAGGACTGCCGAAGAAAAAAAGGTTGGAAAGGGGAAAAAGTAGGGAAAAGGGGAGCGGGGGGTGGGGCCAACATGAGAAGGGGGTGGGAAGTAACGCAAGATGTGCCGCGGGACGACGAGACTAGCACAACAGAAATTACAACGCAAGGGGTGAGCACCACAATTTCAGATCTAAGACAGGAGAAAAAAAGGCCGTCTTTTTCATTTTGGGGGAGGGAAAGAGGAACCCCAAATAATGATGGCCTTAAAGGGGCTTGCAACCAACCGACCCCCAGGCATAGTGTAAAAAAAAATAAATCCCCTGTCCTGATGTAGTTGTCCGGAAGGAAAGGATAACAAAGGGGGGAAACCTGTCCAACTGCTGAAGGGCGAAAAATTACGATTTCTGCCCAGTTGCGGGGGGGTTTTTCTGGGGGGAGGGACTGTACGCAAAGTCGTGTTGGAAGTGGGAACCGAAAAAGACGTCTCGGTGAGAGGAGGCAGACGTAGAGTCATCCTGAAGACAAATGCAAAGGACCATGCCTCATATGTTTGGGGAGTTAAAAGGAAAAAAAGTGTTGAGTGAAAATCTGATGGGAAGAAAGAATCGGTTGGAAAGGGTAAGGCGGCCGGCCTGGAACATAGACCCGGCCTAAAGTAGCGGAAGAAAGGGGGTAGAAGTCATACCAAATGGGAAAATTCAAGGAAAAAAAATTGGGGGAAAGTCGCCCGAAGCTGGGGGGGAGGCGAAGAGCGTATTTTTGTTTCCAAGGTTGGGAAAAAGGGGCTTATTGTTCTTTCGAGAAGGAACGGATTTGTGAGGGGTAAAAGTTAAAGGTCAGTCGGGGAGTCAACTTGGGGGGGTAGAATGGTAAGCCGGAGTCAACTGTAAGAAGAAAAAAAAACCGGAGGAGGAGGAAAGAAAAAAAAAAAACCCGGGTGGTACGGCTGTCTGTGTACGGACTAACAAACTAAAGGGAACAGAAGGCGCCGGTGACCCCAAAAAAAAAAAAGGGGCCAACAGTCGCGCAAGAATAGCCCCTATGGAAAATACAAAAAAAGGAAAAAATAGTAAGTTTCCAGCCCAAAAAGACAAAGAAGGAGGACAAGGAAAAAAATCCCGTGATGGTGGTCATGAAGGGGGTGTTGGGGATTCACCAGGAGGAACAGACGCGAGGTGCGGGCTTATGTCGGGTCGACCCGACTTCATCGTGTCAAAGTCCGACTTCTGCCCATCAGATAAGAAACAAATGGAGATGCTTAGGGAGGGGCCAGGGGAATCTAATTTTGGGGGGAAGTATGTAAGGAAAATATACGTGGAAGGGAAAGAAACTTCCGAAGAACGGAAGAGAGCAGCGCACTCAGGACCAGGATTAACTGGGCGAAAGTTCTGGGCAGAATTCTTTTATACATCGAATCAGGAGGGTGTCTTACCTGGCACTAAGCAAATGCGTTGATTACATGGACGATAGCTAAGCATGAATGGAATAAGGAAGTTAGGGTTTTCAAACTGGAGAAGACGAGGGAAGAAGGGGAGTGCACGTAACTGCAGGGTGAACAAGGAGCGGCAGGGGCTTGTGGTGGACACCTCGACTATCTGGAATATATCGAGAAAACTCAACTGGGTAAGGGGGGTAGATAAGAGAGGATCAGGACCTGTACAGCATAGGGGGTGAAGTCACTTCATGCTCAAGCCTGGACGAGCGGTCCACGTTCCACAGGTTCTTTCAGCGGGGAGATTGACTGCCTTGGGGGAGAAGGGTTTTGTAGCTCCGGCAAAGTAACAAAATCTGCGGCATAATGGGGATTTTCAGCACAGGATGCAATTCGCCTTTCTGGAAGGGGGGTTTTGTTTTTTTGTAGAAATGGGATTTCGAACATGTGGCTTCGTAAAAAAAAAAAAAAAAAAAAAAAAAAAAAAAAGAAAAAAAAAAAAAACCGCAAAACAAAAACAAAAAAAAAAAAAAACCATAAAACCCAAACACCAAAGCACACACAGAAAAAAAACCAAAAAAAATCACACAACACACACAATACACACGGATGTTTGCTTGGTGGGGGGAGGGGGGGTGCGAGGGCAGGGGGGGGGGGGTATTCATTCATCCGTATTTCTCAAGTGGCTGGAAAGGCTGAAGTTGCCAAAAGGTATAACGGGAGTTGCAGAAACCTCGGGATTTCACTCACGAATTGTTGGTGGGCAATGTATGGCGTACGGGGAAGCTCCAATTAACAAAAAAAAGGAAATAAGGGGAAGGAAATACATATACAACATTGCCCTCAGGTGTCGGGACATGGAAAGGGGTGAACAAAGAGATTGGAAAAATCTTTTGGGAGAACAAAGGGGGGAAAAGTGTCCGGTGAGGACTCCAAACTGGAATGGTTCAAGTAGAAGAGCCTAGAACGAAACGAAAGGGGGGAGGTGAGTATGGTAAGAAGTCAACAGGAGATCAGGGTGGGCAAGAACTACTAAAGGTAGTGGTTTTGGTACGAACAAAAAGGGGAGGAGGGAGACGGAAAGAAAAACCCCTTCGCGGTGCAAAAAAGCGATAAGGCAGTTGTATGGTGGGTGAAATCAGACGGGGGGTCACCCATCGTCTTTAGAAGGGATGTGGATTGCAACCCGACTCCAGGGAACGGATGAAGACCTCGTGACACTCGATGAAAAGGATGTAACCTGGAACAATAGAGGGGAGGGAAAAGGTTCCGGCGAAACTGGGAAATTGACGAACACACAAAAGGCCCCTGTTTGCTGTATGCGTGGGAAAAAAGAGTGCTCATTGGAAGTTGAGCGGAGCTCCCCTACCCCCCGTCGTCACACTGGGAAAAAAAAGAAGTGATGGGGGACTGGGGCGTGGAAATACTATGGGACGGCAGAGGTCTAAGGGGAGAGAAACTTGAAAAGAAAAAAAAAGGAACCAAGAGGAGAAACAAATACATTCAGGTACCCTAGCAAATGTGGGGGGGTCAAAGACCCACGCACGCAAAAAGATAAACGAAGGTCGAATTGGGATAGGGGAAAAAAAAACAGGAACCCGGCTAATTTAGGAATTCAGTAAGGGAGTTGAAAAGAGAACCAAAGTTGTTTCTGGTCCGCATCTGTAATTTGATGTGGGAAGGGGGGGCGAACCGGGGTACCCTAGGGGGATAAGGGAGCGGAAGGACAGGCCTTTTAAATGACAGTCATCAAGTAGTGTCCCCGGGACGAGCCGGACTAAGCACACCCAGGGAAAAAAAAGGGGTCTGGGGGGAATGGGGGGAAAACACCCTGCGGATCTAAGAGCACTGGAAAAAAAAAGGTAAAAAACAAGGGGCCTGCTTTCCATTTGTGTGAAAAAGCATTTACAAAGCCCCTAGTTAGGGGGGGTCCGGGGGCACTATACCCAACTCGCACATAGAACCTATTCAGGCTAGCGCTCGAGGAATGGAGTGAAGGCCAGTAAGATATGAACAAATGAATTTGGAAGGGAGAAAAACTGAAACGAGAAGAGACTATGAGATGCAAAGGGGGGGGCTCTACTCGGAAAGTGAGTACATATCGGGGGTCGCATACTTCTAGTTATAAGAGAAGAGAAATATGGTGAAAAAGAAAAATTCGCAAAAGGCCCAGAAGGCCTCAATCTTTGGGGATGAAAAGTTCAAATGGGGTTTGCTTCCAGAAGGAGATGGCAGGAAACGGTTGGCGGGTACGACGGCAGGGGGAGAGGCCCTTCCTACGTGGTGGGGGGGGGGGGGGGGGGGGAACTTTTGAGAACATTCAACTGTAAAAAGGTCTGCCCCCAGGGAGGGAGGAAGGGAGGGATCAGGATCACGTTTTTTACAGGGTATTTGTGACACATTCGGCGAGGGTGGGCTAGAGGGGGGAGGGTGGGGAACCCAGGTTTGGTGGGAAACCATGTTTCACGCGAGGGCTAATGCGGGGTTCTGATTTGTTTGAACATAATAATTGATAGAGAAGAAAACAAACAACAAAGGAGTAGGGGGGGCAAATAAGGAGTTGAAGTAGTCTGTGTGCCATACCTACTAAGCAACAACTGGGAGTAAAAGGGTGAACCAAAATCGATGTAAAAAACAAAGGAAAAAAACAGGAAAAACCGCTACTTGGAGGAACACCTACAAACCTGAGGGATTAAAGAGCCGGGAGCACTCCCGCATGGAGTTAGTAAGTTTTTCCAGTTGTCATGTTAACAAGGGACGTCCAGAGAAATTAGGCCGTGGCTGAGGATGGGAAAAAGCAGTCCCTTACCAGTGTAAACATTCCACTCTGCAGATATGAATCAAAGGTCATCGGACTGACTGATCACATCTGAGTCAGGGGCCAGTGAGGGGGGGGGGGGGGGGGAGGTTAAAAGGCTGCTCCTCGTGGCCTAAAGCAGGTCCAGAAAATCAACGAACTGACAGTTCCCAAGATCAGCCGAACCACTCAGGGAAAAGAGGGAGGAAGGTGCTTCGAACTTAGGGGGAAGGGGGCAGTTTGGGGGAACAGATGAGGGGGCCCGAAATGTATCATTAAAGGCGAGAAAGAGATAGACGGTTAGGATATTTGGGGGAGTTTTGCACGGAAATGTTAAGCCAAAGGAGAGTTGGAGTTAAAGGCTTTGAAGGAAACAAAAAAAATGAGGGGGGAATTACATTGAAGGGAGGGTAGGGACATGGGAAAAGGAACACAGCAAGCGCGCCGAAAGTTGTGTAGTAGATGAAAAATCAAAGGGACGGACCACGCATTCGTGACACGGGGAGGCTCCTGGACTAGGTGCGGGGGGATAAAAACAGGTTCTTCGGCACCGCAATGAAATAGAAAAATTGAGGGAAAACAGGGGGTGGGGGGAGCTCCGTAACCTGAAACCCGCGTAAAGAAGGCCACGGAAGAGTATGTCGCTCTAGAAGTCTGAGAGGGGGGCATCAGGTGTTGAGAAATTCTTGTCGGGGGAGGGCAAACAGGTTGCAGGTCACCAGTTGGGAACGCTAATATGTGGCCTGGACAGGGGAGGTGAGGGAGGCAGAAACGCGTGGGGAAAACGAGCACTAGTGTTGTTTCATGGCAAAATTTTGCAGAGACGGATCCTGCAAGGGACAGAAAGACCAGCTTTAAGAAGGGGAGTCCATAGCAACGATGACCCTCCCAGGTGAGGGGGAAAGGAAGTAACGGCGTTTCGTGAAAAAGCAAAGAACAACGAGATTTTAGGAAATGGGAGTTTGGCACGAGGGGTCTCATCCTTGGAGGACCAAACTGGTCGGGTCAAACAGAGTGGCATCAGAAATTGCTTTGGAGGATTGTGGACTGAATACACCATACAACTGCGGAGAGCGGAAGGGGGGAAAAACGGATCAGGGGGTCAAGGGCGTTCGGGTTGTGATCGAAACCACTAAGGGAGAAAGAGAGAGAGAACGCTACCTTGACACAAAGTGGGAGAGGTGCTCCACAGGGAGCTTAAGTCAGGGTGTATGGGGAAAGGAAGAGGTCAACCCATAGTATTTCTAAAAAGGGAGGGAAAGAGTGTGGGGGAAATCTCAAATTTGGATTCCTCAAAGGATGAGACCAGGGAAAAAAAGCAACGACGAATAATTAAACAGGGGGGGGATGAACCTGGAGTGGGGGGAGAAACGGAAAGGCACATTAGCGAAAAAAAGAGTACATGGCAGAGAACAGGGGTGGATTTGAGAGCCTGAGGAGTAAACCATCGGTGTCCTTGAGGAACTGTGAAGAGAGAAAGGGGCACGTCGTCACACCTGGGTTAGGGGGATAAACCGTGGAGGTTCAAAGTCATAGGCTGGAGTTAAGTGCCATGAGGAAAAGAACCAGGTATGATCGGGAGGATCCACAATACTGGCTGCCTGCAATTGTTGTTGCACGGTCAAGGCACCCAAACAATGAAGAAGAAAAAAATGTCGAAATGTCCGGCCAAACAGAAAACGCAACGTCGAGTAAATTGCAAGTGGAGTGTGCCCGAGCTATCTAACACCGGAGTGGGGGGTTTGAGGGCAAAAGGCATCAAAAGCGGGAGGCGGGACCGGCTGCAAACTTTGACCTGCAAAATTGAAAAAGACTGGAGAAATGCCGCCTGGCACCCGGCAGGAGGGAAAATCCTTATCAAAACATCCGAAAAATAACGCTGGGGGAAAACATGAGAGACATGATAAAGGGAAACCCAAGCCAAAGCGGGGACCTGAGAGTTTACAAGCCCCTTCAGATTCTATGAAAGGTGAGAGGAGAAAAAACATACCACCACTAAAACCCTATGAGAAAACTCAAGGTGAGAAAGGAAGTGATGTCAAAGGTAAATAGGAAAGTAGAACACTGCCGTTGGTTGGGACAAAGATCCAGTGGACCAAAAAAGCATTAATAGGGAAACATACTGCGTTTTTGCGTCTTCGAGAAGGAGGGAACGGGAGCGAGGGAGATAGTGTACTGGACACTCCTTTCACAAATAGGGAATAATTATTCAACGAGGGGGAGAAGAAAAGTCGAGGACAAGTGGGGCTCAATGTCGGGGGATGCAAATCCTGCACAGAGCGTTTCTTCTAGCGGGGCAGAAGTCGGAACAGAGAAAAACTTTAAACTGGGAAAAAGGACGCCCATACAAAAGCCCCTGCGAAAGGAGAAGGAGATGGGACCATGACGCCTTGAAAATTCGCCTGCACCTCAATGGGAGGTGAAAGGCCGGGCGGGGGGGAGTGGAGCGAGGGGTTTCAAATTTGGTTTGGTATTTGGGGAAGTGAAAAATGGGCTATTGTTCTGGCCTCGGGTGGGGGAAAAAAGGGGGGGGGTCACAGGTCCCAGGGGAGGTGAAAAAAGAGCTTTGGGTCGGAAAGTAAAAGCAGAATTCACTGGATCTCTACTCAAACAACAGGGGGAAAGGCCCTTTGAATGCGGAGGAGGAAAAGTAAAAAAAAAAAGCTCATTAGCAAAACTGAAAGAATGGAAAAAAGACAAAAACCGTTGGTCAGAAATAACAATATCCCCTCCGAGTGGAGAAAAAATAGGGAAGCACTGCTCCCCGCACCGAACTGGGAAGGAAAAACATTGGGGGGGGGCAGGAATTTTTCATTTTGCGAAACAGTAAAAGGACCCACTCGGAGACCGTGGCTGAGGGGGGGTTCATCAAAGGTGCCTTACCCAAAAAAGGTGCGACGATACAGGCCATCATCAGTGCAAAAGGAAACCGTTCGAACCGTTAAAAGTCACCAAAGAGGGAAGTCAGGGCAATCGAAGTGTAAGGATTATCTGGCTCGCATTTGTCCTGAATAACCGGGAGGAGGGGCCCCCAATGAGCCTAGTGTCACTTCCCTGAAAAGAAAGGGACCGACCACGAATGGGGGAAAGACAGAGAGGTGATTAGGAGTTTGTGATCCAGGGTTGGTGGCAGGGGTAAAAATTAGGGTGGATTTTACGGCCTCTAGCCTGAATTATTATCGGCTCGTTGGGACGGACGAAGAAGGTAAGGGTAGCCAGCCCATGAATTATAAGCTAGCGGAAGGAAAAAAGGGCGTTGAGTTTTTTACAAGATGAAAAGGAGGATGGCCGCGGGTGGTGCCAGTGACCGGTGTTCGGTTTTCGTAGAAAACCGGCGGGACGACCGCAGGATTGAGGACGAGGGGAAAGCGACATTTCTCTCAGAATGATCCTGGAATCAATGATAAAGGAGGGGGAAAAAAGGGACCATAAGCAGCCGAAGGTAAAGGTGACGACTGGCTTCCTGTGACAGAAAAAAAGGGTTGTTGCTCGTGCAAAAAAAAAGGGTTCCGACTTAGCCGGGACGAGTAGGTCCATTTGAGGGAAAGTATCCAGTCGCAGGGGGGCTTAGCAGAAGGTTTGTATAAAAGGCTGTTCGCCCAAACCCAAAAATATAGTAGGGGGGAACCCGAGACAATATTGGCTGGAGCGTGAGGGGGAAAAAAAAAACGAACCAAGCTAACGCTTGGGGAGGCACCATAGGTGGAAAAAGACAGTTGGCCTAACACTGGGGCTAACTTGTTGATCTCCTGCACACAATAAAAAACAGGGGGGGGTAGGGGGAATTGTGAGAAAGAAAAAAATGAGGCTTCAAAGGGAAAAAAAAGAAAGGAACTTAACTGCAGGGACCATCAATTTTAGGTTAAGGAAACGAAAAACGGTATCATCCTTTTCGGTCATCCAACTTGATATCGAAGAGTGTCATCCTTCGTAGAGGGCGGTTGGGAGAT
>Ga0179593_1324486_pt1 | contig 18637 bp, 10 predicted proteins | sample CZODoug2_1_08_16_FD_185931 | JGI IMG/M metagenome (GOLD analysis project Ga0179593, IMG submission 185931) | Vadose zone soil fungal communities from Angelo Coast Range Reserve, California, USA - CZODoug2_1_08_16fungal (PacBio error correction) | ecosystem: Environmental > Terrestrial > Soil >...
ACCGCCACTTCTCCATTGTCTCGTAGACAGAGAACGAGGGTTATTGCGGTCCTTAAAGGAGTACAACAGCAAAGAAGGGGGGGGAGGTAGAGGGGGTTGTTAGGAAATATCGACTAAAGCGTTGGGAGAAGTCCGAAAACGCGCAACTTTTCGGATAGACACCCTGAAGATCAGGGGAAGAACCACACTCAAGACCAAATGAAATTATCATAGGCGGGGGGGAAAATCCCAAGCGTCTAATTGTGTGGGAATTGAGAAATACAAAGAAATCTGTCCTTTAAAGGCTGGAGGTCGTAGCCTAACGTATGGAACTCCGGAGAGGGATCCGCGAGGGCCGTTTATTCAATTCTAAGACGACAAAAGGGACTCACGGAGCAAAAGCTGTTATTTTCTAAAAAAACAAAGGAGACGAGGAAAGTGGGGAAGGAGGGGAAAAGGCCCAGTTGATATCTCACAAGGGAGGATGGGGGCGCACGCTTATAATTAGCGGTCTGACGCAAGCATAGCGGTCCGGAAGAAGAGCCTTAAGGCCGCGGAAAGGCCGACTGAGGGGAGAGGGGAGGAAGGGGGACGGACGACTCGCAGGCAATGGGGGAACCAACCCTAGCCTGGTATCTCTACTCGGGTGGAAGAAAGGCGGTTTCCGTACCCAACTTACAACATTCTCAGATGTTCTCAAAAAATGGCGACAGGAAGGGGGGATAAACCCTCGAGCGGAGGAATTGGCAAATTTCTCTGCGTGGGGGAAGTCGGAGGGCAAAAGAGGTAAGAAGAGGGAATCGTAGGCAAAAGAGAAAAAAGAAGTTCATCAGAAAGAAGAAGGGGAAGTTTCTTGCAAGGGCGAGATTGTCGGGGAAGACAAAGAAGTCGCTGCTAGGGGACCCTGCCTTGAAATCAGGAAAAGCAGATTACGATTGGCTACATACCGTACCTCGAAGATATTGTTCGGGGGGGGGGGGGGGTGATGACATGACCATGAACCGCAAAATTGGAGCAATAGAGGGGCAGGGCGACTATAAGGGTGCAAGGAAGATTGAAATGGATGAGCCTCGGGAAAAAAGAGGACTCTTACCGGGAGACAGGGGAAACATAGGGGGCTGTCGTCCTGGCGGCGGAAGTAACTTTATCCTTTTCAATGGTTGGGGGTCCAAAAAAGGATGGGGCGGAAAATCATTAAAAAGTCAGCGTTACCTTTCGTAATTCCTCTTGGGACCGGCCAGAGTGAAAAGGACTGAAGAAGGGAAAGCATCAGCGAGCGCCGAACATCGATCGATCTTGTCTCCTCCCCGGGTACAAAATTCCTGAATCCGGGCAGGAAGAGCCATGGTCAGGTTCAGCGCGGATATTACTCAATAAGTAAGCTTTAACATCAGGCTCATCTTGAAAATTTCATTGACGTTTACTCCCATAGGGGAATCAAGGACGGAAAGGCGCAACGCAGGAAAAAAAAAAAAGCCTAAAAAAAATTGAACCAGGGGGCACGACACTCATAGTAAGATTTACCTCCACTAAAACTCGGAGAAAGTGAGAACGGCAAACAGCCGCGGAAGGGAAGGTTGCACCAGGAGGACGACCATCAACAGTTCATCGGTCACCGAGGCGGATTCGTGCTAAGTGGGGTCAAGGGGGGGGGGGATCAGGGAAGAAGGCGAGGAGACGATAAATACCAGAAAGACTGTCCTAGCGTGTAGGGGTTCAAAAAAAAAAAAGCCTTGATGGGGCGACTCGCCCCGAAATCTCAAACCCCGACTATAAAGTGTGTTGAGGTACTCTAAAGATTCTTATCTCTTCTAGCGGTGGAGGAAAAAGGGCCCGGAGGAGGGGGGAATAAGGGGACAAGCGATGCTTTGACGGGGGGGGACGCCTGGTGCTGCTGGAGATAAAAGATCCTTCTCGTCGACGGCAGGGGATTGGAGGAGAAGTGGGAGATCGGGGACGGTGTGCAGGGATTGACCGTTGTAGCCTTACCGGTACTGGGGCGGCTAACTCGACCAAGGTAAAGGGGAGCCCAAAGCTCCAGAAGGGAAAAAGGATGTTGAAGTAGTGGAAAGAGTCATGGGGAAACTATACAGAAGAATCCGGAGCCAGAAAAGAAAATCGAGCCACCCAGGCCGTAGGAGTTCACGTGGATGTACGATCGACGCAGAGGCGAGCCGGAAACAGGTAGGAAAAACACGGCGGTGTATCAAAAAAAATGGACAGTCAGTAGGGGGACAAGTATGTCTGTTTAGTTGTGAGGCTCCACAGGTGGCCAAGAAGGAACCGCGCAATCGCGCGACACCGAGAATCCAGCAGAAGGGTAGAACTGAAGGACGAGGAGAAAGGGGAAGAGCTACTCGAAGAGAGATCAAAAATAACTAGAGGATTAAAATCGATCGAATAATAGGAAGAGGCGACCAGATCGAGGCTCTCGTTTCAGAAGATGACAGGGAATTAGAGTTGGGCGATGAGCAGCGTTTAATCTGTGGGCCCAGCTCGCCGCACATACCCGCCTACGATTCGACCATCAAGGAATGGGAAGATTGGCAAAACTGTTTTTCAAAAATAAAATCACCATCCGGGAAAAAGGGAACTGGGGGGGAAGTCTAGGATAGAAAAGAAAACCAATTGGAATCCTAAGAAGAAGGAACCTCTTAGAGTGGGGCAGCGATGGGAGCATCGAAGCGAGGGATGCTCATTACGATAAAAGTTTCCCCTCCAACAAGAAAAAAACCGCTGTTGCGCACGAAGAGTATCGTTTGGCCCCGTGACCGGCCAGGAAAGAGCAACGGAGGGGGGAAACAGGGAATGAGCCACACCAGTACATGATCCGCACAACCAGGAGCCAAGAGCAGGGGATCTGACCGCAAGATCGAGCTCAGAGAAAGGAATGCAATGCTAAAAGCCAATCCTTCTAAGGATGGAGGAGAGGAACGCCGCCGGCCCAGGTCGACAAGGACTCAGGGGGGAAAAGGCCGGTTGGGGAGGGGGAAGGGTCAGGAACTAACACTTACTTGAAAAGGGAGGGGGATGGACGATTCGCACAAAAAGACCTGATGGGTGATTGCAGACCTAAAGACGAGTGGAAGGTTCGAAAGAATCGCCAAAAAGGGCAAAACGGCCCCCACTTTACCGAGATAAAACGACAGAGGGAAACAGAGAATTGGGGCTTCTACAGCTGAGGGGTCGAAGGAAGGGGAGGTCGAACCTTTCTAATAGTTAATGGTACAAGGGAGGAATTTGGAAAGGGCTTTCCGGTAAACAAGTGAACCGAGCTTTCCAGTAAGCTGGAAGCTGCATTTCCGGCTCTGGGGAGGAAACTCGGAAGGCAAATGGCGAAGCGAGGAGAGAGGATGTAAGGTGCGGGAAAGGAGATCAGCACGGCACGAAGACGCCGAATAAATGCCAACTCTCGACGGGCGTTGTCCAAAGGCGGAGGAGACCAAAAAGATCGAGCCGCATGTTAACCTGAGAAGCGAGCGAGGAAAAACTCGAGGAAAAAGGAAGAAGCTGCAAAGTTCTGACTGAGCGAGAGGAGTTACTTAAAAAGGAACTTACGACTCTGGATCGCCAGTGCGGACCAACTCCTAAAGGGAGGTCAAGTCCCTTTCCGACGCAGACAAAGGACGAAAAAAGGGAAAGGGGAAGGTCTTCCCAAAATCTGCGTGGGAAGGGCAAAAGGAAGAGGGGGAAAATTTCTCTTTAAGCCGTCCTATCGATCAAGAGGACCCTCTATAAGCGAAAGGTGATGAGGGGAGCACGCGAACAGGAGAGGGGGAGGCAGAAGTTCGAATCTCTGTTCGACCTGTCGGTCACTTTTTTCTGTTGGGGGGGAGAGAGAGGAGCCCTGTCGTCGATGCAGACAAAGCGGAATCGGTTGGAAAGAAAGACCCGAAACCCCATGAACTACCAGAACGGAGCCGTGAATAGTAGGTAGGGGGGGGGTGATGGGTGCATAACTCACGACTTCTGGGTTGGTGAGCCTATCGCGATGCCGGTCCGGAAGCGCAAAAGAGAAAATCGAGGGACGTAGCCGGTAATCGCGAATTGTGTCCGAATCCTCACTGACTGTTGGGTTCAGCGGTGGGCGAACATCAGGCCAAGAAAAAGTTCGCAACACCGCCCTGGGCTATGTTTCCAAAACCAAGAGGATCGTAAAATGTACTTAACGAGAAGGACATGCCCGACCAGTGTAAAAGGGGGGGACTTCGTCTATAGCAGATCGGCTCTCTGAAGGGGGCGGAAAACTCCAATAGGAAGGTCTGAAGAACGAAAAAGCTACTTTGATAGATACCAATTGCCGAATAAAGCTAAATCTTCAGGTGTTGGATAAGACCCAAGACCCTTGAATTCTTCGCGGAGGCACAGGGGGGTAGGATGACTACAAAGGTTCTCCAATCAAGGTATCGTAGTTCATAAAGGACGAAGCAAAACCACAAGTCCCTACAAGACCCGCTGTCTGATCACATACACACACGCCCGCGCAGGTATTCGTGCCGCCAAGGTAGCATTCGATTGCAAAGAACTTGGAAGCTCCAACTGATAAACGGGTGGGGGGGGGGGAAGCACGCACCTTACGAGGGGAGGAGAGGGGGGTACACGGTGACGTTCTGAGATAGGTCCAAAAGACGGAACCTCGGTACAAAAAAGGCCGGAAGTGGAGATGGAATCCTGCGGCAAAACCAGAGATAGGGCGGATTGAGCCGCATGAGGTATTGTCCTATCTCGATAAACAAAAAAAGGAAAGGGAGGAGTTATAAGAAAAAAACCGCTGAGCCAGGCGCAATCAAGACGAAATGGTTGGGTCAAGGAAAAGGGGGATCAAGAACCAAAATCGCCTTTCAAATTGTCGTTAAAGGCAGAACGTTGGGGGAACATAGATCACTACTTACGGATTGAAGCCAGAAGCTCGTGTGCCGGGGCTTCTGAACCCGACATGGAATCTCAAAAGACCACCCAGGAGAAGCTAAGGGGGCGCGACTCCCGACGCAGTGGTTGTGGGGGGATCGTACATGAGTGAGGGGAGGAGAATACTTTCGTGCAGGGAGGAAGCCGAAAAAAAGAACTCCGAGAAGGCTCCTTGTCTAATGTTGGGTCCTGCTAAAGGAATCAACTGAAGTAACGGGTCCTGACTTCGAAGGACAACAAAAGGAGAGGGGGACTGGCGTATCGGACAATTTAGCTCACAGGGAGTGGGGATTTGACTACGTGCTCTCCTTAGGAGGACGTCTCTACAATCAGAGAAGCGGCAAGCTAGATCTCCTGCCGGTGGTACCAGCGGGAACGGCACGGACTTAAGCTTTCTCTTCAGAGTATGTTAGAAAAGACGGAGAGGTTAACCTAAAAACTAAACGAAGTCGCAGAGTGTCTGCAAAACATTTCTAGGAAAAAACGGAGAAAAAGAGTCAGAGGAAAGACGGGACTAAAGGATCGAACTCGAGCCTTAAGGGTTTCAACCTCCTAGGGTGTCCGTAGAGGGATGTCTCAAACGTACGCGCGGATCGCCATCTCGACCTACCACACCCTCATGGGAAGAAGATACACGGAATTGGTCGTTGAAGGGGGGAGAAGGAAGTTCTGGGTACTCCAAATAGTAAGAGCTTCGTACCCCACTCAGCCTACATGGGGAAAGCGACATAGGGGAAAGCTTGGCACTTCGACTACATTGGAAAAGGAAAAGGGGGGCGAAAGAGATTGCAACCCGCAAATTAAGCAGGGGAACAATCCGTGTTCGTATTTAATAATGGGCTAGTGAAAACGGGGAAAGTGGAAAAGAAGGCCGAGAAGATTGCAAGGAGGACTCAGCAAAAGAGAGGACAGGGCGGAAGAAGGAAAAAGGGAACCTCAGGGGGGAGGGGAGGGTCCTGAAATAAAGGACACGGGACCTTTCACGCTCCTGGGTGGACGAGTCATACCAACAATGCGGGGATCTGGCTGTAGGAGAGCACGGGGCAGGGGAACGAAGATAGTCATAACGTTTGCAATGAGGAGTTTGGGAAGAAAGGACCGTCAAGTCGAGGGGAGTCGAAAGCGAAGATGCAAAACCCTGTGGGAAACGCCCTTAAAGGGGGAAAGACCTGGAGTATCCGCCAGGCGTAATAGGGGCAGCAAACGAGAATTACAGTCAGAAGAAAAGGGAGCCTGCTCAGGCCTTTTCTTGAGACGGGAGGCCATCCGAAAAACAAAGGGTCGTCATCTTCGCCCCTGGAAAGAAGAGGGTCAACGGGCCCCTTACATCGAAAAATTAAGGAATTTACTGAACGAGGAAAAGAAAGAGGAATTCTACTGTCCCAGAGGGAGCGACCGTGAAAACAAAAGTCACGTCACTTCCACGCAGGCCTCCCAGGGAAAAAAGTCATTACTTAATTTGGGGGAAAGTTGGCATCCGGGTTCTAGGGAAAAGGATGGCTATAAAAAAAAAAAAGGACTTTTGGATCGCTGGACCAGAGGAAATAAAAAAATCCATTGAGATTTTTCGCCCATGTAAGAGACAAGAAAGGCAAATATGTATAAAGGGGATTATTCACTCTTTCAATCAAAGCAGGAGGGGATTGCGGAGAGGGGAGGAAAAGCCAACGGGTGATATAGCACGTAAAATGAGGAGGGAAGGAATTTCGGGTCAGAAGGGTTCAACTTCTGGGCTCGGGAATAACAAAAGGAATATGTAAAAAACGGGTGTGCGGATATTCTGGTGCAATTTCATTTCTTGACCCGGTAAGTGGAGGAGGGGAAAAGATAAAAGGGCACGGGGAAGGAGAAGGAGAAACGTAGCGAATAAAAAAGTTGTTGAATAGGGGGATGGGGAAAAGCTTCTGGGCTCGGCAATCCTTAGTCAGAACTTATCAGAAGGTCGAGAAAAGCCAACCACTAAAGGGGGCAAGCCAGGGCAGTAGGCGTAAAAGGTGCTTGTAGAGAGAACCCCGAGACCGAAACAGGTAGTAGAAGGCCCTAGAGTGAAGTAGGTATGCCACGAGAAAGGTGCCGGAGAGATCTGTTTAGGCTCGTCGTGACCAGGCGAACCGCTCTGGAAAGGAAAAAGTGTCCGGAGGCACCGCGAAAAGTATCGACTAATAATCTTGAATATAATAAACCACAAAACAAAGGAGGGGGGAGGGAAGGGTCAATAGAACCTATGAGATCTGACAGAAGGGACGACTGGATGCATGGACAATGATCTTTTCTAGCTGTCGCTACTGGTAACCGCCGCCTCACGTCAACCTACTATAAACTAAACCTCCGTAGGGCATAAGGGAAAACGTTTAAAAAAGGGAAAGGGCGGGAGGCTAAGAAACTGTTTTCCGCTCAATCTTGAATCTCTTAAACCAACCATTGGGGATCAATACGGCAATAGGGCATCCAGGCATGAGGTAAGCAGCGTCGGCTAAATAGGAACAGGAAAGATCCAGAAAGAGGGGAAACTATCATACGTCAACAAAAGAGTTGCCGGCGCAGCAGAGGGAGGTTGACTTCATGGACCCTGGGGAAGCGGGGTTCCCGAAAAAGACAGGGAAAAGGGAAAATGAAGGCAAAAGGATCCGACACAACCCGTAGCCGACAAACGGAAAAAAGGCTAGTAGGAAGCCAGAGAAAGGGAGAAAAAGCATTTCAGAAACGGCAAAGCCTTCGGAAAAATGGGGACGGGGATCTATCCAACCGCATCTTTCTTACCGCTCAAAAAAAAGAAAAAAAATAAAAACGAATAAATCGTCTGGAGAGTCGATGGGAGGGCGAGAAAAAAGAGAACCTTTGGTGCATAACGGAAAGAAACGCGTTCTCGGTAGACATCTCGCAACTCTCGCCCTGAAACAACCAAACAACACGACGATAGGGTCGTACCTAGAAATTCGATATTTGGATCTGAAGACCCTTGGGAAAGGGCAAGGGAGAGACAAGAAATGAAAATGAGAAGTTGGGGGCAGGTTCTTTTTAATGGGAAGAAGGGAAGTGAACACGGTAAAAGGCAAAGCTACCGGCTAAGACTTCAGAAGAGGCTTACCTTCGAGGGAGAAGAAGACAAAGGAATTGAGGAAAGAGAGGATGTTAGGGGGGTCATGAAGGTGGGGCGTCCGACTGAAAGCGCTGTCACTCGCCAGAAAGCCATGTCTCGATAAGCGCTGTTGCCCCAGTCTGAGACAGTATAGAAAAAGGAAGCCGCAAAGGGAAAAGAAAGACTCGTAGGGGCCAAAACGCAAAATCGACAGTGATTACTGATAAAGAAAGACGTGAAACTTACAGAAACCTGGGAAGACTTTCCGGAAGCTCAAGACTGATTGACGGGAAGCTCCTGCTAGGAAAAAACCAGATCGTGAAAGGAGAAAGTGGAATCACGCAGGCCGACAAAGGAAGAAGGTCCAGGGTAGAGCGGCAAGCCTTAATCCGTTTTCTTGGATCAGAACTGGAGAGGGCGAAATGTCAAAAAAAATGCGGGATCTCGGAGGCACTCTAGGAAAAACAAGAGGGCAAAAACGCGGAAACAACTTTCAAAGGTTCGGAAACTGGACTTGAGAAGCGGAAAAACAGCCCCCTTTGCGCGACAGGGCAAGACCGTGTCGTCGATGTCACCGAAGCAGCGGATCTTTGGAGGAAAACATAGAGACGGGAAAGACCAAAGCGGAGGACGATGGGAACAAGTTTGTTCTCCGGGGGGGGAGTCGCACCCAGTCCCCGGGGGTTGAGGAGTCCAGCGACGGAAAAACGGAGAAGGCCTCTCAAAAGTAATCGACATCGGGCCTGAAGCCAGTATGCGCGCAGTGTGGTCACTCTGCCTCCTAACTGGGGTTGTTGAGTGCAGGGGGAAGGGGAACAGATAAATCTCACCGAGGGCTACAAGAAGCAGAGCGTGGTGGAGCAAACCACGCAGAAGTCGGCTTCACAGGGCAGCAAGTGCAGTCAAAGGCCAGGGGAGGTTAATCCTGACGCGCAAGATAGAACAGGCCGACCTTGCGCAGAGCGGGGCGACTAGACCAGGAAATCAAAAAAAGGGCTCGCGCAATGAACTGCGGTTATAGTCCAGGCAAGAACTCATAAAATTCATTGTGTGGTACCTCTAGATCCCCCTAGCTACTTGGGTCGTTGTACGGCCGGTGGAGTACTCCAAGGGAGAAAAGAGCCCAAATAGGACCATAAACGAGTTAGGAAGAAGCCCCGTCCAGAAACGACCAGAAATGACGATCTAAAGACCCCGTAATCTGGGAGGTGAAAACCCCAGGCATTAGAAGGGGTGCGGACCTTCGCATCGGGCCCTGTGACGGGGCGACGCACGGGCACACGATCTTCGAACTTATCGAAGGAGAAAAGAGTGCGTCACGATAGGGGAAAAAAAAGAACACGATAAAACACGAAAGATTTGACAGGGTCAAGCCGCGAAGAAAAAACGTCGTTATCTTCGTAGGGCCGCCAAAAGGGACGGTCTATCGAAACAAAAACTAAACCGGAAAAGGAATATAATACCTCCCTGCCAGTGAAATAAAAAACGGATACGGGTGGTGAGGTCACGGCGGCAATAGGCAACAAAGGCCGTGAAAAAGCGAAGAGCAGCCGTTGTTGCCCATGCTACTAATGACTGGTCGGCGATCAACCCCAAAAACGGGTCCTTTCAGACACCCGTATCGAGAGGGGAGGAGGCTAAAAGCAAAAAACTTCGAATGCAAGACATCTTCTCCAACTCCAACAAGGGGAACAGGGAACGCGCCGCCGTGTCGTTTAGACGAAAAGGGGCGGACTGTCAAGGGTAAAAAAAGATCTAAAGGGAGAGGGCGCACGCGAGGGCAAGGGTTGATTCCTTCGCAAAGGACCGAGAAACGACTTCAAAAGGGATGGCGTCGGGGGCTCGGAGAACAAAAATGAAGAGCGAGTGAGAGAGGCCAAGGGCTATCTCACGAAGGGAGGATTGCTGGCGAAAGTGTCTGGATTGAGATCAACTACGGAGGACAAGGATAGTCACATATCTAGCGCCGTCTTCTGAACGAGGGAAAGGAGAAGCCGTCTCGGGGAGAAGGGGACGAGGAAAAGAATTTGGTTAGAAGCCGGCGGGTCTCGGAATCGGGGATATGTAATGCCGGTAACCCCCTTACAAGAAACCTCATTGAGGGAAGAGTGGCACAGGGAAGAAGAGCTAACTGCAAGACGCGACTGGACATATTTGAGCGGAGTCCTTACGTCAAATAGAGGGAATAGCTCACCAAGGACCGCGTAACTTCAGTCAAAACGACACCATCGAGGGCACTCGCGAAAAAGGCTAAGGGGGGGGTTAGCCAGGCGAAAGGAAAGTTGGGACTCACATATATTAAGAGTCTTTCTCTCATCGAGGCGACGCGAGGCTCGAAATTTCCCGTCAGCAGACCGACTTTAGAATTGTGACATAAACTAAGGCTAGGAGGAAAAAGAAGGGGGATTATAGAGGGGGCGATGATCAAGAAGGGGGGGTGAAACAATGCGAAGAAACCTTAACTCAGCCTCCCAAGGAAGCGAAGGAAAAAGGGAAGGGACCATCGGCCTTGTCAGGCATTTGGGTCGGAGGAGAGATTCAGGAGCCTTGTAAAATATTTTGGAAAAAAGGAGTCAATCCATGAGCTTGCAGAAAAAGACCCGTGGCGTAAGTCACTAATCCTTTCTCCTTAAAAACGGGGCAAAAGGGAGGATGAGTTAAAGCGAATGGGCCAGTCTTATCATACGGACCTCAAGTTCGATGAAAGAGGGAGACCTCCTGTTACAATAAAAGGAAGAGGACAGGGCAGTTGAATCGCCCTAGGACGTGCAGAAATCCGGACTCAAGAAGGATTACCCTTTACCTCCGACTCCGGGAGTGCGCCATCAGTGAAAGGGATGCATCCCAGACTCCGGAAGCTCTGCGCTACGCAAATCGCGGAAAAGGCATAGGGGTAAATTGGGCAAGAACAGCTCTAATTAAAATTTTCACTAATAATTAGGAAAAAGTTCGACGGCCGGACGCTGAACCGGCAGGGGAACAATTCCTAAGAGCATCGCGGCAGTAAGAGTGCTGAAAAAGTTCGTAGGAGGTTAGGGGGGGGCAGGGGGGCAAAGGGGCTCTTTTTCTATTGAAAGCAGGGAACGGCGTGCGGTAGTGCAATGAAAACTATGGGGGGAGACTCACAATTACAAATCATAGGGCGCCAGGGAAGGTCGGGGAAAGAACCTCTGGAGGAAAGGAGAATTCTGAAAAAAAAAACCATTCGGCGTGATATATAAATTCTGATAATTCGGGGGGGATCTAAGGTGAGTTAGATAACATAGGAGGGCGTCCGAAGAGCCGCTATAGTTCTTCTCTGGTTTTCGGATCGATGTACAGGTGGGCCAACTTTCAAGAATGGAGGACCGGAAGTGGATCTTGAAAAATTCAGGTTCCTGCAAGGAAAGGCTCAGCTGAGCATGAAGAAGTCGGTGGTTTACGTATTTATTTTAACGGTAAGGGATGAGGTCCTCAAGTAGCCGACGTCGAGGACTCCATGATCCAATTCTAATGCCAGATGGATGCGTAACCAAGGGTGGGTGACTGTCGGAGGAAAAAGAGGCAGAGGCCGGATGGCCTCACGCCGAGTAGAAAAGGAATCATTCCGACCAGTGTTAGCATCGGGTCGGTATCGGCGGCGCCCGGGGCCATTATCGAACTCTCAAGAGGGATCGCGACACCGAGAAGTTTCCCTGACATAAAAGGGGGGGAAAGGCAAAAATCCCGCTCGAGAAAAGATTTCTCCGAGACAAAACAAAAACGGAGGTATGATTCAAGAATTCTAGAGATTACCAGGCTCGGACACCGTGGACAATGGGGACATTCCTCGTGTGACGCGACAGAGAGCGGGGCGGGGATGGGGGCCCAAAGGCAAAAAAACAAAAAGGAATAAATGAGATCCTACCGTTGTCAACTGGGCTACGTCAAGAGGTCCGGCTACGAACGTTGAAGGCTCGAAGATCAAATGTCTGATCGACAAGCCCCCCATTGGGGTAGCAAGAAGGCAGGGGTCCTGAAGGAAAGATTTCAATAGCTTGGAGAGAAATTCGGCAGACTGGGGGAAAACAAATCAGACTAAAAGCGGGTTCCCCTAAAATAAGTCAACACCCTTTTGCCGGCAATCATGAGGAGTGTGGGGGAACAGACCATGGAAAAAAAAGGGAAGGCGCCCGCGCCAACCGTAAAGGAAGGAAGGAACAACCGTACATCGATCCCTCACCACCGGAATCCAGAAAACGGCTCGTCGCCGCCGAGAAGTCGAGAGAGAAAGCCTTGCACAATTCGACAGGCCTTCGAAGGGGGGGAGTGGCTCTATCAAAGGAAAAGGGCCCGGGAGACCATCAAGAATCTGATACCATGTGCGGGAGAGGGAACAACAAGCTTACATAGTCTGGCGAAATGGGGCGATTTCATGCGTAAAAACGAAGGGGTTTGGGGGGGGGAGAAACAACGAGAAACGTTTCCTGGAATTCATCTCGCCGATAGGAAAGTATCCAACCAATGAAACACGGGACCAAACGTACCATCGGAGATAGAGAGGACCGAGGAATGCGCGAGGGAGAGGGGGGCCCGCAACTGGTAAGCAGCGGCTGGAGAGAACTTTGGTGATGAAGGGGGAAGAAAGTTCCGTTTATGAGGCGGAAAAGGGTAAAACGAGGCGGGGCCAACGGTAACCGCGTGTCGAAGAGCAGGATGCTTTCACAAGCTGAGGCATCACTCCCCCGGGGGGAAGACAAGAAGCGGAGGTAAAGTAAGTCATGATTGCGTTCGATTTCCGCGAATAATACTAGGGAAGAAGGACAAAGGGCCGCGAAACGAATTGTCGGAGGGCAGAGACAAAAACAGGTACGATCCAAGCCTGCAGAGGAACACGTTCAAAAAACGCCAATCTCGTTGCTGACAAGATCGAGGTTACTTACGCCAGGGGCCTGCTTGAAGCAACTCATGGTCCTGGACCCGAAAGACTGCAAGAGGAAAGGGCAGCTAACTTTGAATCAAACCCGACAAAGAAAAACGACAGAAGGAAAGGAGAATCGCCAGACGAGGGGCGGCAGACATGAATCCTTTGCCATCTCGGGGAGTGTGAAAACAGGAAATAAAGCTCCCCCTCTTAAGACGCACTATGATGTTACACGCGACCAGAAGAGGTATCACAAAGGGGAAAGGAGAAAGGTCGGTCAAGGGGGGACGGAATCTGGTGCTCACGAAAACCGAATGGAGGATGTAAGGGCAGGAATCTTTGGGTGGGCCCACAGAAAAGCTCGACAGGGGAACCGAAAAAACTGGGTTAGGCAGGAAATGCAGTGGCGCGCTTTTTTCAGAATAACACGCCGTTGGGGGGTAAACTACGACGGACACGAGTCGAAAGAATATAGAAGCTAGAGGGGAGGAAGGGGGAGCGCGAACACACTGCCTCCTGAAGGGAATTGTCATGCGGGTCGGGAGAAAAACATCATTTAAATCTCCACGAGCTAAACTACATCGGGGCCACCAGTCGCGAGGATTCGATGCAGAGAAACAAAAAGTCGCCCGGCAACCGCGGGAAGAAGGGAAGAGAATAGGAACGACGTAAAGAACAGAGAGAAGGAACATGCCAAGGCACGACACAGGATTAGTAGACCCAGAGATCCGCTCGGATGACAGGGGGGGGGGGGGGCTATAGACATATCCCCGAAAAGAATCCTTGAGTCGTCAGGGTCATAGCGGGGTCAAAAAGGATAAAATCGCAAACTCGCGGAGCCCAGTCTCGTTCCATAAGAGTGGGCTGAAGCCAGCCCGGCACTCCGAAAGAAAAAGGGGAATCAAAGACAAAGACCAATCGAAACGGGGGTTACTCCACAGGACATAAAAGGGGACGGACTTTCGGCAGCTCTGATCGATACGGGGAGAGGCAGTCCCCAAGATATTGCGCTGGCGATCTGCACATAAATTAGGCGTACATATTCTGGACGAGAACGTCGGCCGAGGAACAACGGCGAAGGGGGAGAAAAGGGAAGAAGTCGATCGGTATCGTCATGGAGGGGAGCGAAACTGGGAAGGCTGGAGGGGCTATACTCTCCAAAAAAAGAGGAGGGAGTAGAAGACCGGCTGCAAGGGGAGCATCAACTAATAAGATGGTGCTTCGCACGGAGGCAATGAGAAAGCCACGTAAAAATTCAGGCAGGGCCGGTGGGCCAAGAAATCTATACTCGAAGGGCTAAAGACAGCTCAGATCGTGGTGCCGTGTCTCGACCCCGTAGATCAGGGGGAGGGACGAAATCCTCACAATGTCAAAAAATGGGCGCGAAAAGACCAAAATCGGGCAAATTTTGGAGGCGTCCTTGGGTATGATACCAAGGTTTGCCAGGAACGTATCCAATAGGAATCCGAGAAAAGGGTGACCCGCGAAATGGCGCGTGGGAGGAATGAGACAAGGAGACGACCGACAAAGGAGAGGAGGGTCGAGAACAATCGCGAGTGAAGGATAACAATTGGCGGAAACGTGGGGATTGTGGTCTAAACTGATGTCGCTCTGCGCAATCGCGTCACCGCAGCATCGGTGCTTCCCGCGGAAAAGGGCGAACTGAAGAGGGAGAGTTCTAAAAACGAAGATGGTGCGCAGAAACAAAATGCTGTCGCGAGCGGGTCTGAGGAATTCGGTTGAAAAGCGGAAATGAACATGAGAAATCGGAACCATGAGCAGTTCGGCTAAAAGAAAAACGACTGGGAGAAGGGAGGAGGAAGCCGAAAGGTAAGAGATAGGACGGAAACCCAACGAAAAAGCGCATAGTATCCGAGGGTGACAACCCAATTGCCGCTGTCTCTCCTTTCGAGCATGGACTATGTAGGGGGGAAGAAAAAAGATAGTGGTCTGGGGCACAACCGGGCTGAAAATGCTAAGGGAGGCAAAGCCGTTTCGCTGGAGGGAAGAAGGGGAAAGCAAGAGATTTGCAGACGCTTAGGTCGCGGGAAGCCAATCCGTGGGAGGAGAGAAGTGGAGAGGAATCGTCAGGGGGGGAACAAATGTCCAAACTATTGGCGGGAAAATTAAGAACAGAAAACACGCGGGGAAACGTAGACAGTGAATCGAATCTTGGCCTGGCTGCGATCAAGGCAAAAACGGTCAAGAGAGGGGGTGGACCCGAGGTCCCGAAATGATCCAGAAACTTGCGTAACAAAAAGGGGACCCCCTTTTCTTAAGAGCAGTCGGGCTAAGTCAAAGGGGGGACGGTTTTAAGCGTTCCTCCAGAGGTCACCGGCTACAGGCTCGACACGGCTCGAATCTTGTAGGCGCTCCAGAAGGGGGAAAAAACCCTGAAAACGGGAGAGACCATTTCATGGGGGATAGGGCATTCTGCCTTCTTTCAGACGCGAGAGTAGGGAAGAAAGATACGAAATTTACCTCCGATCTCGAGAGGGTCCCCATTTTCCTGGAGCGTGAGGCTCAAACACCGGAAAAAGGAGGAAGACTTCGCAAAAGGACCCTGGGTCACCGGACAGCTCCTAATTAAGGGGAAATTGGAACAGGACAAAGATCGTAGCAAAGTGTTTCGAGGACTCCACCGCGGCTCAGGGAAAAGCAGTACAATGCCTGCAAAAGACGGACAGGGAACGGGAAAAGCAGTCGATTCGTATGGGGGGTTTGGTGGCATGGGGGAATCCGGGTTCGGCGGGAATACAAGTACGTTTCTCGCTGGTATGCAGAAAGGGTCGATGGTGGGAAGTCGAAAAGAAAAGAGCCAGACATACTATTTCGAAAGTGTCGGGGATGACCTCTTCGGCAAAGGATCGAAGGGATTGGAAGGGGACCGGGCCAGTCGGCTGGGGAGGAGTCCCGTACAAGTCTACTACGACTGGGTCGTCCCCCCGTTGGTCAGGCGGGAAGAAAAGCACGGGAGAGGTCTAACGTGCGATAGTTACGGCAGAAGGGTGCGGATCGTGGAGGTGTTAAGGTTGGAATTTAACGAAAGTGCTAGGGGAACGCGACAAGTCACGGTTCCTGAAATCAAAAAGCTCTCACGAGCGTCCGCAAAGAGGGGGGTGAGGAAGGGGGAGGGAAACTGTAAAAAGAAAGGAGAAGAGCAGAAGGCATATTAGATGCCACTAAAAAGGCCATTCATCCGTAGGCGGAAAAAAGGGTGTCAGGGAACGAACGCCAGATTCGAGCCGGAATACAGGGGAAGAAGGCACTTGACGTAGAAAGTTGGGAAATATGCCCCTGTCCGAGGGGACTTCATCAGAAGGGGTACGTGCAACTCCGCCAAATTATCGAAAACCGCGCCACTTGATAGGGAGTCAAAAAGGGAAGATGACCATGAATCCATAGAACTGAAGAAATCTATGATAATGTTCGCCTAGAAATATTGATATAGCTCTCAACAAAAAAAAGACGAGTCGGGTTCTCATATCAAATAATTAGTCTGCTATTACCATTAAGCGGCCGAAAGTTCCTACCGTGGATGCAGTCGGTTCAATCGATCACCGAAACGGTTGAGGAAAAGTTTCCCCATCTACGCCTCACTCCTACCACGCATACGATGACGAAAACCTAACGTAGTGAAAGAGTTCAACTTTTGTCAAACGCGGTAAGTAGAGAAACCTTTTGGGCGGCGCAATCTGGCTGACTCGTACAACAAAGAGGGGGGGGGGGGAACCCTACTAAAGGAAAAAATGGGGGTCTCTTTCGCGGAGCAGGAGGGGTAGACATCGAAGGACTACTTTCTGACGAACTGAAAAACAGAGCTTGGGGAAAAACTATAATAATCAAAAAACAACAATGGGTCCGGAAAGCCAGCTGAACAGGTGGTGCGCTGACCCTACATTCGCAAGTTCCTCAAACTTACCGGGAAAAAAAAATGAAAGGCACAAGGAAAGAGGAAGGAAACGGACCAAAGGTCAACGTCGACCGCCCGGTCGAGCGACATCGGAACAAACACCCCACACCAAAAACAAAAAAAAAAACAAAAAATCAACACAAGGCGAACTCAAAACTTCGAAAGATGGTAAGGCGCTCACCGGAAAACTGGAAATGGTGAGGGAAAAAACTCACACGACCCGCTGAGGTGCCAAAGTGCATCAAAACACTGAGACCCTATTCTTGGGCAAAGCTGGCGATTTGGGGGACGAATCCATCAGGGGGAACAGTTGATGGTTGGGATACAGTAAAAAAAAAAAACTCGGTCGGGGGGCGTTCTCATCGTCTCCAACTCGCCCATCGAGAACCCGCCCCCAGAACCAAGGGGCCCTACTAATAGAGAGGTCCACGATTACGAGGAGTGTAAATAAACTGGTTCAGCCGTTCGAGAAGGCGGCGGGACGTCTAACTGGACTCGGGGTTATCTTGGTGTTCCGGTATGAAAGGGTGAGAAGTTGGACGGTGAAAACAGCGGTTCCACGCAAAGGGAAAAGAGAAGGAAGCTGTTCCTAGCTGGGGATAAGCACTCGTACAGCGACCGATCGGCGAGTGAAAGGGTGGTCAGATGAGAAGAGGGGCGCTTCCAAGAAAAAGGAAACGCAATCAACTGAAGTCTTACGGGTCCCCAGGTGAGCGAACAAGATGAAAGCATTTCCGATCAGACTCCGCGGAGCCGAGGAAAACGCGCCAACGACCTCCTCGGAAAAAGGGGCTGAAGACCATCGTGAAAGTACCCCCGGGCAGACGAGATCATGAGCGAGATTGAAGCCCAGAGGGACCCGAGCGTGACCAGACACGTTTGATCGATCCACGAAAGGCAGAACAAGAAGATCCAGGACATGCGTAAAAACTTCGCAGTTGGGGGGTGTCACCTGTGGAAGCGTCTCCGGAATGCTAGCTACGCAGCCCCCGGGAGACGCAAGGATGCGGGACTAAACGCGACAAGGAAAGGGAAGAAAGAATAACACGGAGTCCGCGAAGAGGAACGCTTTGCGCTCAGTATAGTGGCCGTACGAAAAAAACGGAGACGTAGTGCAAACCGACTCGCCCCATGGCCACTCCTAAAACAGGAAGAGAGTGGAAGGAGGGAAGGGGAGGTTTACGTTTGCATTCCGGTCCAAACGACATACGTTGGGGGGGTGTCTGCGACAGAAAAAAAAAACGGCTAAACAGAATAAGCATCGAGATTTCCGGCCGAAGCGCACATTTGAACGAAGGAAGAAAGGCGCCTGGTGAGTGCGGGTTTACTTACTTCAGCAACAAATGAAGCCTCGGCATGTTGAGGCGCACAATGAGAAGTCGGAGGAAAGGAGGAGGGAAGAGCACGCAAAAGTTCGCCCGGGCCCGGAACCGATACTTAGCGGATATATTCTACGGGGTATCAAGAGAGCATAGAATGCCACTCACGAAGCAATAAGAACTGCTGGGGATAGCCAGGGCCGAAAAGAAATCCTCGGTGTAAGAAGAGAGGCCCTACGCCGCTCCGTTAATGGGTCATCAGGGGACCGGGGGGTCAAGTACTCCAAAACTCAGAAAAAGATCGGAAAGAAGTCAAAGGATACGCAAAATCAAGTCGAAATAAAAACCTGAAAGATCCAAAAAACTAACCCGACTGGGAAAAAGTAGCGCATGGCATGCGAGGGAGGGGGACGTAACGGGTCTACAAAAAACCGAGAGGCAAAAAAATTTAGGGTCTATAGCCAAAACGCGGAACCGAACACGGAAGAGGAGGGAGGTGAAGATTGCACTAATCTAAAGAGAAAAACACATCAGAGTGGGACCGGGACAGTAGTGTT
>Ga0179593_1371314_pt1 | contig 18637 bp, 16 predicted proteins | sample CZODoug2_1_08_16_FD_185931 | JGI IMG/M metagenome (GOLD analysis project Ga0179593, IMG submission 185931) | Vadose zone soil fungal communities from Angelo Coast Range Reserve, California, USA - CZODoug2_1_08_16fungal (PacBio error correction) | ecosystem: Environmental > Terrestrial > Soil >...
GGCTTTTGCAGTGGGAACGTTCCAACATGCCTCGGGTAGCCGGACATCTAAGGACCATGGATCTGGGGCATTCTAGTTGGAGCAAGGAAGAGTACAGGCCGGGGGTCCAGGACAAGGGGGTTTGGGGGAACAAGAAAAAAATATATGAGGAAAGGAGGTATCAGGGGAAGAACTTCGTCCACTCAATTCTGGGATTGGGGGCGAAAGACGGAAACAAAAAACAGGTCCCTCGTTGGTCTGAAGTGATGCACGGCGGTGGCGGCAAACATACTGAGCACTTGGACTAAAAGCATTGTAGAGGTACTTTTGAAGGTGGTTGAGAGTGGAGTTTTCGGGTCGAACCTCTGAGGAATAAACGTTAAATGTGTGGTGGAACTAGGGACAAAACAGGAAGGCCGACCAGGGGGGTGTGGAGCCTCGTCTCACACAAGGATGTCAAGTCGGGATGGGGTACTGGAATGCGACGGGGGGAATAGAGGAAAAGGCGGGGGGGTGCCAAAAAAAAAGGGGAGCCAAATGGCGGTGCTACGAATATGCAGCTGTGGGTGGGGGGGGGAGTCGGGGTAGTGGGACCTTCGAATTGTCAAGATACCGTTGGGCACTCGGAGTGAACGAAGCTGAAGAGCACGAAGCACAAACCTCAATTAAAAGAATACTTAGGTGGGGTCACGCGAAAAAGGGATGTGCAATACCAGCCCTGTCATGAAGTAGGAGTTGCCGGAAACAAAGTAATCAGGCTAAGAAAGCCAAAAAGTCACTACGAGACCGACAGAATTGTTAAGATAGACAGGTCGTCGCGGGAGACCTTATGGGGGGAGGGAGTCGAAAGGGGAACCAGCAGCCTTCGTTCGGAGAAGCCAGGAAGCGGAGAGTCTCGTCAAAAAATCGGAACAGTTAGGTGGAGGAGCTTCGCGAAAAATGAGCCAACTGTACTGGAAGCGGGGGAAGCAACCGAGTGGTCTGACAAAAAGAGAGCCGAGGGGCGAGGAATAACACAAGGAAAATTGCAGCAGAACGCTGATCGGAACCGCATGTCAAAAGGAGAAGGAATTGTGACGCGCTAAACGGTCTACGGGGTACACGCGTGCTACGAGTTGTGTCGGTTATAAAAGACAAGGGAGGAGGGCAGCAGAGGGTCAGGGACAAGGGGGTAGGGGGGATGAGTCAGGGGGGAAAAAAGGGGTCAGGGGGCGTAACCAATGGGATGGAGTCGCGGGTCGGGTTATCGTATCAAGTGCGAACAGAAAACAAGGGAGGGGGAAGATATTGAAAGTAAAAAAACTGTCCGGTGTAGCATTGCGGGGACTGGGGGCTGGAAAAAGAACTCTCTAATGCGGCGGGGGCATCAAGAGGCGGGCGAGAATCAAGGGAATGACACGGGATATGAAAACAAATCACATGTAAGTAAGCCGGGGGAAAATCGGAGTGTCGGGAGCACCCAGTCTAGTTTGGAAACTAGATGGGGTTGTAAAATTCGCGGTGGACAAGAGATAAAGGTCGGTTGGGAACGTGAAGCCAAAAACAAATAAAAGAGAGACGAATAAGGAAGGCTAAGACGGAGTCTGGGGCAAAAGAGGAGAGTAAGAAAGGGGTGGACTCGGGTGGGTTGGAAGGGACGCATCGAACATGGGAGAACAGATACGACGGGAATTTGTTTCGCAAAAGCATAAATAGGAAAAAATAAGATGCCCCTGATGAATCGTGTGGTGTCGTGGGGTAGGCAGGGGGCCCAGGGTAATGCCTGTGTCACTATTGCGGAGGAACAAAGTACGGAACGTAAAAGGATGGGCCGCATCCGGAGGGGGGATGAAGGCTAGAGACGTCGGGGGTCCTTAGTGAGAGGGGGGGAGAAAATACCGAAAATCGAAAAGCGCATGGGGGAAAACAAAAAAAACGGACATAATGAGCCGGGGCACACTCAAAGGGCAAAAAAACGCAGAACTTTAAATGAAAGGTCCACGGTCGTAATGGGGTCCAGGCTCTTTCCAGCGGGGAGACATGCCACCACACGAGAAAGGTCAGAGGGCTCGAATAGCAGGGGGGGCAAGAATCGTCGATCGCAAGCGCAGGAGGTAGAGGGTTGGTGAGAGTGTTGAGGGAAGCCATGGACAACACGTCTATGAAGGGATCCGGGTCTCTCTCTACATGGCGTCAAACACAAGGAAAATGTAAAGGTTCCGAATCTCCAAAAGTGCGGGGAACAGGGGGTCGAAAAGTGAGCTGAAAGTGGGGAAATATACACAGTGAAGTGGGAAGGGCGACACCAGCCCGTGGGGTCGTGGACACAAGACCCGCGTGGTCAGGGTACCAGTTGAAATCGGTTGAAATGCCGTTGAAAGGCATGGAAAGATTGCAGGGAAAGGGGGCGAAAGGGAAAAGGGGGTCTGATTCCAGGCTTCACCCCAGATGAAGGAATCGGAGTAATAGGGTCCTCGTCGGAGGCTAGGGAAAAGGCCTCCGCACTCTGGGACGGAGCAAAAGCACGAGCGGGACGGTGAACTTTTCATAAAGATGAAGAAAAGTTGGAAATCAAGGAATGCGGTCACATGCAGATGGAGGGCAGAAAGGGAGCCCAAACGGGACGGGAAGGGTGGAAGGGGGGGGCAAGGGCTGATGCGGTAGTGCGCACAGTGTAGACTGATGCGCAGCAAATGACATATATGGTCGAAGGACAAAACGGTGAAGGCCCGGCATGGGAAAGAAATCGTATTAGGCGGGTGACACTAAAGTATGAAGCATAAGGCAAGGACGTGAGGGGGTCACGAGCGGTAGGGCTCCAACGGGATGCAAAGTGAAACGATGGACTTGGTATTTAAACAAAGGATGACTGCGGCGTAGAGAGCATCGGGGCGAGGGCTGGATCTGTCTAGGGCAAAGCTCCTTTCAAAGAGAGGGGGAAAACCATGCACAAATCGGGGAGGGTGTTTAGGGCGGAGGTGGGGGACCTCAAGTGGTACGGAAGGTTGTTAAGTTTCGACTGTCACGGAGGACAGAAGTGCGAGAGAGGTCAGTATGAAAGGGGGGAAGGAAGGGGAGACACAAAAGCCTGGACAATTATTTGAGGGCACTGTGGGTTAATGATTAGCTCGTAATGCAAAGGGAAGAAAGTCTAACGACATCGACTGGGGAAACGAGGGCAGGAAGAAATGAAAGGAGAGGGGAAAAAAAAGCAAGGCGCGGGTGAAGCAGAAGGGTGGGTGGTAAAATGACCTGTACTGGGAGGGGAAACAATATGACGTGAACCATGGGACAGGTCAGTGGCGACAAGATAGGGAGGGGGAACTAGGTAAAGAAGCCCGAGATGGTGCGTCCCATCACGTATCCTAGGGGGGAAACTGAAACTGTGCACTACTGCGGGATGCAATAGGGGATGTCAGAGAAACGTTGTGGGGGAGGATGATGATTCAAGGCAGGCACATGAAGAGAGTCACAAAGGCTGGAGTGGGGACTGGTTAGCAATGACAACGCCATCCCTTGTGACAGTGCACGGAACACGAGAAAAGGTGTGAAGAGTCTACTACGAGACACCCATCGGGAAAAACCAGAAAGAAAACATAGCATGTACCCGGGTCGCGCGGGTGGGCTCTGGGGTGACTCTCCGGTGAGGCCAGGTGGGGGCACAAACACGAGTCGCCGCGCTGGAGATATTTTCCGAAGCGTGTAGACGACGAAGTCGGGGTCAAGGGGGGGGGTGTCATAGAAGCCAAGGAGAGGGTTCCTCAGCAAGCGCGAAGGCCTGCCGACCGTTACAATGGAGTGATATGTTGGGCGAAGAGATATGGTCCCAGGTCCTAGGACTAGAGCGCGTAGAGCGGGCGGGAGCGGGAGAGGGAAAAAAAAAAGAGGGGTCTACATGTTAGTGTCGGGATAGAAACGGAACAGAACAAACGACGCACAGGGCGTCCTTAAGTAAAGCTCAGGTAAACGCACGAGAGACCAAACCGAAAGTACAAGGGTGAGCATCCTGAAATTCGTCGGTACGAATGAAGGCTTAATGGTAAACTACCGAGGCAAGTCAGTGCATCGACCAGGAATGATAAGGAAACGACGGTAGCGAGTCGCGATGGGGGGGGGGCGGAGGATAAGGCAGGTACTGGTCAGGATCTGGGGCAAAACCCGGCCACTCAGGGCAGCCATCAACAATCGGGGAAAGCAAGGGCTGCATCAGAGGCTGTCGACCGTACGAGTTCTGCTATGATCTACTGTTTGGAACAATCAACAGTTGACGGGGGGCAGGGATGTGACAAGCTAAAAAAAAAAGGTGGAAAAAAAGCGAATTGCTGGAAGGGCGCACGAGCCGGAAACGGTGCGTATCACGAGCGAGGAAGAGACATGCTTGGCCGTCCGTAAGACAGAGGAGGTACTAGACACAGGTAACACGCTCATGCGGGGCGCGGGCATACCTGTTAAACCGGCTCGGCTGCAGTACATAAACAGAAATGCCGACGGAAGGAAGGGGAAAAAAAAAAACGAAGCCGGGAACAGGCAAATTCGACATGCGGTCCGGTTGGGCAGCAAAGTTCGCAGCGTGTCACGGCACCGTGGTTGGACAAGACAGCACGAACGTGGGCCGGCTTAAAAATGGAATGAACACCAAACGGGTCGACCGTGTATCAGGGGCAAGGGTTGGGGGTGTAACCGAGGAGGGACAGAGCCGCGGGGAAAGAGATAAAGGAGCGAATAAAAAACAGAAAACTTCGTCTGGGCGAGAATTTTAGTGATTGCGAAAATGATTAACTATCGGCTTTAGTTTGTACAAAACCGGATCTATCAGCGTTCCTACTAAACATGATTTTACTATAGGAGGAGAGTCAAAGTGCGGGAGACAAAAGACCAACTTGAACAAAGGAGGAAACATGTCTACCATGACCTCGTGCAATTACGAATCGTTGATTATAAATAACTACCAAACAACCAGGACAGGGGTGGTGCGCAAATGAGAAGGAAACTGAAAAGTAACCACTGGAATTTAGGACTACACGTGGGGGAGAACGGTGGCAACGGGCTGGTCAAGTCAAAATGAAACGATCACGGACCAAACAACAAAAACGACACGAAGCGACCTCAAGGTATAATGGGGGGAGGACTCTAGGCAGCGCCATAGCAAGACAGGGTCGGCAGGCGAACAATGGCTTGATGGCATAAAAACCGAAGCCACACCATCAAACGCTGTGGAAGCATGGCTCAAAGGGCGTCTCAGCGGGGAGTAGGAGGGCTACAGGAAAACTGGGGGGAGATCGTCATGAGATGACGGGGGGACCTGTGAACGCGCGGCTAGGTGAGTACTGGAGGCGGAAGCTCAGAAAAAAGCCTAAGACGAACTAGACAAAAACGGATGAAAGAGGGCACTGAACTAGACAAGTCCCAGACAGTACCCTAGACACGGGGGGGTCTGACAGCCGGTATGGTGGACACTATAGGTGTGGCACCAATCGGCCTGAGAAGGAAACGGGACAGCAAGTACGCCGTGGTCAGATATGCCAGACGCTCCAAAGGCGGGGACTGGGCGGGACTCCATCCACTGCGGGAGAGTACGGACGAGCTTACAGGGAAGACCCAACACGAGGTAGGCGGGGAGGGAATACAACATGGGTCCGTGGGGGGCACGAGGCCTTGTAAAAGCACACATACGCCGGCAAAGGCCCCAAACAGAGCCGGGGGATTAAATAAAACGATACGGCCTCACACACACCGGACTAAGTCTATGAACAGACTGAAATACCAAGAAACGAAACACAAAAACTCACACGCATTGGCTACAACGGGCAGAGGATAAAAGCGGTAACTTCGCCAGGAAAGCTTTCAATACAGCTCAGAAAAAGGCGCACTAAGTCAATAACACGCAGAAGGACATGAAACAGTAAGTGGACGGTAACATAGACAAACAGTACCAGCCTAAGGCTAAAAAAAAAACGAAACGGGCAAATACGGTGCAACGTCGACATCGTTCCCCAGGGGAACCAGAGTGCACGGATCGGGCACTACAAGGGAAGCCAATCACTGTCGAAAACACAATTATCAGGAAAAGGGAAGAAAACCAGGAGCCTACAAAGTAAAAACTAGGGAGCCACACTTCACGAAAACAGTAGAGAGTATATGCAAACGGTACATGAAAGGATACAAGAGAAACACGCGCAAGAAAAAAAAATAGCGCGGACGGGAAAGGGGGAGTGAAACCTTACAACCAAAATCAAAAAGATTAGACTTCGAAAACAAGCGTCGGCGAACGCATACTCCATCGATCACAATGAACGAGCGCACAGGCTAAATACCGGGCCTGCTGAACAAGAGAAAAAAAAGGCAACGCGAATACGGGGCAGGAAGCTGGAAAGCAAGGGCGGGTAAAAACGGGCCTCGGCCAGCGAGAACAGATCGGCCACTGGTAATGAGGGCTCCGAATGGCATCAACCCAGCCGTGTAGCAGACAAAAAATCGACCACTCGATAGAACAAATCGAGCTAAACCGGGAAGGACAAAAACAAAAAGGGGAATAGGACCAGTGCTGCCGGTCAAGAGACTTACAGGTGATGATGACACCGCGGGGCCGGAAAAAGAGTAAGGTAGAAAATGCACACGATAGAAGGTCAAGATATTCGAGAGACGGGGGTTATAAACGCGGTCGGCAAGAAACGTCAATTCAGCGGTGACTAACACTTGAGCAAGCGGGGGACGATAAATCGGCGTTCACCCGAAAGCCGCATAATGGGCTCTATGGGGAATGAAAGAATGGCGGGACACACACGTAGCAAGACGTAATACAGAGGCAACTAACGCGTGACAAGTAAAGGGGGCCCTGAGGAGAACCTAAGATCCTTCAACGCACCTCCGCTCAAGGGCGATCCGGGAGGGACGCGGAGAGAAACAGAGCTTGGTTATAAAAGCTTCACGTACAATCAAAAGGAAAACGCCGCTACGCGGATGGGTGCAATAAGGGGACGAAGGGCGGACTCGGCCGGACAAAAGGCGACGTAGTAGCCGATACTAAAGGCAGCCAAACGTAGCAACGGTCATAATACCAGGAAAGCGGGTGGCATTAGACAAGCAGTAAACACTACTTACAGTAAACCCGAGACATACATCGTGTACTGGAAAGGGGGGAATCTTGAGGAAGTGTCCGTGAGCGCTGACCCAAACCCCTACTGCTCACTGAGGCTGACCGCCAAATCAGTCGGGCCCGCAGTAAGAGGTGAGGGGGAGGGTTAAAACAAGAATCCCTCCAGCGAACTGCGCAAGCACAGTCTCTGATCAAACTATAGAACGTTATGAAACGAAAAATGCTCGAAAGGGAAAAAGGGCCTGGGAGGAATGACGGGGAAAACCGATGGGGGACATTGAAAAAAGACACTCCAGAAAAAGCCGCGGGGAGTCTGAAAAAATGCACAGAAAACGGGGAGAATAGAAAATCGGAAAAATTTTGAAACAAGTCCACGGACATCTGAAGGGGCCGTCTAAACCGTGGCGAGGGGATAAGATCACGAGCGACATCATTGCGAAAATAAAAATTTGATCAAGGATGGACGAGCGACAGACCTGTGCGGGGAGTGGGGGCACGGTGCCTCATGTTGGCTTGCTGTCAATGGTATCTAAACTGAAGAAGGGCATGGCGTTAAACAAAACGAGAAGCAGGGACCAAAACGACGGTCAGGCATAGTAAAGTAACGGGAACCTGGAAGCCGGGACCATGAACAGGGGGCCACGGTAAATGGAACAGTAATCCGAAGCCGTCGACAGTAGAGATCGGAAACGGACTGGAGGATTTCGAGGTCGAGAAACGGGGCCGGGTGGAGCGTTGGACATTAGAACAGAGAAAGACGGTTGCGCCCAAGCGACTACAAAAAAACCAAAAAAACAGGGCATAGCGGCACCAAAAACAAACCGCAAAGGGGGGCATAAGCACGTGCTTGCAGAGGGCTGCCCTGAGTACTTTCAACGGGGTAGCGCGGGGGAGGAAACAAGACACAGAAAAGTCGTCTGTAAAGACCGGGGGCAAGCACAAGCGATCCAGGAAAGAAAGGGGGAAACGAGGGGAACACGAAAACTTCTTCCTCTGAAGACCGCAGCACCAGACAAGCCGACCACAGTAGGGAACGACCGAGACCTATACTCGAAAAAAGAGGGATGCGAAACGGAGGGGAAAAGACTATAAGGTTCAGACCTGGAAGGGAAACAGCAGACGCAAAACTAATCGAGCGGCATATATCGAAATCCGACGAGAAGGGGGCGGTAGACAAAAACAAATTCTGTAAACAACACATACACACGGCCTGGGGCTGGGGACAGAAAAAGACCAGAGTTGATGCCTCCCGCTTGGCACTAGGAATCATCTTCTAACGACATTGGTAACGGGAACGTTGGGAAGCGGCGGAATCTGGGGGGTCGGTAAAAAAAATACGGAATCGCCCGAGACACGTTAGCAACATATTGCTCAGAGTCAGCTCAGGCTAGATCGATAAATCGTAACGAAAAAAAATGTGGTAGCTCGAACGTCTTATCCGAAAACGAACACGTAACCAGGCAGCTGGAAGTCTTAATGTTAAAATAACTACCGAGTCAAGTCTCAAAAATAAAACGCCTCAAACTAGAATGAAAGGAGGTACTTCTAGGACTGCCGCAAACGGACCGTGCTCCGTGGACCATAAAACGGCGTGCCCTAGAAGGAATCGGAATAGTTCGACACCGGTAAATTCTAAATTAAAAGGGGGAAGACACCAAATCGAGTAAGACCGAACAGTGACCAGACCTGGGCCGTGAAAGGGGAAACCCAACTGCACCAAAACTCAGCAACGAGCCAAAAGGACTGAAAGTTGTGTCGGAATACCCCAGGCTAATATAGTGCTCTCAGGCCCAAACCCAATGGGTACAATGCAAAAACAGTGAGCTGAAAAACAGGTGAACCAATAATATTCAAAGGAGTACAAAGACTGAATCAAACTCGATAATGAGCGGGAGAATAATCGGCCACAACAAACGGAATAGGAGGGCGAATAGAAAGACCCAAAATGCGGCGTGGAGCAGGACGCTCACGCGCCCAACCCGAAAGCGAAAGGGAAAGAGAGGAAATAGGGAGTCCTGATAAGGTTTCTCCGAGGGGGACAGGACGGGGGGGAAATAAGGAGAAACCAAGCGACTGGTAGGGGGGGAGTTTGGTTAGGCGTAGTGGCATCGCATACCAACCGAGGACCCATGGGCTGGGGGAGGACCCGAGGAACTGAAGCACGATTGAAAAAGGGCTCCCCCCTTTGAGGAAAACACAATATGAGGAAGGGTGGAGGACGCGCCGAATATCCCTTTAGAAGGGCTGGTGTAAAAACAATTCAACCTAAAGCCAGACAAAAAAGGACATCCGATCTGCGGGCAGGATGAACACGCAGTAACTGCGAGTCAGGCCATTCAACGGATGAGCACGGGAGAAAGGATGTAAGGGTCCGCTGGATGCAAAACCACAAGACAAGACTAAAAAACGTGAACAAAAGGTGCACGAAAAACAGGAATAGCGCAGGTACCCCTCACGGAGCGCGCAGAAGGCGCGATGAGAAACGCAAAGCACTAAAAACACACAGTTAGCAGTGGGGGGGGCGAGAAAGGAGTGAGGGGGGCGGCCCGTGCAGAAGTAGGTGAGACTAAGTGGACCGCCAATCGGATGGAGAAAATGCCCAGGGGTGAGGCCAGATTGTGAATCGTATGGGGGTCTGAGGACCCCGGGTGAGAGGGCATTGGGATGCAAAGAGGATTGGCGGGAGCAGAAAGGGAACCCGGATCGGGGCATCTCAGAAACACCATGCGGGGCGTCACAATAAGGGGGAGTGCGGGCGTCTCAAAAAAGACAAAAAACCTGCAGGTTATAATAACGGTATGCGAACGTGGGGGGGGGAGACACTACATGCCCCCAAGAAACCTAGAAATAGGGCACAAAACGGGGGAAGACGCGCCAACGAAAGCAAACTAAGCAACGGGCGGTCGATAGACGAGTACCGTGGATGACGATTTGGAAAAAGACAATAGTCAGAAAAGTGAGAACTTAAAATCGACAGACACAAGGGACCTCGAGGATTAACCTGGATGTCTCAAGAAAAACGAGTGGCGTAATTGGGGGGCAAGAAAATATCGCAGAAAGGGAAAGTGGGGGACAAACCAAAACGAGCGAAACTTCCGACCGGTTATGAAAAGCTTGACGGCGAATCCAGGAGGAAAGTCCTGGGCGCACTGAAGAGGGGAAGTCGACGCGGCGAAACTCAACTCAGCCCGCCTAAAGGACCGGAGGAGGAAAGGATATATGGACGAAGATCTTATATGGCCTCCTACTACGAATTAGATCGGGAAAGGTAGAGGAGAATGACACTAACAGACACAAGGGAGGACAAATAAGGGCTGAAGCCAGTAGCAGGGGTGAACACCATGAGCGGCGACGGCAAACGGGGAGACAGTCTACAAACGAGAAGACCGTAAATGGAGAGGCGGACAATCAACGCCCAAGACCGTTTCAGTTCATGGGTGTTTGCAAAACGAAAATCAAATCGAGCAGTAAAAAAAACTGGTCCTCACAAAGAAGAGTGGTACTGGCTAATGCCAAGCACACAAACCGGTGGGGCAAGTCTACGGCGTACAACCCAAAGAGGGGGGGCGATGTGGAGTGTAAGGAGCGGACGCGTCGCACGCGGGGGGCCACTTCTGAGGAGGCGGTGGGACAATATGTGCGGTCGGAAATGGCCCAGTTGATGCCTCACACACGCCCGACGGGAACACGACATGCTACATTGGACCGTGTTCGATATTTGGGGGTTACAGGGCATACAGACGACTCGAATACAACTCAAAGTTGGAAGGCATGCACAGAGCTGAAAGGATCGAGGGAAAAGATCGCTCAAGGCAAACGAAAGGATAATGAGAATATGAGAAAGTGGTGGGAGGACCCGACAGGGAGGAACCGTGTGCAAAACAGGACGGGCGAAGATTACAGGAAGGATAAGAAAGACGGTGCGGCAGACGGTTGGCGGAGGAAACCATAAAAAAGGGGGCACAGAAACAACTCTCAAACAAGGAATTTGCCGCATCAGGACTGGCGCCGAAACTCGGAAGACCTCGGCCACGCAACGGGACGGTTGCAGAACGGTGAGTCCAGTCGTCTCCAGGGGAGGTCGCCAGAAGTGATGTGGAACGTAGGATAGGGGAAAATCGACACAGGCGTACAAGGAAGAGAAAGGGGAGGTACGGGACCGGACGACAACAGCCTTGAAGGCAAAAAGCAGCGGCAAGGTAAAAGAGCAGCCGCCGCGGAGGGGAGCGTCAAGGGGACACCTTAGGGAAAAAAAAGGAGTAAATTCAGATACTGGGGGGGCTAAATTCAACAAGTCGAAAGGGGCCTGAAAGGAGCCCTGGCGCGGCCGAGTAGTCGAACAAAAAATAAACGAAAAACCTACATACTACAAGACGCCGCCGAAAGCGCACTGACGAAGAAAAGGAAGAAACCCAAGATAATGGGCCCCCTACAAACGAAACAAAAGCAAATCGCGAGCCATCGTGGAGACACCCGAGAAGAAGGGACAACGAAGTCCGTGAGGAAGGATAGGTGCGACAGGGGAGGTCATTTGGGTCCGTGTAATACTTAAAGCACTCAAGATCAACAATAGCAGGTCTTGTCCCATGCAGCACGAGAAAGGATTGCGGCCGTACAGGACGCGGGTGGAGCCAGGCGGAAGCGGCAATATATGACGGTGGTACCGAGGGGGGCGAGAGTGGTGGGGGGCTGAGGGGCAGGAGACAGGGACAATAAGAGGAAGGCATCACCTGTCACGCCGGCACTAAAAGCAAGGCGGGGAGGGACTACCAACATCACAAGTACCGTCACACGGTTCGAATGCCGGGTTGGGAAAAAAAATCCGTCAGGATCTTGGAGCGGCAGTGGTGCGGAACGAAAGAGGTAAGGGCGACAAGTTGTCGCAAAAGGAGGGCGCAGAAGGGGGCCACGACAACGGTAATCGGGAGAAACTCTAAGGAGGTCGGGAGGGATTGGAGATACTGGGGAGAGCTGCAGGGAGACTTCACCAAAAGAATGGCAATGACTGCACTGCGGACATAACGAAACCAGTGTCCTATACCGCAACACGAGTCGAAAAAATCAGAAAGGGGAATCAGTCCGGCAAAGGCCTGAGGGAGGCAGCGAGATGGCAGAGTTCAAGATCTGGAAGAGGACTGCGCTCAGGAACGCGAAGAGCACGCACGTAGGCAGGAAGAGTAGGCAAGGAAAAACAAGCAGCGGTTGAGTTCCTTTCCTCACAAAAGCGGGTCCAAAGGTAGGAAGGTGCAAGAGACCGCGTGTGCTTCCATTCAGGAACACGAGGACGGAATCGGGTACGCTACAGTATGAGCCGGGAGCCTCGAGGAACCAACAAACACTGGACAGATTCTCCAGCCAAATCTAAACGACAAAGCTGGACGGCTGGAGGGAGAAACTTGCGGTGGCGACTCGTCGCACCGGAATTGAAGGGGGAACAATGGGAACGCGCATTCAACGCGAGCTAGGAGGGCGTCCTAAGAGCGTTCCTCCGCAGTGCCAAGATCGGGGGTGGAGCGCAGGGGCGAAAGGGGTATATAAGGTCCATGTGACTAACATGTGAACCGGGAAACCGTGATGAAACATCGTCATCTGGGACACGGTAGAGGGGTGGCGGGATTACACCCGAGGGGACATAGAAGACGGGTTCCCAAAATAGGGCGGGCGTGTAAAAGGGGCAACTAAACTTCCCGGGCAGGGATGGGGCTGCAGGGCGGTATCAAGGGCTGTAAAAAAGAAAAACAACTCGGGTTTGATCGTCAATTTTGCGAAAAAATAAGGTTGATATGGGTTTAAAGTGACAACGGCAAAAAAAAACGTGCCGCGAAAAACTGGTAAACAGTTCCGCCGAAGGTCGGCCCAAAGAAGTGCGGCGGGGACAAGGGTGGGACGCAACGGCTCAGTCTAGAACCCCCCCGAGTTGCGGATCAACTCGGCAGCGGGTAACGGATTCGGGGGGGGGGAAAAAAACGAATAGCAGATATGGAAGGGGGCGGGTGAAAGGAGTGGCCTGGCCACACGAGGACTGCAATGGGAACAGGAGAATCCGGCGGTACTACGGTCGAAAGGACTGCGACCGCGAAACCGGCCACCGGGGGAGGGGGAAGCCTTACCAGAGTGCCTCTAACCAGGAGGGAAACCTCCGGTTCATGCGAGGTAAGAGGGGGGGGGCGGCGCGCTGCGTTGAAACGGGGGGGGTACTGAGGCGACGGGTCCGTGGCACGAATCACTATGTGTACCAAGAGTCTGAGCGAAACACATGAAGGGTGACGGCGGATGTCCAGATAGAAGAGACGACTGACGGGGCCAAGAAGCGATAAGGTTTCACATCATACGGGACGCACAAAAGAAGGTGTTGCAAGTGCCCGTTCAGAATCTAATCGTCCCAGGAAGGAAAATGCCTAAAGGGCGGCAACATCGCAGGTTGCCACATCTTACACAGTTGCACAAGTGTCGGGGGTTACCTACGGGGGTGGGAAAGGGGCGGGCTACGAGCGAGAAAGTCCTGAAAACAGGAACCAGCGAGGCCTGTCTAACTCGAATGCACCGCGGCTTCCCCTGGTAAGCATAGCGATCATGGCTACATGGGCGGAAAGGTCTCCCAATGTCCCGGCACCGAAAAAGAAAAACTAACCTGACGGGAGGAGGGCCCGAACACACACGGCCCAGTCGAAAACACACCGAGATGACCAGGGGGGAAAAGTACGATCGCAGTTGCTGGGACCCCAAGATGTAAATCCGATGTGGGGCCAGGAGAAGGGGGTAACATACGGAAGGGGAACGCGGGAGGACTCCCATCAAGAGGTGGTGTCAAAGCCAGAGGGGCGAACAGGTGTCCGAGAGCAGAAGGGACGAGAGGAGGGAAGGGGAGGAAGAAAATCCTGGGCAAAACTTTCTCGGAAGTAGGGTAAGAAGTCCGAACACAAATTACATAAAGTAGGGTGCTCAAGACACGGTTGGGTGACATATTGTCTTGCGGCAAAAGGCAAAGAACGGTGGAGCAAATTGATGCAGGGGACAGTTCCCCGGAGGAAAGGGGGGGCGGTGCCTCGGCTCAGCGCTTGTGAAGGTTGGGGGGTCTCCGCCTTGAAATGCTGTACGATGGACTTTCCTCATCTCGGGATTCGCCGCATAGCCACATTTTATCATTGAGTCGAAACGTCGGAGAGGACACAAATGCGATACCTGACGTCTACAGGTGGGACCTTGGAACGGAGGATAAGAGCCCTCATCAGGGTCAAAACCGCTAAGAGCTCACGCGTGATCTAGGAAGATCGGTTGGCGATCTCAACCACCAGGACGGGAAAAAGGAAACGACGGTGACGTGCAAAAAGGGGAAGAAATACCTGAAAGAAAATTGATAGTATTCAGAAATGGCGGCCCTTGGGCGTAGGTCTAGGAAAATTCCAGGGCTTTGGAAAGTCAAAGAACGGTTGGGGGATTCCACGCGGAAAGCTGAGAGGGGACTTTTAAAAAAACTCGGGGCATCGGAGGTAATTTTCCTGCCGAGGCCTGTACCGAGGGCGCGGAAGGTGGCGAGTCACAGGGGTCTTCTTACCCTCTTCCCGAAAAACGCCAAACTGTAATTTCATCATAGCAAAGCGGGGGTGCTGTTGGATGAAAAAAAACACGAGTCGAGACGAGGGAGAGTATAGGGGGGGTTTGGGTTAAAAAAAAGGGAAATTTGGGTGGGTGTCACAGGGGGGCTCACAAAAAAAAAGGACCACTACTCTTAGAGGAGGACAGGGAGGGAAGCGAAAGAAAATCGGCAGGGTCGCGGAGACTGACGAACAAAAAAGTTGAACTTGGAAGTCGATCGGTCCAGACGGGTCAAAAAGACGGACGGGGACAGTTAAGGGGCCCGGCGGCTTCGAAGAGGGAGATTTCTAGGGTTAGAGATAAGGGGTTCACAAGAAGCTGTGGGGGCAGGACCGGTTGGACGGATAATAGGGGCCGTGCGGGAAGGGAATGGGCCGGGGTAGACGGGAGAAGGCGGAGCGAGGTGGGTCAAGGTGGTCTGGGAGTGTTTGCAAAAAATGACCGGGCTCATCGGGAAGAAACAAGGGGTTCTAGAATTAACTACGGGCAAAACTTAGAGGTACCGAAACGTGAATAAGTGAGTCAAAGGGGGAGTTAATTGCAGACGACACCGGTCGGTTGAGGAAGGCGAAAGGGGAGCTAAAAAAACATTGGGGGTCACTTCTGGCCACAGCAACGAGGGGAGGACCGGGGGTCAAACCCGGGCGGAGGGGGATTGAAGAGGATAAGTGTGGTTGGGGTTTAGGTGATCCGAAAGTTAGAAGCCTACGTTCCCAACAATGGGTGGAGAGGAAGCACCCTATAGACAGTATTTGGGGGGCGAAAACAGCTAATTGGTAGGACGTTTTATGGTTAAGTAGCGTGCTCGGGGGATGGCGCAAAGGAGTAAAATGGGACTCACTAGAAGACTACCGCCACAAAGGTTGCGGGAGAATGTTCAAGTCGGAGGGGACGATCGGGGGAGGGCTGGGGTAACGGCGGGCCGAAAGGGAATCGACGCGGGGCAAACCGGCAAGGCAGGAATGATTTAAACAAACCCCGCCAACCTAGGTTGGGGCATTACGCTTGGCGTCTAAACTGGGAACCGTGAATACAGTTGAAAAAGGTCGTAAGAATGGGGGGTCCTCAAAAAGCCGTAACTGGGGTAATCGTAGTAGCACAATAACAGCAAGAAACGAAAAAGGCGGGTCCGGTGGGAAGCTATAGTGGCGGATGGGGCCTGGGGGAATATAAGTCGCCAGATCTAAACACCTAAAACGGACGGTGAGCAGATTACTCTTCACAACTATACGGAACAGATTACGTACGCGCGGGAGCACGAAAAAACCCGAGGGCAGGAGTTGGTGAGGAGGGGGGAGCCGGGGTACTGGAAAAGAGCTAGGGGGGGGATGACTGGGGCAGACATAACTCACTTCGAGAAGAATCCCTTGGTCCTCTTAGCGGGTCTCATAAACGAACTGTAAGTCGCTCCTAGGAGTAAGAGACGGTAGAGAAAACAAAGAAATCTAACTGAGTAAAAACGATAGTACCAATGCTTATCTCGATAAGTGCAAGACATGCCAGGTTTACGGTAGGAAACGAGGGTACCTTAACTGACACACACGGGGGAATACAAATAAAGGACCAATGCGCCAACCGCGATCCATTGTGGACAGCACGACTCTACCGGGATAGAAAGCCGATACGGAAGTTAGTCCCGAATCAGACACCAAGACGAACACAAGTGACAAAGTACGAGGGCACATGCGGACTCTAAATAGGAAAAGTACATATGGTACAAGGGCCGTACACCGACGCTAAAGACCCTGACGAAACTACCCACGACCGGGACTTCCGCCACAAAAGGGTCACCTGTCGGAGCAAGGGGGGTACAAAGAGCATCCAAACACCGAAAAAAGGTGTGGCATTAAAACTCGCTCGTTGAATACTCGGTTGGATGTCGCGGCAAACACACGTGGAGGGGAGGTCCCGGAAGGGGGGGCCTGATACATCGTGCTGGGGATAGGAATCCCAAACTTAGAAACTCGCGGAACACCAACGCACGGGGACAACCCGGGGAAAAGGGGGCGATCGGGGATGGAAAAATAAGGACACGTGCGTGTGCTCCCAAACCCGGAGGGGGGGAAAAAACTCGGGGTTAGCCTCCCACGCTGCAAGACGACTGAAAACCTGCGTAAAACTAATCACCTGTTGGAGGCAACCTAAGGAAAAGAGAAAAAGTTAAAAGATACCCTACTCCTTCTCAAGAGCAGTTCCGGACAGCAAACTACACCCGACAAAAAAGACGAGGAACGCTAGGTCACTGGAAAGTACCTGTGGTACAAAGCAAACAAATAGGTCTCGTTGCGGTCGTCGGCCTAGCTAATCTACGTGGCGAGAGAAAGCCGCACGTCCGTAAAGCTGTCCAGATATAACCCAAATAACATGACGGCCCCCACCACTCACGCATGCATCTGTACCATATGACGCCACGACGTAAAGCACAACATATTTGAGGCCACCGTGCGCTATAAAAATCCTGGCGCATTATACTACTGCATCCGGTGCCAGCATCCGTTTGAAGTAACACCGTGGAGCGTGAAAGAGCGCAACAGTGGTATCAGGGGGAGAACACAGGAAAACGCACCTCTTCACACACCGGGGGGGCTTGTCAAAAGCCATCGGAGAATGAAGTGAGACACTGTCGACACAGGGAAGACAGCAAACAACCGGCCAAGACAAAAATGAAATGCCCTCCGTACAGCCAAAATGGCGAAACAATTGAGGACGCCCATAAGCTCGAAGATACCCAACCCAAGCACCCCGCAACCCCCACCCCATTAACCACTACCCGACTATAGCAATCCCTAACCCGAGAAAATAACCGACTTGGGGACACAGGGCAGTCACCACGGGTCCGAGCGCGGGCCTCAGGTACCCGCTGGCAAAAAAAAAAACTGGGCGGGAAGGTGGGGCAAGAATAACACAATCATGTTCCATTCGCTGAAAGCAGACCAGACTCATCGAAACCAAAAACAGGACTGAGCGGCCCACATTACATGGCCAAAAAACGGCCGGCTGGTCCTTCATCTGGGTCACAAACGGAATGACAAACGACAAGGGTAATAAATCTACAAGTCGATGGAACGCCTAGAGGTGCAGTGGGAGCTCAAAAAACAGAAATTGGAGGTAGAATCGAAGATCTAAAACGAGGAAAAAAAGCAGTCAGATACAGAAAAATGAGACAGCGGGGCAACAAGGTAGAAAAATGATGTAGCTAGGAAACGGAAAAGGGGAAGACAGGCGAGGGAGCTATACAAACGTAAACGGAATAAAGTCACGACTCTGGAAAAAAGCCACTAACATACTCGGGTAATCCTATAATTAAACAGCAAATGAACAGGACGCCTATAATGCGAGCACGGAATATACCCCCTCAGAAAAGAGAAGAGTGCCGACATGGACACACGGGGTGCGCGGTCGGACTCACCAATAGCAGGGGGGACTGGCGGAAAGAATCATGAAAGGAGAAACCTTCCCTTATCGCCTAGTCCTGTCTCGCAAATGGCCGAAGCAAACAAAGGCAAGCACAGGCAAGGAACAAATGGCCGTCAGAACAACGAAACAAGATTGGGGGGGCAGGGAAGAGGAGGGTTGAAGGAGGCCCACAAACGAGAGTGGGGGACAACTGAGAAACAAAAAACCAAGCCGGGGATTTCGCGAATATATAGACCAAAGGTGTGATGGGGGAAGCCCGAACTCCGATCTGGGTCGGGCTACGCCGCAATCAAAGCCGACACACACAGCAGGAGGACTCTTCAGCCGGACCGGGGGGCGCAAACAGGGCGAAGCAGTATCCACGCGCAAAGAAAAAAATGGGAGAACACAAACCCCCGATGTATGCAGATAAGGGAGAAAAGAGGACAAATCAAAAACCAAGAAAAAACTCCAAACACTCCGAAAAAATGTTTCGCCATGGACCGGACGTCCCAAAAGAAAGAAACGGGTCGGACGGCACAAGTTCGCTTCATAAAGCACAAAAGCCTGGATCGACTTTCGGCGATGGCA
>Ga0179593_1403569_pt1 | contig 18637 bp, 21 predicted proteins | sample CZODoug2_1_08_16_FD_185931 | JGI IMG/M metagenome (GOLD analysis project Ga0179593, IMG submission 185931) | Vadose zone soil fungal communities from Angelo Coast Range Reserve, California, USA - CZODoug2_1_08_16fungal (PacBio error correction) | ecosystem: Environmental > Terrestrial > Soil >...
GGTTCTATGGACAAGGTGAAATAAAAGCGGGGTAGTCAGTGGGCGGTTTTTGCTAGAGACCTAGATTAAGGTAACGGAGGGGAGGAAACGGGACTCGAAATTGAGTTACACTGTGCATTACACTCCTATTCAAGATCCGCACCCAGACCTGGGGACGCGCGTGCTTCATGTCTTACCTGCGGCTCATACAGATGTTCGGGAGTTTTCTTGATGATCGACCTAATAATCTTATTCATCTCGGTAAAAAAAGCAACAAATCAGCTCTATTCGGGGACGGGACAACGAAATCTCAGTACAAAACCTCCAAGTGTGGTCTCAGGGGTCGTCAGACTTCTGCGTTAGAAGGATCCGGGCCTGACTTGGCTGGTGGGGGGGTCTCACCGCGCCGCGGTGCTGTTATCGAGTTTTCAAGGGGGCGGTGAAATAGAATGGGTCTGACCTAAGGGAGTTTTCGGCTGTCGTCAGATGAAAAAAAAAAAAATTCTCCGTAGGGGAGCACGTTGGGAGTGACTGCTCGGAAAATTCCACCCACGGAGACGCGAATGACACTCTGGGGAATTTGCCTGGAGAGTGGGGAACTGCTCTGGAAAAAATATCGAGATGCGCTCTCTGGGAAGAGCAAGGTCAATAGGAATTGGCGGAAAGGGGTATGATAGAAGGGGAAGTGGGTCATCTCAATATCGTGATTGTATGAGGAGGTTATCAGGGTCTTCATCATAGTACGGATCAACGAAAACCACGAAAATTTTGTTGTTGTGGGGGGCTCTGGATCCTTATGGGTTGGTTCAGTCGTAAGAATTGTGTATGCCTACGCTTCGAGGATACAGTATTCGACTATATAGGAAGTTTGTCTGGAGTTCGTCCATTTGGGTTACTAGAGGTGGGGAGTGTCAACTCATGAAAAGACTCCTCATGAACGGTTATTCGTAAATCATCGGGGGTGCTGCCTTCTTTTAGTCAAAAAAAAAAGAGCTGTTCTGAGTATGTTCTCCCGAAGTGTCGGGTTTGTTTCTGCAAATTAGAAGGAAGGGGGGGGTCAAGCAAATTTGTTAAGTCATGTTGGGGAATTGCAAACAGCGTGCTCTGACTGTGGCCGAATTACTAGGTTACTGGACAAGGGAAAGTCTCCGGGGGGTTCCCCCAGCAAAGCAAGGGACATTAAAAACACTCCAGAGGCGTCAGGTTCATCTAACAGGCCTCGAGGCAGGGGGGGGAGACGCGGTGAGGTCTTCCGTTAAGCGCCGTAAATTTTTCTTTGGGGCAGAATTACGCAGTCAAAGGTGCCCGGTTTGACAGCGGAGGGGGTTCTGCTGTCTCATGTATGTGGGTTTATGGGGGTGTTGAAAGTATCGTGGAAACTGTTTGTTTTTTCCTCTGCGGTATGGGACTGGAGCCTAATTGAGCGTCAGTGTTGCTTCCGGAAAAGGGCATTTGTTTTGACAAACAAAATGCGACGTCATGAGAATTCTTGCGATGTGCATTACGGGTGCAATGGTCTTTTCTTCAAGTCAGTAAGGTAATAATTTGGGCTTGAAGGAATGTCCTTTCACTTTCCTTTTAATCGGTAACTCCATCGCCGAGGAGTTGGTCGAAGATGAAGACTTTTTACGAAATTTATCGAAAAGTAGTGGGACTTACGGCTGAACTCTCAATGAGCATGAGAACCCCACGTAATCCTTCGAGTACTGAATAAAAGTTCGCAAGCCAGTGAATTGGATCACCTGCGAAAGTTGGAAAAGGGTTTTTGTGTCGCAAGGAAAAAAAACCCCTCTATTCCTAGACCAGGAAAGGTTAGTAAGAGTCGGCTCATCATGAACCTGAGAGGGGAGGAATCAAATGTGAATCTAAAAAAGCGGCACGAAGGGGGACGAGTTGTCTATAGAAAGCAGCAAACAAAAGGCTTACTCCGAGAGGACTTGCTTAGACAAAACAGACCGGTCCAGCGTGGTCGCGGGCGCATTTCAATAGAACGGAACTGAAAGGACTCCGCTGAGGACGCACCTAAGGAAAGCTCGATATCTCCGTAAGATAAAAAAACGGATCGAGAGTTCAGGGCTTAAAGGTTCGGCGGAAAAGATGCCAGATAGTGAGTCTCTATTTTACAGCCGTCAACCCCATCAACGAGAGGAAGGGACGTCGGGGGTCGAACACTCCATTCTTTCTAGTCGTGGTAAATTCCAAAAACGACTTTAAAAGGAAGACTCTTCAAGGTGGATACACCTTGGGCTTCGTCTTTCGCTATATCGCTGTTTTATTGAGCTTCCACTTCAGCTTTGCTTAGTCGGTACTTACGAAAAAGTCTATATTTCTCCTCTGAAACATGCTTCGAGTCCTGACAGTGTGGTTGCCGGGTGTGCCTGAAGAGAAGACTTCACATATTTTGGGATATCAAGAGGGGTCCCTCCTTGTCAAGAAAAAAGGAAGTCGGTCCGTCTGTAGGATGATGGAAGCCGACTCCCGGATAAAAATCAAATTGCCGCGTGGGAAAAAATATATTTGAAGGGGCAAACTCGGAAAGCTCTCTCAAAAAACAACGTATTTTAGGAAAAGCTGATCGAAGTCGGAAAGGGGGGTTGACCGCCTTGGAATTGCTGATAACCGCGGTGAGTTTGATTGATTGATGGGCGAGACGACTGCATCATTTTTTGTGGACCGTTTCGACTACCTGCCGAAACTTTACTGAATTATTTCTTGGGAGGGGATAACGGCAATCTTGGGGGTGGCCGGGGATCTATGTAAGGCACAAAAATCAAAGAAACACCGGGTGTCAGCGATAGAATGTGGTAAGCTTAGTCAATCATGCGGGCGGGCGGTCGTCTTCAGCGGGGCAGGCCTGTCTTGTGCGCCTGCGTGAATCTCAAGCGAGATCCAGTAGAAAGTTCAGAGAGATTGTGAACGATGCGGATCTACTTTGGGGTACACTCCTACTCTAATGGAGTGGACGACGACGGCTTCAGCCGAAGGGACAGGGCTGGGTTGAATTCAGGAGTGGCGGGAGGGAACGAGTGACGCCGCCGATAAATGAGAAAAAGAACATGCTCTCTCACCCTGTTGAAAATGGCGGCTTTCGAATCAGCAAGAGCAAGGGCCTTCAGTATTTTTGCTTGGACTGGAGAGGGAAAGCTCGAGCGATCCCCACGTCGACAGGTTCGTTTGCGGTCTTGGATGAACGAAGCAGATCATTAACGGATTTGGGAGCTTCATGTTACTGGTTGTGGAGGGGGGTAAAAACACTATAGGTAGAGGAGAAAGTGTGATGGGTGGTAAGTGGCATCGATAGTAAGCCCGACTGAGCCGAAGAAACTTACTAATGCCGTAAGATCTTGAGGGAAGGGGAAGAATTATTTACTCCTGGAAATAGTTGGGAAAGGAATACTCCTGAAAAAGATGTCAAACAATTGCCGCCGTGATCTCCTTCAACTTGGCGCGAATCTTGGGGAACAAAGACCTGGAGAGGAGGAAAGTGGAACCGTTTGGCGAGTTCTCCTTGGACTTCGGAAAGAAAGGGGGACGGGGGGTCAGGGGCCGAGATAGTTCAAAAAAAAAAATCATGGACTATGATAACCGATCCGGAAAGGTGGATCGGTAACGTGGGGGGGTCCCCTTCGGAAACCTTGATAGGTACTAAAAAAAATAGAACCGGAGACAATTTAGAAAGACAATGGGGACTATTGCACTTAAAAGAGGAAGAACACTGGACGCTTAAAAATGGTCCAGGGGAAGAAGTAAGATAGGGAAGGTCCCCGAACGCACGACCCCCTCCGGACTCGAGCTTAAGCCCTTGATGGGACGCTGACCCCGGGGAAGAAGAATGACACTTTTCGTCCATACCAACATGAGGGGAAATGACACGGCATCCCGACAGAGGGGTCTACCGTAAAAAGCTGCTTAAAGGTGGGGGAGGGGGAAAAATGGAATTGAAGCTGGCTTTCCTAGAGGGGGGGAGGGTCAGGGGACCGATGGAACGAACCAACTTATCGTTCTCGTGGTGCAAAAGGAAGGGCCGGGTGTAATACTTATAAGAGGCGAAGGCCAGTGGCTGACCCAAGAAAAAGTAGGACTTTGCCGCGCCGAGCAAACGTACGGATGTAATGTCAGCAGGCATAATCCTTTAGAAAAGTCCAAAAGTCTTCCAGCCGACCGTTTGCGCTTTTAAATGATGAAGTGAACGCCGGCATGAACGGCACACGCCATGGCGAAAGAAAAGTCTAAAAACGCCGCGGGAGAGGGAACGCAGACTAAGGCGAGGAACAAAACTCAAGGGGCAAAGAGGAAGGAAGCCGCCCAACAGGTTTCTGTTGGTTGTGCTCTGCGATGAACGAAAACGTTACTAGGATAAAAAGCGGGGCGCCTCATACAAAAACGATACGGGCAAGTGGGGCAGTGGACCCGGGCTGGCTGTCTCTCGGATTAGATATTTAACCGTTGTCATAGTGTAATGTTGTCACGCCATGATACCTATGCGTGCGCTGGTGTTCTTTAGGTTGAGTCGGGAATTGGTGTTTGTTTGGTTTGCTTGATTGATGCGTCTAGATCCTCATAGAGTCTTGGGGCCCCTGTATCTGTTTCCCCTATTCTCAACTGGAAAGTAAATTGTTTACCGCTTTGTCTAGGAGTCTCAGGGTGTCTGGCTTTGCTCTGTTCTGGTTTTTAAACTTTTTCGTGTTTTTCGTGTCTACGTAATTGGTGTAGGGTGTGTATGTGTTCTTGTGTTTTTTTGTTGTTAGTGGTAGTTGTGTGGGGGATTGTTTTGGGGATTATTTCGGGTCCTGCGAGTATTATAGTGGTTTTTGGGGCTGGGGGGCTGATTTCGGACTCAGGTTGGACTTAGATTTACGACTGTGAGCTTTTTCTTGTTCAGGTGTGAACCTAGAATCGGCACCTGAAGAACTGGTTGGTTCATTGTCTGTTTTTTCGCTAATCGAGGGGTTTATCTCTTGTACTCGTTCGTTGTGTTTCGAGACTTTCCGGAGTATCGGGGAACGTGTCCCGTTAACATGTCATCGGACTTTTGTTAAATAGGTGTAGGTGGTCTGGGTATTAGTTCAACGAGCATTTGATGCTATCGTAAAAGGTATTACCTCCGCATATACGTCTCTGTTATGGGAGCTGTTGGTTGTTTGTAGATAGGGGTAAGCATGGGGCTTCTCGGGGAGTTTGTAGTTTAGGCTTTTTCGTCTGTGGATGTCAGGACCCGTGTGGCAGGGGTTTGGGGACAAGGTGGGAGTTAATTTTGCGAGTAGGGGTTTCGACCACGCTGAGATGGTGTAAAGCCTTCACCAGTTTCTTAGGCTTCTTTGACGGTTGCTTTCCAGACCGTTGGGGTTGTCCGGATTGGCGTTGTGCTGAGCAGTTGACAGACTAGATTGGTAGATATTCGATTGAATGGTGGTGTGGTCTCAAATCTTTTTCGACAGCGGCGTACCTATATGTTTCCTGTGCAGCTTGATCGCTGTTTGTTTCTCGTTTTTCGCGTTGCTGGTTGCTTCCTTGGGGATTATAGTGTCTAGTAATGGTAGGTGGGATGTGCCGGGTTAACATGTCTTAATTTAGAGTTTTAGGGGCGGTAGGCGATTGTGGAAGGAGTGGTGTTGTGGTGTATAACGAAGCTTCATTTGTAAACGCTGTTATGGATGATCGTTTTTTTTACGCTGTTTAGATCGAGATGATGTAGGTCTTTGTCTTGTGGATTTGAGGAAGGCGTTTTTCCCCTTTGTGGTTTGTGAAGGACGTAGTGGCTGGGGATGGTGGTGGGTTTGTTTATATTTGTTAGTTGCCTTTGTCAGGTGGTATGTGTTTTAGTTGTTTGTGTAGATTTACTTCCGGGGGATCTAGCTTGTCCATTTAAAGGCGTCTGGTATTGGTCGATGTATTGGTTTACAGGGTGCGACACTATGACCATATGTGTTGGCGGTATCCATATGATTGTACAAAATTTCCTGAGTGGGTGAGTGGGTGGGTGAGCGATAATTGTGGGGTGGAGGAAGGTTGCGTCCCCTCTGTGCTGTCTACCGTTTGGCGAGTTTCTGTGTTGATAGTTGTTTAATATGTGTTATAGTTAGCGGGCGTTCGTCGTTCTTCCTCTTTAAGGGGGAGTCGTATTGGGGTCGGGTGTTACGCGCATGGTGTTGTATGGTTGCTTTGGGTTGGTACGGCATGCGGTTTCTGTTGTGTGCTCTCAATGGTGGCCAAATTAGTTTGGAGGGGTTGATATGGCGGCCTTGGCCGTGAAGGTAGGTTGGCGGGTAGTCACACTTGGTCCCTCCTTTCGTTTAGTCCCTGTTTGAAGAGTGATAAAAAGCATAGTTTGAAGCGCCTTTCCCTTGGCAACTAGATTTTGACGGGATTCACGGGCACGGGTTCGAGTTATAAGTTTGCGTTTCATGTTTGTAGGTAGTGGCTTTCTGGGATGGAGGAAGGGTCTCGGGGAAAGCTGTTGGCCGTGTTGAACTCCCTGCCGGAGGAGGGATTGAGAGTATCTCACTTCAGTTTGGGTGGGCAGGTATATGTAACTTGTCAATCATGGAGTGATTGTTCCACTGTAAGAGGGTGTTTTTGTGGCGCGTAAGAATCATGGAGCTTTACACTGGGGTCTGAGTCAGGGCTCGTCCACTTTTGATGGTTCATCAGAATACTTGGTACGGACATTGACGGCGCTTCGGTGTAGGTCGAGCTTAAGAGAGTGTTACCCGGTCAATCTATACCACGCCGGGCGGCTGATCTTGCTTTTGTGGCGGTACCTAGTTGCGATTCCGGGGCATGGAGAGTTGTATTCGTACGTGTTCATGTTAGTTTCGTGGTGTCGGGCGTAGTGATTTTACAGTTTGATTCTGGCTTCGAGCGCCATGTCTCTTCGTGGAAATTGAGTTGCCGGGTTTTGGGTTGATGGCGGGGTGGCCTTAACAGAAGAATCCGTTAGGCCTGAAAGGAATGTGATCGCGTTCTTCGTCACAGAATCCCGGGTAGTGTATCGTCGGAACCAGTAACGCGTCTTAGAGTGATTTCACTCGTCTCGGGGGACTCTAAAGCAGGTCTCTGTCCTCAATTAGTGAGGTGTCTTTCTAATTTCAGGTTTCGGCGCTCTGGAACGAGGAAGAGGGGTTGTAGGACGTTCGGCTCAAAAAGCGGTCCCGAAGGCTCTACTCCGCTGAGGGCGGTCTGCACGGTGTTGCGGTTGCTTAGGATTGCCGGTCAGGCCTGAACCATATTGAGGGGTTGGGCATGCTTCAGCAGGTGTCCGACTTGGCAATGATTCTCCTGCTTTGTGATCGTTGGTTGGTCTTTCTCGCGAGTTGTTCTCCTGTAGAAGTAACATCTCTCCTCGTTACCCTGGGGAAAAAAGCGGTGACGGGGCGTGAGCTCCCGAGAGTATTAACAGGAGTCTGGGCAGGGAAACGGAGAAACTCTACTGGCTGTGCGAAAAAAGTTGAACTCAAAGGCATTGGCCCTGGCGCCTAGTGAGCTCTATCTTTTCGTAGGTGCTCGTGGAGGAAGTAAACATCTCTTTCCTCACAAGGAAAAGAAAGTCTGAGTAAAAAAGGCCAGTAATCGAGCGCGGGGGGGGGGGGGGGGCCAGCCAAGTTTGGTCCCTCGCATGAATCGGTCCAGGCGTGAGCATGAAAAAAAAAAAGCTCACTGGCGTTCTTTTGCTAACCTCCCGCTATGGAAAAAGGGGGCGCAGGTAAAGTAGAGAAAAATCATCCTGATCGGTTGCGAAAAGGGGAACTCAAGCTCCAATACGTTATGAAAATCCAAAACGAGGGGTATGCAGTCTTATAATCTCCAAAAAACGTGAGGAACTATAGTAGTTGTCCTGATCGGGGTACAAGAGCGGGGGGCCCAAGTCTCTGGTATGGCTCGCGAACGTCATAGCAACTGTACGGATTCGATGCTCACTCTACGAAGGGGAAGGATCGCACCGCAGTGTGGTTAATCGCCATGACGTTGATGGTGGAGGAGGAGGATAAAAAGAGGCGCGTGGAACTAAACCCCCAACGATATTGGGGGGCTCTCGGCTTCCCGACTGCCGGCGTGCAGCATTGGTCGGGGACGGGGAGGAGGTATGGTTCCCATACACGCGCGGGGATCTATTGCGGGCAAGGGGCCTTGTGGGGGCCACTTGGGGGAGGAAAAACTTTCCTTCGAAAAGGAACTTAGGACAGACTGCTTTGACTGACGGAGGTAAATCAACACTGCTGAAAGACATGGGAAGCCGACGCAAGTGTTGAAGCAGCAAGGAAAGTATCATTGAGTGCAAGTTTGAGAAGGAAAAAACACCCTCCCTTCTTGATGAGCTAATAAGATTACCAAATGGGGGAAAAACCCTGGTTCTGCGACCTGTATTACCAGGCCAGACAATAAAAAGGGGGGGGAGGGGGTCAAGAGCGTAAATAACGATACAGATGGGGCCGCAGCGAGTACCTCTCAGGTCGGGCTGCTTTCTAAAAAAAAAAGAACCGGTGGGGCGGTCGCCTCGCCGTCGGGCAAAAGGGGGAAAAAACATCTGGGGAAAGGATCGGACATCTGCTATGAGGGAGCTTCTTTGCTATATTCGGCCGTATCTCTTCTTGGGAAAAATGTGGCCTAGGGGGGGGTGAAGCGCCTTACATCTCGTCTAAGAGGAAAAGGGGAAAAGGGAGAACAAATGCATGACGGGGGTTTGCTGTCTTAAGATAAGTTGCCATAGGGGGTGAAAACGGGGCTCCTAGAAAGCCCCCGCCGGCGGGATCGGTAGTCAAAAGATGGGAAGGCGGGGGGGCTAAAGGAAGCTTCCTACAAATGGAGAGGGGAGCACATGGTCGTTTTTGACTCAACTCTAAAAAGAAAAAATCTTCGCCACCAAAAAGGAAAAAGAGCTCCCAGCGATAAGATTAAAGCCGCCAGTTGGTGAAATACTCCAAGGCGGCAAGTGTTTGAAAGTGTTGTCCCGGGGCGGGGGGAAAGGGGATAAAGTTTCCGCCTCGATAAAGACTCCGAGAAAAGGCATTTTCGAAGATTGCGGAAGAGGGAATACCTCAATGCCGGGCAACAGTCACATGGAGGAAGACGAAAGGGATTCGCTTTCTACAAAGACCACTCTCAACATACGGCGCCTCGAGAGGAAAGGGAACAATCCCTCAACGACCTTAGCTTGGGGGCATATCGGCGCGGGGCAAGATCAAAAAATGAAAAAAAAATACCAAAAAAAGGCAAGTCTCACAGCGATCAGGGAAGGGGGGGGGAAAGCCTCAGAAAAAACGGATGCGGAAGAAGTTCTTACTTAATGGGTCGACCGATAGAGTGGGGAGCCGAGGGAAAAATAACTCAAACCAGCCACTCTCAAAGGCCGATTGGTGAAGGGAAAGAAAAATCCAGGAGCGAGGCGTGGAGTTCAACGTGAAAAAAACTATCAGGAATAGAGGAATACGTAACCTTTTGTTCAAGTCGTCGCAAGCCTGCTCTGCGTAAAGGAGAGTTGAAAATTGTTCGATGTCGACGACGACCGGAGCGAGGGAAGACCTCAGAGGGAAAAAAAAAGAGAAGGGGAAAAACAGGTTGTTGTTCTATTGTAATCCCTATCTCCCGACACATAGGGAAGGGATAATAGGCAACACCTACGTAGAAACCAAAGTGCGGCGTAAACCGGGGGACGAACGGCTACAGGGTTGCAAACTAAGATGAAAAGAAAGATGGTTTTCTCCAAGGGCGTGTTCGTAGAAGTTGAAACTCGTGAAAAAAAGGGATCGTCTTCAACAACAACAACAATGGCTTAAACTTAAAGGGGAAAAAGAGCTAATTGAAAAGGGTTGTGCAGCGGTGCCACATTTCTTACGCGAGTCTGTTGAGAGGTGCTGTCGGAGCAGACACAGGTGGCCGTGAGGAAGGTAAAAAAAAAAGGGGTAAACGTGTCTGTGGATTTAGGGGGGGGGGGGGAAGGATCCCGGTCATGGGGTTGCCAAACGAGAAGATTTCCTTCAAAAATAATACACAAGGGGAAGCTCTCAATACGGAAAACTCTCAATCCTAGAAATCGGCGTATTAGTCAAGTCAGGAACAGGGAGGGAAAACGGAGGGAGAGAGAGGAGACTAGCCCTACGAAGTTGCAAATATGCGACTCTGTGGTTGGAAGGAAAAAGAAGAGCAATTTCTTTGATGGCTTGAGTACGTTGCGAAACGCGTGGGGGGGAATAGGCTGTACGCTGATATTCCGCAGGAAAGAAAAGGGTCATCAGGCTCGATCCCCGTTGGGGGTGGTGGGCTTGAAGGATCTGTGGGGAGGCGGTGGAGTTTATAAAGCTTACGTCAGCGTTTGGAATTTGGTGGGCCGGTATTTGGACCGTTTCCCCCGTCTTACGCTCTTAGGACGCGGAACATTGGGGGGTTTTGACTTGGTATGTGGGGATAAAGGTTCCTTGGCGAGCGGGGGTAGGACTTTTTGTTTTGGTGGGAAATCTTGCGGTGTTTCTAAAAGCGTAGACGTGTCGCCTGATGGGGGTTGTTTAGGCACGATCGTGTCCTAGTCGGCCTGGAAATCTTCCGAAAAATGAATAGCGGCTTTATGTACATCGAGGTGGGTCTTAAGGAAAAGTTTCCGGGATTGACGAGGGGGAAGTAAAACCACCAAACTGGGAAGGGGACTTCAGAAAAGACCTTTATGGCTCAACTACGTAAAGAAGAATGACGGTAGGCAGGGTTTTATGTGCATGGGAGAGTTTAGTAATTCCTTACGAACCGCGTGTAGAGCCTTTGGTGGGGGGAAGGGGACGTAGGACACTGTCAGCTAAATAAAAAAAAAAATTAAGGCCGTAACTAGGTAAGGAGCAGTGGGTGTCACCGGCCCTTAGTGGGAAGCGGTTTTTCCGGGATAAAGGCTTGAATCTGCCTTTGAGAAAGTAATGCAGGGAGGTCCGGGTTCGTTATCTGAAAGAGGGGGAAGAATCTTGCGTCACAAAAATAAGCCAAAAACGCGGCAAAGAGAACCTGATCGGGTAAAGCATAGGCCCCGAGCTGAGAAAAAATGACGCGGTGATACGGCACGACAAATGGGTTCGCTGACAGACGAGTAACACGGAAAGGATTCTACCCCCGGCACATATGCTGGTTCCGTGCGAAAGCAAAAAAAAGGACCTGGTCTATGGATACAATGGCGCTAGGGGTTGTAGAGGAAAAAAAGGGAAAAAAAAAAAGAAGAGGGCGGGTGGAAATATCTGGGAGGGAGGGGCCTGGGGAACAAGGCGTTACGGCTCACGGACTTTCCTCCTTAGGAACAAAGGAAGGAACGCCTGTTTTGTAATAAAAAACGCTTCGGCCCTTTTGATTAAAGAAAAAAAGGGAGAGAGTGCCACTAAAAACGCAACCGGACTCGGCGCGGCCCCTTTGAGATCCATAGAAAAGGGGAGCAGAGCGGCGAAGAAGCTGCGTACTTGATTGGAAGGGTTCGAATAGGGGAGAACATTACTTTCGCCTTTAATACCACCTGAAGTTCACAGAAAGGGATGGAAATTTTACTCATCGGAAGAAACTATATGGACCTCGAACAAAGCCTTATAATAATGCTACGCAAGAGGGAGGCACGAGATGGAGACTGCGCAAACAATTTTCGTTTTTGGGTTACAGGAGATGAAAAATCGCACGGAGGTCTTCAGTTGCCGCCTGCAGTAGTCCGGGAGATGGAACCACTTCGTCTACATAAAGAATTTCTAGTGGGGTCCCCATCCCGTCTCAAGGGATGATGGGGATCGAGCGGCATAAAAAAGAGAACTGGCAAGGGATTGGAAAAATAAAACAAATGCAGACCGCTGTGCTCGAGGTTGAAGCATTGGTGGCAGGTCGCACCAGTCCAACCGCTGGTTAGTGCATACTTCTTGAAGGGGGCGGGATTGAGGAACATTCCTCAATACCTTTGGGCATGAGGTGGGAAACGAGAAAGGGAAGTTTTTCCATGGCGGTTAAAAACCGGGTAAGGGGGAATTCGGGGGTGGAGAACTCGAAGCAACGGGGATATTCCTTTACGCGCGAGCAGTTTTGTCGATTTTAAAACAGGTTGTTGCGTCGAATAGTTGTCTCCTCGTCTGGGGGCGTTCTTCCTTGTCATTTCTCGATGGCTATGTTCGTTTCTTCGGGCTTTTGACAACGTTCGTTTAGCGGTCATATCTACTCCTTTTCTTTTTTCGGGGTACGCGGGCGCTTCGTTGGTCCTTTGCGGCCGCATTTTTCTGATCGTCATTGGGGATTTGTGCATTATAGTAAGTCTGGTTTGACTTCTCCGGGCTGTCGTGGTTCGTCAATCTTGAATAAACCGTTTAGCTGCTGAGATAAAACTCGATTTGCATGAGGAAGAACACCGCGGATAACACCTTCCTTATTGTGGGATTGCCTGGCGGGAAACACTTTTCAGTTGTTGACAGAGGGGGAGTCTCTTTCAACCTAAGGAAACGTCCGGAAGTATGGTGGAAATCCAAAGATGGACCGGCCTTCGAAACTCAGGGTCCCTTGGAGAGATAGGGCAGCGGCCAGAGGAGAGAACAGAAAAAAAAAGATCAAAGGGTCTATGGTCAAGTTTTACAGAACAAAGAAAGCTCAAGGGAAGTTAATCTTGAACTTTCCCTTGGTACACACCGCCAGGCGAACGGTCATCTGTGAGGAGGGGGAGCGTCTTGCGTGTTTGTTTATGTAGACAGGTTTGGGAAATGGGTCTTCCGAGTTCAATAATCGTGCCGGGGCCTCTGAAGGCATCAGGTGAAGGAGAGAAAAATATCCCGTTTATTATCTCAATAACAAACCGAAGGAGAGAATGTAGGGGAAGATACCTTTAGGAAGACCGTCTTATTGGAAAGGGGTAGAGGATGGAAGATCTCTGGAGACGTCGGGGTAATCTATTGAAAAGAGAGCATGGAGCAGCCCGAAGGTCCCATGGTCCGTTGACCTGATCATGGGATTTGCGAAAGGGTTCAGGTGTCAAGTTTCCGAACACCGTGCAGATTTTCTATTGCTGCGTAACGGAGATCAGAAGGTGACGGGTTGGTGGCAGAGAGAGGGTCGAACAGGGATGTCAGGTGATCTGAAGGCCCCGGAACCGAGAAAGGGGGCGCATTTAGAAGGGGGCTCTACTGAAAATATATGTCCTCGTGTGCGTGCGTTCGACACCGATATACCTCTTAGGTGTTAACCGGGCAATGAATGGTCAGCTTTTCGTCGTTTACCCAGTATTCTTGAGATGTTGTGTTGAGTTTAAATCTTGCTCTTGTTCTGTGTTTGTCGGTATTGTTCGTTTTGATACGTCGGGGGGAGATAGTTTTTCGGTGCTGTATCTTCTGGCTACTTTTAACCTGTTTTGGAAGGGGGGGCTTTCCTTTCCTTACAAATAAAAAGGTTATGCTATGTTTCTGTGGTATTCTGGACTTAATTTGCGGGAGTCATGTTTTTCTGATTTTGGGTTTCCCCAGTGGGTGGTGTCTGATGTTGCTTTTTTACATTTTTTGTGTTCGTTCAGTTGGTTTTCTGTATTTAAAACTTTGTTTTATATTTGGTGGTCGCAAGTTCTGTTTTTGTTTGGTTTGTGTGGCTTTAACTTCGGCCGGTGTCTCATCATGAGTTGCTTTATATGGATTTGATTTTTGTTGTTTTTTGGTGGGGTTAGGCCCCGCGCATCTGGAAAGTTACTGTTTTTGGGTTGGGTAGTGTTGTTTGGGAAGAATTAAGTCATGTGGTCAATATGTTCATCGAGGACAGATAAGGATAGGGTGGTCTACTGGGACTCTCTTCCAAGTGACTTAGAACTAACAACAGGGTGGTGGGAGGCGCCTCAAGCGAGAAAAGAGACTCTGCACCGTCAGTTTGAGTGTGATCGGGGTGGGAGGATAGGCTTTGCCATAGTTCTTTGGAGGATAACTCATGTGAATCAGATAAATCTAGAGTATGGTGAATTGATTTACACACTGCGGTATGGGGGGGGCTGGGACACTAAGAGGCATCCTTTGGGTAATCTACGTTATTCAAGGTGGGGGACTGGGTTCGTTTCTTTTCTGCGAGTGCTTCTGTTCTTTTGCTAGTGACGTATTGTTTGGGGGCTGTTCGGGGGGGAGAGTAATTGCACTTTCCAAGTTTGCCTCCCCACCTAAACAAGTTTTTAGGAACAACTGAGCCTGGCCGACTATTAAGCTAAAGTCTCCTACGGCAAAAAGAGTTCCATAAGACGAAAACTTGATCGATATAGTTAGAAGGGGCTTGTGATACGGTTGAGGGTGCGGTTCACTTACATGTCAAACGTTCAAACGGCTGGTCGCATACTTAGATGTTTACAGTTCTCCACATGATCGGAAAGGGGAGCATTGGGAAACTGGGGGCCGGTTTGCGCGTCGTTGGCAGGAGTCCTTTTCGTTGTGAAAAAGATTGTGGCGTAGGAAGTGGGATGAGACCCAAAGGTATCTTTTTTTCTGTGAAAGATGTGACCGACGAGGACTTTCGGTGTCGGCGCCGGGGGGTCAAAAAACGGGCCCTCTCCGTACGCAGGCAAACGGTAAAAGTCTCAATTCAAGATGCCAATCTGTCTTATTTGTTGGCAAAGGGTCAGCGTTCATTATCCCGAGTCTTCGGGGAGGAGGACTAGATGCACGGGGGGGTCGAATTCCTAGTCAAGTGAGGGGAACTGTGTAAAAGAACCGCATTTAGATGGCTATAGGGGCTTCTATGTTGTGCAGGGCTCTGGGTATTCTAGGTAAGGCCGATATTGGACTGGGCTGTTAGAGATCCTAGAGGGGGTGCAAGCTACGGTTCATCTCCTAGGTGGCTCAGATTTATTCAATTGCGTACGCTATTCATTATGGGGTATGAGATGGTTTCGAGGCTGTTTGTCAAAAGGGTGACCAGGGCTCGAGTAAGTTAACTAAGCCTCGTCCTCTGTGTCTCGTCTGGACTGAGACCATGTTGTGGTCCGAACTATAAAACTATATTAGATTGAGGCACGTCGTGGGTTGAGTACTTCCGTGGAATGAAACGAACAAAGTGAAAAACGGGAACCACGTTCATCAATCCTACGATGAAGACTGGGAAACGACGCCAATGAAGAGTCACAGAAGCCATTTTGGAAAGGGGGGGGTGACGTCGTTGGAAATTGGAACTCACTCTAGGTTTAAATCAAAGAAGGGAGGCATGTGTCTCCAATAAAACAAACGTCCCGGACACGATCTCGGTTCAATAACATCACATTCGGCAAAGAAAGGGGGTCATAAAACAAAAACGACTCTCACACCGAGTGATTCTACTTTTGGAGTCAAGCCTCAAACGATGGGAAAGGGTTTGATAGATGGAGAGGCAAAAAAGAAAAGAGGACACGGTGGAAAAAAAACCTAACCCCCTGAGCTTCCTGGCGCAGCATAGGCAAGAAAAGGGGGCACTCGTCTCGAAAGCATCCATAATCCCCCACGGTCGATAAGGGGTTCCTTCGACGTGCGCGAGACGTAAGTACATAAGAGAGGCGCGGCGCGAGCAGCAAAATGAAAAAAAAACCCAGCAACGCGCGAAGTGGACGGGGGGGGGATTCCAGGGTAAGATCGATTGAAATTATCCCACCACGTCTATAGAATCGCGATGAAAGAAACTAGGAAAAAGGGGTGGTGCGTTGTTCGGGAGAAGAGGTACAAGGGGGAGGATGTGTGCTCTTGTCCGAAAGGCCGGCACTGGATCATGTGCAGATCTTGAGTAAAGACATGACTTTGGTCCTTCTACTTTTGGGGGGGGCTGATTTGTTTTCCTCGACGAGAGAGTACTCAAACTCAGAGTACCTTTAATCAGTATAAAAACCCTTGTTAACGCTCCTTTCCAGAAACTTCTGGAAGATCTTTTTTTGGTTTGGGTTCGACGGTTGCACTCAGCGTAGCCATGAAGCCTAGACCAGTCGGTCAAAAAAAGACACGCCTAACAGTAAGAGGGAAGGAGTCAAAAACCTAATAGTCATATAAAAAAAAACAACGGTAGGAATGGGGAGGACCGAGAGTTGCGAGGGTTGCCGAATTCAATGGCTGGAAACCGAGGGAGGTGGAGGTGGTGAGAGGGCGGCTGGGACCTTCCTCAAAATTGGGTAAGGTATCGGCGTTCGAAAACTCACTTTTCTTGTCCCGGACGTGGACTGGGTGGAGTTTAACCTTCCCTCGTTGTGTAAGGGCTATTGGAAAGCACAATCCGGATCAAACACCTTGTCACGGACTAACGAATCATGTCAGAGGGGACGGAGGAGGACATGGCTTAAATGGTCTTCAAAGAGCGAGGCAACGGGCCTGTCGAAAGGGTTACTATAAATGGTGCTCTCAGGGAAATGTGGGAAAAGGGCTTTAGGGGTGGGAAGTTAACCAATCAGATGGATCCTTTGGTGGCGACCAGCTGCCGGGAGCAGTAAAAAAGGGGGGATGGGTGGAGAGAGTATCTCGCCGAAGATGCTGTCCTCCCCATAGCCAACTGGAAGAGAAAAGCTCTAAAGGGGTATGGACGGATTTTCAGGGTCCTTCGGGGCGCCGGTGTCTTTGCTTGAGGAACTTTCGAGCTGTTGTTGGGGGTCAAGGAAAGGGGGGAATACCTGCGAAGGGGCTCAGCCAGCCACCCAGAAGGGAGGAAACTGTTTGGAGGGAGTGAAAGGGAAAGCTCCGCGAAAAAGCTAGACGTAGGGTTTATCTTCGGGATGGGGGGGGGGGGAGACCAATACTTGTCGGATGAAAAGAACTGTGGTAGTGGGAGGATCGGATCGGTCCGTACCGAGCCGCACTTACGAAAGGGGGAGGGCTTCTGGTGTGCAGGATGAAAGGGGAAAGTCAAGAAAAGTTGCAGTTGCAGCTAGGCCGTCATAAAATCAAAATGGGAAACTGTGATCGGAACCGGTGACCTGCACCGGGGGACGGGAACCTCGGTTCATAAGAGGGGGTATGAGGACGTGGTGGGTCGCCGGTGTTTGACTGTCTATTTCTGAAGGGTGAAGTGGGGGGAAAAACCGACGGGAGATAACCGTGGGCGCGAGATAGTATTCCAACACTGGCAGGTCTGGAGACCGATTGAACTACGGAAAGGGAGTTGCGGCGGTAACGTGTGAAACCTGGTCAAGAGGATGGGGCCGCCAGTATAATTATGGGCATGTAAAAGGTAGAGAGGTTCCTGAAACCGGTGAAAGGTATTAGACTTGGCAAGTTTCGCTTAAACAAAACGATAGGAAGTCCTCACCTGACAGATAGGGAGAAGAAGTCCCTTAGGACACATAGCAAACGAGATCGATTAGTACATTTGCGCTTGACCCCCGGACAAAGTAAAACGGAAGGGAAAGTGTGCGCCCGCCCCTTATTACTGTTTCCGGGGGGGGAATAAAGGGTAAAGATGAACTACCAATCAAAAAAATTCAGCGGAGGGAAAAAAGGGGTTCTATGGGACGACCTTAGGGGGGAGGGGTCAATTAAGTGATCTGGTGGGAGAACACGGCTCCTCCACTGGGGAACGCCTCGGGAAAGGAAAAAGTCCTTGCGCCTGGATGGGGGACTAGGGTCCCGGGGGAGGAGGGCAGATAAATACCCTCCCTAGAACTTTTGCGCGGCCTCAATGAACTTCGGTGCGAAAGGTGGTGCATGTCAAGAATGTTTAGTCGAGATCATATTTTGTTGGGGAGGAGGCGATCAATTTTCGCTGTGGCAAGGGAAGTGGGGGAACAACGTTAAAAAAAAATTGACAACCTTGTCGGACTTAACCCGCAATGCGAAAGTGATAGGTATTGAAAAAAAGCTTAAAGATTCCCCGCAGAAGTAACGGGGACGTCCTTGGATTTTACTAAAGATCAGCCCTCAAGAAGCGAGCGCCATCATTTGAGGGTGGGTGGCTTAACGGCGAGGACGTATCCGAAGGGTGTTCGAATCTGGGAATATTAAGAAGGTTCACTCATCTGGAAGTGGTAAGATCAAATTTTGGTGTGCTCTTCACTGGACATAACTATCGCCGTTATGACATTGAAGCATAGATCTAGCGTCTCTATAGAAAGAGAGATGGGGGATCAGGGGGGTTGGGGGGGGAATAACTTTAAAAGAACGATCCGTCACTGTGTTCGTACAGGCTTTTCAGAATAAATCGGGCGGTCGCCTGTGGGCGATGGACTGGACTCTCAGAGTGGACCACAGGAGTGGGTTTCAAGTAACTATGGAGTTTGAGAAAGGGAAAATAAGGGTGGTAAAAAATGCCTGTCAAAGAAAGGGTCATGATGAAGTGTCGGAACACGGATCTTTGCCAGTTGCAAGGGGGAAAGTAAAGAGGAGCGGTTGAGCCCATCAGCCAATTGGCCAGACCTTCTGCAGGAAGAACTTCAAGATTAGGAAGATGAACATACCCACTTGGTTGCGGAAAGAGGAGGTTCCTTGGTCCGCCTCAGATATGACCTAGAAAGAAAAATAAAGAGTTCTGAGCCAAAGGAAGGGAGAAGAGAGCTGCTCGAAAATATCTCAGTAAAAAAGGCATTTGGTTGGTAGGCGGAAGAACTTTTCACGTTTACTGTGTCTTTCAATAAGAAAGGAAAGAAGGTTCGTCGCAGAAGAGTCGGCCCTGATGACAAAGCTGGGGTTCCACTGGCATCGGGCGTCAATGCCACAATCTATATCAACTACAACAAAACAAAGCGGCGAAAATGTTTCTGTCCCGC
>Ga0179593_1526501_pt1 | contig 18637 bp, 15 predicted proteins | sample CZODoug2_1_08_16_FD_185931 | JGI IMG/M metagenome (GOLD analysis project Ga0179593, IMG submission 185931) | Vadose zone soil fungal communities from Angelo Coast Range Reserve, California, USA - CZODoug2_1_08_16fungal (PacBio error correction) | ecosystem: Environmental > Terrestrial > Soil >...
GAAACCAGGGGGAAAATGGGAAAGGAAACGCCCCACCTGTACGGCTAATCCTACCATCAAAAAGACATGGAGGGGTCGTGAAGGCCAGGGGGGGAAGACACCCAGGACAAAAAAAATTTTTCGCTCTACTTCTCTAAAACGAATGACTCAATGAAAGATAGGCAGAGGGAGGGAAGAGAACTGTTCTATAGAAAAAAGAGGTCAGGGAAGGGTTGGATGCATACTGGGAGAGAGCACGACGAAAGCGAAAAGACTGAGGCAAAACACCAGTGTCACGGCTACTGCTTTTCCAGAAGGTCTCATTTCTATTGTGAGAAACAGAAAAGTTAGCTAGGGGGAGAGGGGGGGAAAAAATATATTCGCGAGATGGCAAAGGTTGAGTCGAGGTTCCGAATCGAGAAATGATGGTAAAAAAGATTTCACCGAAACGTCAAACTGGTCGGGTTGAAAGGAGAACGTAAAAAAGAGGGAGGGGGAAAAACGTGCTTAGTAGAAGGGAAGGAGAACAAGCTCATCGAAATAATGCGGCTGAGGAAGAGAGGGAAAAAAACCATTGTGGCGCGAGTTAGGGTCGACGTGTGAAGCTTACGACACCAAATAACGCAAACCGGTGGGGGAAAAGAAAAATAAATGTGGCCCGTCACTGTGATACCTCCCGGTGCTGGGCGTCTCTACTTCAAGACAAGCACCCAAGATCACAGGGTGCACATCCAAAACCCAAGAAGAAAGAAAAAAGCCAACTCCGATCTCACCACAGAGGCAGTACCGGGAACGGAAACAACCGAAATAAAAAGTAGTGACTTCGCAGGGTCATTCGCGTTGCCATCTCCCGACTTGCGTTTCCGCAACAGAGAAAAGGTCTGTAAAGAGGGGAGAAAAAACTAAATAGACTGGACTGAGAGGTGTATTGTGGGAAAAAAAGTGGGGGGACAGTAGTACTGGACGGCCATAATTAAAAATGAAAATGATCAAGCGCCGTCGATAGTGAGATTTTATCCGTCCGGGAGAACAAGGGGGGTACTGGGGAAAAAAGGGTGAAAAAGCTAACGCCAAAGAGACGACAACATGAATATGTTTAATATCCGATGAGAACCCAGACATCCAACCCACAGAGGGACTTGCACCATAACGATGAGAAAAAAAAACCATTGGGGGGAGGACTCAATTTTTCGGCGATAGCCAGTATGAAGAGACCTAAGATGAGAAGGGCGCAAGGGCCCATGAGCCTGCGAACGGAACGGAATAGTGCAAAAAGCAGGGAAAAGGGATACCAACCGACGGCCCGGAGAAGAATCAAACTGGGTAGGATACTAGACTCCAGAACGGCGATCGAATTTCTGACTGAGGGGGAGTGAACATCTCGTATCGAAAAGTGCCGACAATAATGACGAAGTCTTTTGGGAGGAAGAGACGAATCAGTGGGGACAGCATTCAGAGAGAAGGCTGAAGGAGCCCAGCACAAAACCAAGAGAAAGATAATCCATCGACGCCCTACGACTACGCCCGGCAAAAAAGAAGGGAAAAGGGCCTGGTGGACAGGGGGTAGAGGAAAAAAATGCGCACTGTCAATGGAGTCCGAGGTACGGTTGAGTTAAGGTAATGCCGACGAAAACTTGCAGCGCAGAAGGTAATTTGCTATACCAGCATTCCCAGAACGACCTCTAAGGATGAGTGAGAAAATGGTGAAAAACAAGGAGGGAAAATTCTATCTCCTGGTTCAAAGGGGAGGGAGGTATAAAGACCAAGCAAGTCTGCGGGGCCTCGATTGCGAAACTAGGGGGAGAATAGAGGGATTAAACTTCGAAAGAGGGGGAGAAGCGCCTCGTCTGTCGGAACCGCAAAAGTGCAGTACAAACCCGACGGACCTTTCGACCCCACCATTTCCCCTCGTAGGAAAAAGGGGAGGAATATGGAGCTCAAGGAAGGGAGATGTGACCTCCCAGGATATAACCAACATACGAAATGCAAAGCTGGGAGGGGACGAAACATCAGCACTAAAGGGGGCTAGTCCGCCTTCATAAGGGGCTTCACCTGTCGAGGTGGAAGAAAGTTTGGAAAAACAAGAAACTCGCATGTCGGCCTGAGCGCGCTTCAACAGAATCACGGACTCCATCCTTATATGGCACGTAGAAGCGAAAATCCAGTTTTCGGGTGGAAAATAAAGGAACATAGAGAGGAAAAAAATAGACGGAAACTCGGAAAATAATATAGAAGAAAACCTCCAGCGACATTGTGTTGAGGATCGGGGGATTGGGGGAAAAGACAAGAGGGGAAGGGTAGAACAATTTACGGGAAAGGTCTCTCAGGCAACGCAAATTTTAGTCGGTAGGAAAGGAGACTCTCCAGGAACAGAATAGGGGCCCAAACTGGCAGGAACAAATTAATGTCAACGCCAGGAAGGGCTGAAGGAGGAAGAAGTTCGCAACCGATAGTGACGCAATGCCATTGTAGTGTCCTTAGAAAGGATGGAAAAGGTCACATGAATGTTACGATCGGAATCAACGCCTCCCCTCCAGAAAGGGGAGTCCTGCGATCTGTGGTGTTAAATGGGCGGAAAGTTTGGCGTGGTTTACGGTGACAAACTGAGGTTACACTTCCTGGTCACTGGCTAAGTAGGAAAAATTGGGAGCCTGGGGGCCGTGGTGGGGAAACACTAAGAGCATTGGTGTGGGTGTGGGGGGGGGGTACAGAGCGCCCAATAATGGTTTCTTAGGGCCTCTTCGGAAGTACCTCTAGCTCAAAAAAGGAACCTCATGCAACACGGCGCTTGAAACTATATCAAAGAATCAGGAAAGGGCTAACCTGGAAGGGGAAAACATCACGTTCAGAAACTGTTTCCTCACATAAATCGGACTTCGAGGCATATTCGGAAGTATATGGAAGAGGGACCCAACACCGAAGAGTTGCGCGCTTGTTGAGGGCACTGAGTCCTAAGGGGATAGTGAGGTACATTCTTCTTTTGTGAGCCTTGGGGTAGACCTAAAGGGGAGTAAACCTACGCGGTCCCCGGATAACGCCGGGAGATGTGGGGTCTAACGCCAAAAATTATCATCGTCCTAATCGCTTGACCCGGCGTCGGCAAGGGGACAAAGAAAAAAAGGAAGGAAAGAACTGGTGGCCTGCTCTAGTCGGAAACGACAGGGAGAGAAACGGGGGGGGTCATTGCTGATCACAAACGATCACTTAAGTACCGCATCAGGGCGTCGGTCCCAAACAAAAAACAAAATGGGGAAAAGGAAAGGGAAAAAATCAGGCCAGCGAATCACCCAAGGAAAGTGGGTAACATTTACATCCCTAACTAATTGGCGGGCCATACAGTACGCTCCGAATCGACGGGAAAAAAAAAACTGGGATTAGGGGAAAGGAGAGGGGGGGGGCTCCCTGGGATTTCATTGAAGATGAAAATGGACATTGAACCAAGTTCTGGGGAGTCATCCCACTCGGAGGGGAAAGGTCTCGGGTGGGGGAATGAAGCCGAGCTTTTAAAGCCATCCATAAGAAAAAAGTAACTGGTGATCGAGGTGAGCCAAATCTAGAAGGTAGATCCTCGGAGTGCCGTTCCGCAAGCAGGGAACGAAAGGGTTGAAGTTTGGCGAAGGGCTCTTTTTCAGGAGTTGGAATAGAAAGACGACGTGCAGGCGAAAAAAAGAAGGGCCGGTTCTGCCGACGATGATAAGGTTGTAGTACGCGGGCGAGTACCGGGACCGGAAACGGCATGACTATGATAAGAGGGCCACGTTAAAAAGGAGAGGGCTACAATAGACAGGCGCAAGAACGCGGAAGGGGGTCAAGGGCATTTAGAAAAGAGAAACTGCGCTGCTCTTTCTTGAGGAACGGTGCTCACGGGGGATGGGGGGGGGAATGGCGGGGACCTAAAGGAGAGGGGGTGTCAGTGGCTATTTGCGCCGGGGACGGGGGGGAGCGGGGGAGGGTACTCTGACGGGAGTGCCGACATGGGGGGCAGAGACCAGAGCAGGGAGGAGATGGAAAAAAAACAAAAAGCTCATAAATAGTTGAGGTGCGAAAGATGTTCCACTACAAAGAGATGGAAGGGCTCCTTGATGGTTTGACAAAAAAAGGGGGGAGGCCAACCCTATTAAAAAAACACAAACAACAGATCTCCTTCTTCGAGTCATGGATGCTGGTAGGGATAGGGTTCCCATCGGACAATCCGATGGACGGCAAAAAAGCCAAGTTTTAAAAAAGAGGAGAGACTTGTCACGTTTCGAAGCGGGGAAAGAACTCTAAGTTTGGGTTTTACACGCCTGGGGGGAGGAGGAAAGGCTGGATACCCGATTGGCAGTCAACGGGACAACTTGGGAAGACAATCAGGAGGGGAGTTTGCGCGAATAAAAGCACCGAGGGAGCCGCGAAGAAGAAAAAACAAGAGGAAGGCGTCATTTGGGGTACATAAGACCTCCTAGTGTGGTCTTCGGATGTCTGAGCCGATATAGGAGTTCTGAAACCTAACTGGGGAAAATATAATACGCTATATTCCCTGTCTGGCGTTAAGAATTGCTTGGGGAGAAAAAGCCTACGATGTCTATTGTATTTGGGGGAAGAAGGGGGGCTTCCCGCGTAGAAGTGGGGAATTCCTCTCGCTTTCGAGGGAACTTTAGGAGAAATGGAGCGGTCTGGTTTGGAGGAGCAATCTTTCATGAAGATTGGGGGGCAATACTCCTTGGTGGAACTTCCCATCGGATGGACAAAGGAGTTCATCGCAAGGGGGGTCAAAGGGAAAGGAAAAGGGTTGTCAAAGGCTCGCTGGTTGGGGTAAAAAGAGAAATTTTCGTGGGGGTTAACGAAACGCAGACTAGGCCGAACAGGGGGCCTGCTGAAGAACTCGCTGAGAGCCGAAGAGAAAGATTGCATACTTGAAGGAAAAGGGAGGGAGAAAAAGCCGACGTTGCGAATGGCGTGTTGTTTTGGTCGAAGTTGCGCACTTCAAGGAGGGCAGGGGGACGAAGTTTCGCTCGCACAGTTTACCGCTGCATTTTCAAGTATGGGGGGGGGGGGGTCAAAAAATGGCATGAAAGACACCGATAGGGACTCTCATATAAACTGGGAGCACCGGTGCATCGCAATAGAGTGTCCCCACAGGGATTCCACTGGTGGGAGGGGAGGGGAGGATAAATCTGGGGGAGGGACGAGGGGGTATCTTGCGCGTTTGGTGGCTGGTGGGCCTGGGTCAAACCGGCCTGTCAAGTATACGGAAGCGACACCGCGTCGGTAAGGAATGGCGAAAAAAATCAAGGAGGGGGTGGCCAGAAAATTGGGTTCCGATGGTGCAGGACAAGAATCCACTCGACGATCCGTCAGGGGGTGGGAGGAAAAAAATCCGCAACAGGGGGGGGGGCCGTGGCGGTAGTGAGGGGGGGAGAAACGTGTTATCAAAATTGGGGGACTGGCCGCACTTAAGGAATCAACACTTTCGTTGGGCAGGCTCCAGTGTGCAGAAGAAGGGACCTCTATATGGAAAAGGATCTCTAAAAATTCAACCCGTTGACAGTTCGGAGGGGAAGACAAAATCCGGTGTGCTGCTATCATCTTTCTGGGAAGTCCCTCCGGGGGGGCTTTGGGGGAGGAAGGGACCTGCCATGTTCTTTGCGAGTTCGCTTGGGGTTTCAAAAAAAGGCTCGTTCCTCTAAAACATACTTGCTACGAATCAAAATCCTCGCAAGAACCGGCGCTTGCCTCAGGTGTAGGGTGTACAGGAAAAAGAGGGGAAAGGGACTCTTCCTCGAAAAAAACAAAACACATCATAGTCCCCCTCTACATCCTCGACGCGGGTTTCGCCTTAAGGGTACAAGGAAAAAAGAGGCCGAGGGGGGAGGGGAACGCAGTCGCTATGGACCACGCAAAAAAGGGCAAATTCGCCTTCAAATGTTAGTCTTGGCGGTGGCGTTTCGGTACTGTACCGGGGGGGGGTGAGAGGAAGAAAGGGGAGAAGGGGGGCTTGGGCCTTGGGGGGGGTTGTGTAAAGTTGACTTGGCATTGATTGGGTGTCTTGGTCGCGCTCTACCGGCCAGCAGAGCGAGGTATCCGTCTGAAAAAGGGCTCTGACCAGGGAGGGGCGGAGCAAGGTTAGCTGGGTCAACAGCTTCAAAAAGAAAAAGCTAGAGAGCACTAATATGGGGAATCCTCTTAAACCAAGCCAGGGAAAGATGTTTCCCTCTTGGGAAGAAGCCTCCTACTATCTGTTTTATGATCACAAAAGTTGACTCTAATGAATTCTGATCACAAGAACAGGCGTCGGTCGGAAGGAGGGACTGGGGACCCTCGTTGGCGGAATTGAAAGAATGAATAACACCGAGAAAGGAAACGAAGGGGCGAATATTTGCCGAGGAAGCGCTACCGGGGTTAAGTATCCACAATTAACTCTAGGATGGGACAAAAGCCGTAAAGGAAAAAGTGGGGGGGGGAAAGCAGGCGCGAGATGGTCCGAGCCGCGAAATGGGATCTGCTTCTACACCTGGTAACTCTTGTGGCGACAATGAATAAAATCTCTGCTAGAGTGGGAGGTCATTAGGGGCGGGGGGGAAAAAAAAATAACACCGGAGAGGGGGGGAACGGAGACTTATGAAAGATACTGGCTGGGGACTGGAGGGGTCAGTAAGCGGACGAGGTCTTCCTTCATCTCATGGGGTGTAATTATCTCTACGCAAAAAAAGGAATATTAGAGAAAAAGTCCAAACCGGACGCTAGGACCGTACGCGCAAAAGGAGGGGAGGGTTTTTCCCCAAATGACAGCATCAAGTGGAAAAGGGGGGTCGAGGAAAAGAGGCAGACAACGAATGCCCTCCCGTAAGAAAGGAGTTAGGCATCACTTGTAAGATCAGAACAGAACTGCAGGTTTTAGAAGGGCAACATACTGGAAGAGGACAGGCAAAAAAGGGGGGGGAGCACCCCCATGTCAACGGTTGGCCCATCTCCGAATCTCAGGGCGAAGGGATTCCTTCAAAAAACGAAAAGCTGTCTAAACGTTAGGACCAGAAGGATTCCCGTGCGAGAAGGACTTATGAAAAGGGGGCGTGAGGGAAATAACGACAGGAAAGGGGGGGGGTGGCAAGAGCGTCACTGGTCTGTTACAGAAAGGGGAGCAGTCCACATCTGTTCGCTAAAAGCATAACCGCAAGTTATGCTCACGGAGGAAACAAGCGCAGCGGGGGAAAGAAAAGAAGTGGGGAGGGGGGTTACATCTATCGCTGGCGCGCGTTCTCGGGCTGGGGGATTGGAACCCGAGAGAATTCCAAATGTGGCGCCGCAAATCCAAGATGGAAAGAAACTGCATAAAAAGAAATACCTAATCCTTCGTAAACGCATCACGACAGCCCAGATAGGCCAAGTGCACCTTCCAACAAAAGGGAATCATAATGTCAAAAAGAACTAAAGAGAGAAGAGACCGTCTCAAGGAACGAACGCAACAACCGAAAAAGAACCTGGGACTTCTCCTTTTCAAAAATTCGGGCGGCCATACAGTGACCAAGTTGCTTCAATATGGCGATGAGGGAAGGAAGTGGCGAAAAGAAAACTGTCAGGTGTATAGGGGGGAAAAAAGGGGTCAGGATAGGGGACTGCAAAAAGAATGTAAAATGAACAGAAGGCAAGCGCAAGGGAGCGAAGGAATGTTTGGGGGAAGAGAGCAATCTGGGTCCCGCGCTGTGCACTCGAAAGAAAAAAGCTCACTTCTCCAGGAAGAGACCATGGCAAGTTGAATACGAGGACGAACGAACGACCCCACAACCCAAGTGGAGGGTGTCACAAAAAAACGATGATACAAGCACAACTGAGGTGGATGCATCACTAGGGGGTTGAATGTGCTGTATCTCCTGCGAAATACGCTATAAGAAGGGAGAAAAGAAAGGAAGGGCGCGAACGGAAAGCAGGGAATGTGCTGCCAAACTAAAAAGGTCCCACTGGAGCAAGGAGAACGGCATCACCGTTGATGATTAAGAGACAAAAACGCGAGCGCCGGGGAAAAAGCAAGGGAAGGGTGCCTTAACAGCGCTTAAGAAGAAAAATTTCCGGGAGATCGGCCAGCCATCACTTTGGTGTAAGCAGAACGCGAGGTTCAAAAAACGGGGGATTAAGAGAGACCCCCAGGAGCCCAGCAAAACAACCATCAGTGAATAGACTCCGAATGATGGAGAACGAAAAGCCACCAGAAGAAGAAAGGCCAGAGTGACTCAACCCCACTGCTGCGAACTGGAGAGTCCAAGTAATCTTCGTTGGTTGGCCACGACACAAAATGCGGAGGAGGGAAAGGGGAAACTGTGGCGAACCCAAACGCCACTTAATGAGCAGAGAAAGGAACCCAAACTCGTAGTCGGGGGAAAAGAGTCTTTTATCATCCGATACTGAAAACTAGGGTGGAAAAGGATCTTCTCGAAAAGCGAGGGAGGAAAGGACCCGGTTCGCATTCTGTCGGCGCACATCACCGCCAAAGGGTCTCACACACCAGCGCTTTTCGGACCAACTAACGGCTCGTCTGAAAAAAAAAGGGGGAAGGTTTCCTCAGTGAAGGAGTTGAAATGTCAACTCCCATTATGTATTGGGGAACGCACATCGGAAATGAAAGAAGGCCTAGAAAGGCACGCCATTTGGGAGCTGATCAGGAGTATCTGGTAAGGCGAGGACTTCAAACGGGAAAAGGAACATAATCAAACGGGGGGGAAGCAACACTTCTCCATCTTCGGAACCGGGGCGATATTATCACGGAACCGCACAACGTCGCCGGTATCGAATACAGAATCAAAACGGGTTTCCTACCGAATACAAGTCCAGGGGGAAAAGAGCCTCCGAACACTCGGCGGAATAAGAAAAAAATCGCGAACGGCAGGGGGGGAAAATCGGGCTGCAAAAATAGGGTTGAGCGCACAATGTGCTAGACTACGAGCTAAATAAAAAAAAAGCATATGGGGCCCTCAGGAATCGGGTATCCGCTAGAAAAGGCGGAAGAATCAAAAAACAAAGTACATCGTCAAATTAGGACAAAGAAGAGGCGTTCTCTAAAAGGAGGAATCGCAAGTGCGCAATTCATGAGGGAACGTCACATACTTCCCAAATGCCGAAAAGTACGATCGAGAGAAAGCCTCGACCCGCTCGGATCGGACGGCGATCTGTTGGGGTGGGAAAGGTGGGGCAACTTCGTTGGCGGAAAAAGTTCTTCAACTTCAACAATGCGCAAGGTCCATAAGGGGCAGGGGAAAAAAAGCGCGCACCATATTAGGCAATTTGGGTGGTGGGGGCGCAGAAGGCACGACTGGTCATGCAAGGCGTACAAAGAGTAAGGAAAGGAAAGACCTACTCAAGCTCCACGGCGCGGGGGGGAAAATGACTACGAACCCATGAAAAGTACCTGATGAAACAAAACGGGGGCAAATCAGGGTCTCAAGTTTAAAAGAAAGCAGGTCCTGAGAGTCAGGAGAAAAAAGGAGGGGTGGACACACCATACCGCGGGGAGTTTCTCACGTGTTCGGGTGTTCGCCGAGTTGAATGTTTCAAGGGAAGACGGGTGGATTGGCGCCGGGAAGGATCATATTAGGGTCCTTCTAATGTCCCCGGATAACAGGGGATACGAAAAACGGTAAACGTAGGGGGAAAAAGCCGTGTTAGGCGTCGTACAAAAAGGGGAAGCACCTACACCCCCTATCACCTTCGGGGGGAAAATAGGGATGGCCTGAGACATTCGGAGGGCAAGCTTATATACTACCCCGTAGATATGGCAAAAAGTCTCATACTGGATATCCATTAAGTTACCATAATGGAACCTGGCGTCGGGAACAAAGCGGCATGGTCCAGAAATTGAGGAGAGGAAAAAAGGGAAGCGACACGAACTGGGTTACCATGACAGAGTATTCTTCGGGCAAAGAAACAATCTCTCAAACCCACCTGGGTGTTTCAAGATAAGATAGTTACTTCAGGGTGGAGGTAGACTGAGTCGAGTTCAATTTCACCAAGTGGGGGTGGATAAAAAAGCGGGCCGTCATCTTTTGGCTTCAAGGGGAACGGGCGCCGTCGGAAAAGGACCCCAGTTCTGTTTAACTTAGAAATGGGGTTGAAAGCAGTCCAATAGATGTTAGAGACACATCGGGGGGGAACGTTCCGGATAAAGCAAGAAAGTTTGGCGTTTTGCGAGTGCGAGGTTTTTTGGGGGAAGTCGCGGGGCCGACGAAAGGGGACGGCTGATCAGAAAAAAGGCAGAAAAGAAAGGGGTGCGTATGCGTGTTGAGCCACGGGACCGGGCCCTGAGGTAAAGGCTCCGTCTTCCCACGCTCAACAGAGAGGAGAAGGTGACTAAAGATCAAAAACGAACACCCGCAAAAGACGGAAGGGGTGGGTCGCATTTATCACCCCTGATACTAAAACCTGCTGCCGTAAATTGCTGGGAGGAAACGTTAGAAAGGTGATTGGAAGAAAAGTGGTGAACAGGGAGGGCAGGGGAGAAGGGGGGAAAAAAGAGACCGTGGCTGTAATGTGAGCTATGCCGAAGTCAGTACTAATTTCAGATAAGCAGAGCTGTCAAAAAACACAATAAAGGTGGAAGGGGGGAATAATTCAAAGAAAATCTGACTAGAAAGGACGGGAAGTTTGGAACGGGAAAACACGCAAACCCTCATTAAAAGCCCCCAAAACAATAAAGGCTCCTTCTCGAGCGGAAGGGCGGGAGAAGGACTATCGGAAATCCTGGGGAAAATCAAAATGGAAGGCCATCAACAGTGCGCACTATAGACCCGTTTGGACGTTTCAAAGAACTTGTCATTAATTTGACGACGGAAGGGGGCGATTTCAGCAGGGAGGGAAAGGCACCGGCCTAGAAAGAGCGGGGCGTGCCCGCGCGAGCACATTGTTGCTCTCAATCCAAGTGGAGGGGGAAAAGCTCTCTAAAAAAAAAGACTTCGGCATGAGGGTATCATATGCACGCCGATGGGTAGAAAATAGCGTGGGAGGGGGAGTGAAACCGATATTACTGATAAAACGGCGATATAAGGCGGGGAAACTAGAATCGGGGACTTAATCTCAGAAGGGACCTAACGATTGCCGTGTGGGGGGAAGCCAAGGATGGGATGCCAAACGGGGAAAAAATCTCTTTGTAGGGAAGAAATTAAAAAGATGGTCGTCCGTGGCGTCGAAAAATGCACGAGTTTGTGCAATAGCAGCCTGGGGAGGGCCATTAGCTCGGAATGGAGGACAAGTAAATTAACAAAGGGTCAGAAGGTTCCCTTTTAAGGGGAAAAAGGAATCAAGGTGGGGGGGGGGGGGGGGGGGGGAATAAACTGGTTGATTTCAAGACAGCAGACTAGGAGTAGCTCCCCTCGTGTACGGGCTGAAAACTCGCTAAGCTCCTCCGCAAGCAATCGAGTTGCAGCCATTTGGGGAAAAAAAAGCTTTAGAAAAAGAAAAGTTTCAACGCGATCGAATGGCGCAAAAAGTGGGGGGGGGGGTTTAAAGCAATTTCGCAGGCTCGAGATGGGCCTTTTCTGACGGCGGTAACATATCCGTAAAAAAGGCGCCTGCATTTAGGTGGTCGTTTCCTTCAGGCAACCCCGAGAGTCACTCTCAAGGCAGCAGTGGGGGTGTAAAAAAAAAAAAGAAGGGGGGGCACGAGAAGGGGAAGCCTCTAGGCGCGGACGAATCTGGGGGGAACTCATGATAGGAATATTGCGCTAGGTTTTGGCCTGCCTGCCCGGACGAGCTCACTAAAATGCAGGAGGAAGATCGCGTCCCGAATTGGCGCCAATGCGGTAGCAAACACTTTGTCTGCTGCGTATACGCGCTGGGTCAAAAAGCCGGCGACTCCGTGTAGGGGGCAACCGTTGAGTCCGGAGTGGGGCGGCACGTTGTAAAATCCGACGGGGGTCCGCACTAGTCCTGAAAAGTGGAAAAAATTAAGGATATTGGGGAGAGGGGGGAGGCACTCTGATATGTCAGGAGGGATTAGACGGATAGCAAAAAAAAGTTCGTCTTTAATCGCATCAACCTCAGGGTGGAGAAATAGGGGAAAGGAACTAAGGGGGGGGGGGTCCGGGTAGCGCGCTCACCGGCATGCTGGTAGGAGGGGGGGAGTAAGGAGGGCAGGTAGGGCAAGGCGCTATCAATACCACAAAATTGATCAAAGAAAAAAGCAACTGGGAGGAAAAAAGGAAGGGGACATGATTGATAGTCCCTACTTCCTGACAAAGGAGGGAAGGACACCTCTACCTTCAAAGATACGGTTGAGGTTCAGGGCGGCATCGCAAATGTAAAGGAAGAAGGGGGAGAACTGGAGGGAAAAAAAAAACTAATGGGACAAGGAAGTCACGAATGTTTCTTTCGTGGGTGCGTTCGGTACTGCCATGAATGTTTTTCTAGAGTAACTTGCGGATATTGGGCGTTGTTGAAAGGATACGTTTTGGGGGTTTGGAAAGTGCAACGTTACCTGGGGAAAAAGGGTGCTTACGGAAGAGAACTCCCAGCAGGAGCGAGGGAATCTAGCCAGGGGGAGATCTACCATCAAGTGTATGAGGCGCAATTTGTGCCGTTCGAGTCGCTGGGAAAAGGGGCAAGGGAGCCCCGCGCAACGCAGGGGAAAATGGGAACGCAGAATTCTATTTCGCTCGCCTTGGGATATCAGGAAAAACAAAGTGAGTGGATAAAAAAAAACGAGACTTCTATCCAACAAACCAGGTGACGTAGGGCTCAACAGCTGGCGGGAAACACTCGGAGGGTAGGAAAAGAGACACCGCCATGAGAAAACTATCTCTGGGTGGTCAACGAGTTAGAAACAGAGGGCGGACGGTTAGAAAATTAGCAAACACTCTCCCTGAAACTCTATTAGGAGAGGAAACAGAAGTTAGGACAACTGGGGGGGGGGCCCATGAGTGGCGAGTTTTCCCGAAGTATGGATCATGAGGAAAGCATTGCTCTATCTGGGAGGGGGGAAAGGGGAAAGGAAAAGAGGCACTAAATCGCGGACTATGACTGGGAGTATCAGGTTGAGGGTGAAATGAATCTCTAACACACGATTGGCCCGAGGTCAATGGCGGCAGACTAGAAATGCGGTGCTGGAAGGACAGGCTAGGGTGAAAAGTCATGGATTCTCTACATTCACAAACAACAAAAGGTAGGAAAATAGTCCCTCCCAAGCTACCCGCATAACAAAGATACTTGGCAAAGGAAGAACGCAGTTTATAGGGGTAAAGGGGGCACATCCGAAAAAGTAAGGGGTGGACTTCCTACAGCAACGAGGGGGGAACCTAAACGATCAGTAAGGTGAATCCTGGAGAATAGACCATATGTAGAAATGGGTAGAAGGCCTAGGAAATACGGAAAGAAAAAAAAAAGAGGGGCAAAAAGGAGGAAAAAAAAAACATGGGCACACGTCTATCTCCAGTCCTCATTTCTATTGGGGATTGATGTCAACTTTCGCTGAGAGACTAATCGGGGATCAAATGACCGCTTTCAGGGGGAGGGGAGCCGAAGGGGAGGGGGGAAGGGAAAGGAATATCAGAAAATGTCAGCAAGATGTCAACCGAATTACACGGGGGAAAAAAGGGGGAACAGCGAACGCAAAGTTCTCTGGGAGACATAACCTGAATAGTATGCAATGTATAACAAGCAGAGCGAGAAAGGTGGCGTTGAAGAGAGGGAAAAAAGGCGTGGGCGCGGTCGTGTCAAACGCGTGTGAATTCACAAAACCACCAACGAGAACGCCTTTCGCCCCAATAAATGGGTACGCCGTCATCCTGGGGAGAGAGGGAGCAAATCCGGGCTGTGAGGGGAACGCGATCGACAAGCACAGAAGGCCACGTTGCAAAAGGTCAAAAACCATTATCATCTTGCAAACCCAAGACAAGAAAAATCCCCCAATAGGGGCACGGTAGAACGCAAAAAAAAGAACCCTTAGTTACGGGGCGAGGAAGGAGGAGGGGGCAAATGCGGTTTCCCGCAAAGGGCTCTTCTATTTACGGAGAAACAAAGGACTGGACTGTAGAGTGTGGATATGTGGAACCTAAAAACGGGAATAAGGGGGAAAAGGGAAGGCACGCGCGATGGTAAAGGGGTTGGCCTTCTTAAAATTCCTGGTGTATCATCGGATCGACCCGGTGCAATCAAAAAACGAACGAGGAAAAAGGAAGGCCAGGCAGTTTAACCGCGAAACCGACAACCAAAAACCGATTGACTTTGCACAAGAACGAGAAAAAAAGCCCACACGGAGGTTGAGGCGGAACGCCGAACGGGTGAATTTTCGTAAGCTCATGCGTAGAAATAAAACTCTGCCTATAGATAAGCAAGACAAAGGACGAAAAATAGGAACGAAAGGGAAGGGGCACAGAACGAAGCCGCCGAAGAACCGGCAATCAACACGGGGGGAACCAAGAGGCGAAGAGCAGCCGTCTTTTTAAAAGGAGGAGAAAGAAAAGGGGAAGGGGAGCACATGAGCCAGTCGGGTGAAAGAGAGAAAGCGAAAGCAGTCGACCGCATTTAGAGAGATACCGCCTTCCAGGGAAAAAGAAAAAAAGAAAAACACTGGGAAAGAGACGAAGGGGACGTCCGAAGCAACCGGAACAAAAAGAAGCAGGAAGCGAGTTACACAGAGGACTGATGCACAAAACTCTAGGAGGCGAAAGGATCTGAGAGTCACGAATGAGAGTGATGAAAGGGGGGCCACACCCATACTGAATGCATCGAAACCAAGGAAGGGTTCGAGGCAAAGACACGTCCCATAAAACTTCCAATCTAAACCGTGCGAGGAAAAAACTGACGAAAACCACCAACGGGGGAAAGGGAGGATCTCTGTTTGCAATGCTGTATCAGCCGAATTCGGGTTAAAATGGGATTCAACTAGGCGAGGAGAGTTCAGGCAGTCAAACGAATCGAGGGGTCCAGAGGGAGAGGACTAAAGAAAAGGAAAGTTCTCTACAACCAGCGAAAGGTCGTACAAAAATCCCACCATGCCCCTAAGACCTACACAGGTGACGTGAAATAAAGGTTTAGATGTCCGAGGCGAAATGGGAAGCACGTATGTAACAGGAAATGCAAGCTTTGCCGAGACAAGCAAAACCTGCAGAGAAATCTCCTTCTGAAGCGTCAACACCTGTCGCGGCAGACATAAGATCACAACACTCTCACTCGACACTTCGTCAAACTCTTCCGGGACCGTGAGCCAAATTGCACACAATGAGATCCTGACATCAACTGGTATGGATAGAGAAAAAGGAGGGGGGAACTCAAAGATCGATCATCCGCCATCCGCGTCGGCTGAATATGATAACAACTAACATTCCGTATTTGTGTTGGAGGATGCTGTCAGCATCTTTCTTAGGAAAGGTCGCGACGAGCAGGCGAGGGCAAAAACTTGTGAAAGAGGGGAAAATTCGTGAGGCCAGCTCCAGGCTAAGACTCCACCAGGTCCAGTCGGGCAAGGAAAAATGAGAAAAAACTCCTAGGGGTCTGAGGAATACTTCCACTCGCGATAGTGCGAAATGGGATGGCCGTCCATCGGACAGCCGGGAAACATGGGAGGGAAGGAAAACCACGCTCCCGCGCGACAGGATCGGCGATCTGTGGGGGTATTGGCAAGAGGGTTTCTTCCGGTTTCGGAACAAGGTACGGGGGAATGGGATGTCATAAATCTGTTCTTTGGAGGCTCAATAGGGGGTGGGGGGGAGGAGCATGCTCATCGTAGGCCTTACCGGAAAAGATAAGAAAAAGGAAAAACGAAGAATAATCCACGCAGTGAAAAATAAAAACTTCAGACCTCTTCCGGTCTTAGGGGAACCACACGTGATGGAAAAATCACGGAGAATGGAAAAGGAAATCAGAAAAGAGAAAAAAGGGCCATCGGGGAAGAAGGTTGTAAAAACCCCCTCTCCGGCGTTGTATGCGCGCTTTAGTGTCGACCGCGGGAGCTGTAGGGGAGATGTGGTTACCTTTGGAAAAAAAAAAAATAATAATGCCGGCTACCCTCGGGGCCAAAAAACGGCTCAGCTCCGAGATGGTATAAAGAACAAACTTCGGGGACGGCAGAAAGCGCTGGGGGAGAAAGACCAGAACGGCGTCCCGCAAAGCGACTATTACAAAAAACGATAAAGAAAAAACAGGGGGGGACCTACTTACGATATGAATCTACAACAAAAATATGCTTTGGTCCTTGCCGACATAAAATCGATCACAGGTACATCTCTGACGGCGTCAAAGTAAATGGCGCATGGGAAACCCGAAAAAGCTTGAAGAGAAAGAAAAACTTGGGGTAAAGACCGTCTACAGCTGGGAGGTCCAACCCCTCCAAAGGACGGAATAATAACTCTCACAAAACAACTTATGAGGGAGTAAAATTCGAGATAGGAGCAGGTGAGGGGGCCCTAAAAACAGAACGAATGCATTAGGAATGTAACCAAGTTCGGGTTGGGATGGCGTAGGGGAATCCAGATGGGTGATCAATGGGTGGTTTAACGGGAGAGGGAAGAACGGAAATCCCAGATGACGGGAGGACTGGGACGCAAAGGAAAAGAGGGAAGGTACACATCACCTTTCCGACTCTCTGACGGACAAAAGAAAAATTTCTTTTGCAAAGGCGCGTTGTGTCGGGACCTAGGTCTCGGCCGCGACGGCGGAAAGCGGCTGGATAAGAATGAGTTTTCGTAGCATCTGCGGCGCTATCATCAAGGGACATTTACTCCAATAAAGAGACTCTGCGGCCAAAGAAAAAAGAGAACTAGACAGAAAGTAAACCGCGGGAAACGAACAAGCGCATAACGCGAGGGGGTGGGGGCCACCCTCGGCAGGTGATAAATAATGAAAGTCCGCTTTCTTGAGACACGGTAAAAAAAAATTATGGGTTCAGGAAAAAGGTGGGGTGCAACACTGGGGATTCAGTGGGGTTCGAGGGGTTCACTCGAGGGAGGCGGAGATTGGGGAATAGCAAGAATTACCTACGGAATTGCTATGAAAACTCAGGGAAAGGGAAAAAAACAATGCTCGAATAGGTGGAACGTGGGCAAAAAAACGAGTCTTCTCAGTGAAATGAATTTGAATGCCTACTCCCAAAGCATAAGGGAACGAATAAACAAACATGTCGACTAAGGGAAGTCAGCGTAGAGGCTGGACTGAGATAAGACCCAGATGGGAAAAAGAAGCGGGACTGCCAATCAAATACAGGTTAAACGCACTTATCAACGAGGGGTAACTTATTCGTACCGGAACGAGGCGGTGAATCAGGATGTGAAGCTTACCTTGGGGGGCAGGGGAAGAAAGGGAAAGGAGCATTCGCCCCTTGGCGTGGACCCGTCGAAGCCGAGGTCGGAAAAGTTGGGGTTCTCGAAGCCGGGGAAGATCGATCTCAACACAACGAGGGAGGTGTGTATGACATAGCGCCGTGTTCGAGAGGAGGGAAGGAGAGAAGTGATTCAACCCTATGGACTATTAGATACGGCTGATAAGTCGGGGAAGGCTAATTGGCGGAATTCTCGCGAACAAAGGGGAACGAAGGGAGAGGTTATGCAATAGTGGGGAGGAAAAAAGTGACCTCGAAAAGGGCGAAGTCCTTCCTAAATTGGAAGGGGGGTCTTCCTTTGAGAGCAGCTGCCATTTCGTTTTTTCAAGCGATCCGGGGCGGGGCAATTCAGGGAAAGAAGTAATGGGCGGGAAAACGGTATTCAGGTCAAGACGAGGAAAAATGGTTGGGGAGTTGGTCAAAGAAAAAAAAGGGAAGGGGGTGTGGCGTGATTAGAAAAACGACTCTGAACGCGCGAGGCTGGGCAAAAGAGAACTCGCGGAAGAGACGACGGAAAAAACAATAAGGAGGGGGGAGGAAGACTTTACGGCTGAGCCACCCAAGACCGTTGGGAACCAGAGCTCTCTTTCGTCGTGGGGGGGTCGCAAAAGTGTAAAGAAAAAAGGAAATTAAGTGGGGAAGTGGGTTCTGTTATTTGTAAAATCAGCAACTAGTGCGGGCCAGCTGAAGGGCCGGTTTGCGTGGGCATGACGAATCCACTGGTGGAGATTCGGACTGCAGAGGTCGCACAGGTGTTAAGCGCCTATTGGAATAGCAGGTGTGAAAAGGGGAGGGGGATGGGTGGCCGCTCGGCCGTCATCGGGATTCAAACGACTCATTATACTGCGCGGTGGCGGTGGGGCCTGGGATACATACGATTGCTCGAGAAAGAAGCTCGCCTGATGCGTCGCGTAGACCACGGGATGGGGGAAACGCATTCTTGTTAACGGCCAAGGGGGGGAGGAGCGTTCTGTGGTCATGAAAAAGACCGTCTGCACCTCGCAAACCTAGGCCGTCTGTAAGCCGGAGAATACCAGGGGTGATTGACGTTAGGAGAAACTTGGGAGAACGGAACACGCACTATCCTGTTCCTGCTCATTGCACGCTCATTCAGAATAAAAAGAGGTTCTAGGAGATGAAGAAACATTCAACCCGTTCGGTTGAGGAAATCAAACATCAGGTTGGCGGTGCTTGAGAGAGGAAGTCCGAAGGGGGGGGGAGGGAGCTAACCTTGGCCATGGCTCGTCTCGGGGCGGGTTCGGAGTTGGGAATGAAAAAAGGGAGTCCGCTGGAAATACAAAGCTACTACTTAAAATCAGAAAGCTCTACTGTCTGAATTCCATGTTCATGGACCTTAAAAAAAAAAGGAAGTCCCCTGACAAT
>Ga0179593_1377705_pt1 | contig 18636 bp, 23 predicted proteins | sample CZODoug2_1_08_16_FD_185931 | JGI IMG/M metagenome (GOLD analysis project Ga0179593, IMG submission 185931) | Vadose zone soil fungal communities from Angelo Coast Range Reserve, California, USA - CZODoug2_1_08_16fungal (PacBio error correction) | ecosystem: Environmental > Terrestrial > Soil >...
TCATGGTGGGTGCAATAAAAATATTCGCCGTGGAAAGGGGTAAAAAATGGAATCAAAAGGAAAAAATAAAAGTGTAGGGGTTTTCACTGGGAATGAATTAAACCAAGTATGAAAGAAGGGAAGACGTGCGAAGACCAATGGAAGGGGGGTAAATGCGCGTGACACAAAAATAAATCCAAAAAATTAAACGTTACACACGCCCCTTGTAAGAGCAGGCCACATTGGGGACAACTTAAAAGCGCGGTGGGCAATAGAAAATTACGGTGCCATAAGAGGGACAAACCCGAACGCGGTGTTTGGGGGAAAAACATCGGTTGCCTGACAGAAAAGGCGAATACTTGTATAACCGGGACGGGTACCTTGGGAAACTGCACTAGAGGAATAAATACACCTGCCATGCCGGGGGAACGAGGGCAGGGGTAATGCAGTGACACGGGGGAAAATCAATACCCAACTAGAATTCCCGAGGGAAAAACAAGCGACGAAAAATTAGAAGAAATTAAAAAGGTAGCACAGTTACCGGGGCGAAAGGAGTAAGTGGACCAAGGCGAGCCCTAACCACTAAAGCAAAAAACAAAAAGAAACCATTGAATTTGTGTATTCCTTCCTGCAGGGGAAGAGCTGACGGAATAGGGGTTACTGGGGTAACAAAAGAAAAGAGCCAGGTTAAAAACAAGTAAAGAAAAGAACAGGAAGTAAGGTTTACAACCGCCGCAATGAAACCCTCCCTGAGTTTGGGATGCGAAAAAAGGGTAATCATAAAAAAAGATAGAAAAATTAGTATTTATTGCCTACATGTGAAAAAAGAGACCAATTTTGTTGCTGGAAACCAAACTGAATAAATTATCCTTTCAAGAAGGTTGGGCAAGGAAAAAAAACACGAAAAAAGGGAGAAAAATAGAGGAGAGACAGGGGACAGCCGTGCCATACAAGGTGGAGGGGGGAAAGTCGGGGTATGACGAAGTGGGGGTAGACGGTAACTGCGAGGGGGGAAAAGTGGCGGGAGGGGAAAAGGAAAGAGGTAATGGCTAATTTACAGGCCAAAAAACTTCGGGACTGGGGGGTTATCGGCAAAGCAATAAGATGGTGGGCAATGAATTGTACGGACCAATTTCGAGTGGGGGGTAAATCAGTAGAGGGGGGCAGCAGGGAAGAGACTGAAATGGGGCCTTGTGGTTGGGTGGCAAACGGGGATGTAGGGAAGTTATGCATGATTGGTTGGAATGAGAGATGAGGGCAAAGCACCAGGAAAGCGAGGAGAAAACTTGAATACATGGACATGAAAGAAGCACATCAAGGTGGTCAATGGGTAAAATCCACAAGGCTGCCAACGCCAAAAACAAAGAGCCATGAAAAAGACCGAAAGGCGGGGGACCAGAGTCATTTCGCAACAATGTTCAAGCTGGAGGAAAGGAACGGGTATGCACCGACGTGAAACGAAAAATCGGATCAAAAAAAAACGATTTTTCGTGGGGGGGGGAAGGAAAGGAAGGGGGAAAAAAGAGGGGGGGGGAGAATGGGGGCGACGGCAACAATACACCAAAGATTTCCTAAAACAGGGGGAGGCTCTTAATGTGAGTACGCCTTGAAAAAAGCAACTTGCGACAGTGGGTGGGTGATCGGGAGGGAGGGGGACGATAAAAGGAGGGGGGGGGGGGGGATAAAGAAATGAGGGGAGAAAAAGCATTTGAAGAGCACGAAAAATACGTTCCTAGGAAAAAATTACATACGGGACTCACCACCGGAGGACAAGAAAGACAATTTACATCGAAGGTGTCAGGGGAATTAGGTAGACACACGGCGGGCAGGAGTGGGACAGAAAAGTCAAACGCCACTCCAGAAAAAATTCATCTCTCTAACAAAAGTGCTTAAACTAAGCACCCTTCTTGTTGGAGTAGGTTTGTGGGAATTGTAAAGAGAAAAAACTACTGACTGCATAAGGGGGGGGAACCCTAATGACAGGACAGAAAGGGGAAAAAGACTGAGAGCGAGGTTGGGTATACGTAATAACAGAGTAGGGTCGTTCCATAGTAACGCTTGAGAGATAGGTTGGGTCGAATGGAAAAGAAACCAGCTTTCGTAGAAGCCCAAAAAGCGAGAAAAAAGGGAGAAAAATGTGAAAGCGGATAAAAAAGGAGATCCGGTGTTTTATAAAAAAATACGGGGGGGGGAACGTACCAAGAAAGAACATGCAGGGGAAGGGTGAAACTGGAACAAAGAGGGGGGGGGGTCGTGATGGAATTGGTGAAAGGGTCAAAAACAATCTCAGAAAATCAACAGTACTACATACGAACTGACAGAAAGAAAAAGTTTTGAAAATTAATCAGAAAAAGCCATTGCAGGGGGGCAAGGAGGGGGGAAAGGGATTGACGTTTTTGGCGTTCTGGGCAGAAAAAGAGGGTACCAAATCCTTGAAAATGGGAGTGTATTCGCCATTCTTCACATTTTTTATCACAGCCAAGAGAGGAAAAATAGACAAGGCATGGGGAAAGAGAAAGAGGAGAAGAAAGTCAGGCACCAAAAACAAAACAAACTAAAAAGACATGCAAGTACCAAGAAACCAAAGATCAACCACCAATCTACGGGGGGGAAAAAAACCATTAGGAAGGCCAAGATGAGCCGATAACAAAGCCTGGAATAAAATTAGCAGGGAAAATATGACTGTAAATACGAAAAAAAAGCATAATGAAAGGGGGGAGGGGGGAAAAACAAAGTTCCGGTCAAACCAAAACCAATAAAGCGGGGACAGAATAGAGCGTGCAAGGCAACGCTGACAAGGAGACAACACACGCCAATTTGGAACAGAAATATATGGTTACACAGACCGGGGAAAAAAGGAAAGTTTATTGAGTGGAGGGTAAGGTACAGCCAGAAAGGGGGCAGTTGTTCAGGTATGACCATAAAATTGGGGGTCGCGATTGTGTGAACTTTTTTAAACAAATAGATTGCGGAGAGTCACGAAGGAAGATGGAAAAAGGTTTCTTGAAAAAGAGGGGACTTCGCCGTCCAAGGATTATTTGCGGGTGGGGGGCGCCGCAAGTCCAGCGCTTACCGCACCAGCAGGCCTGAAAAACGGGGCTTGGCGTCCTTGGGGATTTTGTGAGGAAAGGGCGGAAAGGATACCGCTGCCGTCAGAAGACTGCGAAGGGAAGGGGAGAGGTTTAAGCTTCTACACGGAATCCTGGGATTTTGTGCCCGAGGATTATGGGTTAATAGGTCGGACTGAACAGGAAAAGGAACAGAGTGTAAAGAAATGTGGAAAATTTCAGAGCGAGAGGGCAAGGGGAAAACAAAGGGAAACCCCGAAGAATACCCCCAAAACTGCCAAGCAGAACCTCTTTGAAAAAAACACCAGAGGGAACGGGTGTGTCAAAAAAAAATGGCAACGGATAGGGGAATAGGGGGGTGAAAACGCGGGTTAAAAAAACGGGTTCAAAACCATGGCGACATCATAGGGGCGTGTGAAAGGGGCGTTTGGGTCGCTAGTGGGTGGGTGGGACATGGGAAGGTGACCGACCATAAGACAGGACCAGAGCAAAGGGAAAGAGCCACTCTGGTTGGCATATGGTGGGGGGGGGTACTTGGGGGGGAGACTAAAATGGGCCTGGGGAAAGGTTGATGCCTGTGTTTTTGCGGAAAGATGGCGGGAAAAAGAGTTTGGGGGGGAACTTTGCAAAAAACAGCAACAAGCAACATAGAAGTCTCAACAACACGGAGTAAGAAGAGCAGGAGGGGACGTTAACACAAATATTTACCAAACCGGGAAAAAAAAAAGGGCATCAACAGGAAAAAAGGCAAGTGGGAAGTTGAATGGAAGGAATGTCAAACCAAGTATGAAATTCGATTAAAGTACTTAAAAGAAAGAAAGTGTCGTTATGGCGGGGACTGCCACGTAACAAAAACAAAAAAAAGGAAAAAGACGTTAACAAAAACCCAAGGTGGAGATGCGACCCATTTGAACCAGGGGGGCGCATTTGTACAATATAAAAAGGACTGGAAGGAGAACCCCCCTTAAACGGAGTTGGGGGGGGAAAAAAGGAAATCGTTGCCTGACCACTCGGCGACGGGTAAGGGTATGGACTCCGGGGAAAAAAAACTGTTCAATCAGGAAGAACAATTTTGGAACAAAAAAGAAACGAATTGGTAATGTTCAGAAACGACCATACCCTTACCGCCGGGATTTCCAGATGCAAAAAAGCGCTGTGATTGGGGCAAGACTTAAACAATGCTCAACAAAAAGGCGTGTTGACGTAAAGAAAAAGCGCAACAACTAAATCAAAAAAAACGCAACCTAAAATGGGAACGATTTTGGGGGTTAATTCGGAGGTGCGGGAACGCTTCGGCAGAGGGGCTGGACCAAGAAACTCACGGAGGCTCCTTTAGAACGCGAAGAAAGTTACCCTACATGACTATGTTACAAGAAAGAGAGTTTATGCGCCCAACCGGGGGAACATCCAGAGCGACGGATTGATGGATGGGCAAAGAAAAACCTCGCCAATGGTATAGACCAACATAAATCAAACCTGAAAAAGTCGACGTTCAGAAAAAAAGTATTGGAAAAAAAAAAGGGAGATGGGTATCGACTTTGCAGCCTTGCAAGGACGCGGTGGGAACGATAAATGCAGTGTGAAAAACGGATGTGGGTATCACCCAACGGACCGGGAGGAATGTGAAGTTAAACAGAAAGTGCACATGGGGGGGGGGGCTCATTGGCATTGTTTACAACCCCAGGTTATACGCAGAACAGACGTGGCCTGAAGGGGGTTCCCCAATGGTGGGGGGGGGTTTGGTATACTACAATCAGGTAAAGAGCAGTCGTGGGGCAGGTGGGTTTTGTGTGCATATAGTTATGAAGGTAGAGATATTGTAAAGGTCTCTGGGAAGAAAAACGAGCTAGTAAGGAAGAAATTGATTAGATAAACGAGCGGAATCCCATTTTCACAGGACAGCAAGGTTGTTCACGAAAGAAAGCCAACAGCCATAAGCCATAGCAAAGGCCTGCGAATGGCTGGTGAACCATATTAATTCTCAACAGGAGCTCTACAGACGGTAGTAGAAGTTGCACAAAAAAGCAGTTGCAAAAACGGAAAAATAGGAATCACCAAAAAAACGCTGGGGATTGAAAATGAAAAAGCATCAGGATTGGATTTACGAAAAACAACGCCAACATGGATTCAGCAAAAAAAAAAACGGCGTTAAGGGAGAATAAAATGGGAAAGCTGGCGAAATGTTGTATAAAAAGAAAAGGCGGCGGGGGTAGATCGGCGAACATTTAAAAGAGGCAAATCGTGCCTATGGAACGGAAAAAGAAAAGTACTGGTTTAACCAACCCTCCAACAATGTATAGTAGGAAAAAGGAGGCAGGAAGTCGGGGGGAAATCGACTAAAGACAAAACCCTAATAAAACCCTAAGGGCAGAAAAAACACAAAAAGGGAAAAGAGAGAGAAGTCCATTAGGGGGGTTGGTTGTTGTCTTTGGAAAAAGTCAAAGCAACTGGGAATAATTCCTGTAATGACATGGTGCCTTTAGAAAAGTTGGGGGGTAGAAGTAATACCAGAGTCATGGGGGGCGGTCACAGAAGAGGGTACGAGAGGGGGAAAAATTATGCGAATATAAAGGTCTCACAGATCCGTCACTAAAAAAAAACAACAAACACCTTGACAACGTTCAAACAGGCCGGAGTCAAAAACACATGAATAGCAGGGGGGGGTATGAACCAAGGGACAGGGGAGAAAGGGGGTGGGGGGGCCGAACAATATTATCAACGTCGCAAATCAATTAAAACTTAAAACAGAGGGGTGGGGTGGGGGGGGTGATAAATGGGTACTTTTGGTAAAAGAAAAGCGGTGCATCAAAGAGAGATGTTGCCGAAGGAGATAACATGTTTGAGAAATGAATGGTTAACAGCAAGGTGAGAAGCAGGGGGGTTGATATGGCGGTGGTGGATTCTGGGCAGAAAGAGGTATGACTGAACCTGGAAAGAGGAATCGTGCTTAGAAAGGTAGGAAAATGGGTTTTATCATAAAGTAAATGGAGAAAATATCGAAAATCATAAATTCATACTTATCTGGGACTACATAAATAGAGCACCAAAAACCACGCAAAGAAATGCTCTTTTACGGAAGAAAGAGAGGATGTTCAAAAAAGACAAATGGGGGCATAGCCCAGGGAAAGGCACACCACTGGGGAAAGTTAGGCATAACACCGAAGTGGAGTGGGGAAAATGGAATTGCAATTAAAATATGAGGGGAAAAAGCCCGCCCAACATAAGAAACGGTCCAGGGGGAATACAAAGTCCGTCAAAAAAGCAATGGTATCGAAGAACCAAGAAAATTCGGCATACCTCGAAATTGCGCATAATATTCGGGGGGCCTGTCAGGCGAATGAAAAAGAAGGTTATTAAGCGGGTTATGCGGTTAGAAAAACCGGCGGAAGTTTTTGAGTAGGAACCAGCAAATCATAATTGTCGCGATTGGTTCTTATACCAGGGGGTGGCGAATAAAATCTTCGGGGCGGGGGGAAAGAGTCGCGGGGCGGGTAAAATACTTTCAATAAATTTGGAGGGGATAACTTAAGAAAAGGGACAAGGTCGGATGAGGAAAAGAGTTGGGTCCACAAAATCAATCATCGGCTAAAGCAAGCCTAGGAACGCACGCGTTAAAGGGTAAGGGCGGGCTTGTGGATGTTGGAAAAGCGGCGAAAAGGAAGAACGCTGATCATACGAAAAAAAAGCGGTAATGGCTAATTGTTATCGGACCAGGAAGAAGTTTGGTTTTGACCCTCGGGATTATATGGGGTAAGGGGGATACGGGGAAAAAAAATTAAAAGCAACTCGTTTGAACATGGGGAAAAAATGCTTAAAACGATAGGAACCGGGAAAAAATACCAAATGAACCGCCACCTGGAGCGTTGCAGGAAAAAAAGGGGGATTTGCAAAAATCCTAAGGTTAAAGGGTCGCCAAAGCCTTGGAAGGGAAAATGTTAGATGTAACCACGCTTTGTTAAAAAAAGGGGAAAAAGAAAGCTGACAAGGGGTCCTTGTTAACGGGAGAATTAAATTTGTTGGCGCAATTGGTGTTGGGAGATGACAATCACAACTAAAAGACAGGGCCGAAGAGGCACGATAAATTCCTCTTAGGCAGAATTGGGGGTTTAAAGGAAGGGCCCCAAGTTGGTGACTGGTGGGGGGGGGCACCCATTGGGGATCAGGTCTTCCCAGGGTTTTTTGAAAACTTGCCAAATCAACCAGCAAGAAGATCACTAAAAACAACCGGAGGGGAGGAGTGCAAGGGGTGAGTAAGGGGTCAGTTGTAAACAATAGTACGGACAAATCGTTCAAGAAAAAAGCATCAACCGAAAAAAAGCAAGGGGTGAAAAAGGTTGTGACATGGGGAAGAAGTAGTAAAACAATTTCTATTAATGACATCTTCGGGCCTTATGAAGGACGGTTCCAGTGCACAAACCCAAAAGACGCCAAAAAGAATGACTAAAGTTACAAAAAAAACTTTTAAGGAGGAAAAGGTGGGAACCACGGTTGAAAGAAGTTTACAAAATAAAAAAGAAGGGGGCAACATAGGCCAATGGACACCTGGCCACTGCAGGACTGTGAAAAATGCAATCGTGGGGAAGAGAACACGCGGCATGTGCGGTAGGTTTTAAGGTCCGCAGGGGAAAGGCGGGGTTAAAAAAAGGCCTATCGACTGAAAACAAAAGGTAACCGCACTGACAGGTCCTTGGGAGGAAGTACAGACCACATACCAGGAACCATAGTATGGCAAGGGGGAAACAAAATACTCCGGAGGGAGAAATAATCTTAAACAGGCCATTACCGGGCAAGACTTGAGAAGGGCTGGCAGGGCGGGATAAACGAGCGCCCCGACTTAAAAATCAAGAAGACAAAACTCCACGTGAAAAGTGTAGTGGGAAAGAGGGTGAGGGGAAGCCTCTGAAAGGATATTACTGGACACTGAAAAGAAGCAAGACGGGAGAAAGATGTTAAAAAACTAAAATATATTAAACAAAAATTAACTAAAAGTCAAGAGATTTTGAGAAAAAACCATGGGAAAAGAGATGGCGACATGGAGGGAAAAAAGGGTCGGACCGAAAGGGAAAAAACTCAAAGGGAGTGGAGAAACAGCATAACTCTAAAAAAGAGTCAACTTGCCATTACCCAAAAAGTGCTCAACAAATTTCGAGGGTATCGACGGAAAGGGCCGGAAAAGAGGTGTATGGAAGGGGGCTAGAACTGGCGGGTGAGACTACATTTAAACAGGGAAAGTCTAGGGGGTGCGGTATGCGACATAAGGGGGATGCGACTTTCATGGGGAAAACGACACCACGTGCAGGGATTGTGGTAGAGGGAAGAGACATATGGTGGAAGAGAAGGGGTATGGTTAACCAGTGGATTTGTGAAGATATTGGCAAAAGGTAAGAAAGTGGAGGGGTTGTGGAGGTGGAGGCCTGCTGCTTTACTGTCATAAAGAGGTTCAGCAGGAGAGGAAACCTGGAGGTCGAGGCTTTTCAACATATGACAGGAGAAATTGAGGAGAGTCCCAAAAAGGCCCCGGTCAACGGAGGGTGTTACCGAACCCAACTCTTTTCTGGGGCACAGCAAAAAACCGCCAGAGCAAGACCGACGGGCAACGACCGGCGGGGCCAGATTATTAGAAAGGTTCTCTCAAAGCAAGGGGGAGGGGAGAGTGTGCTGAATCCGCAGAGGTCGGGGGAAAAAAAACGTAAAAATAGCCAAAAACAACGCAGTACGGAAAGGCCCCGGGAGATTTTACAGACGTAGAAGGCGAATGAAAAAAAAGACCAAAAAAAGGGATTTCAAAAATGAAGAAAAGGGGATTGATGGGAGTGAGAGAGGGGGGGAAAAGGGAGGGGCTAAAAAGGTGGTTGTGCTCGGGGCGAGAAGAAAAAGAGGTTGGAGAAGTAGGGGGCAGGAACGAATCATGGCAAGAAAAGAAGAGGGGGGTCCTATGGAAAAAAAGGAAAAAGAATGGGGACTGGCGACTCAAAAGGAGGGGCCCTAAAGCCATTCATTAGTGAAGGAATGAAATAAAAACGGATTGAGGATTTAAATAGACTCACAACAAAACCAAACTACGAAAACAAAAAAGGGCAAGAGAGAGCACACAAAAAAGTAGTTGGAAGGAAAAAGAGAGGCTGAGGTGGGGTAGGTAGGTGGGTTGGGCCTCCAAAATAAGGAAGATCCGTGGGTGGTGAATACAGAAGTCCCGACTGATGAATGAAGGGAAGGGACGAAGTGGGGAATACCGAGGAATTTTTTTAGTTAGAGGAAGGATGACTGGCTTTCGCGGATGGCTAAACTGAGCACAAACAAGGGTTATCGGGCCGGCAACCATACCGCAGAAAAACACTTTCAGCCCAAAGGGGGTGAACGCATGCAGCAAAGGGAGAAGTGGTTTGGTAAAAGACCCTGGGGCTGAAGAAGGGGGGGGGAAGGGGGGGGGCACAGTAGAAATAGCGTCCATGCCTGGAAGGGCCACCGGAACAGCGGGTGGGGGGTACTCATGGGTGAGTTGGGGAAAATCTCGGAAGCAGACGAAAAGATAAACCTGGGAGGGCAGCAGAGATAAAAAGAGGGGGGAGAAAGGAATATGGTAAAAAGGGGAAAACAAATGGATCGGGGGAGTTTTTCGGGGGCATCCCCTCGGGGGGAAGGAAAAATAAACGGGAAAAGGGAGAAACTCTGAAGGTTTACTGTCGAAAATTCTTCAATTTTGATCAAAAGTAATGTACGAAAAGAAGCGCCTCTCCAGGGGAAAGGATCAAAATAAAGATTTTCTGAAAAAAATGAGATTACTTCCCACAAACCAAAAAAAAGAATGCAGGACCAGGGGAAAAATAGGTATTAAAAAAGAGGGGGGGGACAGGTGGGGAAAAGAAAAGGACAACTACTGGAGGGGGCTGACCGAAAATAGACGAAGGGGTCCAAGGGAACAATGGCAAGGGACAAATTACACGAGTTCTGTAAAAAAAACCAAAAAGAAGCAGAAGTTCATTGGATTTCATAAAATTCAGCATCAACCAACCACCAGTGATAATACGGAGACAAAAACAAATTTCCCGTTCACGCTTAAATCATAACATACTCATGGGGGGCCTAGAGAGGGGGGAAAGGAAACTTTGAAAAAAGATGAGGGGGGAGGCATCGTGGTAGCGGTTAGAAACTACGCGATTTGGAAAGTGTAAGGAACCAGCAATCACTGAAGAAGAGGGGGGGGCTGAGGACCAAAGGGGTCGCATAAATCCGTGAGGAAAGAGAGAGGGAGGGAAAGACTTGAACATGCCTTTAATTCTTTAAAGCAGGGCGGACCGTCAAAATGGAGGGAGGGAGTGGGAAATAAAATCAATACGGCAGTCAGCGCAGAACCGGGGAAAACGAAAGAAGGAAAAAATCGTTGAAAGGGGTAGGAGCTTTTTGATTTGGGGGGAAAAATGCGCCATGGACGGGACGATGCCGTAAAAAAGCCGGGGAGCTCCGTGAGGGGGATGACAGTTAAAAGTACTTATTGCCGATCGGAAAACGATTTGGTGGGGCCCTCGGGGAAGGAGATGGGGAAAGGTGGGCCGGGAAGGAAAACATGAAAGTGAAAATAAAAACGCATGCAGGGCAGTGCTTTGACCTCTCGCTAACCGGGGAAAAAAGGGATACCGGAAAGTAATACTACCCCCAAATTTACGCAGTGGGGGGCAGAAAAAATAGGAGGGTTAAAAAAAAAGACAACCCACGCCGAGGGGGGGCCAGACCAGAGGGCACCAAATAGTTTAAACAAGGCTGTGTGAAAAACTGGGAAACAAAGGGGGGGAAAGATGAAAAAGGTCAGGGTAACGTAGTCCTTGAAATGTTTGGACGAGGGTTTGTGGAGGCAGTGAAATAAAAGAAAGAACAATGAAAACCTCTTATAAGAAAATTTGTGGAAGGAAGGGGAAACACTCTAAAATGGGAGGGGGAGTTGGGGAGAGACCTGGGGGGGGAAACGGAAAAAGATTGCGTAAATATTTTTGGGGGGAAGGAAAACAATCACCAAAAAAGCTCGCTCAACAAAAACTTCGAAAAAAAATATTGCAGGGAAGGTTGGCCCTTTGGTGAAAAAATAAAGATTGTACGCAAGCGGCCCGGTAACAAAAAGGGCGCACCTTAAAAAAGCAAGTTGAATTGTTAAGTGAACGGAGTCCAAAAAAAAGTGGAGAAAGACGAAAAGAAAGTGACGGGTGCGATTGCGACCTGTCATGTGGGGGACTTAACCCGGGGAACAAAACACTAGCGCCAAAACCTGAAAGAACGGTACACACGCCCCAGGGGGAAGAGGGAGCCCCTGGGACACTGGGTGTGATCCCCTGGAATGACCCTCGAAATAATTACGGGGAATAGGAGGAAATGACAACCACTTACCCAACGCTTTGAAAAGCAAGGTTGAACTGAAAACAGGGTGAGAGGAAGGGGAAGGAATCCTCCTTGAACTGTAACCGGAAGGCTAGGAGAGGGAAAAGCAGGAAACAGGCATGACGACAGTGGGAATTGGTACGGGTTGAAAAAAGAGGACCATCAAAGGGGAAACCGTAATTGACCGGATGAAAACAGAAAAAATCACCTATTTACATCCCTAGGAAAAGGGAAAAAGGACCGCGGAGGAGTTGACGGTAACAAAAAAAAAAAAGAAAAAAAAAAAAAAAAAGAGGGGAGGACATGTAGACAAAACTAAAAAACCCCCCTACCCTGGTGGGTGGGGTGGGAAGGGCTAGAGGGGAAGCTCTGGACTGGGGAAATTACTGGAAAAGAAAAAAATGGACTTAAAAGCCTAGGGAAGAAAAATCGAGAAGTACCGCCCGAAAGAGGACCCGCCCGAACGGAAAGGCGCCCACAAAGGGAATCATCAACGAAAGGGTATGGTGATGCCTACAAGGTAAGGAGCCAATGGTATGTGGAGTCCCCCGCATAACGATATACAGGATAGGAATCCTGGAAAAAAAAAATATATGAGAAAAATTTAAGGAAGGTTAATGGAAGAAAAGAGAGTGGAAGTTAAGGGTAAGAAATATGCACTTGAGAAAGAAATTTGGTATTAAGAAAAGAAAGGAAGGGAATGGCTCCCTGGGTTACAGAAGCTCCTTTATCAGGTCACTGGGGTTGCCACGGACAAAGCTGGGGGTGGAGAGAAAAGAAACAGAGTGGGGAGAAATGTGGAGGTCAAATGATTTTGTGGAATAGATATTTGAGTCAGGGGAAAAGCAGGAGTGGACGTGGGGGTTTGGGGGTCAAGGAAAGGTTAGGAAAGGCTATTCCTTATATTGTGAAGAAAATGCGGATTGTCAGCCCAGATGAAAAAAGGGATGAGAAAAAAGGGAAAAGGGGGTAAACGAGCGAAATCACATTGTTCAAGGATGTTTAATCAAGGGGGCGCAAGAAGCCAAAAACACCAGAACAAACCGTCCAAATAAATTCTGGGAAAAATTAAAAGTTCTAAAGGGCTCTGAGCAGGACCGTAGGAAGGGGTGACAAGCCAGGATTTAACGTTGAAAAAAGAAAAAAAGGGTACACACAACCCCGCTTTGAAGGGGGTTAAAAGGACGTTGGAAAGATTGGGAAAGACGGGGCAACAATAAAAAAACCGAGTTCAACAGCAAAGGGAAAAAAAACGGCCTGAAAGGTGCTTGAAGACGCAAGGTGAAAAGAGGGCTCCCGGTTGTTTTATTGAAGGGACGGGCAAGAAAAAGGGCGGTTGGGAAAGTAAACGGGAGTCGAAATCTTTTCAATAGAAGAAAGAGGGAAACTATGAACGAAAAAGGAATATAGGAAGTGCGGCCCCCAAGGCTGCCCGAAGCATGGGAATGAAAAGTTAAGGATTTGGGGAAAAAAAAAGAGTGGTCAGAAGGAAAGGGGGGGGAAGAGAAGACGAAACAGAACAGACGACACAACCCTGCATCTCTAAACAACCCATCGGGAAGGGAAAAGAAGAATACAAGTAGGGGTTGAGGGGGGGGTTGGGGGGGGAGTCGTGGGGAAAAAAAAAACACTTCAGGAGCCTTTTTTGGACCCGGGCAAGAAGGGTTGGAACGGGGGGGAAGGCCAAGGTGGTATCCTAACAAGTCGTTCCTGGGGGTCGGGAAATTGACGTCCACGGGGAGAAATGAAGGATTTCGCCAAGGATACTGGATCAGAAAAAACGAGTACAAACCCAGACTCGATACACAACAACTGGGTGCAAAGGCACATGCTTATTCAGCAAAAACAGGGAAGAATCCGGTTTGGGAATAATGCCCCAGGGTCTGAATAAAGGTGTGGGGGAGGGTGTCGGGACAGATATTAAGAAAAGAAAATCCCTGAAAGGGGTCCAAAAGCGGGGTTGGGGGGGGGTGTATAATCATTTGGGAAGTGGGACAACTAACGAATTAGGCCAACAATGAGAAAAAAGGAATGCCGCAGGTGATAAGGGGATTACTTAGGGGAAAAACACTTCGTCCTAAGGTCTGGAACTTCCGGGGGGTTCTTGTCATTGCACTAACTAGTGTTGAGGGAAAAAATCCTTGAATGGGAGTCGCTCTGTTGACATGAGAAGAGAAAAAGGTGTTGGAGCCTCCCGACCTATTGAGGGAAAAGAAATCCAACCGGAATAGCAGCAGGAAGTTTCAAAAGAAATACATGAAAACCAACCACCACGCCCGACAGGCTCTTACCATGATGCCAAGGAAGTAAACAAAAAGAGGGAAAAGTGGTTCCTAAAAAAAGGGAACCATGCCAAAAATAGGAAAGTGCTGCCGGACAAAGCCGAAGTGGCTGGGTAAACAACACTCAAGTTCAGGGGTAAAAACCGACCAAAACACTTGGGGAAAGGGAGTTGAAAAAAAAAAAGGGAAGGAGAAAAACCAGTGGTATCGTACATGTACCACAGCCACCGGGGAGGGTCCGCAAGCACCAGGAGAGACATCAAGTGTGAAAACCTCCTCATTTGGGGGGGGAACCACGGGGCAATGGAAGAAGGAGTATCGGTATCGGTTAGCCCATACCTGGGCAAAGGGGGAAAATGAGGGGCCCAAAGAGACAGGGGCATCTTTGGGGGCCTGATTCCCCTGGGGGGTGGGGGGGCGCACCTCTCGGCGGTATTCACATCCGAGGGGTCGTTCATCTTGCAGGGGAAGGAAGGCGGGAAAAGAGCTTCAAACGGACCCTGAAGGAGGTGGGGGAACGGAGACGCCGTCATCAAAGCTTGAAAACCTCCTGGCAAACGTTCACCAAAGGGAGGGAGGGAGTTTTTAGCGGCAACTATCAGGGGGGGGTCAGGGGGGAGCTGGGCCGCCGGAAAAGGGAAGGGGTAGGGCTACTTTGTATATTGGACGGAAAAAGCTCATGTGGAACAGGAATAAGATGGGGAAATGAAGTTACTAACATACAAATGCAACTCGAGGAAGGCAAGGGGAAAGGGGAGGTCAAAATCTCAGGGGAAAGGGGGCAGACCCTGACGAATGAATAAACCAGTACCACCGCAACCTTCAGGTTGCAGGCAAAGGAGTGCTTTCCAAGAAGAAGGGAAAGGGTGGGTGAAGAGCCTATCAATGATATTGGAAGGGAAAAAACGGGATTTTAAAACGTCCACAATGGGAACACTCTAAAAAAAGTCGTGGGAACGAGAAAGTACGGGGGGGGGGGGAGCTATGTGTGGGGAAAAGTGAGTGGAACAATCAACGAGGCACGTAATTGCCGAGGTAAGTCATACCATTTTGGTGTGAAAGGGTTACAGCAAACGGAAAAAAGGGGAGGGGATCAAAAGGGAGTCCCGTTGGGGGGAAAAGTACAATGGCCGTAACAGTTTTGGTTGGGCCCACTGGGCAAAAAAGAACACAAACATCGACGAAACACAAATCAGATGGCAAAGAGGGGAGGCGGGTTTGTAAAGGGGGAAAAAAAAGAAGGTACGCAAGAGGTCCAGGAAAAAACAAAAGGGGACCGCCCCCTTAACACACAAGTGAGGGGAAGGTTTCACCTTAATTAAACCCCAGGGACTGAAATTAAATGGTAAGGGAATCGGCCGGTATGGATGGGAGGGGAACTTAATCCGGTACAAAAAAAAAAGAGCGCACAAAAAGGAAAAAAGGACTAAGTTACACAAAACCAAGGGGAAAAAATTGAGTCCCATTGTGTCCACAACCTTTTGGACGACGCTGTGTACAATGAAGAGGGCGACGAACAATGAGACGACAACGCCTTGTCAAAAACGCGGGGGGGAGGGGGAAAAAAAAGAGGGGAAGGCCTCTTCATGGGTATCGGTAAAAATTCCGAAAGGGTAAATGGTTAACCGGCCTGAGGCTAAAAAAAGGTCAAGCATGCCGACGCAGGGAGGTGGAATTTTCATCGTAAAGACACTTTGCCCATATTAAGGCCGAGCAAAACAAAGGAGCCGCTACGGCAAGAGACTTAAAAAGGGGCCATGAAAAGGGAGAAGGCGGATTGACTGGGAAAGCTAAATAACCTTTCTCCCGAATAAAAAATCAAGCCGTCCAACGGGGGGGGGGGAACAATTTGGTTAAGGCAACTGGGCGTCAGCGCGAAGTCCTGAGGGAAGGGAAACAGAAAAAAAGAAAGGGACGGCGAAAAATATTTAAAAAGAAAAAGAAATCATTAAATATGGAAAAACTCTGTCTGTGAACCGCCCTTTTGCAACAAAATGAGAGAAAAAGTAGACAATGTATTGATTAAGGGGCCGATTTAAAAACGCGCCAGAAAAGGGGCTGGAACCCAGAAAAAAAGAAGAATAAATTATCAGGGAAAGGGGAGGCCACCAAGAAGATACGACAAAAAGTGTTCAGACTTGTCATAGAGGCAAGGGAACGCGTTGAAAAAATTTATGTTAACGATAAATTCGTGGGGGAAAAAGAGGTGTATAAATAAAGGAAAAGTGGACTCTTAGGGGGGAAGCTTAAAATATGGTAATGGGCCCGAGTGAAGTACGAAAAACAAACACTTTGTGAGAGGAATACATGTGGCAGCGAATTGGAGGTAACCAATTGCGATGGTTGGGGAGAGAGAAGGAAAGAAAGGAGGTGCCTGGGGTTTGGGGGGGGCCAAGTTCTGTTAGAAAAAGGATAGGGCGAGAGTAAATATATTGACTGCGCAAAAAGGGGTGATAAAAATTGAAATGGGGAACAGAGCGCACTAAAGGGGAAAAGGGGGGGGGGAACAACAAGAAGGGATGGACAATACGAAACCCTAAAATCAATGACAGGAACTCGCCTGGAGGGGGCCCAGAGTGGTCTGAAAAAAAATGGTTAATCCTCGGCGGCAATACCAGTATCTGCAAGCCAATGATTTGAGTGGAACAACTTAAAATATTAGAAAAAAAAAACGCTGTGGACGGTGGAAGTCAGGGGAATTGAAATTGAAGGATGGTGATACACCTACCCCCACCTGGGGTTGAAAAACAGGGACACTGGGCAGGTACTGGTTCTAATACCGGGGGGGGGGAAACGTGGCGAAAAGGGGGTTGTTGCGAGTCGGAGGAAGCTACACATGCTTTGGGAGAACGTGACAATTGAAACGCAAAGAGGTAATAGCAATATAGGTCACTAGGGAACGAACATGAATACTGCAAGGGAAGGAGATTGGGGAAGGGAAATAAAGGGAATGGCGGAGGAAGGATTAGGTTAATGAAAAAAGGGATGGCCGTGGAAAGTTGGACCTCTCATCCACTCAATGCAAAAAAAAACGACTACCACCCGAATTGCCGAGACGCTCAAAAAACACAAAGAGGGGAGGAGGAAAAGAAAGGAGGCAAATGACTGGGGGGTAGTAGGGGTTTTGGGGTAGCGACCCAAACCTAACCAGCCGGGGGGTAGGTACCCGAACGGCCGAAGGACAGTGCCTTGAGGCAGCAATTGAGTAGAAGTAATACCAAGGGAGTCAGTGGTGCCGGGGAAATCTGGAAAAAGTAGGATATCTTAATGATTTCAGATCAATTGCGAGTTAAGAAAAAAAACGCGTGTTGATCCGAACCCCTCCGCTCGCACCTGCCCCTGGTACCACATCAAGTGTCACAAAAGAGGACACACTAAGCCGTTTTTATCAATGGGGAAAGAAAAGGGGGGGGGTGTGGAGGAGCCAATAGGAGAAGCGGTAAAAAGGGGCTACACAAGTTTTTTTTTGGGGGTAATAAAAGGGTTACTGTTGTGCAACGAATACGAGGGGGCATCACAGATCAATACACTGAAGAAAAAATAACATCAGAAACTTGTGGTGAGAAATTAATCTGGGACTCCCTTTGATTGCCTTCAGCTGTTTCTTTGATAGGGATGTTTGTGTCTTTCTTTGGCGCCACCTCTTGGTTGGAGGAGAAAAATCCTTTAAGTGTAAAATGGGATGCTCGGCGGGTGGCGTAGAACGAGGATAACTTTGGGAAAAGCCATCCTCGTAGAGGTGCGGGAACACCTCATTTAAAAAGCAGATACACCTTGGCGACCGAAATATCATCCAAAAAAAAAAAAGAGGCCGGACTGATGAAAAAAAGAGGGCACAACATCGAAAATGGGGAAAGAAAAAAGAAAAAAAGTGCAAACCTGTAGTGCTTGCGAGAAAAGTGCCTCCGGGGGCGTGGTAAAAAGGACAATTAGCACATATCGGGAAAAAAAACAACTCCACAGAAAGTCACCGTCATCACAAAGGTAGCTTACAAGAAGAAAAAGAGAAGGGCAGCGATGAAAAAGACGATACCACTGGCCAGGAAAAAAATAATAACGTGGTGTAACGGCAAACTTTACTAAATTATAATTTAATTGAAAGAGGAGTTAGTGTAAGACACAACCTGTGTCTTTTTTGTACCGAGAGACAGCAAGCAAGAAATTGGCGATATTGGGTTTGTTACACGGGGGTTTTTTGGGGGCGCAGACAAGAGAGGGCGGTAAAAGTCAGGACGGGGAAATGCCTCCTTTACAGGGGGATTGCAGTACCAGGCGTCTTTTCGGGGGCAAGAAAAAAGACAGGCAAGGAGCGCTTAAAAAAGCAACCGCCTCAGAACACAAAGCAGGCCAAAAGGGTAGGGGCGGGTGAGGGGTGAATAAGGCGCCAGGGGAAGAGCTCACGTCAAATAACGCCTTACGGCCGGAATGGCGGGGGGGGAGGCGCGCGTAATTGCGTTGTGTGGAAAAACCCCTCGGGCATGTAATAGTGTGGTAAAGTTGGATTTCTTGTACGGTTAAAGTGAACCCCGGGCATGAAGGTTACATGAGTTTGAAGGCGAATAGGACCAAGGACCAGCCAGGGAGGTTAAGAACGAAGCCAAAGGACGACGTTGGGCAGGCAGACAGATAAAAAAGCAACGCCGATGGGTCCCAACTATGTCAGGATCATGGAGCGTGTAAAAAACAGACTTGGTAAAAACGGTCCCCAAGAGGCAACAGAGAAAAGGCGTGGTAGGGGGAGGGGAAATTGGGTGAGCTCTTGGGTGTTGGGGAAACAGCCACCATAAAATACATTAAGGGACAAAATAAGGACGCTTAATTTGACATAATTTGGTTTGAAAAAAAGGAGTAAACGTAAAACTTAAAAAGGTGCTTTTTTGGAAAAGGGTTGGGTCCCGGTAACGAACGATGCGGTACATATGGTAAACTTGCCAAAACTA
>Ga0179593_1452335_pt1 | contig 18636 bp, 18 predicted proteins | sample CZODoug2_1_08_16_FD_185931 | JGI IMG/M metagenome (GOLD analysis project Ga0179593, IMG submission 185931) | Vadose zone soil fungal communities from Angelo Coast Range Reserve, California, USA - CZODoug2_1_08_16fungal (PacBio error correction) | ecosystem: Environmental > Terrestrial > Soil >...
AACCCAGGCGCGTGTCGAGGGATGAAAGGACTACGCCCAGACGTCACTGAAAAGGTTTCGAGAAACTCACTCGAAAAGAGGGTCCTGGGAAGCCATAGGGGGCTGCCAAAAGTCACGAGAATTCTACAAAAGAGCGAGTGTGGTGTCGCAGGCTGCAGTGCTCCCGACCGAAAAGGAGGAGCAGGGACGGGGTCGACGAGGTATCTTGTCGGCGCTCTCAAGTCTTCAAGAGAAACTCGCCCTGAACTTAATAGGAAATGAAAAATCTTCGCGGATGCCTTTCTGGGCGGTCGCGAGTTTGGAAATCGGGGGGGAGTCCTCGAACGTACAAAAACCTAGAAATTGCCGCGAGAGAGGGTGAAATCAATCTAGGGAGAAACTTCGATACTCTGGTAGAAGGAGAGACGAGACTTTATCCCGTAAAGACCGCCCAGGGGCATGGACTGAGAGAAAGTACTCAGGAGGAGACCCAAGGGGAGGACAAATCTCTTCAGGTATAGTCGGTCAAAAACATCTCCTTCCACGGGAGAGAAGGCGAAAAGAAGCCATCCAGTGCCAAAATCGACAGACCCTTGCTTAGAAAACGGATGCCGGGACCACGGGAGCCAAAGGGCAGAAAAGATAGCGCCTCGGAACTCGCGTGACGCTTCCACCCGCAGAGTCAGGGGAACTGGAACTGAAAGAAAATCACTCGCATCAGAGGGGATGGCGGCCGCCCCACTACTTCTCGGTCAGCTTCAAATCTCAGGGGGAGAAGCGAGTAATGACGCGAGGTAGAGCGATCGGCGGCGACTCGGGTTGAAGGTCATAGCGCCTGAAAGGGGATCTAACACAAGGAGCAAAAGGGAGAGCACAAGAAGGAGCCTGAATACGTTGAGGGGGGGGAAGGGGAACCATCCGGGAAATTGGAGGTGAGTCTCTGCAGACGGAAAAAAAGAACATAGAATACAGCTGAAAAGGCGAACGGGGAAAGAGGGAACCCTCAAAAATAAAAGGCCTCGCACACTTCCAGTTAGAATAAAAAAAGGGGGATCGAGAGGCAACTGTGCTCCTTCCCGTGTTCGGGGAGGAAGAAATCCCGTCAATTGCCAGTGAATGAAGAGGGGAAGACTACTCCGAAAAAAGGAAGAGGGACTCCTGTCTGATGCGCGCTGGAAGAAAGCGCGGTTCAGTCGGAAGACGACAGAGCAGAAACCTCGCCGGGGAGATCACAAAAACTCGAAGCAGAGAGGAAAGGAAGTGCCGGGAAAGTGAAGAAAAAAGGGCCGGCCGGGACAGAAAGGACCTGGCGTTCCTTTCGTTCGCGCTTCCTGTCGTGCAAGGAGGGACCTACCGAAGAGAGACAAGAGAAGGACTCAGTAGGGAGGGGGGCAAAAAAAAAGAGACGCCACAACCGCGGAAGGAGGTCGTCCTGTTCGAAAAAACAACTCCACGTCTCCGAATCAAAAACTTCCTTTTCGAGGGGCACGGATCGGGAGGGAAGTTGTCTGAGCTCCCCTAATTGCGCAAGAAGGAAAAGTCCGGGAAGGGGGAGTAAGAAAAGTGCACAGCGGGAGAAAGTCGATGCGGCCGTGAAGGCGAAAGGGGGGCGGGCAAGGAATAGTCGGGGTCTCTAGGGTCTTTGGCAGGAGGATGGGTCGTCAGTGATAGGTGTCGCTTTCGTGCTCTCGTAGTTGGTTTGCAGGGCCAGGAGGCAAGGGTTCAAAGGGCCAACGCGGGGAGAAAGAAAAAGGGGGAAAAACTCTGGCTCCCCCAAAGAGGGCCGCGGGGAAGGGGTGGAAAAGGATAAGCTCCCCTCCTCAGTAAAAACGACAGAGCTGCTAAAAATTCTGCACGAGGTGAGAGGAGGGCACCTTAAGGGGGGGCCCTCCGAAAATCACCTCCAGCTCGGGGGAGGAGGGATCGCCTTAAGTCGTCTGCCCCGCTTGAGTCAATAGAACACAGAGAGGGGGGATGCGAAAACCAACTTTTCAAAACGACTCGTTGTCTGGTAAGCCTGCTGGGACAAGATATCAAAACAAACAACTGAGGAGGAACGGAAGTATTGAATCAGGAAAAAGAAAAAAACTTAAAAATCGCCACAAGGCGGGGGCAAAAAACAGAGGCAGAGAAAGGCTAAAAAAAACATAGGGCATGACGAGTGACAAGAAGACCTACATGGAGTAGCGAACAACTGGGTCTCTCGGACAGGGCACCCTCGGCGCTCCCCGGGCTAAAAGGGGGAAATCTAGAAGTGAGGGTGCAAGAGGAAGAAAGATCCGGATGCCTTCGACAAATTCGGGGGGGAGGCGGAAGCAGTAATACGGCCAAGGCGAGAGAAAAGCTCTGCAATGTGTTGCGATTGCCCTCGCGCAACATCAAAAAATATTCAAACTCTAAAAAAAAAGAAAAGATCGCTACTACGGAAAAAAACAACTCGAACGATAAGGTCCCGCACCCACGGATCCGGACGCAATGTATCCGCGCTACACAATTTTCGACTCCCGAACGAGAGAGGGACCAATAAAAGCTCAGGAACGGGGAGAGAAGAGGGCTCGAAACGAACTTTCTGCGATAGGTTTCACGGCCTTTTCAAAACGTTGGGCTGGGGACAAGAAACCCCCGAGGGAGTGGCGTTAAAGGAAAAAGACTTGAACGAAGCTGTCTCATCTATAATCCCCTATCAGAGGATCACAGATAAGAAATCGCTCACCGAAAGGAAAGAAACACATAGCCGCAGGACAGGCACGGGGAAGCAAAAATACCCTTGCTTGGTAATTGGCGTCTATAATAGAAGATGAGAAAAACTAAGGTTATTAGAACGCGAGGGGGGGTAGACGGAGCAGAAGAAAAAACCTAAAACCTGGAAAGAAAATAGCTGTGGCACAGTGACTCCAGAAGGAAGTCAATGACACTGCCTGCTTCGTGGTATTTATCACCTCGACGGGAAAGGCAAAGGAGAAATCAATAGATCAAAAAGGGGTGTCTAGCCTAATAAGGGTCAAGGAGTCACGAAGAAATTTTAGACGGCGGTCACTCAGGCCTCGCTGCAGATGCTCTTTCCAGGACAGGTTAAAGTGTCAAGCAGGGAATGTTGAAGGGGTCCAAAACAACCCGCTGAAAAAGTGCAACTCACGGTGTTGAGGCACAAGACACCTGGGGAGAGAGAGCAAGCTGCTCGCCTTCATCAATCCGCCGCCCGATTACGCGAAGAACCAAGAAGAGCAGCGCATCAAAAAAGACAGTTGAGCGGAAAGAATGGACGGAAACAGGGAACCCGGTGCCCGATCTGCTCCGATCCACACGAACAAGAAATGAGAGGGAGGGGGGGGGATTTCCACGCGCAGTAAAAAAGAGAGGTCCAAGGGGGGGGAGCTACTCACGTGCTGCAAAAAGATAGATCAAAGACGGCATCGTAAAGAAATGGGAAGGAAGGAGAAGGAGGGGGAGGCACTTCGAGGTGGGCATCGTCGCCAGACAGGAACAGTTAGGGAAAAAATCGAATAATGAACGACAAGAAAAAGGAAATGGTAAGGAACAGGATCGCGCGTGGCCAGGGGGCGCGCTAGGGCCGATCACGCTCGCGCGAACTCTTTCAAGTGCGGAGGAAAAAAGGTGACTGTAAGCCTCTGCGCTAAGGAAACGCGGGAACAGGGGGGAGGGGAAAACTCTGTTTGTTGAAAAAATTTGAGGGGGCGAAGCAAAGTTCCAACAGGACGAGAAAAAGCGCACGTCAAAAGGCTACGAGGAGTTCCAGCAGAAGCGCGGAGGATGGGGTCTGCCTGTTCAGGAGCGAAATCAAAGAAGAAAAAAATAAAACGACAATAACTTCCAAGGAAGACGGTCCGGAGAAAAAAGTACCTGCAAAAACCGCCACAGTCTGAGGCTGACTTCTCTGGAAACATCGCGACGGCGGGCTCGCAAAGATAGAGGTCATAAAGAAATTCGATGGTAGATTCAAAGGATAGAGAAAAGGAAGGGGGAAAATCTAATCCCGCAGCAAAAAAGAGTCAAACAACAACGGGAAGGAGGAAGGAAAAAGGCAACGAATCTGAAGTGTCAGAAGTGAAAAAGGTGACTTCGCCGCCTATCACAGAAATGTTTTCGTCGCTCAAAGGGAGAGGGGGGAAATAGTCTTCCAAAAAAAATAAAAGGGCAGAAAAGAAAGAAGTACGAAGTGACCCTCGGTAAAATAATCGATCTAGGCACCAGTTCAAAAGGGCAAAAGACCGAAGGAAGAAAGTCGCGAAAAGGACATCTTTCGCGTCGCGGAGGGGGGGGGGGGAGACCGCGCGAAGCGCTGATAGGGATGAGAGACCTTCACTTAAAAAGGAGGGGCTGCATTCTCTGGAGAACTCCGTGGGGGGAATCGTTGCTCGAAAAAGCGACACACTCCAGAACAAGGGGGGGAGCTCTCATCTTTCAGCTAAAGGGAGAAACTTGAAGACTAAATATCGGACGCAACTAAAAGGCGCAGATTACTTTATCGGATCCGCGCGACGAAAGGGAAAGTCACTAAAAAAAAAGAAAGTGAGAGCACTCCAATGGGGCTGATGAAAAGCGCTTCATTGAAGGGCGCGGTCGCCTCATCACTTCCAACGTAGGGGAAGAGTTCTAAACGGAACAAGAGGTCCTTCAAAAATCTAGGGGGAAGACCGCCAGAGACCATCTACTCATCTTCACGCAGAGGACCGATGCAGGCACAAGGTAAGTGGAGGAAAAAGGGAATCGGAAAAAAGGGGAACAGACGTCAGGGGAGAGAAAAAACTAGGCCATGTACCGAAGAAACCACCGCCGGCTCTTCCGTCCGAGGTTTATCTTCTCAGACGCGGAAGGGTCCTGCGAGGGGGACAGGGGCAGCAGGTGCTAAGCAAAAAAAAACTCAAGACCAAAAATTAACGTTCTAGTGGAACTCCAAGTATCTTGGACGGGGATACATGGTGGAAAGCGAAGGAGGACTCAGAACCGTGTAGCATGGCGGACGAAAAACAAAAAAATTGGAGGAACGATAGGGGGAAAGGGGGTTTCTTGTTCACATTGAAAGGGGTGTAACAGGGCCGTGATGCTAGACAAGACGGGCCGCCTGCTCCGTGCAGCTGCGAGCCGAGAGAAGGGGCCCTATGGGTTGACCGCAAAACCAAAGGGATCAGAAAAATCCTCGGAGAAAAAAAAAAGGGGATAGAGAGGCACCGTGAGGCTCTCCCCGCGTTACGCGGTGGAGGAAACCGAGACCTACCTTGAAGGGAGAAGGGACAAAAAGGGAAGAGAATCTTCAGAGGGAGGAACTGCGAAAATCTTTGAATAACTAGTCGGCCGGCCATAGGCCGTACTACTCGGAGCTAAAGAGAGAGACGATGACTTCCTCCCTCGCCGTGCGGAAGGGGGAAGCCCGGCGGAGTAAGAGCCGGGGTCCTGACGGGAGAAAAGGATCGGATTTCAGTGGCTGCAGGCTGACCAGGCCGGAGACGAAAGCGAGTCCATTGTCCCAGCTCGGACGCAAGGGAAGAGAAATCGATGAGGAAATAAAAAAACAAAAAGGGGGGAGAAAACCTTCTCCTAAAAGGGATGAGGAACCGTTCCCGTTTTGAATAAAGGATGAGTATCGCAATCTCTTGACTCGACGATTTCTCGCTTTACTGAATGAGCAAGCAAAAAATGGCAGAAAAAAACTGAGTCATGGATGAGCTACGTTGGGCCATACATCGTTGACCGTTCGGGTCTGGTCGGAAGGGAAGGGACTCCCGAAAAGTAGCTATTGGGAAAGGGGAGTGGCTGGGACCGAGCAGGAAACTCTCTCCACGGACAGAGTGCTCCGTGCTTCTCGAAGAGTGGGAAAAAAGGAAATGGTCAGGACAGGGGAAGAAGGGAGCAGGGCGAAAGCTAAAAGAAAAAACCATACCTAGAGAACTAAGGAGGAACAATCTCTGGATCGAGACAGAAGGGGGGTAAAGATTTCCGAAAGAAGCGACTCCACGCGGTCGCTGGCTCGACCAAGGGGGGGGGGGTCCCACGGAGGGGCCTTAAAGAAAGGGACAGAGAGTAAAAAAACGACTTTGACTTTGGAAAGGGACTCGCAACCAAAGCGGGGAAACGCGCCAGACTATGTCGGGGAGGAATTCGGGAAAAGAATCAAACAAAGAAAGGGGATGGTATGAAAAGAAGAGGACGATCCCTCCACCGACAAATATCAGTGCGCGCCATCTCCTGGAGCGAGCACTAAAAAATAAAAAGGGGAGCTGCTAAAGAAAGCAGAAGACGACGTGTCCAGAAGGAGCGAGCAGCGACCACGCGCTGAGGTCGAGAGGAGTCGCGAAGATGCCGTCCAAAACTAGGAGAGCGAAAAAGACGTTTTAATGTGGAGGAAAGATAGTCGCGGCTCTGAGGAAAGGGCGAATAATCCATTCCTGCCGCGCGCAAACGCACTTCAAAGGGGGAAGAAGAGAAAGAAGCTAAAGAGAGCATCAAAAAGAGAAGTTCCTTCCCGAAAGGGAAATCAGGACGCAACCCGCGCCACGGGGAGCACGAACTGCACCAGAAAACCTCGAACCGAACGACGACCAAAAAAGGAGGGGGCCGCGAAAAACGACTGCGAAGGGAAAGAAAAAAAAGATTCTAAGTCTGGACCCTGCAGCGAAATGGAGCAGAGATTTCTCCAACCGACTCCGTCCGATCCCGCGGCTCAAAGAGGAGAGTCATCACTAGGGAAAATGGAAAGAGAAACGAACGGTCGCGAAGACGTGTTTTGGAGAGAATGGGGTTGCTACTCCTGTGGAGGACAATGACGCAAAAGCGGGAAGGAAATGAGAAGGAAGGATCCCAACGGGGGCCCAAGGCACGCGAGCTAATCGAAACGAAATCCTCATGCCAGCACGACGAGAAGGGGAGACTCAAAAGAAGAAAGTTAAAAAGGAACGGACGGGGGAACAAGGCTGAACCGGAGGAATAATATTCTTCTATTAGAGGGATATCACCTCGGCTTCTTAGGTACTGCCAGGGCTGCTTCGACTTGAAACGCAGACTTTCGGAATAAAACAAAGAAGAATTCGTATAGGACAAAAGGTCGGAGGTCCCTACAATGAAAAAGGCAAGGGAAAGAGGCTTGATGGGGGGAGGTACAGGGAGAAAGGGAAGGGTCGATCTAACTCACAATGGCAGATATCCACAGGGTCTCCTAATGGATGGTCGAGGAACCGAAAACTCACGCAGGGGGGACACAAGGACTAAAAAGTGGGAGTATAAACGAGAAATATACCGGGGGTGCCTTGGTGCCGTCATTGTCGCGCACTCTGGCGCCCTCATAGTGTTCCAGTGTGAGGTGTGTAGACAACAGTGGAAACCCACACACCCGCAGGGGGGAAGTGGGCGCACGGTTGTGCGCAGGAGGAGGGAGAGGTGTGCGTCTATGACCAACGACCTTCCACATCCTCAGCACGTGGTCCGGTGAACCGCGCGGGGGACGACTCTCTCTGTACACATCCATTAAGTGTCTGGCAACCGAAAGAAAGCAGAAAGCGAGGAGGCCACAGGGGAAAAAAACGTGGAAGAAGATTATCTGTGTGGCGTCGGTCCGCCGAGTGCTGCTCGCGGTGAGCTGGCGATTCCGCGGGCGCGATCGAGGAAGGCAATGTGCTGTCCGAGAAAAAGGGAGCCTAGCGTAGAGAAAGAGTCGTCTCTGGTGGTTGTTGGTGTTTGGTTTTGTGGTTTTTGTGTGTGTGTGGGGGGGTGTCTTCCAGGAGAAGACATTGAAGGGATCGTCGCAACTATCGACCGTGGAAGATTAAAAGCGCTCTACCTGACGATTTCAGCATGGGCGTGAGGACAAAGGGGCTAAAAAAGTTTCTGCTAAGTGATTACTACGATCCAAGGAAGAGCACTGTTCCGGCGTCGCGAATGTAGTGAGCACCGGGAATCCCGAGCTCTGAACGCGGCAAATTTGTCTGGTTGTGCTCACTGTTAGAGGATAAGAAAACCAACGAACTTCGGGAGGCAAAAGGAGCAGATTGGGGTTCAATGTACGAAATGTCCGAAGAATCTGAAAGAAGCCGCCTGGCGCGCGAAAAAAAAGGAGAACGCGAAGGACGAAATCATCGACAATAAACGGGACAGCAAACGCTTCGTCGAAAAAAAAACAAGGACAGGACAAAAATCAAAAAAAAAATTCGTAGGACCGCGGGGGAACATCGCGCGAACTACTCGACACTGGGGAGGGAAAATTCATCCATCCTCTTACAAGAGGCGACAACCTCCCCATTTCCTCGGGACAAAGAAAAGACCACTTAAAAAAAAAAAGAGACTCACTCTCACAACACCGAGGCTCATATATAGGTCTGAAAAAGCGTGGGGAAGATGACACCAGGATGGGCGCGGCATCAACGGAAATGGGTTGTCGCTAGATCACAAAGAAGGATGGAGAAGTGAAAGAGCAAAAAAGGGCAAAGGTAAGGGGGGAGGATGGAACCCAAGGGTAAAGGCGAAGACGGAGTGTCAAAGAGGAAAGGCTAAGGAAGGAAGCGATGAGCTGCACCCTGTAGGGGGAACGAAAAGTCTTTCTCTTTCGCTAGTCGCGAAAGCTAAAAGCGCTGGAAGATGGGAGAAAGAAGGAGGGGAAGTCCCAGAGAGGAGCATCTTAGGCACGGGATCGGTGCGGATGCTAAAAAAGAGCGACACACAGAGCAAAATCTCTCGAAGGCGCGCGAAGTGAGGAACTAAAAGGGAAAGAAGAAGAAGAGAGCAGAAGATGGTGGAGTTAAAAAGCGCTTCCCATCGTCCTCCCATGGGCATGCCATGCGCGAATAGCCGTGCACGAACTGAAGATCAATCGCGTCAGGGAGAGGGGAAAAAAAACGCCACTTGAGGAGGGGAGAAAACAAACACAAAAAGAACTTCACAGAGGAAGGGGCAGACTCGGACGCAGCTCCGGAACTCCTTGCTGACCGGAAAGACTCCAGCGGCGATAGGGCGCAAAGGCATACACGTGATAGCGCAAAGGAACCGCGCTTTCTCGCCAAAAGTAGTGGACCTAAAAAGAAAACGCAAGGAGAAAAGCTTTCGCGTCGCGCGGGAAGACGATCGGCGTCCCTGCGCTGTCCAGTTGCAGCAGGTAGAAGCAAAGACGCAAACTCTGACCAAAAAACAAAAAAGGGAGCGGTCGTCGCTGAGAGAGGAACTCGTTAGCGAATCGAGGATGGGATTGATAGCTCGTGGGGGAAGAAAACGAAGGGAGCCTTGCGAAAAGACCGTGAAGACAGTCCGTTAAAAACCAGTTAAGGGCACCAAGAAGGGAACATGTCCGTTAGTCTCAGGGGAAAGGAAAAAAGCCCTGGCTCCCTGGGCCAGCGGATACTCGACAGCGGGCCGAGTTGACCTCCGCCAGGGTCCGCGCAGCATCACACGTCCTTCAAGGGGGGGAAAAAAGGGATCGATAGCAACCTGGTCATCTCGCCAGTCACGATTCGCGTACTCAAAACCCTACGACGGTTCATTGACTTCCTTACTGGCCAAGTCACTGGGGCCCGTTCAGCTGCTTCAGGCTGCGCCTTGATGTAATCTAGGGGAAAGAAGAAGGGGGGAACCTCCTCACTCAGAGGGGCTCGAATCGTAGAGAGAGCCGAGAATTCCACCGCCGTGCGGCCGGTTCCAAGGGGAAAAAAGGTCTTTCCTTGCAAGGGCGCGAAATTCTTCGTCTTGCAGGCTGGCCGAGTCGCCGAAAAAAGGGAAAGAAGAGACAAAGGCGGGCAAGTTTCAACAGAGCCTTGTCGAAGGCTTAAGATCGAGGCCGTGCTAAGGGAAGCAAAACATCTTCTCCCCGATCTAAAAACCCTATCCTGCGACCGTAGTTTCGGGATGCGGATAGAGCGCCTTTGGGGTCCGGGGGGAAAGGCAGAGCGCCTGGATCGACGGAGTCCGACCGCAGCAAATTCTGGCTCCAACTATGCTACACCGGGTCAATCGAAAGAAAACTACATTGGGCGAGGGATGAAAGGAATGGAGGTAGTATCCGTTCTTATTTTCTCGGGCGGCGGTCGTGCCCGGTGAGTAGGTCACGTCCGCGACACCGCTGCCGGGGAACTGCAATAGCGGGTGGCAACGAAAATCGAAAAGCTCCCCAAGGGAGAACAAAAATGGGCTGACGAGAGGAAGGATCCTTGCTAGCGTCAAAGAATAAAACCGCGACGAGAAGCGGGCTAACCAACGGCCATCTCTGGCTCCCTAAGTTGCAATGGACCGCGCTAAACATCGGGGGGAAACAGTTTAGCTGAGAGAAAAGAAGGGGGAAAACGTCGTCAAGATCAGGAAATCTCGAAAAAGCGGCGCGGATGCAAGGGCGTGCTCCACTGCGGAGTGCGAGTTATCCAGCTCGTGGCCGGGGGGCAGAGAGAAACTTAAAACTTCAGAAAATAAAAAAAAACGGTATGCGTAAGAGAGATTTAAGCAGGAATCAAAAAACGGGCGCGCCATATCCTGAGGAAACAAAACGACCCAGCGCAGCGCGCAACAGGGGGGAAGAAGTATTGGGGGGAGAGAAGAGGGAAAAGGAAGAGACCCGCCACTCTCTTTGCTTCTTCTTGACTCGCGGTTCCCATCTGCACACACTCGCGCCAGGCTTCCGAGGTGCAGGGGGCACTCTCGTCGAAAATATGAGGGGCGCTGAACAGGGGCAAGATCAAAAAAAAGAGCACTTCGAGGCAAAATGGGCAGAGAACGGAGACCAGCTCGGCGCGCCACCGAGCCGGGCAGAGGTGAAAAAATAGGCCCTCTACTCGACACCGAAGCACGAGCAAAAGGAGAACGAACCTCTAACTCGGGACGAAGAAAAAGAGGGGGATTCTACCCACGGGGGGGAAGAAAACAAATCGCGCTCTGAACCAGCTTGAGCAGAGGAGTCTCGGGGAGTGCGACTCCGTCTCCTCTCAGATAGATGAGAAGTCGCTTCAGGGAAAAGGCGATCAAGATCAGCATCGAAACGGGCAGGTAGAGGCGGGGAAGGGAAGAAGGGAGGACTCGTTGACTGTCACAGACAACTATGCCACTCCGAACCAGAGCGCTGGGGAACCAATTCTGGGCTTCAAAACATCGGAATCGCCCTATGCTCCGCAAAAGCCTTAAAGACGGAGCTAAACAAACGCAAGGTCCACTCAGGAATTCTAAGTGAAAAAAGAGGCCAAGACCGGAGTGGGGAAGTCTCTTCTGGGAGGAAGAATCGGGTGATATCTCGGCAGAGGAGTGGGGGCTATTTATTAAAGAAGAGCTCTTCAGCGAGCAGGAGAAAAAACTTGCAAGGAAAAAAAAGAAAGTCACTGGCACCTGCCGCTTATTGGGGTAGGGGGGTAAAGCGCTGGGTGCAGCTGCTCAAGGTGGCAGAAATCGCCCAATTTGTCCTCCTTTACGGGAGAAAGTCTCGAGGCCTGGAAGGAAAAGGTAAACAGACTAAAAAGGAAGGGGAAGCTAGAGCAGTAACTTTCCGGCTCGTCTTCACACGAGGGAGAACCTCAAATGTTAACCAAATTGGAACCTTAATACCCTATCTCCCAAATAACGGTGGTGATCAATTCAAAGCCCGTGTTTAGGAGGAAGGGCAGCGACTTCCATTCACGCGAGTAAGCGGATCAGAAAGGAAGCGCTCCAATCAGGAGGTCGCTATTCGCTCATAACTTCTGCAAATGAGGCGACAGGGACAAAGGTCTAAAAGCGGGGTCCAAAAAGGAGAAGGAAATTGATCTGCGTTAGTCTGTACTTCTGGGAGGTGGCTCGATTTGCCGGGCGCGAGGAGGATGCACGGCGCGAATCATAGAGATAGGAGTCCCTCTTAAGACTCGGCTGACACGGGGCGAGGTGCAGGAAGTGAGAGGGGAAAAGGCGCCGTGGAAGGCAAGAAAACGCGCTAAATACCGGAAGTTGATCAAGCCAAGCTGAGAGAAAGAGAACAGCATAAGTCGTACGCGAGGGGGGGGGGGAGAAGTCAATCACGCTCGCGCAGAGGGTGCCCGTCGCGAGGGTAGGGCCCGTCGCACTCTAGCGAAAACCGCTGAGACTAGGGGCTCGGGTGTGACGCGAGGGAAATCTACCGCACCACGATACCAAGCTTCTAAGAGGAATGAAAGAAAAAGTGAATGTTACGACGAATGATTCATGAAGCTTCTGCTATCGCCTTTCGCGCGAACGGACGACACGGAAGATCTAAGGAAGACTCGACAAGAACAATCTCAGAGAAGGGACTGGAAAACTCAGGACCTGGAATTCTCGGTAGAGGAAAGGGACATCGAAAAAACAACGGCGGGCTCGCCAAGCTATCGCTAAGGATTCTCAACATGCATCGGTAAAAAAAAAAAAACGAAAGCGGCGAAAAATCCACATTCCGTGATGCGGAAGAGAAGGAAACTAAAAAAGCGAAGGAGAGGGTGAGAGAGCGAGAAAACAAGAGGAGGAGTGAACGACTGGCGTGGCGAGAGAAAAGATGAAGCGTAACAAGATCACGAATGTGAGTTTCAGCTTACAGGTAAGAGAGGGAACTGACGAGACGTATTCAGGGGACGGGGCCCGACGGGTCGCGGAGATGTCAAAGAAAATAGTTGAATAAAGGGATACAACTAATATTGACGGAAATCTTGTCTACGGGAAGAATCTTCGCGTGTCAAGAAGGCGCCATGCATCGTCACCTCGCTGATCCTTCTTTAACTACTAAAGGAAAAGACCAGCTGCGGCTCATGGACTGCCTGGGAAAAAAATCGGGTCGCGCTAACAGAGAGAAAAAAAGATCAAATTGCCGCTCTCACGCGTGTTAGCCGCAGTGCGACTGCATACAAAGACTCGACGCCCTTAAGAGCAGAGAGAATTAAGTGATCTGCGTTACAACACGGAAGAAACAACATTTGCGCCCTCTTCGGAAAAGACGCAGCACGCCCATGCTTGCAATCAAGGGGTCAGGAGAGGGGGGGAGCCTCTTTGAACTCCTTAACGGGATCAGGAAGAGTCAAAATAACTGCAGGCTCGAGAAAAAGCTCCTTAACAGCACGATCGGGGAGGCCAGGTCAAAGCGGGGGACAGTCGCAAACCAGTGCAGCACGTGCGAAAAAGGAACTAGCGAGTTCGAGAAAAACTAAGGGGAGGGGGCCGTACGAATACGATTCGCGTCGCGCTGGGATCGGGGGGACTCATGGAAGAGAGAAAAGGCCTGTCTAATCATTGTGGGGCAAAGAAGGGAAACAAGATCAAATCTCACAATCTATAAGGTCGGCAAGGTGGTCGAGGGACGGAACTCGAAGGCTACTACAGGGATTGGTATGTGCGACACGCTGCAAAGGGGGGTCATGAGAGCTGGCCCCTTAAGCGAGCAACACCGTTACTCATGGAGGATTTCAAAGGGGGGAAGGAACAATTCACGGCATTAAGGGGTCTCCAGAAACGCCCTGCGCCTTGCCCAAGGAGGATACCAGCAGCAGAAAGCGCCGAATTGACCGCACAAAGACAGAAAGGGGACAATACGTCTCCAGGTCGAAACCTCCGGATGATAGGGATGCAAACAGGGAAGAAGCTCAAGGAAAAAAAAGGGAGAGGTGACCTTCACTGGCCGGGCCAATGGAATGTCAGGGCACGGCCGCTCCTCCTAAGACGAAACAACTGCTCCGTCTTCTTCAACTGCGAGGCGAGGTGACAAGAAAGAAGGACGCGAAAAAACTCAAGAAGGATAAAAACATCTTCGGAGAGCCCTCGCCCATGACTTCCAGCCGTGCGGGCAGGTGCCCGCGTTCCTTCGGCAGAAAAGGAAATGGGAGGGCAAGGGCTGGAAAAAAGGAAGAGAGGAAGGCTGGCGCCTCTGCCTGCCGAGATGCCAGAGACCTTGGTCCACACTCTTGCGAAGGCGTCCCGTCCGCGGGATGAGGAAGAGCCGGTTTAGAAACAAAAGAACCGTCGCAAAAAAAAAGAGTAGGAACCGAGGTTTCGATGGGATTGAGGGGATTGTTCGAGAGGGGAAAGCATCTCGTGCGGAAAGGGAGTAGCGACTCTCCAGCGCGGACTCAAAAGGACGGACGGGTAGCGACGGGGGGGGGAAAAAGAAGGCAAGTCGGGTTGAGGGAAAGGGGTCCGGAAGCGCGTTCGAGGTGAAGGTGCGACGGGGTCGGGGCGTGCTTCTGTGGAATGGGGCAGGGAAGATCGAATGGAGAAGGGACACCCACGAATGCGGAGGTGGCGCGCTCGTACGGCAAGTTCTCCCGGCTCGACCCCACGCGGGAGAGAGGAGGGAAAGGTGGGAAGTTCGACCCCTCCAAAAACTAGAAAGAAAGGAAGAATTCTCCAACTTCACAAAAAGTCGGGGGGCGGCGCAAGATTGCCAGATTTCGAGATCTAATCGCTCGAATCCAATCAGGCGAAGGCCTCATGGGGGGAAAAGGGGAAATACCCCCTGCCCCGAGCAGAGAACACGCAGGCGAGAAGCTCGCTGGTGGTTCCCCCTCACTGGGAGAGGGGAGAGAGCTGGGGGAGATCCTGATGAGAGAATCAACAACAAAACGGAGAAGGCGGGGGGGAGGATAGAAACATCTCCCAAAACGAATGAGAAGCCAAGCGCCAAAAAATACACGAAAAAAACTCAGCGGCGCTCGGGAAGAGGTTCAAGGGGCATGACGACGTGGCGCAGATGCCTGCCCTGGATGTCTCGGCGAGAGGGAGGGACGGGATTTCAAAATAAGGGAGCGCTCCAAACACGCGCTGGGAAAGGGGGGAAGAATATCGTCGTGGTGCAAAAAAAGGATCCGTAACGCCGCGCGCCAGACCTGTTCGGGGCGGGGAAAAACGCTGGCCAGCTAAAAAAAAAGAAATTGAAAAAGACAAGAATGGGCGCCAAAACGTAGAGGGGGAAAAGGAAGGAAGCCTCGAACAGAGACTAAGCGAACCAAGGAAATCCTCTCCTCCTAGACAACGACCTCTAACATACAAAAAAGGAATTGCGAATGGCCCCAAAAAAGTACTCAGAGACACAGAAGAGAGGCTTCGTGTCGTACATGGTCCAGACGCCCGTCCTAATCCGCGCAAGAATGAGCTGTCCTCGCTCAACACCGAGATCATCAAAGACTTAACTAATAGGGGGGCAGGGAGCCGGGGGTTGCGGTAGGCAAGGAAGGGCCCCCCCTAGGGCCGGGGGGTCGAGGCCGCCTTCGTCCGCGAGGTGAGGGAAATCTGATCGAAGGCGCCCGAGCGCAAAGCCAGCCTGCAAACTAGATAAGGGAAGCGAAAAAAACTGCAAGGTAAGAGAAGGAGGAAAGGGGGACAAAAAAAACCCTCGACGCACGGCGGTGAGGTCATCGGAGGAGAGATGAAAGGGGATACCTCGGAGGGGAGGACGAGGCTTCTTAGAATACGCAAAAATTGAAAATAAAAGCAGAAAAAGAAAGGAAAAGGAAAGGTCCCAGGTGAGGAAAGTCAATCCGGCAGCGAGTGTGTTGACGAGCTCACTTTAAGGAGGAGGAGAGGGTGATAAAGGTTTGACTGGGGATAGCGACGTCGAGGGCTCTAGGGACCGGGTTTCGGGCCAGTAGAGACTGACAGGAAGGCGAAGACACTGTCACCAGTAGACACAGGGAGGGGGAAAGCCTCAATGGCACACCAGAATGTTGACCCATGAAACCCAGCGGTAAAGACACTGTGTGTCGAGGAAAAAGGAACGAAAACTATAGAAAAAAAAGGTGGGCTCCGCCTGTCCACATGAGGGCCGCAGGACCTGAAGTACGCACAGAGCCGAAAAGATCTCACCTATCTGAGCGCGAGGTTAGCTGGGAGCGACCTGCTACACGGAATCTACATTGAAAAAAGGGAGGCTGATGGAACCTCTAAGCTACAGATCTGCACGTGAGCTGTCAGACATTCCGCGGTGGTGAACAGGGAGAGTTCCAGGGAACTAGGGAAACTACTTACGAGAAAAAAGGAGGGACTATGGTTCATCTGAAAAGACTGAAAGGCAGGGGCATCCGAGTCTGAAAGATGTGTCTAATTAATGGCGACAACCTGATCTCGGGGATTGGAAGTATGAGGAGAAAAGGGGAGAGAGAAAAATTCCGAGAAATGGAACAAAGACATGGCGTGCGCGGCACGCGTAGTCACTAGTTGCCAGGGCACAGCGCTGGAGTACGCCTGAGAAGTCAACGGAAAACGGCGCAATAACGACTTTAGGAGGGAGAGGAAAAGGGGATGCCAACCAATACGCCAAGGAAAAGCGAAAGGAGAACAAGTTTGATAGGGGGGGTCCCTCTGGTAGCGTCTACTCACAGCTAAAGATCGGCGGGCAAAGAAAGAAATAGCACAAAAAAAAGGGAAAAGCGGCTGTCCGAGCCTGGCGGATCTAACTCGATAGAGACGGATTCGAAGAAAACGGGAAGCTCATAGCTTGCGGAAGGCATCGACAGTCCTGAACCCCAAAAACAGACTCTTTCTGGGGGGGGTGAAAGCGGGGAACAAAAGAAAAAAACAAAGGCTTAGAGAAGAGGGAGTACTCCAGAAATCTTCACAGGGAGAATCCACACCTTGAAGAGGAAAGCACATGGGAATCTTCGACACGCGAACTCGATGGGCCGAGATACTCAAAAAGGATGAGGAGAAGAAGACCAAAGCGGAGCCTGCGTTTCGAAAAGGGAAGGAGACCTCGGCACCGAAAATCAATCCCCAAAAAGGAAAGAATCCTTAAAAGCTGGAAAAACGGTCTCGGGGAATGTTTCCCCGCGGGCAGCGAAGCGACTGTTGGGTGTAGGACTCTGCGTATGAAAGCTGCCCCTTATGTCAGGAGGAAGAAGAGAGCGTTCAACGGTTCGTGGTGTGCGTGGGGGAAAAGGAGACGCAGAGCTGCGAGGAGGGGTGGGCTCGACTCCTCGTCGTAACTGTGCTGACGGAGTCAGATTGAAAGAAGGGGAAATGTGTGGTGTGGCTGTGTGTGGCGTGGGAGGAAAAAGAACGGAAGGGCAAGCGTCGGGATATTTGACAAGTGAAGGGCGACCACTACGAACGTGGGGCGCTCTGTGCAGAAGCGTATCTTTAGGTATACTTACAAAAAAAAAAAGCATGCATCCCAGAAAAAGGGGGGGCAAAGGAGCGATTAAAAAAGTGGAAAAGAGGAACAAAAAAAAAGTAAAGTCAAAGAGTAGGGAGATAGGTGCGGAAGATCCTAAAGTTCCAAATGGGTCTACAAACTTCCTGAAGATCAAGGGGCAGAACTGCAAAAAGAAGTCTATGCCGGACAGAGGAGGAAAGATAACGCAAAGGAAGAACCGGAATGAGAAACCAACGGAGCGCGCGACGGACAGCCCCGGAAGAGCATGTCGTGAAGGGAGGGGGGGAGAGTAGAAGAGACCATGACACGAGGTTCGCGGAAAGGATGTGGATCGGAGAAGAAAAAAACGGGTCCTCCTTAAAGGTTGAAAAAGGGAGGAGCAAAAGAGGGATCGGCTCGCGGGCCGGAGGGGCGAGTAATAGGGAAGGACTTCAACCTTTGGAAAAGAAGTCCCGCGAGGGAGGACGCCGACATCAATGCGAAAAAAAACATTGCCTAGGTTCCGCGGGTTTCAATGTCAAAACTCCTGGGGCATGTCCTTGATTCGAAAGGACAGGAAATGCGAAGGGGTGGCCAGCTGATGGAGCCCTAGCACGCCGTATTGAAAGCCAGGAAAAAGGTGACAAGAGACGCCCCTAATTCAGGCGTACCATTTGGGTGAAAAAGGATTCAAAATTGCTCCTTAACGTTCAGCTGTGCCGGAACAGCCACCCGGGAAGGGGAAGGCAATGCCTTGCGGGTCCAAAGGAATGGGCCCGGAATCTGATCATCTCGAACGCCTTCTGAAGGAGACGCGGGGAAAAGAGAGGAAAGAATCCTCCTCCAGTGATCTCACATCTGCAAACACGGTCTAGAACAAGAAACTGAACAACCATTAAAACTCAAGGGAGGACTCCGTGGTGCTCCAAGAAGGCTAGTCCCATTGAGGAAAGCTTGGCGCGCGCCCGTCGTGCGGCGAAGCGGAACGCGGGGGGAAATGCAATCGGGACGCAAGCAGCGGAATTGAAAAATCCTCTGGCGAGGGCACTCAGGCGAAGAGGACGACTTTGTCAGAAAAAATCTTCACTGAAGTCGCTCGGTCAATCAACCTAAAGAGGGGGGGGGAGAACCGGCGAGAGGCATATTAGATCGAAGTGGGGAGGCGGAGGGGAAGGAATCCTTTCAAGGGGGGCAATAGGTAAGGGGAAAGACGCACACTGCTCCACGATGAACGGTAAGAGGCGACGTTTTTGACTTACATTCGCCTCTGGTAGCGTTCGAGTCGGGTAGGGGAAGTGAGAGGGGGCGTTCAAAGAATGTTGCTCGGGATGGAGGAAAGCATTCTGACATCTGCACGCGACGTGGTTGAGCGCAAGCAGGGAGGGCAGCAGTCGAAAACAAGAGTTCGCGCACCAGCAATCGAGGAGAAGGTAACTGCGCTCCAGATAAGAGAACGAAGAGCTGCCAAACAAATGAGCCCAAGTAAACTCTCCCTATTGATTTCCTCACGAAGAAAAGGCTACTCACTCCAAAAGAGAGAAGTATTGAAACGTAGTTACCCCTGCTGGCCACGCCTCGAAAAAAAAAAAGGAGCTGGCTTGAGTCGCCCTGCTATTTCTCTAGCTCTGGGAAACGGGGATACA